>Ga0134128_10000396_pt1 | contig 61049 bp, 53 predicted proteins | sample KB31754_FD_96462 | JGI IMG/M metagenome (GOLD analysis project Ga0134128, IMG submission 96462) | Terrestrial soil microbial communities with excess Nitrogen fertilizer from Kellogg Biological Station, Michigan, USA - KB3-175-4 | ecosystem: Environmental > Terrestrial > Soil > Unclassified ... | reverse complement strand
CGAGGACATGAATCGCGTGGGCCAGGTCACGGGCCTCGCCTGGACTGAGGTCGGCGGCGAGCTGCTGACCATCGAGGCCGCGGTCGTCTCCGGCAAGGGCAAGCTCCAGCACACCGGCCAACTCGGCGAGGTGATGCAGGAGTCCATCCAGGCGGCCATGACCGTGGTGCGCAGCCGTGCCCAGGTGTTGGGGCTCGACGGCGAGTTCTACCAGAAGCACGACGTTCATCTGCACATCCCCGAGGGCGCAACGCCGAAGGACGGCCCGAGCGCCGGTATCGGCATGTGCACGGCGCTGGTCTCGGCGCTCACCAAGATCCCGGTGCGCTCCGACGTCGCCATGACGGGTGAGATCACGCTCCGCGGCGAGGTGTTGCCGATCGGCGGCCTGAAAGAGAAGCTGCTGGCCGCTCACCGCGGTGGCATCAAGACGGTGCTGATCCCGGATGAGAACGAGAAGGACCTGGTCGAGATCCCCGACAACATCAAGGGCAATCTCGAGATCAAGCCCGTCAAGTGGATCGACGAGGTGCTGGCGCTCGCCCTGACGCAGCAGCCCGTGCCGGTCGCGCAGGCAGAGACCGCAGCCGCCGCGCCGCCCGGCCCCACGGTCGAGGAAGAGAAGCGCAGCCGGCGCAACGGCCGCCGCCTGAAACAGGTCGTCCCCGCACACTGAGGCATAGCGGGGCCAGGGCCGTTCCCTGGCCCCGCGGAAAATGTGTAGGGTCTCGCGAAAATCGTCTCGACGATTTTCGCCAATAGATGTGGGTGCTTAGCTCAGCTGGTAGAGCGTCGCCTTTACACGGCGAATGTCGGCGGTTCGATCCCGTCAGCACCCACCATAATTTATGCGAGGTCGAGGCGGCGTAGTCCGCGATTGAATCGCGCGATGAGCCGATCGGCCGCGTTCTCGAAGTCGCCGTGCCGGTTCGCATACTCCCGAATCTCTTTGGCGCTCTGCACGACGCCAGCGGCGACCCTCTGCAGGGCTTTCTTCGCGCGCGCCGGCTGCAAATCGCAATGCAGGCGAGCGAACGATTCGAGCCGTTTGACTCTCGGAAAAGCTTTCGACTCATTCAGCGTCAGAGCCATCGAATCATCCGGCACGTATACCGTAGTGCAAACGAGGTCATAGGCGGGGGCGAGACTCACCGTGCTTGCCGCGTCCTGGTAAACGACTGCGAAGTTCTTCAAGTGTGCATCGCCGTTCTCGATCGCACAGCACAGTGCGACGGTCAAGAAGAGCTGCTCGAGGGCAGGCGCCACTTGGTCGGGGCTGACGAATTCCCGGATTCGTTTCGCGATGAGCTCGTAGGAACCCTCATAGCGCCCGTGAGAGCGCAGAGCATTCAGGACACAGAAGTCTTCCACGCCGAGATACGAGCCGTCATCGCGCAAATCAAACCTCTGAGCGATGAGGAGTTTCCGATTCTCCGAAAGCCTGAGGCGCGCGGTCGGCAGGCCGGCGTGGATCGCCGCGCGCGTGCAGAAGTACTCGTTGGCTGCCAACTCCGCGAACTCATTCGGATCGAACGACTTGACCATGTGCGTCGTGCTGCGGTGAGTGATCCGGTCGGGATACCCCTCCCCGGCACGGACGAGCACCTTGGGCTGGACTCCTGAGACGCCGGAATAGACCGCATACCGTTCCAACAACTGCGCGAAGAGATCCTCCGCGCCTTTGTAGGAGAGGAGCTTCTGCAGGTTCTCCGCCGCCGGCTCGGCGAGGTCTGCGCCAGCACGCGTGTAGCGGAGCCGACCGATCTGCGATTGACCGACGATCTCGAGGAGCGCGAGATCGTCGAAGCTCGGAATGACCTTCGCGAAGCGGAGGCGCAGTTTCTCCAGGAGCGACCCCTCGGGCAGATTCATCTCGAAGATGGGGTGAACCGTATTCATGGAGTCGTACTGATCACGTACGACCGGCATGGTCAGCGAGACGGCATTCTCTGCTGGACAATCGGCAACGTAGCCGAAGAGAAAGTCGCCTTCGTGTACATCGCTCCGGGCAAGTGTGCCGGTGCGTTGTTCAGCGCAGTAGACGTCAAGCGCCGGCCTTGATGCCACGGCGTTCCTCCCTCAGCTGTTGCAGCGTAGGGCGGTCGCGGCGGGTGTCGAGCAGCAACTCGAGACCCAGCGCCGTGGCCAGGGCCATCAATTTGCGCACGCCAATTTCACTGACCGTCCCGTTCTCGATGGCCGAGATGGTGGCGCGGCTCATCCCCAGGGAGCTGGCTATCTCCTGTTGAGTGAGATCGCGCGCTTTCCGGGCGTCCCGGAGCTTCCGCCCTAGTTCGAGAAGGGTCATTGTGTACCGTATCCAATGCAGTTTCTACTTCTTGCACAATATGCATTGTATACGAGGCAATATCAAGGCCTGAGCAGGGACATCGCCCCAGGATTAACCGGGCGGGGTTTCCTGGAAGATGTTCAACAGCCGGTCGACGAGCGCGACCAGCTGCTGCATCTGCCGCTCCATCATGGGCGGGACGGTGTCGAGGAGGGAGGGTTGCTCGCGCACCTTCTTCAGCAGCTCGATGCCCGTGCGAATCGGAGCGAGTGGGTTGCGCAGCTCGTGTGCCAGGGTGGCCATCAGCCGCTGACGGCGATGCTCCGCCTCCTGGAGCTCCTTCTCCCGCAGCCGCTTGTCGGTCACGTCGCGCACGACCGATACCGAGCCAATGATCACACCGCCGCTGTCACGGACAGGAGCCGAGCTCACCTGCCGGTGGCGGAGCTCGCCTGTGCGCGGGATGCGGACGATCTGCTCTTCATCGCGCACGACCTCGCCGGCGAGCGCGCGTATGGGTGGAGCTTCAGACAGTGGTCGCGGCGTTCCGTCGGGCCTCAGGACCTCGAGCTGCGAGACGATCTTCTCGACGTCCACGCCCTCCACCCTGTCGTGCTGGAACTCGCGCAGCGCCGCGGGATTGGCGTAGGTATAGCGTCTCTGCGGATCGGCAAAATAGACCTCCTCCGTCATGGAGTTGAGAACCGCTGCCAGCCATTCCCGCTCGGCGCGATTGACCTGCAGCAGCCGCTTGATTTCCGCCTCCATGCGGGTGCGCGCGCTGATGTCGACGCCGGAAGTGACGATCGCGTCCCGACCGATGGGGAACAGGCTGACGAGCAGGTCCGTGCCGCCCCATTGCTCCTCGTACTGGTGCGGGCGGCTCTTGGCGAGCACGCGGGTGTAGAGCGGGACGAGCTCTGCGGCGCGCTGCGGGAGGACCTCGCCCACAGTCTTGCCGACCAGCTGCTCGCGCGGCTGGCCCGCGGCCCGCAACCAATTGGCATTGGCATCGCAATAACGCCAATCGACGATCGCGCCACCCGTCCCGCGCACCGCATCCAGGACGGCGATCAGATCGAAGGGGTTCTCGAAAACGGCCCGGTGGCGCCGCTCGCTCTCGGTGTGCGGCTGGCCGGTCGCGGGTTGGGCAGGTTGGGATTGGCGGGGCTGGCGGTCCCTTGCGCACACGTTCGGTGCAGCCGAATCCAGGTGGGTGCTTGCAACGTCTTTCTGGCTCATCCGTCTCACAGCCTTCCGCTACACTGGATTATAGGACATGGCTGCGGCTGGGAACGGTGCACCAGCGCACATCCGGTTGGCTAGAGGTGAGACAGCAGACGCTCGAGATCGCACGCACCTTCGATGGTGTCCGCCAGCCGATCGAGCATCTGCTCGCGGCGCGCGCTGTGATCGACTGCGAGCGGCTGAGCCAGGCCTGCCCAGCGCAGCAGCGCGGTGCACGCGGCCGTATCCTCGAAGAGGCCGTGCAGGTACGTGGCCATGATCTGCCCGTCGGCTGACCGGGCGCCATCGGCTGAGCCGTCATCCAGCCGCACTGCTGGCCTGTCCAGCGCTGCTCCGTGCGTGCGGCCCGCGTGGATCTCGTAGCCACGCACCCGCGCGCCCTCGAGCTGCAGGTGTCCGGAGACATTGCGCAACCGTTTACCCGGCAGCAGCACCGTGGTGAGGTCGAGCCAACCGAGACCAGCGGTTTCGCCGGCTATACCCTCGACCCCATCGGGGTCTGCGATCCGTCCGCCCAACATCTGCAGGCCGCCGCAGATTCCGAGGAGCCTGCCGCCGTAGCGCAGATGTCTCTCGAGGTACCCCGGCCAGCCGTTCGCGCGCAACCACTCGAGGTCCGCGCGAACGGATTTGGAGCCGGGCAGGATGACGAGATCGGCCGACGGCGGCGGCATCCCGGGGCCGATATAACACAGCTCGACCTGCGGGTGCCGTGCCAGCGGCTCGAAATCGGTATGGTTGCTGATGCGCGGCAGGACCGGCACCACGACCCGCAGTATATCGGTTGCCCCGGCAGCGGGAGTCGCAGCGGCCTCGCGACTTATCCCATCCTCCGCATCGAGGTGCAGGCCGTGCAGATAGGGGAGGACGCCGATCACGGGCTTGCCGGTGTGGTCCTCGAGCCAGTCCAACCCGGGCTGCAGCAGCGACAGATCGCCCCGGAAGCGGTTGATCACGAATCCAAGGACGCGGCTTCGCTCACTCTCGCTGAGGAGCGCGAGCGTGCCCACCAGATGCGCGAACACGCCGCCGCGATCGATGTCGGCGATGATCACGACCGGACAGTCGACCGCTTCCGCGAATCCCATGTTGGCGATGTCTCCTTCGCGCAGGTTGATCTCCGCAGGCGAGCCCGCACCTTCGACGAGGATGACCTCATATGCCGCGCGCAGCCTCTGATAGGAAGCCATCACGGCATCGCGTGCGCGGCGCTTGAACTCGTGATAGTCCCAGGCGCCCATCTCGCCTACCGCCTCGCCGTGGATGATCACCTGACAGCGCTGATCCGTGCTCGGCTTGAGTAACACCGGATTGAGATCGACAGTCGGTGGCACGCCGGCAGCTTGCGCCTGCAGCGCCTGCGCGCGCCCGAGCTCGCCGCCATCGATCCCGACGGCGCTGTTCAGCGCCATGTTCTGCGGCTTGAACGGCACGACCCGTACGCCCCGCCGCCGCAGCACGCGGCAGAGACCGGCAACGAGCGTGCTCTTGCCGGCATCCGATGAGGTGCCTTGCACCATGAGGGTGCGGGCGCTCACGTCAGGTCAGGGGCTTTCGGGGATCTTCAGCCCGCGCGCGACCGCAGGACGCGCGAGGAAGGCCGCGAGTGCACGGCTCACATTGATGAAATCGCCGATGCCGACGAGCTCGCCCGCCTCGTAGTAGCCGATGAGGTTGCGCACCCAAGGGAAGGTGGCGATATCGGCGATAGTGAACTCCTCCCCGGCAAGCCATGCCCGGTCCTCGAGCTGGCTGTCGAGCACGCGCAGCAGGCGCCTCGCTTCCGCGACATAATGGTCGCGCGGACGCTTGTCCTCGTAATGCCGCCCCGCGAACTTGTTGAAGAAGCCCACCTGTCCGAACATGGGTCCGATGCCGCCCATCTGGAACATCAGCCATTGGATCGTCTGGTAGCGGCCGGCCGGATCGCGCGGCAGCAGCCGGCCGGTCTTCTCCGCGAGATAGATCAGGATCGCGCCCGATTCGAACAGCGGCAGCGGCCTGCCCCCGGGCCCGTCGGGGTCGATGATCGCCGGAATCTTGTTGTTGGGATTGAGGGAGAGGAACTCCGGGGACAGCTGATCCTGCGTATCGAAGCTCACCCGGTGCGGCTCGTAGGGGAGCCCTGTCTCCTCCAGCATGATGGAGGCCTTCACCCCGTTCGGCGTCGGCAGGGAGTAGAGCTGCAGGCGGTCGGGAAATATGGGCGGCCACTTGCGGGTGACGGGGAAGGCTGACAGATCGGCCATGGACGCTCTCTCGCTAAAAGCCTGCGTGGTGCAGGTACGCGATGACGAACGCCGCGACGAGGCAGTAGATCCCGAAGAAATGCCACCGGCCCGTCTCCAGCCAGCGGCTCAGCCATTTGAGCGCCAGCAGACCGGCGAGAAACGCAAAGACCACGCCCAGAATGCTGGGCGCGACCGCAGGGAGCACTCCGGCGAGGTGATGAGGCTGCGATTCATAGAGCCGCCAGATCTCGCGCGCATCGGCCGGCGGGGTGAGCACGACCGCGAGCGCAAAGCTGAAATCCTCGGCGTTGTTGCGCGCCACGCGCCACAGCAGGCCGGTCGAGATGGTCGCACCGGAGCGGGAGAAGCCGCGGAACGGGATGCAGAGTCCCTGAATCGCACCGATCGCGGAATATTGCGCGGGCGCCAGTTTGCGTGTGACAGCAGGCTCCCGGTGACGGTTCTCGTAGAGGCCCGCGATGAGAATGAACACGCCGGCGGCGGCCAGCGCCACGGCTATCAGGTCGAGGCGGCTGAAGAGCTGCTCGACCCAGGCATGCGTCTCGTGGCGCATCAGCACCTTCTCGATGAACTCGATGATCCCGCCGCCGACGATGCCGGTCAGGATCGTAGCGACGATCACGGCGGCGGCGAAATTCCTGAACTCGGGCATGGAGCTGAAGAACGCCCGGCGCCATCGCGGCCAGAAATACACGATCACCGCGAGCATCGTGCCGGTATGCAGCATGACGAGGAGAAGCGTCATTTCCGGCGCGGACGGATCCATGCCCATCAGTTTCTCCGCGACGATCACGTGCGCGGAGCTGGAGACCGGAAGAAGCTCCGCAAGTCCTTGAACGATGGCAAGGATGATCACATGGACCATATCGGAGTGCTCGTTGCTGCCATAAAGCCGCGCATTGTATGTCTATTGGGTCAAAGTCGCCTTCGGCGCTTTGACCGGCCAACCCTTGCACTCTACCGATTCTCCGGCCCAGGGAGCGGCCCTGGGCCGCTCACTCATTTGCCTTCGTGCAAAGAGCCGCAGAGGCGGCGGCGCGCCCGCGAATCCGGTATGGTTAGCGGCTTTTATTACCGGGGGGTTACCAATGACCGCAACCGACCGCCCTTCGACAACGCCACGGACCGCGAGTCTCTCGGCCCTCGTCATCGCCGCCGCGGTCGCTGCTGCCGCCTTCCTGGCCGGCCCGCGGGCGGCGGCGCAGGGCGTCGCCACGGCGGCGGAGGTGCCTTTCCCGCAGGGGCACGCTGCCTCGGGTATGCACGGAGCGCTGTCCCCCGCTGCTTATGCACAGCTGCGATGGCGACTGGTCGGGCCCTTCCGCGGCGGTTGGGCGACGATGGCAGCAAGCGTGCCGGGCAGTCCGGACACGTTCTACTTCTCGGGCGCGGGCGGCGGGATCTGGAAGACCATCGACGCCGGCAGGACTTGGCGATCGGTGGGCGACGGCCTGCCGCCGGCGGTCGGGGCACTCGCGGTAGCGCCGTCTACTCCGCAGACGATCTATGTAGGCACCGGGCAGGCGTCGATGCGATACGACGTCGCTGCGGGCCGTGGCGTCTTCAAGTCCACGGATGGCGGCAAGACCTGGAAGTCGCTCGGCCTGGCCGCAACCCGCGATATCGGCCGGATCTGGGTCGATCCGCACAATCCCGACATCGTGGTGGTGGGGGCGCTCGGCCATCTCTTCGGCCCCAACCCGGAGCGCGGCATCTACCGCTCGACCGACGGGGGCAGCACCTGGGTGCACTCGCTTGCGATCAATGACGAGACCGGGGTCGTCGACCTCGCCAGCGACCCGGTGAGCCCCAATGTGCTCTATGCAGCCGCGTGGCAGACACGGGACTATCCGTGGCTGGATTACTTCGAGGCGCACGATGGGCCCGGCAGTGGCATCTATCGCTCCACTGACGGCGGAGTGAGCTGGACCCGGCTTTCCGGCAACGGCTGGCCGCAGGGGCCGCTCGGGCGCATCGGGATCGCCGTCGCCCATACTGCCCAGGGATCGCGCATCTACGCCACGGTTGCCTCCAAGACAGAGGGCGGAGTGTGGCGCTCCGACGATGGCGGGGGTCACTGGACCCGCGTCAACTCGGACGCAGACACGTTCGGCAATGCTTACTTCTCGCGCCTGGAGGTCGACCCGCGGAATCCCGACGTCGTTTACTCGGCGGGCCAGTCGATCCGCCGCTCGAGCGATGGCGGCAGGACCTGGACGATCATCAAAGGTGCTCCCGGCGGCGATGATTACCACTTCTTCCAGATCAATCCGGAGCACCCGGACCATTGGATCACCGCTTCGGACCAGGGGGCGGTGATCACCGTCGATGATGGAAAAACCTGGAGCAGCTGGTACAACCAGCCCACGGGCCAGTTCTATCACCTCGGTGCCGACAACCGCTTCCCGTACTGGATCTACAGCGGCCAGCAGGACAGCGGCACCATCGGCACCGCAAGCCGCAGCGACTATGGGGCGCTCACGTTCCGCGACTGGCACCCGGTCGGTGGTGATGAGCGCGACTACATGCTGCCGGATCCCGACAACCCCGATGTGGTGTTCGGCAGCGGCATGGGCGGCAGAGTTTCGCGTTACGACGGAACGACCGGCCAGGTCTCAAACGTCACGCCGTGGCCGATCAACAGCTATGGCGCCAAGCCGACGACCGTGAAATACCGCTACGGGTGGGTCACACCGCTGGCATTCACCGCCAGCAAGCCCAGCGAGCTTCTTTACGGAGCTCAGGTGCTCTTCCGCTCCACGGATGAAGGCGATCATTGGGACATCATCTCCCCTGATCTCACCGGCAAGCAGGACGATGCCGGGGATTGCAACGGCCGCGTGGCCGGCGAGCACGCCAGGGCGTGCGGCTATGGCGTGATCAGCGCCATCGCGCCCTCCTCCAAGGCCGCCGATCTCATCTGGGTGGGCACCGACAGCGGCCTCATCCAGCTCACCCGCGATGCGGGTCAACACTGGGAAAACGTGACTCCGCCCGGGCTTCGGCCCTGGGAGAAGGTGAGCGCGCTGGATGCCTCGGCGCTCGATCCGGCGACTGCCTATGCAGCGGTGGACGACCATCGTCAGGATGATTTCCATCCCCATGTCCTGCGCACGCACGACTACGGCAAGACCTGGAAGGAGGTCGATACCGGCTTGCCGGCCGGTCAGTTCGTGCCCGTTGTGCGCGCGGATACCGTGCGCAGCGGCCTGCTCTACGCAGGTACGGCGGAGGGTGCCTACGTCTCGCTCGATGACGGCGACCACTGGCACTCGCTTGGCCTCAATCTGCCGAAGGCCCAGGTCACCGATCTGCTCGTCCACGGCAACGATCTCATTGCCGCCACCCAAGGCCGAGCCATCTGGGTGTTGGACGATCTGACGCCGCTGCGTCAGCTGTCGGACGCCGTGCTCGGCGCGCCCGCGCATTTGTTTGCACCGGAGATCGCCTGGCGGGTTCATCCCAACAATAACAAGGACACGCCGCTGCCGCCCGAGACGCCGGAGGGGCGGAATCCGCCGGCCGGCGCGGTGATCGATTATTGGCTGGGCAAGGACTCGCATGGGCCGGTGACGCTCGAGATCTACAGCTTCACCGGCCAGCTGGTGCGCCGCTTCTCTTCCGATGAGGCGCCGCCGCACATCCAGGCAGAGCGATACTTCGACGAAGAGTGGCTGCGGCCGCCCGAGAAGCTGTCAGCCTCGCCGGGGATGCACCGGTTCGTGTGGAACCTGCGCTATGCGCGTCCAAAGGCGATCTCGTACGAGTACGGCATCGCCGCCATCTTCGGCGAGGACACGCCTACGGCAGTGCAAGGGCCGTTCGTGCTCCCGGGGATCTACAGCATCGTGCTGACGGCCGGTGACCAGCATTATCGGGCGCCGCTCGTGGTGCAGCTCGATCCGCGTGTGCATACGAGCAGTGCCGACCTGCATGCGCTGCTCGCGTTCAGCCAATCGATAGATGAGGCGCTGGAGCGCGCCAGCACGGCGTATGAGGGCGAAAAGTCCGCGCACGATCAGTTGGAGTCGTTGGCGCAGCGGCTGACCGCCACGCGCGGCGATCAAACACTGCTGCGCGATGTCGCGAAGCTTCGCGATGCAACAGCTGCCCACAAAGACGACACCGACCTGGGCACGATCAGCGGCCGCATCAGCGCGCTCGAGGCCGACGCCGAGTCGGCAGACAGGGCGCCGACGACGGCAGACACTCAAATGTTGGGCGATGAGTCCCGTGCGCTGGATCAGGCTGTACGTGCGTGGCATGACAACCAGTCGGCGATCGCGAAGCTGAACGTGCGCCTGCGCCATGCTCGCCTCTCGGCGATTACTTGGATTCGTGCGCCGTCCGAAAGCAAGTGAGTAAGCAGCCCAGGGCCGCTCCCTGGGCTGCGAGATGAAAGGCGGTCACATGGCCGCGCTCGCCCGAAGCGCCGCAGGCGACTTTGGGCTAGTCTAATAAGCAAAGTACGGCCCGGGGCCGCCCGAGGTGTTGGCACCGGCGATCGCCACGTATACGCTGCGGCCGAAGAAAAACGGCAGGCCGAAATCGAAGGCGCAGTCGGCGACCGAGTTCGGGCAGAAGCTCGACTGATTGCCGGCGTTCGCTCCGAGGTTGTCGAATGCCGTATTGACCGGGGAGCTCTTGAAGAGCGTATCGGCGTTCGCGACCTCGAATGTGACGTTGGATACCGTGCCGTTCCGCCCGGTATTGGTCGCGGTCAGGGAAAGCGTGGAAGTGGGACAGAACCAACTGCTTTTGACGGTGCTCGTGCCCGAAGTCGGACAGGTCGGGATCGAGCTGTCATCGAAGTAGAAGGCGTTCGAGCCGGTGTCGAAGAAGGAACGGGACAGCGACGCGTTTTTGTACGTGGTCGTGATGTCGCCGGTATTCGGATCCGCCGTCAGCACGATGGCATTGTTCAAGCCGTTGTTGCCCTCGGTGCCGATGCCGAATATCAGGGAGCCCGCGGTCGTGGGCGTGCCGGCCTCCGGGACAGAGGGTAGCTGCACGATGACGCCGTTGTTGTCGGTCGCAAAGAAGACCACGGGATTGGTGACCTGGTCGGCCTCAGCCGCTGCGATGCCGCCACAGCCGCTGGTGCCGTTCGCCGGGCACGTGTAATAAAACGTGTTGTCGGGCTTCGACGCACAGCCGGCTCCGCAGTCATCGCCAAACGGCCCCACGCCGAGGATGCCGTTGGCGCCGAATTCCTTGACGGTGTCCTCTTCGGGCCCGGTGCCGGAGCAGGCCGCGGGAATCTCGTTCTGGAAGCTCGGGTCACCGATCACCTGCATCGGAACACTGCTCGCCGACTCGCCCGCGATGCGCACGTCGGCGACCTTCACGGGTCCCCAGCTGAAGCCGTCGATGAACTGCGTGCACTCCACCAGCGGGTTGCCGGTAGTGCTCAGCTCCTGGCGCAGCGCCGAGGCCACGGATGGGGTTAGCACCGAGGAGATGAGCCGCAGTCCAAAGGAGCCGGTGTCCACCTCGACATGATCGATCTGCTGGCAGTTGGTCGTGCTTCCCGGCGCGCAAACCGTCACGGTGATGAACGGGGTGTCAACGTCGTAGCTCGACGTCGACGTAGCATTGGGGCCCGCGTCCACGGTCATGGCGACCACATTCGAGGCCGGAACCGGGGGTGGAGGCGTGCCCGAGCCGCCGCCCTTGCTTCCAACCGGCGCTACGCCCGAGCCGCCGCCGCCACAGCCACCGAGGAGGAGGAGGGCCTGGGCGAGACCCACGAAAATGAGCTTGCGCACTGTCCCTCGCTGCGGTCAGTGGAGATCGGAGATGGAAAGATTCGGCGGCAGGAGTGAGGGCGCATAGGCCAGGCCGAAGTACTCCCGCATGTGTCCGCCGGCGTGCACGATCAGCGAGGGGGTATGGACCTCCACGTGATTGTGCCCCTGGCGCAGGCCTCGCGTGGTCCGCCGGCTCCTCACGGAGGTCTGGTACTGGGCGAAGTACGTTCCGAGCGTCTGCTGCAGATTGGGCATCGCCGGACCGTTCCAGCTCACAGCGAACACCACGCCTGCGGGCGATACGTACTCCCGGACGACGGTCCCTGATGCGCTCGTGATTTCCTGGACGGAATACCCCGGCGCGGACCTCGTGCGGAGCTGCCCTTTCATGCTGGCCCGGTCTGCCTGGACCGATGCCACCCGGTCTCCGAGGGCGGCCTTCGCGGGCGCCATGGCCTCCCCGACGAGGAGCAGAGCCCCCAGCGCCAGGGCTACCGGCAGGGTCGAACTGAATGCTTTCATGTACCTCGACCTCGAACCTCGCAAGAATTCCGGCCGCCCCGGTTCAGCGCTCCGGCGTGCCTGAGGTTGACGCGTGCGCCGCCGTGGCCGAGTCTCCACGACGCTAGCACGCCCCAACGGGCCCCGCGACTGCCGTAGATCACAGAGCCATCACTCAGGGCCCGATATTCAGGGGCAATCGGCGGGTAAGTACCGATTTCAGGCGCTGCGGGCTCATTTACAGCAGGCGGAGCGTCCTATAGCATTCGCCCCCCCAAAGTCGGAGCGGTAGTTCAGCTGGTTAGAATACCGGCCTGTCACGCCGGGGGTCGCGGGTTCGAGTCCCGTCCGCTCCGCCACTTTCTATACATGCTGCAGAAAATCACCGACACCATCGAGACGCACAAGTGGCTGTGGTACAGCATCCTTGGTGCGCTCGCTCTCGTCTTTGCCGCATGGGGCGCCTACGGCATCGTCAATCTCAATTTCAGCACCTCGAGCTACGCGGCCGAGGCCGGGGGGGAGACGATCTCCCTGGACGAGGCGCACAATGCCTGGCTGCGCCAGCAGGCGCAGCTGCAGCAGCAGTATGGCGGCAATATCCCCGCCGCGGTGCAGAAGAGCGCGCAGGACCAGGTGCTCGAGGACCTGATCAGCGGGGCGCTGCTCTCCGCCCATACCGAGAAGCTCGGCTACCGGGTGAGCGACTCCGAGCTCGTCAGCCGAATTCGCAGCCTCCCCGCGTTCCAGGTCGCCGGCCAGTACTCGCCGGAGGCCGCGAAGGAAATCCTCGCCGAGAACCGCCTGACGATCGAAACCTTCCAGGACGAGATGCGCAGCGACATGCGCCGCGAGCAGCTCCTGGGCGGGATCGTTTCCTCGGATTTCGTCACCCCGGCGGAAGCCGCGCGCGCCCAGGCACTGCGTAGCGAGGAGCGGCAGATCCAATATGCGGTGCTACCGGCGGATCGCTACAAGAGCGACGCTCCCATCGACCCGGCAGCCATCGAGGCCTACTACAAGGCCCACCAGGCTGATTACCTCGTGCCGGAGTCGGTAGACCTGCGTTATGCACAGCTCACCCTGGCCCAGGTCGCCGGCAGCGAGACCGTCTCCGACAGCGACCTGCAGGCGGCCTACGACAAGCAGAAGAGCCGCTTCGTCATGCCGGAGCGGCGCCAGGCGAGCCACATTCTCATCCCCTTCGGCAAGGATCCGGCCGCCGCCCTGAAGCAGGCCAACCAGGTCCTCGCCCTCGCGAAATCCGGGCAGAGCTTCGCCGCACTGGCGAAGAAGTACTCGCAGGACCCCGGGTCCGCCCAGAACGGCGGCAGCCTCGGCTGGATAGATCGCAAGGGCTTCGTCGCGCCCTTCGCCGATGCGCTCTTCGGCATGAAGTCGGTCGGCGACATCGTCGGGCCGGTAAAGAGCCAGTACGGCTACCACATCATCCGGCTCGATGGCATCCAGCCCGGCAGGACCAAGACTCTCGCCGAGGCGCGTTCCGAGCTCGAGGCGCAGCTCAAGCAGAGCGCGGCCACCAACCGTTTCGGTGATATCGAGGATAGCCTGCAGAACAGGATGCAGGACCCTGGCGTGACGCTCGCGAGCCTGGCGAAGGAATTCAACCTGACGCCGGGCGAGGTGCCGCAGTTTCTGCAGGGCGCGGGCGGCGCACCGCTCGGACAGGCCAAGCCCCTGCAGAGCCTCGTCTTCGGCGGCAATGCGCTCGCCGTCGACACGCTCGGTGGCCCGGTAATCCTCGATAACAACAAGCTGGTCGTCTTCGATGTAGCGGCTCGTCATCAGCCGCACGTGAAGCCGCTCGCGGACGTTCGCGACAGCATCATTGCCGCATTGCAGAAACAGCGTGAGACCGATGCCGCGCTGGCCGCTGTTAAGACTGCACGCGGCCAGCTGCAGTCAGGCACGCCATTCGATCAGATCGCGAAGGGCCTCAAGGTCACTGTCGAACCCCCGAAGTTCGTCGGCCGCGGCGATCCGTCCGTCCCCGCGGAAATTCTGTCGGTGGCATTCGACGCCGCGAAGCCCGTCCATGGTCCGGTATACGATGCCGTGCCGCTGCAGAATGGCGGCGCTGCGCTCATCGCCATTACTCAGATCCGCAGCGGCGCGCAGCAAACCAACAAATACCTGGAGCAGGCTCTCGAGCAAGAGCAGATTCAGCGCGACGGGAACGCCGACGCGTTGGGATACGTCGCGCAGCTGCGTGCGACGGCGAAGGTCAGCAAGAACCCGGACGCCTTCCAGTAACGGAGGGGTCTGCCTCGGTCAGGTCTCCGCTTCCTGCGGAAAGCTCATTCCTACCGTGTTGAAGCCGCCGTCGACATAGAGGGTTTCGCCCGTAATGCCGGCAGCGAGGTCGGAGCAGAGGAACGCTGCGGCGTTGCCGACATCCTCGGGAGTGACGTTGCGGCGAAGGGGCGCTACCTCCGCAACCCGGCTCAGCATCTTGCGAAAACCCGCGATGCCCGCCGCGGCGAGGGTCTTGATGGGGCCGGCTGAGATGGCGTTGACCCGGATGCCCTGCGGACCCAGATCGGCTGCCAGAAAGCGCACGTTGGCCTCCAGGCTGGCCTTGGCGAGCCCCATGACGTTATAGCTCGGGATGGAACGGACCGCGCCCAGGTAAGAGAGGGTGAGGAGGGCCCCCGATCGGCCTGCCATCAGCGGGGCCGCCCCGCGGGCGAGCGCCGTGAGACTGTAGCTCGAGACATCGTGCGCGATGCGAAAGGCCTCACGGCTCGTGTTCTCGACGAAACCACCCGCAATGGCCTCTCGCGGCGCGTAGGCCACGGCGTGCACCACGATGTCGAGGCTTCCCCACTCCCGTTTCAGCAGAGCGAAGGCGGCCTCGATCTGACCGTCGACGGTCACATCGAGAGGCATGGTGAGCCGGGAGCCCACCGATTGGGCCAGCGGCTCGACTCGCTCCTTCATTTTGTCGTTGACGTAGGAGAAAGCGAGCTCGGCGCCTTCACGGTGCATCGCCTGCGCAATGCCCCATGCGATCGAGCGGTCGGTCGCGACACCGACGATGAACGCGCGCTTACCTGAGAGAAATCCCATGCCGGAGCCTGCCGCAAAGTGATGGAAAGGCGGCAGTTTAGACGAATCGGGGCGCGTTGCTCGGCGCAATCCATGCGCCGCGGCTTCAGAGTCAGCTGCCCGTATTCGCGACCCGGATGGTGAGCTTCTGCCCGGCCAGGATGGGCGTGTGCAGGTTGATCGCGTTCCAGGTGAGAATCTGTGCCACTTTCACCTGGAAAAGATGGGCAATCTGCCAGAGCGTGTCACCGGAGCGCACGGTGTAAATCACCTTGCGGGTCTCGTCGCTGACCGCATCCGTATCCTCTGAAGGCCCCTTGGCCAATGCCGGCGCGGAGTTGTGGCGAGGGGCGTGCGTATAGAGCTTCAGTCGCTGCCCCGGCCGCAGCACCTCGCCGCGCGAGAGGCCGTTCAGGTGTGCCAGCGTCTTCACGCTCATGCCGTGGCGACGAGCGATGGACCACAACGTGTCGCCGGTCCGCACGACCTGGAAGCGCAGCTCGCCATGATGCTCGACGGGCACATTGGCATAGAGCCTGAGCTTCTCACCGGGCCTGAGGACGTGACGCACGGAGATGCCGTTCATGCGGGCGAGCGTACGCGCGTTAATCCGGTAGTGGCGCGCAATGCTCCAGAGCGAGTCCCCACGACGCACGACCTGGAATTGCACGTAGCGGCCCCACCGGGCGCGGCCGTCCACGCGGGCGGCGGCAAGGCGTACGTTCTCAGGGAGTGCATAGGTCGTGGCAGGAACCTCGATGTCTTCCCCCACCGTGAGCCGGCCAGCCGGCAGCGTGTTGAGCTTGCGCAGGACTTCGGCGGTCGTCCTGAAATGTCGCGCCACGGAGAAGACCGAATCATGACGCCGGACCTCGTAGTGCTCGACGCCCATGCGCTCATCCGGTGTGAGGTCCGTGACGTTTTGCGTGAAGACGGGCGAGGCGTTCACCGGCATGAGCAGGTAGAACGGTCCCGTGGGATCGGTGGCCCAGCGGTGGAACGCGGGATTGAGGTCGTAGACTTCTTCGGCCGTGATGCCTGCGATCTGCGCAGCCACCTGCAGGTTGATCTGGCCGCCGGTCGATACCCGCTCGAAGTACGGCTCGTTGGGGATCGGACTGAATTCGAGCCCGTATTTCGCCGGGTCGAGCACCAGGCGCTTCATGGCGAGCAGCTTCGGCACATAAGCCTCGGTCTCGCGCGGCAGGCGCAGGTGCCAGAAGTCGGTCTGCCGATGCTCGGTCTGGTTGACCTGCACGGCGTGCTCGACTGCGAGCTCGCCGCAGTTGTAAGCGGCCACCGCGAGCAGCCAGTCGCCGTTGAACTCTTCATGCAGCGCCTGCAGATAATCGAGCGCCGCATTGGTGGACGCCACGATGTCGCGCCTGCCGTCGTACCACCAGTCCTGCTTCAGGCCGAAGCGCGAGCCGGTGGCCGGAATAAACTGCCAGAGGCCGGCGGCCCGCGCGCGGGAATAGGCGTAGGGCTCGAAGGCACTCTCGATCACCGGCAGCAGCGCGAGCTCGAGCGGCATGTGCCGGCTCTCGAGCTGCGTCACGATGTAATAGAGATACATGTCCGCGCGGCCGAAGGCGCGCTGCAGATACTCCGGATTCGAGGCGTACCAGCTGAGCTGCCGGTCGATGGCGTTCTGGTCGGCGTCCCCGAGGACGAAGCCGGTACGGATGCGATCGAAGAGATCCGCATACTGCGCCGGAGCCAGGGTGGCCGGTTGCGCCTCGGGCGCCGGCGTTGGCGGGGACGGGGGCGGGGGCGGTGCAGGTTCGGCGGGGGGGCTTGCCGCGGGCTGTGGCGCGATGGACTGCGCCGGCTGCGGACGCAGCGGCTGGCGTGCCGCGCAGGCGGCCAGAGCCGCAAGCGCAACGATCAGCAGTGAGAGACGAATGGGCCGCAGTGTTTCCGTCGCCAAGTTCCCGACCTCTGATAAGGCGTGTTAACTTCTACCCGCACCGGAGCGAACGCTCCAGGCTTCGGACGTTAACTTATTCGCACGCGGAAATTTAACCGGTAACTTCACACTATTGCCAGTACTTCATGGGACCTGCGCACAAATCCCAGTTCCAGGAGCCGCACGCCGCTCGCATGGCCTGGTGGTCGAGCCCGCTCGGCGGCGCGCTGGTCGCTGCCGAATCGCAGCTGCTCGGCGAGGCGCTCGAGGACGTGTTTGGCTGGGAATTGCTGCAGATCGGCGCCTGGGGCGCAGGGCGGGAGTTGTTGTCCGGCGCACGCACGCGCCATCAGGCCATTCTCGCCCCGCCCGGACTGTCGTCGAGTGCCGACATTCGCGGGCGGCCCACCCAGCTTCCCATCGTCAGCGATTCGATTGATGCGGTGCTGCTGCCGCACATTCTCGAGTTCGCTACCGATCCCTATGCCATCGTGCGCGAGGCGGACCGCGTGCTCGTCGGGGAGGGACGGCTGCTGGTGCTGGGATTTCGGCCATGGAGCCTTTGGGGCGTGCGCGGGCGCTGGAGCCGCAGCGGCTTTCCGCCTGGCATGCGCCGCGTACTCTCCGAAAGAAGGATCCGCGAATGGCTGGTACTGCTCGGGTATGAAGTAGTCTCGGCGCAGCATTATTTGTTCCGCGGGCCTTGGCGTGGCGGTCACGCCACGGAGGAGGGCACGGGCCGCCTGCTGCGGCGCGGGCTCACGTACCCGCTGCCCGCCAACGCCTATCTGCTCAAGGCACGCAAACGCATCTACACCCTAACACCCATCCGCCCGCGATTCCGGGAGCGGCCTGCCGTCCTGGGCGGGCTCGTCAAGCCCACCACGCGCTCGCGTGCGTGAGATGCAGTCGCGCCATCAGACACGAGTGAGCAGTAAGGACGAGGGAGCGGGCGGCTGGGTGGAGATCTACACCGATGGCGCCTGCCGCGGCAATCCGGGGCCGGGTGGCTGGGCGGCTCTGCTCAGCTTTGGCGGCCGCGAGAAGGAGCTTGCGGGCGCGGAGACGCTGACGACCAACAATCGCATGGAACTGACGGCGGTCATCCGCGCGCTCGAAGCGATGAAGCGCCCCGTGCATGCGCGTGTGTACACGGACTCCGAGTATGTGCGGCGCGGCATCCTCGAATGGGTGCACGCATGGAAGGCGAGGGGTTGGCGCACCGCGGACCGCAAGGCGGTGAAGAATCAGGATCTGTGGCAGCGGCTCGATGAGCTCGCGGCCGGTCATTCCATCGAGTGGCACTGGGTGCCGGGCCACGCCGGCGTGCCCGGCAACGAGCGGGTCGATAAGCTCGCCAACGAGGCCATCGACGCGATGGCATCCGAAAGTGCGCCCGATGATGCGAGATAGGCACGGGGAAGTGCGCTTAGAGAAATACTGCTAGACTTCAAGTCCATGCGACAGATCGTTCTCGATACCGAGACCACGGGTCTCGAGCCATCGCTCGGACACCGGATCATCGAGATCGGCTGTGTAGAGCTCCTCAACCGTCGGGTCACGGGGCGCACCTTCCACCGCTACTTGAATCCTGAGCGCGACATCGACCTCGGCGCCGAGGCGGTCCACGGCCTGCAGCGTGAGGATCTCGCCCGCCAGCCGCGCTTCGTGGAGGTGGCGGACGAGCTCCTCGGATTCATCGACGGCTCGGAGCTCGTGATCCACAACGCCGAGTTCGACGTGGCCTTCCTTGATGCAGAGCTGCGCCGCGCAGGCCGCACGGTGCTGATGAGCGAGCTCTGCCGCGTTCTCGACACTCTCGTGCTCGCCCGTGAGATGCATCCGGGCCAGCGCAACAACCTCGATGCGTTAGCCAAGCGCTACGACGTCGATAACTCGCGCCGGGAGCTGCATGGGGCGTTGCTCGATGCCCGCATCCTGGCGGACGTCTATCTCGCGATGACGGGAGGCCAGGGGGCACTGGCTCTCACCGAGAGCGTCTCCGGCAGCCTCCATGGAGCGGGTCAGATTCGGGCGCTGGTGCGGCCGCCGGCACCCCTGCGCGTCATTTCCGCGACCGAGCAGGAGCTGCGTGCCCACCGGGACATGTTGGCGCTCATCGCCAAATCGAGCGGCGGCCGCTGTCTCTGGCCCGCCGCCGGGGATGACCCGGTCGCCGAGGCGAATCGCGCCTGAGTTGGGGGGATATGTTTCATCTACGCAAGTGCCGCATCGGCATCGTCGGGCTGGGCTATGTCGGGCTGCCGCTTGCCGTCGAGTTCGGCAAGCATTTCGACACGATCGGCTTCGACATCAAGCCGCATCGCATCGCGGAGCTCGCGAGCGGTCGCGACAGCACGCTCGAGGTCTCGCGGTCGGAGCTCAAGGCCGCCTCGCGGCTCTCCTTCAGCACGGAGCTCGCCAGCCTCAAGCGCTGCCACGTGCTCATCGTCACGGTGCCGACACCGATCGACGAATATAAGCGGCCGGATCTCACGCCCCTCGTCAAGGCGAGCGAGACGGTAGGCAAGGCGCTCACCAAGGGCACGGTCGTGGTGTACGAATCTACGGTATACCCCGGATGCACGGAAGAGGTGTGTGTTCCGATCCTCGAGAAAGAGTCGGGCCTCAGGGTAAACCGTGACTTTTTCGTCGGCTACAGCCCGGAGCGCATCAACCCCGGCGACAAGGAGCACCGGCTGACGACCATCAGGAAAGTGACGTCGGGCTCGACGCCCGAGGCCGCGGAGTTCATCGACAAGCTCTACGGGGCCATCATCACCGCCGGCACCCACAGGGCCTCCAGCATCAGGGTGGCCGAGGCCGCGAAGGTCATCGAGAATACCCAGCGCGACGTCAACATCGCTCTCATCAACGAGCTCGCGCTCATCTTCAACCGTCTCGGGCTCGATACCGAGGAGGTGCTGAACGCCGCCGGCACCAAATGGAACTTCCTGCCCTTCCGGCCGGGTCTCGTCGGCGGCCACTGCATCGGCGTGGACCCGTACTACCTCACGCACAAGGCGGAGTCGATCGGCTATCACCCGGAGATGATCCTCGCCGGGCGGCGTCTCAATGACAACATGGCGCTCTACGTTGCCGGGGAGATCATCAAGCTCATGACCTCGAAGCGCATCCACGTGAAAGGTGCGCGCACGCTCGTGCTCGGCATGACGTTCAAGGAGAACTGCCCCGACATCCGCAATTCCAAAGTGATCGATGTGGTGCGGGAGCTCGCCAAGTACGGTGCCAAGGTGGACATCTACGACCCGTGGGCCGACGGACAGGAGTGTCGTCACGAGTACGGCGTGCGGCCGATCAAGACGCTGACACCACGAACCTACGATGCTGCCGTGGTAGCGGTGGCACACCGGCAGTTCCGCGAGCTGGGCGCCGACGGCGTACGGCGCCTCTGCAAGAAAAACCACGTGCTCTACGACATCAAACACGTCTTCCGCTTGGCGGAGGTGGATGGTCGCCTATGAAGATCCTCGTGACCGGTGGCGCCGGGTTCATCGGCTATCACACGACGCTGAATCTGCTGGCACGCGGGCACGAGATCGTCGGACTCGACAACCTCAACGAGTATTACGACGTCACTCTCAAGGAGGCGCGGCTCGACCGGTTGCGCCGGCAGGCGGGATTCAGCTTCGTGCGACTCGATCTTGCCGACGATGCCGGCATGAAGGAGCTGTTCGCGCGCGAGAAGTTCCAGCGTGTCGTGCATCTGGGCGCCCAGGCCGGCGTGCGCTACTCCCTTCAGGACCCGCACAGCTACGTGCGCAGCAACGTCACCGGCACGCTGAACGTGCTCGAAGGCTGCCGGCACAACGGTGTCGAGCATCTGGTGTACGCCTCGACCAGCTCCGTCTACGGCGCCAACACCGACATGCCGTTCTCGCCCCATCGGATCGCGGATCATCCGCTGACGATCTATGCAGCCACCAAGCGCTCGAACGAGCTGATGGCGCACACCTACTCCTCGCTCTTCGGCCTGCCCACCACGGGACTGCGCTTCTTCACGGTGTACGGTCCGTGGGGCCGCCCCGACATGGCGCTGTTTCTCTTCACGCGCAACATTCTCGAGGGCCGGCCGATCGACGTGTTCAACAATGGCCACCACCGGCGCGACTTCACCTACGTGGAGGACATCGCCGAAGGCGTGGCGCGCGCCTGCGAGCGGGTGGCGCAGGCTTCGCCCACGTGGGACAGCAACGCGCCCGATCCAGCATCGAGCCGCGTGCCGTTCCGGATCTATAACATCGGCAATCACCAGCCCGTCGAGCTCATGCGCTACATCGAGGTGATCGAGGATTGCCTCGGCCGCAAGGCGCAGAAGAATTTCCTGCCGTTGCAGCTCGGGGATGTGCCGGACACCTTCGCCGACATCGAGGACCTGGTGCAGGATGTGGGCTACCGGCCGGCAACGCCGGTCGAGGTCGGCGTGCGGCGGTTCGTCGACTGGTTTTTGCAATATTATTGGCCCAAAGACGCCTCCGGCGCTTTGGGCAGCCAGCCCAATAACCGCGTTTGACCTCGCGGCTCTCTGAGACCCGCCCACGCGGGCAGAGGTGCCCCGGGAAACGGGAGCGGCCCTGGGCCGCTTTGTGATTCGCTTTTGGGGCTAAACTGCCTTTTTACCCTCGCGAGGTAGCCCGTGACGAGACAGTCTCCCCTGCCCGCCATGAAGGTCCCGCTGCTGGACCTTACGCAGCAGTACGAGAAGATCGCGGCCGAGGTGCAGTCGGCCATCGAGCGGGTGTGCGAGAGCCAGCAGTTCATCCTGGGCCGGGAGGTGCGGGAGCTCGAGCTCAGCCTGGCTCGTTACACGCGGTGTCAGCACGGTCTCGGGGTCTCCTCCGGGACCGATGCGCTGCTCCTTGCCCTGATGGCGCTCGGCATAGGGCCTGGAGACGAGGTGATCACCTCGCCGTTTACCTTCTTCGCCACCGCCGGGACGATCGCGCGCCTCGGCGCCCGACCGGTCTTCTGCGACATCGATCCTGAGACTTTCAATCTCTCGACGGTGCGCCTCGAGGAGCTCATCGGGCGCGAGTGCGAAGTGCGCGGCGAGGGCGCCGCGAGGCAGGTGATTCATCGCAGGACCGGTGGGCGGATCAAGGCCATCATGCCGGTGCACCTCTATGGCCAGATCTGCGAGATGGATCCCCTCATGGATCTGGCGAGCCGTCTGGGGCTGCACGTCATCGAGGATGCTGCCCAGGCAATCGGTGCCGAGGACGAGCATGGGCGGATGGCGGGCAGCATCGGGCACATCGGCTGTTTCTCGTTTTTCCCAACGAAAAATCTGGGCGCTTTCGGGGATGCCGGCCTCTGCACCACCAATGACCCGGTGCTCGCGGAGCGCATGCGGGTGCTGCGTGTGCATGGCGGCGAGCCCAAGTACCACCATCGCGTCATCGGCGGAAATTTCAGGCTCGATGAGATCCAGGCGGCCGTGCTCAATGTGAAGCTCAAATATCTCGACCGCTGGATGGAGGCGAGGAACACCCATGCCCGGCAGTACACGGAGCGGCTACAGGCCAAGATCGCGAGCCGGGGAGTCGTGACGCCCGTACAGACCCGTGGCGGCCGGCACGTCTGGAATCAGTACGTCATCCGAGTGCCGCGCCGGGACGAGCTGCGTCAGCATCTGGCGGCAGCCGGCGTCGGGACGGAGATCTACTATCCGATCCCGCTGCATCTGCAGCAGTGCTTCGCGTATCTCGGCTACCGCAGCGGGGACTTCCCTGAGTCGGAGCGTGCCGCCCAGGAAGTGCTCGCGCTGCCGGTCTTTCCGGAGCTGTCACCGGCGCAAATCGACCATGTGGCCGGTACAATCGAGCGCTTCTACGCCCCCGCAATGGCCCCATCCCAGCAGCCCGCCTGAGGAGCTCCCCATGCCGAAGGCCGCAGGTCCCCGCACTCCGCTCTGGCAGGAGCTGGCTACCCACGCAGCGCGGCTGAACACCGTCGCCACGCGCGAGCTCTTTACGCGCGATCCCGGGCGCTTCGAGCGCTTCTCGCGGCAGGGCGAGGGGGTCCTCATGGACTTCTCGCGCCAGCACCTCGATGAGATGGTGCTGGGCAAGCTCCTCGAGCTCGCCGAGGCGGTGGGCCTCAAGGACTATCGCGATGCCATGTGGCGCGGGGAAAAGATCAACTCCACCGAGGGACGGGCGGTGCTGCACGTCGCGTTGCGCCAGCCTCCGGGGGCCAACATAGGCGGTGCCGACATCGCCCGGGTGGTGATGACCGAGCGCGACCACATGCTCACTTTCGCGGAGAGCGTGCGCGCAGGCCGCATCGTCGGCAGCTCGGGCAAGCCGTTCACGCGAGTCGTCAACATCGGGATCGGCGGCTCTGACCTCGGGCCTGCGATGGCGGTACAGGCGCTGCGGCGTTACACCCTCGATGCGCCCAAGTGCGACTTCGTCTCGAACATAGACGGCTGCCACCTCGAGGACATCCTCGAGAGCGCCGACCCGCGCGCGACGCTCTTCATCGTCTCCTCCAAGACCTTCACGACCCTCGAGACCCTGACCAATGCGCATACCGCGCGCGCGTGGGTGAAGGCGAAGCTGGGCGATGAGGCGGTGCGCGAGCACTTCGCAGCGGTGTCGGTGAATCACCGGGCCATGGATGAGTTCGGCGTACATCCGCAGTACCGCTTCAAGATGTGGGACTGGGTCGGCGGGCGCTACTCGCTCTGGTCCTCCATCGGCGTCTCGCTCGCCATCGCCATCGGCAAGGAGCAGTTCCTGGCGCTACTCGCCGGCGGTCACGAGATGGACGAGCATTTCCGCAAGACACCGTGGGCGGAGAACCTGCCGGCGCTCATGGGCCTCCTCGGGGTCTGGAACATCAACTTCGAAGGCCTGCCGACGCTCGCGGTGCTGCCGTACGACGATCGCCTCAAGCGCTTCCCGGCCTATCTGCAGCAGCTCGAGATGGAGAGCAACGGCAAGTCGGTGACCCTCGAGGGGCGGCGCGTCGAGTGGCAGACGGCAGCGGTGATCTGGGGCGAGCCGGGCAACAACGCGCAGCATTCGTTCTTCCAGCTGCTGCACCAGGGGACGCCCCGCGCGGCGCTCGATTTCCTCCTGCCGGCCCGCTCATCCTGCGGCAACCAGCCACAGCAGGACCTCGCGATCGCAAGTTGCCTCGCGCAGGCGGAAGCCTTCATGAACGGGCAGTCCGCGGAAGCCGTGCGCGCCGATCTCACGCAGCAGCAGCTGCCGAAGGAGCGGATCGAGGAGCTGATTCCGCACAAGGTGCACCCGGGATGCCGGCCGAGCACGCTGGTGGCGTTCCAGAAGCTCGATCCGCCGACCCTCGGCAAGCTCATCGCCCTCTACGAACACAAGGTGTTCACCCAGGGAGTCGTCTGGGGCGTGAACTCGTTCGATCAGTGGGGAGTGGAGTTGGGGAAGAGGCTCACCGATCAGCTCGCGCCGGCGGTCAGGGATCCGGCGGGCGGACATTCGGTGGCGCCGGGGGTCGGCAAGATGATCGCGACGCTCACCGAATGGAAGCAGGGCGAGTGAGCATCCCGCGCGCCACCCCGTACAGTGCGGCTGTGTACCCAGAGAAGATCATTTGAGCGAGATCTTTCAGCGGGGAATGCAGGAGCATCTGGCGTTGTTCCAGGGTCTGGCACGGCTTTCCGCCGACATCGAGCGGGCGGGAGACCTGATGGCTGCGGCCCTTCGGGGCGGGCGCAAGCTCATGTTGTGCGGCAATGGTGGGTCGGCGGCGGACAGTCAGCACATCGCGGCGGAGATGGCCGGGCGGTTCGTGAAGGATCGCAGGCCGCTCGCTGCGGTGGCATTGTCGACCGATACTTCGACCATGACCTGCATTGCCAACGATTACACCTTTGATGAGGTGTTTTCCCGGCAGGTCACGGGATTGGGGCAGCCCGGCGACTGTCTGCTGGCCATCTCGACCTCGGGCAACTCGAGGAACGTGACCCGGGCAGCGGAGGTCGCGCGGACCGCGGGCATACGCGTGATCGGACTGTTGGGAAGGGATGGGGGCGCGCTGCGGGGCCTTTGTGATGTGGCTCTCGTAGTGCCGAGTCAGACCACGGCGCGGATCCAGGAGGCACACATATTCCTCGGGCACACGCTGTGCGCTCTCGTGGAGGAGGCATTGGGACTGGCATGAGCAAGCCGGGACCGGATCTCAGGGCGCGGCTGCGCAAGGCGCGCGTGCTGGTCGTCGGGGATGCGATGCTCGACCGATACCTTTTCGGAGAGGTGGAGAGGATCTCACCGGAAGCGCCCGTGCCGGTGGTGCGGGTCACCAAGGAGGAGCATCGGCTGGGCGGAGCGGCGAACGTGGCGTTGAACGTCAAAGCGCTCGGGCCGGTAGTGACGCTCATCACGGTGGTCGGGGACGATGAGCCTGCGCGGAGGCTCGAAGGGCTGCTCAAGACCCATGCGGTAGAAGTCATTCTCGGCAGAGACCCGAACCTCTTCACCTGTGTGAAGCTGCGGGTCATCGGGCGGGCGCAGCAGCTGGTGCGCGTGGATTTCGAGAATCAGCCGGATCACGAGGTCCTTGCCGACATGCTGTCTGATTTCGCGCGGGCGATGCCGCAGTGTGATGCCGTGCTCTTCTCCGACTACGGCAAGGGAGGGCTCACGCACATTCCGCGGATGATCGAGCTCGCCCGTGGGGCGGGCAAGCCGGTGCTCGTGGACCCGAAGGGCGATGACTACAGCCGGTATGCGGGGGCCACGGTCATCACACCCAATCGGGCGGAGCTGGCCCAGGTGATCGGAAGCTGGAAGACGGAGGCGCAGCTCGAGGAACGGGCGCAGCAGCTGCGCCAGAGCAATGGCCTCGATGGCGTACTGTTGACACGGAGTGAGGAGGGCATGTCGCTCTTCGACGCATCCGGACACCTGCAGGTGCCGGCGCAGTCGCGTGAGGTGTTCGACGTGACGGGTGCCGGCGACACTGTGATCGCCACGTTGGCCGCCATGCTCGCCTGCGGCATGAGCCTGCGGGAGGCCATGCCGATCGCCAACCGCGCCGGTGGGATCGTCGTCGGCAAGTTCGGCACGGCGACCGTGAGCTATGAGGAGCTGTTCGGTTGAGAGTGGTCGTGACGGGTGCCGCCGGGATGGTAGGCAGCAATCTGGTGCATGGATTGAACGCCATCGGCATCGATGAGGTGATCGCCGTCGATGACCTCACCGACGGCGCGAAATTCCGTAACCTCCTCGGTGCGAGGATCAGCGATTACTTCGATCGGAGCGAGTTCTACGATCGCTTCGCGCTGGGCGAGCTCGCGCATATCGATGCGATATTCCACGAAGGGGCGTGCTCCGACACGATGGAGCACAACGGCCGCTACATGCTGGAGACGAATTACCGCTGCTCGAAGGATCTCCTCGATATATGCCAGAGCCGGGGGACGCGGCTCCTCTACGCCTCGTCTGCAGCCACTTACGGCGACAGCGGGGTGTTTCGGGAAGCGGCCGAGCACGAGCGGCCGCTCAACGTCTACGGTTACTCGAAGCTCCTCTTCGACAACATCGTGCGCCGCGTGCTGCCTACGTCGCGGTCGCAGATAGCGGGTTTCCGCTACTTCAACGTTTACGGGCAGCGGGAGCAGCACAAGGGACGGATGGCATCGGTGGCTTCCCATCACTTCGAGCAGCTGCGCGAGGCAGGCAAGGTGCAGCTCTTCGGCGAGTACGGGGGCTACGGTCCGGGGCAGCACCTGCGCGATTTCGTTTTCGTCGACGATGTCGTCGCGGTCAATCTATGGTTCCTGCGACATCCGGAGCGGAGCGGGATCTTCAATGTCGGCACCGGCAGAGCGCAGCCCTTCAATGACGTCGCGCATGCAACGATCAACGCTTCGCGAGCACGCCGAGGCGAGGCGCCGCTCAGCCTCGAGCAGCAGGTCTCGCAGGGGCTGATAGAGTACGTGCCGTTTCCCGACGCACTGGCCGGCAAATACCAATGCCGCACACAGGCGGACCTGACGTCGCTACGCGCGGCCGGTTGCGACATCGAATTTGCCGATGTAGCAACTGGCGTACGGCGGTACGCAGAATGGTTGGCCGGGAGCGGGCGCCTTGAGTGATGGGTCGATGTCGGGTCTGCCGATCTCATTGAGCCGCAAGCTCCTCTCGGCTGCTGAGGTCCAAGGGTGGAACGGGCCGCGTCCGCTGGCATTCACCAACGGAGTGTTCGACGTTCTGCACCGCGGGCATGTCATGTATCTTGCGGCGGCTCGCGAGCTCGGGGCGGCATTGCTCGTAGCGATCAACAGCGACGCCTCGGCGAGGCAGCTCGGGAAGGGACCGGAGCGGCCACTGAACGGGCAAAGCGATCGCCTGCTCGTGGTGGCGGCACTGGAGAGCGTCTCGTTCGTCACGATTTTCGAGGAGCCGACTCCGTGCGAACTGCTGAAGCGATGCCGGCCTGATATCTATGTGAAGGGTGGCGATTACGACGTAGAGGCTCTGGAGGAGACGCGCCTGATACGAAGCTGGGGCGGTCGCTCGCTCACGATCCCATTCGTGGACGGCTACTCGACCAGCGCATTCGTCAGGCGGATCCGCAGTTCATGAGCCGCAAGGCTGCGTTCATCGACCGCGATGGGGTGCTCAATGAAGAGCGTGCCTTCGTCCACCGGATCGAGGACTTCGCTTTCGTGCCCGGCGCGATCGAAGCGCTCCAGGCCCTGCAGGCTGCCGGATATCTGCTGGTGGTCGTCAGCAACCAGTCCGGCATCGCTCGCGGCCTGTACTCTGAGGCTGATTACCTGGCATTGACCGCGCATATGCGAGAGCGCCTGCAGGCTGCGGGAGTCAGGCTCGACGCGGTGCAGTACTGCCCACACCTCGCCGATGCGCCGGTGGAGCGCTATCGCGTGGATTGCGACTGCCGCAAGCCGAAGCCCGGGATGCTGAGAAGTGCCATTGCGGCCCTCGACATCGACCCGCAGGCCTCTTTGCTGGTCGGTGACCGGCTGTCGGACTTGGAGGCTGGGCGCGCAGCGGCTGTCGGCCGCTGCTTTCTGGTTCGGACGGGCTACCCACTGCCGGACGAAGCGGTGGCGCGCGCGGATGGCGTGTACGATGATCTACTCTCATGCGTAAGGGCTGTACTGCCCCTGGCTGGCCGGGGCTCATTAGAGGATTCAAGAACTTGAAAGGCATCGTTCTGGCCGGTGGCGCGGGCACCCGCCTGCATCCGGTGACGCTGAGCATCAGTAAGCAGCTCCTGCCGATCTACGATAAGCCGATGGTTTACTACCCGCTGGCGGCCCTCATGTTGGCGGGAATTCGCGACATTCTGCTGATCTCTACGCCCGAGGATCTGCCGCTGTTTCGCCGCCTCCTCGGTGACGGCGCCAAGTGGGGGATCTCGCTGTCCTACGCGGAGCAGCCGCGTCCTGAGGGGCTCGCCCAGGCGTTCATCATCGGGCGCCGATTCGTCGGCAATGACCGCGTCGCGCTGGTCCTCGGGGACAATATCTTCTATGGCCATGGACTCTCGGAGCAGCTTGGGACAGCCGCACAGCGCGGCGAAGGTGCGACTGTGTTCGCCTACCGGGTCCGGGACCCGGAGAGGTACGGCGTGGTGCAGTTCGATGAGGCAGGGCGGGCGCTCGACATCGAGGAGAAGCCGGCCAACCCCAAATCTCATTTCGCCGTCACGGGACTTTATTTCTATGACAACCAGGTGCTCGACATTGCCGCCGGACTGAAGCCTTCGGCGCGCGGCGAGCTCGAGATCACTGACGTCAACCGCAGGTACCTGGAGCGCGGCGCGCTGCGGGTGGAGCAGCTGGGGCGAGGAGTGGCGTGGCTCGACACGGGCACTCACGAGTCCCTCCTACAGGCTTCCATGTTCATCGAGGCGATCGAGACCCGCCAGGGACTCAAGGTCTGCTGCCCGGAGGAAATCGCTTACCGCGCCGGCTATATCACGGCCGGTCAGCTCGAGTCCCTGGCGCGACCGCTCGCCAAGACGGGCTACGGGACTTACCTCCTCGAGATCGCGAACGGCGGGGTCTGACATGGAGTTCGTGCCCACCGACATTCCCGAGGTCCTGCTGATCCGTCCGAAGGTTTTCGGCGATGCGCGCGGCTACTTCATGGAATCATGGGAGGAGCGCAAGTTCGCCGCCGCCGGACTCGACCTCAGATTCGTCCAGGACAACCACAGCCACTCCGCGCGACACATCCTGCGAGGGCTGCACTATCAGATCCAGCAGCCGCAGGGAAAGCTGGTGCGTGTAGTGGCGGGCACCGTTTATGACGTGGCGGTGGACATCCGCCGCGGCTCATCTACTTTCGGCAAATGGGTGGGAGTCGAGCTTTCCGCCGAGAATCATCACATGCTGTGGGTGCCCCCCGGCTTCGCCCACGGTTACCTCGTGCTCAGCGACTCTGCGGACTTTCTCTACAAGGTCACCGACTTCTGGGCGCCCGCCCATGAGCGGGCGATCCGCTGGAACGATCCCGACATCGGGGTCGAATGGCCGCTGCCGCCGGGTGTCGAGCCCGTGCTCTCGGGCAAAGATGCCGCAGCAGGCGGCCTCCGCGATGCCGAGGTCTATCCTTGACGACATCTGCGCCTTCAACTACGAAGGTCCTGATCACAGGGGCCGGAGGTCAGGTTGGACGGATGCTGCTCGAGACGCGGCCCCACGACTTCGAGGCGATCGCCTGTACGCATGCGGATCTCGATATCGGCGCGGTGGAGGCGGTACGCGAGTGCGTGGGGCGCCATCGGCCGGCCGTAATCATCAATGCCGCCGCATACACTGCGGTCGACAAGGCGGAATCGGAGGCGGACGCCGCGCACCGGATCAACGCCGAGGCACCGCGCCATTTGGCCATGGCGGCGCGGGAATGCGGTGGCCGGCTGATTCACATCTCGACTGATTTTGTGTTCGATGGCGCCGCATCGACTCCCTACCTGCCGGGTTCCGCGACCAACCCTCTGAGCGTCTACGGCAGAACCAAGCAGGCCGGCGAGCGGGCCGTTCTCGAGACGTTGCCGCAGCGCTCCGCGATCGTGCGAACCGCCTGGGTCTATTCCGCGACTGGCAGCAACTTCGTGCGCACGATGCTGCGCATCATGCGGGCCAATGGAGCGGCACGAGTGGTGGCGGATCAGGTAGGCACGCCGACCGCGGCGAAGTCCATCGCCGAAGTGCTGTGGCGGATCGCAGGGAATCCGGAGATTCGCGGGATCCACCACTGGACCGATGCGGGAGTTGCGAGCTGGTATGACTTTGCGGTCGCGATCGCGGAGGAGGGCGCCGGGCTTGGACTGCTTCCGCCTGAGGTCAATGTCACACCGATTGCCACCGCGGATTACCCGACACCCGCCCGCCGGCCCTCCTACAGCGTGCTCGACAAGAGCTCGCTGGCTCCTTATGGCCTCTCGCCCATCCATTGGCGCAAGCGCTTGCGCGCCGTCCTGAAAGAGATTCCCCGTGCCTAGGCTCCTCGTCACCGGCGGCGCCGGCTTCATTGGCGCCAACTTCGTGCACTATTGGCTGAATGCCCACGCCGGCGAGCGCCTGGTGGTGCTCGATGCGCTGACTTACGCCGGCAATCTCGCCAGTCTCGACTCGGTCAAGGAACGACCGGAGCTCAGGTTCGTGCACGGCAACATCTGCAACACGCCGCTGGTGGAGCAGGTGCTGCGGGAGGAGGGGGTCGACACCATCGTGCACTTCGCTGCGGAGTCGCATGTCGACCGTTCCATCCACGGACCGGATGCCTTCATCGAAACCAACGTGGAGGGCACGCACTCGATGTTGAAGGCTGCTCGCAAGGTGTGGCTGGAGGAGAAGACGGTCGCAACGCACCGCTTCCATCACGTGTCGACGGATGAGGTCTACGGCTCTTTGGGATCGGCCGACCCCGCATTTCACGAGCGCACCCCTTACGCGCCGAACTCACCTTACTCGGCGAGCAAGGCAGCGTCCGATCACCTGGTCCGGGCCTACCACCATACCTATGGCCTTCAGGTCACCACCAGCAACTGCTCGAATAACTACGGCCCGTTCCATTTCCCTGAGAAACTGATTCCGCTGACGATTGTGAACCTGCTGCACGGGCGGGCGTTGCCGATCTACGGCGACGGCCGCAACGTCAGGGACTGGCTGCACGTGAGTGACCACTGCCGCGGCATCGACCTCATCCTGAAGAACGGCCGGCCCGGTGAGGTCTATAACATCGGAGGCGGCGCCGAGAGCGAGAACCTGAAACTCGTCGAGACGCTGTGTGCCGTGGCGGATGAAGCCTTCGCGCGCGACCAGCAGCTTTGCTCACGTTTCTCCAGGTGCCCCGCCGCGCAGGGCGGGAAGTCCTCGATTCTCATGCAGTTCGTCAAGGACCGTCCCGGCCACGATCGACGCTATGCAATAGATTACAGCAAGGCCGAGCGCGAGCTGGGATATAGAGCGCAAGTGTCACTGGCTCGGGGGCTGCAGGATACCTTCGAATGGTACGTCCGGAATGAAGGGTGGTGGCGGGCCGTCATGGACGGCAGCTACCAGCGATGGATCGAGACGCACTACCGGTGAAACCTTGTCGGTCAGGCGGTACGCGATTGAACCGTTCAGCGAGAATTGCGCTCCAAAGCAGCAGCGCTCCCGCTACAATTGCAGTTTCGCATGAGGCGAGCCGGGGGCGATGTACGGCCTCGAGAATCCGGTGGACAGCCGGACGGAGGCTCGTGTGTGCGCTGCTGCGTGCAATGGTGAAGGGTTCTTAATGCGCTCGATGCGACGTCCGATGGGGCCGCTTGGCGGCTGGCTGGTGGGATTGCTTAGCCTCTGGCTCCTCGTCCCTTGGGCGCATGCGCAATCGTTGGACCTCTCAGGGGGCAGCGACTTGCTCTCCCCATTGTTTCCCGGACTGGGCTCAGACGCGCAGCAGGCGCTCCAGGGGATCGGGGGCTTTGGGGGCACCACCGTCATCGGGCAGAACGGGCTCAATAATCAGTTGCTGCAGCAGGCCAATGCGGAACAATCCGCCGTTCTGCAGAAGCGCCAGCAGGATACGCAGAAGTCCATTGTTCCCATCATGCAGGGCGGCGACTGGGTCATCGTGGAGGTTGGCCTGCAGCTGCCGCCAGCGACGGCCTCGCAGTCATCGCTGGCGGTTCAGCAGGCGCTGGCAGCGCAGCAAAGCGGTGTGCTGTCACCCTCCGAGGCGCAGCAGGCCCTGAAGTCGCTTCAGGGTGGCGCCGCGGGCAGTGCGGCTGCCGCGCTCACCGAAGCGTCTACGCCGACCAGTCCCGCTTCACAGCTGGGCCCGGTGGACAAACAGCAGTTGGCGGCACTCATGGGCGTCATCCGCAACCGCAATCCCTACCAGCTCTCTCCTGACGGGGAGTTGATGCTGCCGGGGCTTCCGCCCGTCCCGCTTCTGGGACTCACGCCGGGCCAGGCGACACTGCGGCTGTCGGTCATGCCGGAATTCCAGAACCTCCAGGTCAGGGTGACCCTCCTGCCGCTCCAGAAAACCGGGCAAGAGGCACTCGAGCCCTTCGGTCAGGACCTATTCTCGCAACACCCTGCGACGTTCACTCCGCTGACGAATGTTCCGGTACCGTCGAATTACATCGTCGGTCCGGGTGACATGCTGGAAGTGCAGCTTTGGGGAAATAAGGACCATGACTACGAGCTGGTAGTAGGTCGGGATGGGCGGATCAACTTTCCGTCGCTTGGCTCGATTGCCGTTGGCGGCCGGCTCTTCAGCACGGTGCAGGCGGAGCTCCAGTCCCGCATTACGAAACAGTTGATCGGAGAGAACGGCAGCGTGACGATGGCGCAAACGCGCTCGGTCCAGGTCTTCGTCGTCGGCGATGCCTTTGCGCCCGGCACGTATACGATAAGCGCGCTGGGAACCGTCACTTCGGCTCTCTATGCCGCGGGGGGCATCGGCAAGAGCGGCTCCATGCGCAGGATCGAATTGAAGCGCAACGGCGCCGTCGTGAGCACTTTGGATCTCTACGACCTGCTCCTCCACGGCAGCACGAAGGATGACGCGAGGCTGCTGACGGGCGATGTTGTGTTTGCACCTCCAGTCGGACCGACGATCGCGATCGATGAGGAGGTGGAACGGCCCGCCATCTATGAGGTCAAGAACGAGACGACGCCTGCGCAGGTCGTCGCTCTGGCAGGCGGCCTGAAACCGGATGCGGACACATCCAGGGCCACGCTGACCCGCATCATGCCCAATGGCGAGCGGGTCGTTCTCCCCCTGGATCTCACCGCCGCAGGGGGCGAAAAGGAGGGGCTCAGGAATGGAGACTACATCCATATTCCGCGCCTCAGGCCCACGCTCGATTCAGACGTCGTCCTCCAGGGTAACGTCTACACGGCGGGGCCTTTCGAATACCACTCCGGAATGCGGCTGAGCTCCCTGATTCGCTCGGTCGACGACCTGAAGCCCAGTTCCGACCTGCACTACGTGCTGATACGGCGCGAGGTGCCGCCCGACCGCCGCATCGAAGCCATTTCAGCCGACTTGGCGGCCGCCATTGCCCACCCTGGAACGGATGCCGATCCGCTGCTGATGCCGAAGGATCAGGTCATGGTATTCGATCTGTCCTCCAGCCGGGATCACATCATTGAGCCGATCCTCGATGAGCTGCGTACGCAAGCCACCGCGGAGCAGCCGGATCAGGTGGTGACGGTCGACGGCCGAGTGAACGTGCCCGGCAAATACCCGCTCGAGCAAGGCATGAGAGTCGCGGACCTCATTCGCGCGGGAGGGGGAATGGCCACTGCAGCGTACACCGGCACGGCGGAGCTTACGCGCTACGTGGTCGGCAAGGACGGAACGCGGCGGACGCAGATCTCCGACATCGATATAGCACAGGCCCTGAGCGGCGATCCGGCGGCAAACGTGCTCCTCGAGCCATACGACGTGCTCAGCGTGAAGGAGGTCTCCCAGTGGGCTGACCGGGAAAGCGTTACGCTGCTCGGCCAGGTGCGGTTCCCGGGCATCTACAGCATCAGGCCGGGGGAAACGCTGAAGTCTGTGGTCGAGCGGGCGGGCGGCCTCACCCAATACGCCTTTCCCGAGGGCGCGGTCTTAACCCGCACGGAGTTGCAGCAGAGAGAGCAGCGGGAGATGGACCAGCTGGCCGCACGCATGAAGGTCGAGCTCGGTGTGCTCGCGCTGCGCGCAGTGGCGACGACCCAGGGATCCAATGTGGGCGGTGCGACCAACGCGCTCATCGTGGGACGCTCGCTGCTCCACGAGCTGGAAGGCGAGAAGGCCGTGGGCCGGCTGGTTATCAATCTGCGGGAGATCGTGCGCAGCCCGAAAGATTCCTTATATGACGTCGTGTTGCGCGATGGCGATCAGCTCACAGTGCCGAAGTTCCAGCAGGAAGTGAGCGTCATCGGCGAGGTCCAGAGTCCGACCTCTCACCTCTACAATCCCAATCTGTCGCGGGACGACTACATACGCCTGAGCGGCGGCTTGACGGCACAGGCAGACCACAAGCGGGTATATGTCGTGCGTGCGGACGGCAGCGTGGTCGCGAACGAGGGCAGCCGCTGGTTCAACCGGGGATCGAACGTCCAGATCAGACCGGGGGACACCGTCGTGGTGCCGATCAACGCTACGCAGATGCTGCCGCTGCCCTTCTGGCAGGCGGTAACAGGGATCATGTACAACGTGGCGATCGCGGCAGCGGCGGTGCACGCGCTTTAGCGCGACAGCGGCCGTACCGAGAGCGGGAGAGTATAGATTGGAGACCAGTCTGCCGGCACACGAGCGAGTACATGAGCCGCCCGCGGTGGCTCCGTCCCTTCCGGATGCCAGGCCGCTGGATCGGTCGGCTCACGGCCGGGACCAGCTCACGCTGAAATCGTTCGTGCAGCTTCTCCTGCACCAAAAGTGGCTGGTCCTGTGCACGACCGCAGTGTTTACCGTGGCGGCGGGTGTCGCGGCGTGGCTGTTGCCGAAGGAGTATGACGCCATCGCCCTGATCTCGCCGTTGGGGAGTGAATCGATAGGCGGCGGTGGATTCGGGGGACTGAGCTCGATGGCGTCCCAGTTCAGCGGTCTGGCATCGCTCGCGGGATTCTCGGTCACCGGCGATACGAGGAAGGCCGAATCGATCGCCGTGCTCGAATCGAACGCCATTACCGAGCAGTTCATCCGTGACAACGATCTGATGCCCGTGCTCTATCCGGACCTGTGGGATGCGGCCCGCAAGAAGTGGCGGTCCAACGACCCGGGCGACATTCCAACTTTGTGGAAGGCAGCGCAGTACTTCAAAAAGAGCATTTGTTCCGTTGACCTCGACGACAAGACGGGCCTCGTTACGCTGACAGTGACCTGGACCGATGCCACTGTGGCGGCGCGTTGGGCAAACGGCCTGGTCAAGTTGACCAACGACTATCTGCGTGGCAAGGCGTTGACGGAGAGCCAGCGGGATATCGAATATCTGACTGCAAGGAGTGCGAAGACGGACGTAGTCGCCGTCAGGCAAACGATCAACGTGCTCCTGGAGACCGAGCTGGAGAAGGCGATGGTGGCTCAGGGCACCGAGGAATACGCGTTCAAAGTCCTCGATCCGGCTCTTGCACCGACCAAGCCGTCATTTCCGCGGCCGAAACTGTGGATGGCTCTGGCATTCCTCCTTGGGGCGACGGTGTCCTCGTTCATAGCGCTGGTCCGTGCCCATTGGCGCGAGGACGGATGAGCTCGCGCAGTATAGGTCAGGCGTGCAACTGATGCTGCGTACCGATGCCGCCGGGGCGCGCTGGTGGCCGTCGCTCTCATTGCCGCGCGCCGCAACCGTCTTCATTGCGCTCGTCTGGATCAGCATTGCCATCCCGGGACTTGCCATCCCCAAGGGCATCCTCATCCTGGGCTACTGCCTTTATCTCGTGCTGACCACTCCGTTCAGTACGAGCTCTGCGATCTGGATGGCTTCCGTCCTCCTGAGCCTGCTCTTGCCGACCGTGGTGGCCTGCTTCCGGTCGGTCGACACATCCGACATGCTCCGTCACTTCGCACGGATGCTTTTCTTCTTTGTCGCCGTGAGCGCGGGAGCGCTGATCATGCGTCGCGATCCCAGAATCGCCAATGTAGAGACCCTGGATAAGCTCATATGGCGCACCGCGTTCTCCTCGATGCTCTTGAAGGTTGCGATCCTTGGCGGGGTCGTGCTCGGATTGTTCACCTTCCAGGCGGCCCAAGGATTTCTGGGATTCGAATCCGTCACCGAAGACATCGGGGCGAATCTGCAGCGGCTCCAATTCCCGTCCGATATTGCGATCATATTCCTGGTGCCGTGCTACACAGGGAGGCGTCGCATGGTTGACGTTCTCTTTATCGTCAGCGTATCCATCATAGTGTTCACGAGCTTCTCGCGATTCCTGTTTGGCGCGTTTGTCGTCGTGCTCATCATGCGGTCTCTCTGGCTGCGCACAATCGATCGGACCTTCATCACCGCCACGCTGATAGCCTTCGTTGCAGCGAGCCTGTTTGCCGTCGCTCTCAGCCAGCGATTCCTTGGATCCGCCAGCTCCGACAGTATTCGGACCGAGCAAATGACCAAGCTCTCGGGGATGTTCGTGGAGCATCCCATTGTGGGCACCGGGATGGGTTCCAGCGTACCCGGCTACCTTCGCAGTACCAGGAACCGGTACTTCTATGAGGTCGAGTGGTACGCTATGGCCATGCAGTTCGGCCTCCTTGGCCTGACCTGGCTGATCGTGAATTTCAGTGTCTTCATCCTTTCCCAGCCCATCCCACGCCGTGAGAGACGGTATGCAAACGCGGTGTTACTCCTTTGGGCGGTGTCCGGGTTCACCAATGCTTATCTGACTGCCGTGGGTGGCGCGTTTGGAATTTGCATACTGCTCATACGCTGCTTCTCCGATGACCGGGTCGCGGGCGTGCCGGCGCTGCAATATGCTGGGGGCCTCCCCTCGCGGTGAACGGTGATGCGAAGCGTAGTACTGGCGTCCTGTCAAGGGGAGCGGTTCATCGGGGAGCAGTTGGATAGCATCATTCAGCAGCTTTCCGAGGATGACGAGATAATTGTCTCCGATGACGCGTCAACCGACGGAACGCTTGCGGTTGTGTCAAAGCGCGCCGACCGGCGTATTCGAATGGTCGCAAATACGATCCGGGTCGGCTACGTGCGAAACTTTCAGCGCGCATTGAGCCACGCGCGCGGCGACCTCATATACTTCGCCGACCAGGATGACGTCTGGTTGCCCCACAAGGTGACGACTCTGGATCGAGCCTTGGAGACGAAATCCTGCGTATGCTCGGATGCCATAGTCGTGGATGAGGACCTTCGCGAGATCTGCCCGTCTTTCTTCCGGTTGCGCGGGGCCCGGACCTTCTCCGCATGGTCGATACTTCTGCGCCCCCCCATCATTGGCGCCACGCTCGCCTGCACCCGGCAATACCTGGCTCGCCTGCTGCCACTGCCGCCCGGGATACCGCATGATTTCTGGATAAGCTTCAATGCTGCCTGGGATGCCGCGCTGGAAGTACATCCTGCGCCTCTCATTCTCTATCGCCGTCACCCGGCAGTGGTGTCGCCTACCGCGACCGCTTACCGACGTCCATTGGGAGTGATTGCGTCGGAGCGGCTTCGGCTTGTCGGCTCGTCGCTTCAGCGACGCTTTCAACATCGATGTGCGGCTCAAGATGCATGATGACGCGGCGGGAAAATGGCCCGTGGGTGTCACCCTGTCCGGCTCTGCATAGCCGGTGTCAATTGCCTGTTTTTGTCTTGCAATTCGGAAAATCCCATGCATTTGGACAGGATCCTGCGACGCTTTGTGCCCTCTACTGCTCGCATAAGCTACTCACGGGCCTTTAAGCTGCTCAACCCGTTGGTAGATGCCGTAAACCGGCGCAACCCTCAATTCCGTGATCTGCCGCCGAACCATATGCGCGTCCGCGTTGGGGTAGCAAACCACTTGTTTCGCAACCAGGACTACCACCTGCGCGTCGGTGTAAAGTTTCACAAGCAGTGCAGTGAGCGTGGGTACTTTCGCAACGACTCGACACTCCTCGAAATCGGCTGTGGTGTTGGACGCATGATATGGCCGCTGCGTGGACCGCACTTCAGGGGGCGGTACATTGGCATAGACATCGACGAGGAGATGATCCAGTGGTGCCGCGCCCATTTCGACGAAAGGTTCGAGTTTCACCTTTCGTCCCACGTCAGCAGGACATATCAGGGAGTCGGCGGTTCCGCCCTGTATCGGCTGCCCGTCGCCGACAACTCAGTGGATTTCCTGTTCTCCGGCTCCCTGTTCACCCACTTGCTGGAAAAGGAGCTCTTGAACTATATCCAGGAATCGGCTCGTGTCCTGAAAGAGGGCTCGGTGACCTCGATGACGTACTTCTGCAGGGATAGCGTGCAGATGGGTGATCGATGGACATTCGCGCATAGAATCGGTAATGCATTAGTCGAGAACGTGCGCTATCCTGAAGCCGCCGTGGCTTACGAGGCCACATGGCTCGAGGCGGCCTACCGGAACGCGGGCTTCGCGCAAGCAACCACGGAGCGGACGTCAGGGCAGAGCGCGCTGATTGCGATCCGCTAGTTCCCGATTGCCCTTCACGCGACGCAACGTCGGTTTTTGCCTATTGCTGCGAGCCTCGGCGGCGCTGGCGCGGGACAGAGCAGTCATGGCCCTTTTGACCTGGTCCAGTGTCCCGGAGATCACCCAAGACGTGTACGTACTCTTGCCGGCAGCGATGGGCCCGACGTAGGTCGCGGTGAGCTTGACGGTACCGATGGAAGTGCCGTTTGCCGCGCCGTCCGTTGATCCGGGGTAGTCGGTTGCAGTAAAAAATGATCCGGACCCACCGGACGAACTCATTACCGTATAGATGCCCATTGCGAAATCGTGCCTGGGGGTCGTTGCGATGACCCCGCCGTACCCGCTTTGAGGCTCGTACTGCATGCCTCTGTGAGCAGACAACGTCTCGCCCGAACGGGCATCGTACATCATCATCTGATCGAATTCCGGGCCCAGATATACCGTCGGGATCTCCACGTGACCGCGCGGTAATGCGCGCGGGATGGTCAGCTCCGTCTCGTAGCGAGCAACAGGGCCCATATTCATGTAATCCAGGGACACTTCCTTGCCTATTGTCATGTTTTCCCATATGACGGGCCTGTCCGGACCACCTTGAGTTCCTTTCAATCTCATGCCGTTCCATTCGAGGGGCACGCTGGTAGTACGCAGGGTCGCTCCCGAAACTGCGGCAGTGCATGGAGACCCGTTCTTGTAGCCATCACCGGCTTCGGTCGGGTTCGGCGTATTGGTGCTCGAGTCGGTCCAGGAAAGCGATTCCTGCAACTCACGCCCGTAATCGCGATGATTGATGAACTGTTTGCCGTTCCACACCCAGCTCCAGATGGAGCAACCGGCAGCGCGATTGGCCTCGAGGCTCACCCCGCCCCCTGATAAGGGGACCATCGGTGGGGACGTGCTGTCCAGGCGCCACGCGAAGGCGCTCGGACCTCCGGACCGGGTGGCGAGCCTAGACAGACCGAAGCCCTGCGACGACACACTGGGAAATGGAAAGCCGCTGATGCCCGCGCGCTGAGCGGTTCCGGGGTAGTGGTAGCGAGGAATATAGTACCTATGGCCGTCGCTACTGACCTTGCTGACGATCACGGCGTCGCCAGCATCGTAGCGCCCGGCGTAGACCGGCCCCACAGGAACGATGGCGACCGCAAGGACGATAGTGGTAATGAACGGGGCCTTCATGATCACTCCTCAATACTCATTTGCACCTTAACCTGAGTGCAAGCAAAACCGATCGCCGACAACGCCCGCCTAGCGGCATGGTGCAGATCCTTGATATTATGCATCTTTTCTCGGTGCATATCGCGAGGCTCTCTGGGCATATCGCGGCGCGGGCGGTATGGCGGCACGGGCCGCGTATTGCGCGAAGCGCACATGCGTTCTCGAGGTTGACATCCGCGCCGGCTTGACCGGCGCGGCGTGCCCTGGGGGTGCGCGAAATGCATGCGCGGATGCGCGGCCAGCAGGGCCAAGAATGCGCCATAGCTTCAACCGGGTCTCGCGCCTGCTTACGCCAGCCGAAATACGCCATCCGCAGTTGAGAATATTGACCAAGAGAGGATCTGGCGTGTTCCAAAGTGAGCCTTCCCGAGGCTAGCGGAGGTGATGGATGCATTGGCAAGATGGCGATGCGTAAATCGGTGGACAAGCCCGTTTATCCCGTGGCGGGTGCTCGAGCCAATTTCATGAAAACCGCCCTTTGGGACGGCCATGCCGCAGAAAGAATCGTTGAGCATCTGGAGGGGCTGCTGTGAAGCAGGGCGCCACCCTCCATCTCTTCCATTGGGATAAGAAATTCGTTGAGCCTTTCAGGGACCTGATTCACCAGCGCTTCGCTGATGGCCGACATCGGTTCGTGATATACGGCAACGTCGAGCATGATGCGCTTCCGGCCTCTGCCGATACGGCGGTGTTTCCCGAGCTGCGGAGAAATATCTTCGCCCTGTCGAAGGTCATGTACCAGGCAGAGAAGATCATTCTTCACGGCATGTACAGTAACTACTTATTTTGCCTCCTTGCCTTGCAGCCCTGGCTCATAAAAAAATGCTGTTGGGCCATCTGGGGGGGGGATCTTTATTTTCATGAGAATAAAGAGAAGAGCTGGGGCTGGAAGACGCGTGAGCTGCTACGACGGTTTGTAATAAGGAGGCTGCCGCTGATCACGGCAACAGTGCCGGGTGATTACACGCTTGCTCGAGCGTGGTATGGAACCAGGGCGCGTTATATTCACAACCTGCTCTACACAAGCCATGTGTGTCGGCGAGTTGTGGCACGTTCGGAGGAAAAGAGCGGAAAGCTGGTGGTCCAGGTCGGAAATTCCGCTGACCCTTCGAATAACCACAAGGAAATAATCGACAAGTTGGCGGTCCTGGATGCGTCCGACTTCATCGTTTGCGCGCCGCTTTCGTATGGAGATGAGTCCTATCGTGATGAGGTCATCGCCTACGGCTCGAGAAAATTGGGAACTAGATTCAACCCGATGACCGCCTTCATGCCGTTTGAAGACTACAACAATTACCTGCGAGGCGTCGATATCGTAATCTTCAATCACCCGCGCCAGCAGGCAATCGGCAATACCATTGCTCTTCTCAGCCTGGGCAAAACGGTCTGGCTCAGGAGCGATGTCACGCCGTGGAGCTATTTCAAGGACCTTGGCCTCACCATATACGATTCAAAGGGTCAATTGCATCTGGATCCAATGCCTCTTGACAAGCGGCGTGCGAATATCGAGTTGTGCGGAGAGGTATTTTCCGATGCGGCTTTGGTCTCGGGCTGGAGAAGAGTGTTTAGTGAGCCGCTTTTCGGCTGACCTGTCGTATGGCGTTGAGTGCTATGGATACGGGTGATAAGGTGGTCGTTCACGGCGGGGGGATGATGGCGGCCGCGATCCGAGCCGCCGAGGGGCTGGCTGGCGCAGTGTTCGCGGCTGGTGTGTCAAATTCCGCGGAACTTGACTGTCTGCAATATGCCCGGGAGGAAAATGAGCTGAGGTCCTTTATCGGTGACAATTTCGACAGGCAGATCATATATTTCAGCAGCTACATCGCCAAAGACGGGGCATCGAGATACGCGCAACACAAGCGGCAAATGGAGCGCCTGATCGCCGAGAGCGCCAGGGATTTCCTTGTCCTGAGATTGCCGCAGGTCGTCGGCAGGGCGACCAATAAGACTCTCATCAGCTACTTCGTCAATGCCGCCAAGACACGGCAGGCAATAGCAGTTCAGAGAGATGCCTTCAGGAGCCTGGTCGACGTTGCCGATGTCGGAAGAATCCTTTCGCTGTTCATCGCAAAAAAGGATGTCGCTCGTGAGGTCATTGCCGTGGGCCCACCGAAACCCCTGCGGGTCCTCGAGATCGTGGAGAGCATAGAGGCAATTCTCGAGGTGAAAATGGACTATACCCTCGTGGAGGGTGGTGAGCGGCAGAGCGCCGATCTTTCGAGGATGTCGCAGCTACTGGATAGCACCGACCCGCTGTTTGGCGATGACTATCAGCATTATGTTCTGAAGAAGTATGTCTCAAAGCTATTCTCGGAACGCTTTGATCAGTAGCAATCCCGTTGCACGCCTGTCGGGCTGCTGGTGGAGGCGGCGGGTGCTTTACAGGGCGGTGAACGAGCCGTGAGCCTCAAAAGCCAGACCTTCACTGCCGTTCGTTGGACGACGGTGGCGATGCTGGGACGGGCGGCGCTGCAGTTCGGTCAGATGGCGATTCTCGCGCACATCCTCGCGCCGGCGGACTTCGGTCTGATGGCAATCGTGGTCTCGATCACGGCATTCATGCAGGTGTTTACCGATCTGGGCGTCGGCACGGCCATCATTCACTATCAGGAAGTTTCACAAAGCCAATTATCCAGCCTCTACTGGCTGAACGTGTCGGTTGGGATGATATTGACGGTCGCCTTCGTTGTGACCAGTCCTCTCGTCAGCAAGTCTCTCTTTCATCAGCCCGCGCTTCAGCCGATTCTGATGATCATGAGCGTGAACTTTCTTTTCCTTGCGGCTGGGCAGCAGGTACGCGTGCTGGCGGAAAAGACCTTGAACTTCTCTGCCTTGGCCAAGAGCGAAGTCGCAGCGGCATTGTGCGGGTGTGGTACGGCAGTCGTCTGGGCTTGGCGCGCCCCCACGGTCTACGCGCTGGTTGCCGGCGTGCTGGTGAATGGCTTGGTGCAAACCGTGCTGTTGTGGCTGCTCGCGTCCGGGGGTTGGAGGCCGGAGCTTCACTTTCGGATGAATGAGATCCGTCGCTTTCTGAAGTTCGGCGGATATATCGTAGCCAATAATCTGGCCAGCAGCCTGTATCGGCAGGCCGATATCCTCATTGGCGGCAAGATGTTTCCGGCGCAAACACTGGGGATTTACAGCCTGCCCCGTAACCTGAGCCTGAACATCGCACAGGGCACCAACCCGATCATTACGCGTGTGGGCCTGCCGGTCATGGCCAAAACGCAGCATGACATGAGTTTCCTGAGATCCGTATACCTGAAGACCATGAGGATGACCGCCTCCGTCAATTTCCCGGTCTATATTGCGTTGGCAGTTTTTTCTCGAGAGGTCGTCACGGTCGTCTTCGGCCAGAGATGGATCGACGCGGCTCCATTGCTGGTTTATCTCTCGGTCTTCGGTATGTTCCGCTCGAGTGCCAATCCTGTTGGCAGCCTGTTACTGGCTGTAGGCAAGGCAGATCTGTCCTTTCATTGGACTCTGGCCATGGCGGCGATTACCTTTCCCGCTCTATGGCTTGCCTCGCAATTCGGGATCGCCGGTCTCGCCGCAGGGCAGGTCGCTCTGATGGCTGCCCTGCTCGTTCCGGGCTGGTACTTCCTGGTATGGCCTCATTGCCAGGCCCGTTTAGGGGAATACTTGCTGACCCTGCTGAGCCCGCTGTCAGCCGCTCTCGTGGCCGTGCTTGCGGGCTATTTGGCGGTTGCGCACGTGGCTATGCCGTTGTGGCGTCTCGGTGGTGCCGTGTTGGTTGGGGCGCCCGTTTATCTGGCGATGAGCTGGGTAGCAAACCGCTCGTGGGTGACTTCAATGCAACAGCTGATTTTCAAATAGTGTCAGCCCACGGAGTTGCCGGTACTTCGCCGCGCCGATGAGGCCAGCCATTGACTTATACTGGCGCTGCAGGAGACCGCCGGCAGTGGGGGCGCAATGCAACGGCCTTATAGGCGGAGAAGACGGAATGCTTGGGTTTGTAGTCGATGAATACTTCTCAGCGCACAATTCGAAGCCGTTTCCCGGCAGAGTCGATTACACCGGACGGCTCCTGGTGAAGTCGTGACGGTTGATCCACGGAGAAAAGCCGTAATTTTTGCGCCATTCTGGCATCAGGAGGGCCACGTCGGAAAATACCGGGTCGATCGCTTCGTGCGGTGGCTGGCCGATGAAGGCTACACGGTGATCATCATCCGCGCCGGCACGGCTGACGAGGAATGCCATCACACGTGGGGTCGGGAAATCGCCGTTCGGGATCCGTTTGCCTCATATCGCGGCGTGCCGCCCGAGCCTGCCCATCGCGATTCCCCGCGAAAGGTTAGCGGTTTGGCTCGTGCAGCAGGCAAATGGGTGTTCATTCCCGATTCGACGGTCGTCTGGGCGCGCGGTGCAGCCAAACGTCCATCGGTTATAGAGGCTATGCGGGGCGCGGCGTTCATCCTATCGTCCAGTCCGCCCGAATCGGCTCACCTGGGCGCGTGGCTGCTCTCGCGCCGTACTGGCGTTCCGCACATTGCGGATATGCGTGATGGCTGGCTCGACGAGCCATTGAAGCCCTTGTTACGCAGGTCCGCGTTGCATCGTTGGCTGGAGGGTCGAATGGAGGCGCGTATCCTCCACGATGCGAAGAGCATTCAGGTAACCTCGGACGTGTGGAAGCACCTCTTGTGCGATCGCTTTCCGGGCTTTGCTCCCAAGATACATGTTCTGACGAACGGCTATCCAAAAAACGCGACGTTCCTGCAGTCGAGACCTCCACACGGGTCGCGTGACGAGTTGCTGATGATTCACGCGGGCCGCTTTACCGACTCCGACAACAGGCGCACTCCGGACCTCCTGCTGGAGCCTCTGCTTCACAATTTGACGGGTCAGTCACTCCCTGGCGTCATTCGCTTGATCGGGGCGCTTTCCGCGAATGAGTCGGCCATAATCGGATCGTTCAAACGGCGCTTTGAGCGTATTGGCTGGCAGATCGAGTGCCCTGGTCTTCTGCCCCGTTCGGAAGTCCTGGCGCTGTTGCCTAAGGCGGATGGGTTGCTGCTGCTCTCGGCATCTCGTGCGGCGCTGCCCAGTAAATTGTTCGAGTACATTCCGACCGGAAGACCTCTGTTTGTGGTGACCCGGAAGGGCAGCGCAACGTGGAATGTCTGTGCGCAATTGCCGCAGGCGACGCTAGTGGAAATTGGCGCGGACCGTCTCCGCTCCGATGCGATCCATGAAATACCCTATTACGCAAAGGCGGAGTTTCGGATACCACCTGAATATCGCGAAGAGTGCCTGGCGAAAACATTCGCAAGCGTCATCCAGTCGTAAAGCGCGCGCCCGCGGCTGCTTCTGTATCGGGAGCACTGCCGTCAGGAAGTTTCTGCGCCACCAGAAAATAGGCCATCGGCATGGCCTCGCGCGTTGCCGCCGAGAGTCGTTTCACGAGGGGTATTGTGAGCAGCGCCCGTGAGACGCCATACATCGCCGAGGAGATGATCTTGCTCGACCCGAGTGACTTCGTCGCCATGTCGCTGAGAACCTCAGGGCTGCCGCCTGCCGCCGTGAGGGAGATCACGGTAAGACCTGCGTCGCGTGTCATCTTCTCCAGCGCAAAGCGCGTATACCGATGAAAATCGTGTGGCATCTCGTGGATCCAATATAGTAACGGTACGCCGACCAGGAGCTTGCCCTGCGGGCGCAACAGCCGGGCGGCGCTTGCGAACAGGGCTTCAGGAGTGTGGAGATGCTCGATGACGTCGCTGGCGATCGCAGTATCGAAGCCGGTCTCTTCGACGTCGAGAGGATGGTTGAGGTCCGCGAAGACATCAGTGTGAGCCGAATCGTGCAGGGAATTTGGCCAATCGACACAAACGACATCGCTGACCAGATCCTTGTACATGCCGTAGAGAGGGACCTTCCCGCAGCCGAGGTCTATCAGTCGGCCACGCGCGTGCTCGTGAATGGTCTGGTAGTAGAAGCCTGCCGCAATGTCAGCGGCCAGTCGTGAGGTTATCGGAACCTCGGAGCGGCTCCCCCGCCACTTCCCGGCTCGATCGATCTCAAACTTACTGGGCCGCCAGGCGGCGCGGTTACGCATGGGTGCGGGCGGCCAGCAATAGCCGATCGCTGCTGAAAGGCTCCGACATTCTCACGATCGCCAATTGGAAGCGTCAAATCCATCCCGCAAGGACCGCGAAGGCAACGATCAGCCTGTCCAGAGCTCTGCGTCTGCCCCTTCGCAGGCAGAATACTGCCAGAGGGAACCTCCGTCGCCAGCCGGTGTTCGCGAGCAACAGCGGCCTCCACGCAGCCACCACGGGATTATAGGGTGCCGCCGCAGAGCATATGGCACAGATCGCCGCGAGTTGTGCCCGATACCAGCCGCGCCTCATGAGCGCGAGTCGCTTTCGTACCCCGGCTATGCTGGTACGTGCGCCCGTGTCATTGCCGTCATGCTGCCTGTACGTGATCGAGGGCGCAGAGTCGAACTTCCAGGAATGGCCCCAGCAGCGGGCGAGGGCATAGATCATCCAGTCGTGGTAGTGCAGTCTCTCGGTCAGAGACTGGTGCGCCATCACGAAGCGGCGGATTTCCTCGTAAAGATCTGCCCGCAGCACGAAAGTGCATCCTTGGCCGGCCCCCTCGAACAGGAAATCACCCTCGGTGATCGTGCCGGCCTGCCGCAGCACGGCCGTCCGGCCATTCGGCCAGGCCGCGATTGTGGCGCTCGAATACCCGGCAGACTGCGTCGTGGCCAACTCGTGGCAGGCCCTTGCGAGCCTGTCGCGGTTCCAGATGTCGTCCTGGTCCGCGAGCGCGACGAATCCGAACCCTTCCGGCGGATGGTCCCTGATCAATCTGAGGAAGTTCTGCGCTGCCGAGCCGGTGCGGCCGGAGCAGGGGGACAGGCGGATCCGACTATCGCCGCCGAAGCGCGCGATTTCCGCCAGCGTTGCGTCAGAGGAGCCATCGTCCCCAACTGCGATGCAGACATCCACCTCTCGCTGCTCGAGGATGGACTCGAGCTGCAGGCGAATCCAGGCTTCCCCGTTATAGCAGGCGAGCAACACGAGAACCTTCGGGCGGCCGCAATCGGTAATCCGTGGCGGCGGCGAGCCGGCAGGCTCGCGGTTCAGGGGCGGCGGGCTGTCGATCCCGATATTCGCCTTCAGTATGCTCCGCTTCCCCCGAGAACGACCCGCGTGGTTTTGAACAGAATGTAGAGGTCCAGAAGGAGGTTCTGGTTCTTCACGTAGTAGGTATCCAGCACCACCCGGCGCCGATAGTCCGTATCGTTACGCCCCTTGACCTGCCACAACCCCGTGATGCCCGGTTTCGCCGAAAGGTACGCACGCACATTGCGCCCATACCGAAGAAGCTCCTCCCGAACTACCGGCCGGGGACCGACCAGGCTCATCTCTCCGCGCATGACGTTCCAGAGTTGCGGCAGCTCATCGAGGCTCGTCCGCCGCAGAAACCTTCCGAGCCGCGTGACTCTCGGGTCGCACCGCAGCTTATGGTCCCGTACCCACTCCGCCTTTATGGCTGGGTCCCGTTCCAGCAGCTCATGCAGTACCTGGTCTGCGTTGGGCACCATGGTGCGGAACTTCAAGCACTCGAAAGTCTGCCCATCCCTGCCGATACGACGGTGGCGGTAGATGACGGAGCCCTCCTCGCAACCCATGAACGCGATGATCGCGAGAACCAAGGGAGAGAAGACGGCGGCGAGAACTACTGCACCAATGACATCGAGCGCTCGCTTCACGCCATACCCGGCGGCGCGGAGCGGCATCTGCTCTGCCGCAGGCCGGAAGGGCTCCTCCCACACGTGCGGCCGAAGGGCCGCAGCGGCATGCTCGAACACCACCGCGCTCTCGGCCTGGATCTCAGAGCCGTCGAACGTCATTAGCCGCTCCCCGCTCGAGACCAGATGAGGACGCACGGGGGGCCTGCGCGCGGGGCCGGCAGACGCCAATCTTTGGGGTGCTGCCTCGTTTGCCTGCTGCGTCGACAAGATCGAGTCTCCTTCCCAGATTCAATGGCGAATCACTGTCGCGAGCAGCCGACAGATCAGATGTTGAATATTTCCGTGAGCAACGGCTGCGTTCAAGAACGGGTTCCACATTTCAGAATCTTAACGGGGGTGTGTTGTAGGAGTTGACCAGTGCGCCGCATTTCGTGGCCCCCGAGCCTCATGCAAGTAACGTGCATGGCTCACATTTCTCACATGCAGGCGATGAGCAAATCGCGCTCCCGACGGGCGCGGTGCTCTCGTAGGTGCTCCGGCAGCGCCGCAAAGTTCCCATCGGACTTCCAGCCGAGCCGTCATGGCTATCGGGCGAATGATGATGACGGGCGGATGATGGCGGCAGCCCAGTGAGGTACGCCGGTGGCGGAGCCGGACCATGTTGCTATGGTGATGGTGAGACCGTGCATCAGCTTGTCAGTCCAGCCAAGCAACCGCATACGCGATTGAGGTGATCCCCCTCGTCTGCTTGATTCTTCTCAGGTCGCGCCGGAGTATACCTAGACCTTAACTGGTTTGAAAATACAAAATTCATACGGTACAGGCATTTCCGACACGCTCAAGGCTGTTTTTGACTCCTCGGAACAGCCGCCAAGACCTGGAACCAGCCTAGGCAGGCTTTCGGCTTGAGGGCGGTCCAGCCTTCCGTTACGCTGGCCAGCCATGCGTGTCACGATCTTCGGCTCCGGCTATGTCGGTTTGGTCACCGGAGCCTGCCTGGCGGATGCGGGCAACCATGTCGTGTGCGTGGACGTGGACGCCGGGAAGATCGCGCAACTGAATCGCGGTGAGGTCCCCATCCACGAACCTGGCCTCGAGGCTCTCATCCGCCGCAATGCGGAAGCGGGGCGGATCGAGTTCACCACGGAAGCCGCTCACGGTGTGGAGCACGGGCTCTTCCAGCTCATCGCGGTTGGTACCCCAGCGGATGAGGACGGCTCGGCGGACCTGCGGTATGTGCTGGCCGCAGCGCGAGCGATTGCAGGCCACATGAGCCGCTACTGTGTCGTCGTGACCAAGTCCACGGTGCCCGTAGGCACGGCGGACAAGGTTCGCCGCGAGATCGATAAGACGCTCAAGGCTCGTGGCGCGGGCATCGAATTCGACGTCGTCTCGAACCCGGAATTCCTCAAGGAAGGGGCGGCAGTGCAGGATTTCATGAAGCCGGACCGGGTCGTGATCGGCACGGACAACCCGCGCACGACGGAATTGATGCGGGCGCTTTACGAGCCGTTCACGCGCAACCATGACCGCCTGATCGTGATGGACATCCGCTCCGCGGAGCTTACCAAGTACGCGGCGAACGCCATGCTGGCCACCAAGATCAGCTTCATGAACGAGCTGGCGAACCTGGCCGAGCGGCTGGGGGCCGACATCGAGAAGGTCCGTGTGGGCATCGGCTCCGACCCTCGGATCGGCTACAGCTTCATCTACCCTGGGACCGGTTACGGTGGCTCCTGCTTCCCCAAGGACGTGCGGGCGCTCATCCGCTCGGCTCATGAGGTGGACCACGAGCCCCAGATTCTCGCCGCGGTGGAGGCGGTGAATGCGCGGCAGAAGCAGGTCCTGGTGGACAAAATGCGGCAGCATTTCGGCGAGCGCCTGAAGGGCTGCACCATTGCGCTTTGGGGCCTCGCCTTCAAGCCGAATACCGATGACATGCGAGAGGCACCTTCCCGTACCATCATCGATCGCCTCTTCCAGGCCGGCGCCCGGGTACGGGCATACGATCCCGTAGCCGCAGCCGAGGCAACGCGCCTCTATGGCGACAACACGGATTTCCAGCTCGCGCGGAATGCGTACGAGGCGGTGGAGGGCGCGGATGCCCTAGCGATCGTGACTGAGTGGCAGGAATTCCGCAGCCCGGACTTCGAGCGCCTGAAACAATTACTCAAGGCACCGATCATCTTCGATGGCCGCAACCTCTACGATCCAGCGATGGTTCGCCGCTTCGGCCTGACCTACCATGCAATCGGGCGGGGGCGGGTGGGGTCGAGCGGCGCCCCGGAAGGTAAAATCCCCTAAGGCCATGCTTACGCCAGTCATTCTTTCCGGCGGCGCCGGCACGCGTCTCTGGCCCCTGTCGCGCGAGCTCCACCCAAAGCAGCTTCTCGCCCTGACCGGCGAGCGCACCATGATCCAGCAGACGGCCCTGCGGCTGGCGGGCCTTGCGGCAGGGGCGCCGGTCGTGGTCTGCAATGAAGCGCACCGGTTTCTGGTTGCGGAACAACTGCGCCAGGTGGGTATCGAGCCGCAGGCCATCGTGCTGGAGCCCATGGGCCGCAATACGGCGCCCGCCATCGCCCTGGCCGCCCACGCCGCCCTCAAAGCGGCGGCCGCCCTCCAGGCGGCCGCCGACGACCCACTGCTCCTCGTTCTCCCTGCGGACCACGTCATCCGCGACGTTCCGGCCTTCCACGAGGCGGTGCGTACGGCTCTGGGTGCTGCCCAGCAGGGACAGCTCGTCACGTTCGGCATCGTGCCGGCAAGCCCAGAGACGGCCTACGGCTACATTCAGCGGGGTCCGGCGATCGGCGCGGCTTTTCGGATCGCGCACTTCATCGAGAAGCCCAGCGCGCCGGTGGCAGAGGGCTTGGTCGGCTCCGGAGACCACTACTGGAACAGCGGCATGTTCCTTTTCGGGGCACGCCGCTATCTCGAGGAGCTCGCGCGCCTGGCGCCAGCCATCGCGAGCACCTGCGCGGAGGCATTCGCAGCCGCGAGCGCCGACCTGGACTTCACCCGCATCGACAAGCGCCTCTTTGAAGCCTGCCCGGCCGATTCGATCGACTACGCCGTCATGGAAAAGACCTCCGATGCGGTCGTGGTCCCCCTGGCGGCCGGGTGGAGCGATGTCGGCTCCTGGGCGGCGTTACACGAGGCGAGCGATCCGGACGTGCGCGGCAACGTCTCCCGGGGGGACGTGATCTGTGAGAATTCTGAGGGCTGTTTCCTCTATGCCGAGAGCCGGCTGGTCGCAGCCGTGGGCCTCAAAGACCATGTCGTCGTTGAGACCAAGGACGCCGTCCTGGTGGCACCACGCAGCAGAGTGCAGGACGTGAAAAAACTGGTCTACAGGCTCAAAGAGCAGGGCCGCTACGAGCATTCCCTGCACCGGGAGGTTTTCCGCCCCTGGGGCAGCTATGACAGCATCGAGAACGGACCCCGTTTCCAGGTGAAGCGCCTGAAGGTCAAGCCCGGTGCGGTACTGTCTTTGCAGCTGCACCATCACCGGGCGGAGCACTGGATCGTCGTGTCGGGTACCGCGCGCATCACCCGCGGTGATGAGGTTTTCCTGCTCGAGGAGAACCAGTCTACCTATATCCCGATCGGAGTAAGGCACCGGATCGAGAATCCAGGCAAGATCCCGCTGCATATCATCGAAGTGCAGTCGGGTTCCTACCTGGGCGAAGACGACATCGTGCGGCTGGAGGATCACTACGGCCGCAAGGGAACTACGACCTAGTCGGGCGGCGAGTCGCGGATCACGGCCATGACCAATCTGAACTCCTTCAAGGCTTACGACGTTCGCGGCCGAATCCCGGACGAGATCAACGAGGCTCTCGCATATGACATCGGCAGGGCCTTCGCAGGACTCGTGAATCCCCGGCGGGTCGCGGTCGGACACGACATCCGGCTGTCGAGCCCGCTACTCGCCGCCGCCCTGAAGCGCGGGCTCACGGACTCCGGGTCGGACGTGCTCGACATCGGGCTTTGGGGCACCGAGGGGGCGTACTTCGCCACCTTCGCCGAAGGGCTGGACGGCGGCATCATGGTGACCGCGAGTCACAACCCGCCTGACTACAACGGCATGAAGTTAGTGCGCGAGCAGGCGCGGCCCGTGAGCAGCGACACCGGCCTGAACGAGATGCGCGCCATGATCGAGGCGGGGCGGCTGCCGGCGAAGGCGGCGCGGCCGGGAACGGAGCGGCCGCTCGACCTGCGCGGCAGGTACCTCGAGCATCTGTTGGGATATGTGGATCGCTCGAAGCTGCGCAAGCTCAAGGTCGTCGTCAATGCGGGCAACGGGGGCGCGGGCCTCGTGATAGACCAGCTCGAGCCGCACCTGCCCTTCGAGTTCGTGAAAGTCAACCACGAGCCCGATGGGACCTTCCCTAACGGCGTACCCAATCCGATGCTGGAGGAAAACCGGGCAGCCACCGCGGACATCGTCCGCCGCACGGGCGCCGATGTCGGGTTGGCGTGGGACGGCGACTACGATCGTTGCTTTTTCTTTGATGAGCAGGGGCGGTTCATCGAGGGTTACTACCTCGTCGGGCTCCTGGCCGAAGTCTTCCTGGCGCGCGAGCGGGGCGGGCGCATCGTGCACGACCCGCGCCTCACCTGGAACACCATCGACCTCGTCCGCCGCCATGGAGGCGAGCCCGTTCTGTGCAAGTCGGGCCACGCCTTCATCAAGCAGAAGATGCGCGAGGTCGACGGCATCTATGGTGGCGAGATGAGCGCGCATCACTATTTCCGCACCTTCTCCTACTGCGACAGCGGCATGATCCCCTGGCTCATCGTGTTGCAGGTCATCGCAGAGCGCGGGCCGCTGTCGGCACTCGTCGGCGAGCGCATGCGGCTCTTCCCGATCAGCGGCGAGATCAACCGGCACCTGAAGTCCGATGCGAAGTCGATACTGTCCCGCGTGCGCACGCAATACGAGCGCAGCGCGCTCGCTCTCGACTTCACCGACGGGCTCTCGATGGAGTTCCCGGACTGGCGATTCAACCTGCGCGGCTCCAACACCGAGCCGCTGGTGCGTCTCAACGTCGAGACGCGCGGGAGCGAGCCGCTGATGCGGCAGAAGACGGACGAGATACTGCGGCTCATAGATGCCTGATGGCCCGGACCGCGACACAGCGGGCAAATCAGGCGGCTTGAGCCGGGCATGTGACTTGCTCGACGCGCCCGACGCGTCCCGCCCAGTGCAGGGAGTCCCTTTGCAGGAACAGAAGAAAGCATTGCGAGTGCTCATCGCGGAGAACCACCGGGATCTCAGCGACATCATGAGCCAGCTGATCGACACGGAGCCCGACCTGAGCTGCGTGGGTCAGGTGGCCGACGCAGGAGAGGTATTGGCTGCGGCGCAGCGCACGCAGGCGGATGTCCTGATCCTCGACCTCATGCTGCACGGCGGTAGTGGCCTGCCGCTCATCGCCGAGCTCGCCGAGGCCCTGCCGGCGCTCAAGATCGTGGTATTCAGCGGGCTCGCCTTCAGTGAGGATGTTGCCCGCGAGGCCAAGCGCCGGGGCGCGGCCGCATTCGTCACCAAGGGCACCGATTTCAGCGTGCTCCTGAATGCTCTGAGGTTCGGGGGCCGGGCAGCCTGAGCTGCGCGCCAGCGGGCAGGAACAAGCGTCGTCCGGCCGCTGCCCACAGGCTTACTGTCGTCATGTAGAGACACTGGCTCTTGGCCTCGGCGACGAGTACCTTCCCACGTTCGTCATCAATTTTGATCGGGGGCCATCTCATGGCGCTTTGGAAAGACACGAATACCGGGACCGCAACCCCTTCCGCAGGAGCCTCGCCGAGCTTTGGCAGTCCGCCACCGCCGCCCGCGCCGCCAGAGAAGAGCAACGTCGCCCCACTCACTCCGGAAGTTCCGCGCCGTCCGGCCAAGGAGCAGCGCTTCGACATGAAAGAATCCGTCATTGCTTCGGACCTGACCATCGAGGGCAAGATTATCGGCTCCGGCCACGTGCGCATCGCGGGCCGGTTCAAGGGAGACGTGCAGGTCGACGGCAACGTGACTCTCGACTCCGGCGCGCACCTCGAAGGCCAGGTGAAGGCCGCAGTGGTGGTCGTCGGCGGCGAGCTCATCGGGAACATCGAGAACGCCAAGCGTGTGGAGCTCCTCGAGGGCGGCATCATCAGCGGTGACGTCAAGGCCGGCTCCCTCACGGTCGCTGCGGGATCGCGCATGCGCGGTCAGGTCGAGTTCGGTTGGGAAGGCGACACCCGCACAAAAGCTGAGTCGAAGGGATACGGGAGCTGATGAACCTCGCCTCTCGCTCGTCCCCGACGGGCAAGACGCGCACCTGCCCGCACTGCAAGGCAGTCATTCTCGAAAGCCTGAGCATCTGCCCGGGCTGCATGCACCACCTGCGCTTCGACTCGGAGGCGGCGAAGCGTCAGGTGGCCGCAACCTCGGCGCTCAAGGTGGAAGGCATCATCCGTCATCCACCGATCGAAGAGGCGTGGGAATACTACGTGACCATCTCGATCCGCAATGATCGCGGCGAGGAGGTCGACCGCCAGGTCGTCAATGTGGGCGCTCTCCAGGGCGCGGAAAAACGCACCTTCACGCTGTCGGTGGAGGTGCTCCCGCCCCATGCGCCGGAGGAGGTCGCCCCTCAGCCGGTCGCCAGCGCCACACCCAAGCCGGCGACAGCCCATCCCGCCCCTGCACCCGCAACACCACGCGGTGGACAGAAGCCAACCGCGGAGGCGCCTAAGCCGCCGCCGAGCCGGCCGGTACCACCTCCGACGGCCACCGGCATTCGATTGCCCGACGGCACGATTCTGACGCCCCCGGGGTTGGGGCCCAAGCGCAGGCAATAGTCTTCCGTTCCGCTAGAATTCCTGTTCAGTCTGCACCAGGAACTGCACGCGCTTGATGCTCGGGTCCCCGTCCACGGGGAAGGCGACGTCGACGTGAATGATATTGCCGAGTCCCGTGCGGGCATTGCCGAATCGAAGGCCGAGACCTGCGTCCTTGAGTAAGCCGAGACCCTGTGTCGCGAGCGGTGGCCGGCCCCAGGTACGGCCCATGTCATAGAACACGGCGCCACCGACGCGGAAAAGACGGAACGGATACCAGTTGGTAAAGTACCGCTCCTCGAGAGTGAAGAGCGCGCGCGAAGTGCCGTCCTGGTAGCGCAGCGGATAGCCGCGCAGACCGTTGTCGCCGCCGAGCAGGATCTGATCCTCGAGGTCGAGCCGCCTGCCGACGGTGCCCGTGAGGGTCGAGAAGAAGAGCCAGTTGCTCGATTGCTTCGCATAGTAGCGCACGGCGCTGTCGAGCACGCCGTTTTCCAAATGACCCCTCGCCACTCTGCCGGTGAAGACGCTGGAGACCAACAGTGTGTCATTCTGTGTGAGGGCGTAGCCGTCTCCCGTGGCGAGCATGAAGGTGACGGCATCGTGGTTCGAGCCGAACGCGGTATCGGCATAGCCCACTTGCACCGTGGCGTAGGCGCCGAGATCGAAGTCTTCGGTCCGGCCGATCTGGTTGTGGTTCCTCAGCTTGACGAAAGCGTCCTGCACGAGGTCGAAGCGCAGCCAGGGATAGACGAGCTTGCGCTCTGCCGGCAGTACGGTGGGTCCGGACCAAAGGTCGGACCGGGTGAATACGTGCTGATCGTATGCGATTCCGGTGCTGTATCGCTGCGTCCAGCCGTTCTCGAGCCCACGGGAAAAGCCGCCGTAGATCTGATAGAAGCGGTTGTGGTCCGCGAACCTGTCGATCTGTTCCCCGCGATCATAGAGCGCAGCGTCTTGTGTGTTGTCGTTGAGCGTGATGCCGCCGGCATGCCGGGTCTCGAGCGAATAGAAAGGCCTGTCGAGGATGAATCGGCGCATCTTGCCGTCGCTCAGGCTTCCATAGGCGACGTCGGTGCTGAACCAGGTCCCGAGCGTATGAGGATTCCGCACCTCGATATCCGACTCGGTACGATCGATGGAATTGGAGTGCTCGAGCTTGACGGACGTGCCCGTGCCCAGAGTGTTGACTTCCTCGATCTGGAACCCGGTCTGGCTCTTGCCGCCGCTGCGTGAGAAGTTGAATCCGGGGTTGAGTGTCCAGACGTCACGGGTCATGACGAGGACATCGACTTTGCCGTCGTGGTAGGCGACGGGCTGGATCGAGGCGTCGTAGAAGTAAGGATTGCCGCGCAGGATGCGCGCGGACTCATCGAGCAGGTGGCGGGAGTAGCGCTCGCCCGTGTGGAAGAGGAGCTGGTCGCTGATGGTCCGCTGCCGGGTCACCGGATGGAGGCGGTCGGCGAGACGGAAGAGCCAGTTGTTGTCCTTGGGGTTCTCCAGGTCGAAGATGTTCTCGTTGTCGATCTCGATGTGCCCGATCACGGCGCCCATGCGCACGAGCTCCGCGTCCGAAGGGATGGGCTGGGGGGATGCCTGATGACGGGAATGCGCCGCCGCGGCGACCTGGGGCGCCGTGAAGAGCAGCAGTGCGGCCAGGAACGGCGCGAGGGAGTCCGCTCGCATGGCCCGCAGGATACTGCAACCCCGAAAGTTGCAAGGTGCGGTGCGTCCTGGTATCGCTAAGTCCATTCAAAAGTAACGACTGAGTCCGGATTATGAGAAAGCGGGAATGGCTGGTCTGGGCGATGGCCGCGCTGTTCTCCGTGGGAGCGGCAGGGGCGCAGGCCGCGGAGGCCTCTCGAGGCGTGCTGGTGTTTGCCGCGGCGTCACTCGCCAATGTGCTCGGTGACCTCGATCAGGCGTTTACCGCGCGGACGGGCATCCGCGTCACGTCCTCGCTCGCGGCGTCCTCTACGCTGGCCAAGCAGATCGAGGCAGGAGCCCCGGCGGATCTGTACTTCTCGGCGGACCTCCAGTGGATGAACTACCTCCAGCAACGCGGTCTGCTGCGTCCCGGTTCCCGCCACGATGTGGTCGGCAACTCGCTGGTGCTGATCGCACCGGGCGGCAGCGCACTGCGGGTGACGATCGCGCCGGGCTTCGGTCTGGCGAAATTGCTCGGGGGCGGACATCTCGCAGTTGCCGATCCGGACTCCGTCCCGGCCGGCATCTACGCGCGCGAGGCGCTGCAGAAGCTCGGAGTCTGGGAAAGCGTTGCACCGCGGCTGGTGCGCGCCGAGAACGTGAGGGCGGCCCTCGCGTACGTCGCCCGGGGCGATGCGCCGCTCGGAATCGTTTATCGGACCGATGCTCTCGTGGAGAAGGGAGTTCGCGTCGTCGGCGTATTTCCAGCCGACAGCCACTCCCCCATCGTGTACCCCGTCGCGCTCACCCGCCACGCCAACAGCGCGACAGCCCGCTACCTCGCGTTCATCACCAGCGCTGCTGCCCGGCCGGTCTTTCGCAAGTGGGGCTTCCAGCCTCTGGTCGGGAAGTAGTCCGGACTGCGGCGTTAGAACTTTCGAGTGAGATGCAGCGTCCAGCTGTAGATGCTATACAAGGAGTCGGGCTTGGGGGCAGCCAGCGGCTGCGGATCCGTGGGTAGGTCCCGCTGGCGCTGCGCATAGGCCACGTTGCGATAATCGACCCCGAGATCCCAGCCGGGCAGCACGTTGCGCCACTGCACGCCCGCCCCCAAATACAATCCGTACGCCGGTGTTGCGAGTGAATAGCGCGAGCCACCGACGAATACATTGAAGGCGAGCGGCCCTTTGAGACGGTAGCGGTAGTCCAGCATGCGGATGCTGAGCAGGGTCCGGCCGCTGATATCATCCGCCTCCAGAGCTACGCCGAGATCCTGATGCGTCGAGACACGGCGGCGCGCGCCCAGAGCGAAGTAGGGGCCGGCGGTCCATTTCGTGTAGGAGCGCGGCAAAGTGGCGACATTGAGGTTGATCAGCGTGCGGTAATAGTCCGCGCCCGCACTCACGTAGAGCTCATCGCCTTCCGGGCGTTTCCCCGCGAACGCCGCCGTTTCGGAGTCCTCGTCGCCGCGCAGCAGCGCATCGCCATCGCGCAGATATCCCTCCAGGCGCTCGTAGTGCGCCCCGAAGACGTCACGTCCGGCATCGATCTCCGCCCCGACCGCGTACCCCTTCCACGGGTAGGAGAAGCTCAGTGACTCCAGGTATTCGTTTTTATAGGGGTAAGTCGCATAGAGCGTACGGCCCTCGTTGGCAAGCGTCCGCACCTGCAGCTGCAGCAGGCCGCCAAAGGATGGCTCCCAACCGATGCGCAGCATGTTGCTCTGTCCACCGACGGCATCCGCCAATCTGTTGGCGCTCGGGAGCACACGCTGGTCACCAAACCAGTTGCCGATGTTGGCACCATAGTTGACAATGCCGTCCGGGTATCCCGTCTGTACACTACTGAAGGTGTGGACGTACCAAGTCGGCGCCCAGGAGTCGAACTCGTAGGTCAGGCTGAAGGGGCCGATCCGCGGAAAGTCGATCCCGGTGGAGAGATCGGGCTTGCCGAACAGAGGCGTGTGCCCGGACAGGGTATCGTTGCCGGCGTACTCGACATACACCGAGAAAGGCACGCGCCCCGGGAAGATGAACCGGCTGGTCAGAGAGGCTTCCTGCTTGCCAACGACCGCGGTGCCCGCGCCAAATCCAGTGGTCTGCGCCTGGTTGGGATTCAGGAAGGCCTTGATGATATCGGTAATGGACTGGCCGCCCGCTGCCCCGCCGCCCCAGATGAGAACGCGCTGCGCCGATATTGCCCAGCCGCTCACAGGCTCGATGCCGAGGCGCACCCCACCCATCTTGGGAGAGCCCCGCGTGAGAGTACCGTTGGTGAGCTGGATGCGGTCGGATTCCGACATCCGCGCGATGAAGCCCTCGTACTGGAACCCGAGTGGCGTCAGCGGCCGATAATTCGATAGCGTGATGGAGGGCATGGTCGGAGCCTCCGTGCTGATCAGCATCGCGCTGTCGGTCATGGGCGACCACCAGTGGTCGCGCCAGCCGATATCGAGCTGCGCCCAGTCGAAACCGAGACTGAGCATCGTCCCCGTGGGCGTAGCACGGCCCTGATAGGCGACACCGCCAAGGTTGAGGAGCATGTAGGAGTTCGGCTGCAGATACGCGGCGGCAGCGACTTCGTAGGGGCTCTGCGCCTTCTGCCCATGCTGGTTCGGCAGGGTGATGTTGGAAGGGCCCGAGGTCGCGGCCGCCGAGAGGCTGGTAAACTCGACCCCGGTCGTCTGCATGTAGCGGTCGAGATAGTGCCGGACCCTTTCGCACAGGGGGCGATCTACCCGGCATGCCTTGGGGAGCGCCTCGAGGACCAGCGCTGCCGGGATGGGGCGGGTCATGACGGGCTCGTCACCCAGAATGAGCACCCGCTCCACCTGACTCTCGACATCAGGGTCGAGATTCAGGGGGAGGTAGGGTGTGACGCCGAGGGCGTATGCCACTCCTTGCGATGCAATAATGCCTGCCGCCAGCAGCAGCGCCGTTCTTCTCATCGTTCTGCCGACTTTCCCCATCACCGGGCGGGCACGGTATCGGGCCGGGCGGCAAAGATCAATCGTCGTAGATCACCCGACACTCGGCGCCGCACTCGAGGATCTCGCCGACGCCGCGGGTGATTACGGCATTCTCGCCGAAGGTGACTCCGAGCAGTTTGCGGTCGAAGCGGTACGTGCGCAGCACCGCCACGGGGTCGAAGCCGCGGACACCCGTGCGCTGATCGGTCGAGGGGATGATGCAGCGGGTGCAGGGCTTGACCAGGGTCAGGGTGACAGGTCCGATCTCGAGCGATGCGACCCGATCCTCGGCGTATGGCGGCAGACCTGCGAGCACGAGGCTGGGACGGAACCGCTCCATCGGCAGCGATTCGGGCAGGCGTCGATTCAGATCCTCGAGGGAATTACGACTGCAGACGAGGATGGGGTAGGCATCGGGAAAGGCAATGGGTGAAAAGGCAGGGCCGGCGAATTCGGGATCCGCTCTGCGGCCGGGCGTTACCGGCGTGCGCACGACGCGCACCGGCTCGCCGAGCACGCTACTCACCCACGATGCGGCTTCATCCCCCTGATCCAGCCCCTCGCAGGCGTCTTTCCAGATACGAACCGGTCGCGCCGGGCCTTGCGGTACGAGCGGCAGCATCAGCGGCTGCAGCCCTTCGGATGTCAGGATGAGTCCCTCGCTCGTCAGGTCCGTCACTATGTGGGTCAGCAGGGGGTGAGTGCGCTGCGTCAGAAACATGCCATCTTCGCGAATCACCAGCCAGTGGCGGTCCCACTCGAACCCCGTCGCAGCCACGCGCGCTCGTGTCCTGGGTATCCCCCGCGCCGACTTCAGGGGATAGACGTTGAGCGCTTCGACGAACGCGGCAGTCATCTCAATTCTCCACGCAGGAAACCTCGTCCTTCAGGTCGAGGAGGAGGCGCTCTTTCGGTAGCTCTCGCACGTGCTGCTGGATTCGTAACAGCACGTATCATCCAGCGTCGGTGGGCAACATTCCTTTGGATACTGCACATACACATCACTCGATGCACGCCAGTTACTGCTGACCATTCGGACGGCAGATTGAGCCTGCAATTACACAGGAAAATTCCGCGTCTGAGTTGTTGAATATAGTTGCGACAACTATCCTGTCGCGATGGTGCTCACGTACCGGTACAGGATCAAGGATGCCACCTCCGGCCGGCACCTTCGCCGACAGGCTCGGGAGGTGAACCGGGTCTGGAACTATTGCGGGGACATCCAGAACGCCGCTCGGCGGCACAACAAGCGCTGGCCCTCGGGCTTCGATCTCATTAAGCTTACCAGCGGCAGCAGCAAGCTCCTGGGCCTGCACTCGGATACCGTGCAGGCGGTGTGCAAGCAGTTTGCGATCTCCCGGGATTCCTGCGGCAAGCGGCCGCGATGGCGGGGGAGAAAGTCCCTGGGATGGGTCCCCTTCCAGGCCCAGCGGGCCATCCGACTGCAGAGCGATACGGTGGTGTTCCTCGGGCGGCGATACCGGCTCTGGCTCAGCCGCCCCATAGACGGGAGAATCCTCTGCGGCAGCTTCGCCGAGGATGCCCGCGGCCGCTGGTATCTGAATCTGCAGGTCGAGGTGCGGCGGGATGGGGCGCATGGGAGTGCTGAGGTCGGCATCGATCTTGGACTCAAATCCCTGGTCGCGCTCTCTACGGGCGAGAGGCTTGAGGCACCGCGCATCTACCGCAAGCAAGAGCGGGCACTCGCCATTGCACAGCGTGCCGGACGCAAACCTCGGGTGCGGGCCATCCATGCAAAAATTGCGAACTGTCGTAGGCACTTCCTGCACGAGCTGTCCACGCGGCTCGTACGGGAGAACCGGCGTATTTGCGTCGGCAATGTCAATTCCTCTGGATTGGCCCGCACCAGCCTGGCCAAGTCCGTACTCGATGCCAGCTGGTCGCAGCTTCGATCCCAGATCCGCTACAAAGCCATGAGGCACGGCGCTGAGTACATCGAGGTTGACGAGCGATTTTCCACGCAGGTCTGTTCCGCGTGCGGTGTGCGCGGCGGCCCACAAGGTCGAGAGGGCCTCGTAGTCAGAGAGTGG
>Ga0134128_10000394_pt1 | contig 61153 bp, 57 predicted proteins | sample KB31754_FD_96462 | JGI IMG/M metagenome (GOLD analysis project Ga0134128, IMG submission 96462) | Terrestrial soil microbial communities with excess Nitrogen fertilizer from Kellogg Biological Station, Michigan, USA - KB3-175-4 | ecosystem: Environmental > Terrestrial > Soil > Unclassified ... | reverse complement strand
GCCCGCCGGCATCGTGGCCAAGCTCGACAAGGGCGATGCCCGCGTGGACCGGGGCGAGCTTCTCGGCCGCGCCGTCGAGTTCCCGGTCCCCGGCTACAACCACGTGCACTACAACATCGTCCTGCCCGACGGCACGCGCGTGAACCCGGAGTACGCCTCGACGCTCCTGCCCGACCGCCTGGCCCCGGAGATCCTGCGCGCGTTCTCGGTCTCCTCCTCCGGCGACGCCGCGGAGTTCGCCGGCGGTCCCGCCGCGCCCGGGACCGCGGAGTTCGTGCTCCACGTCGTCGACAAGCAGGACGCGAACGTCTACGAGCACCCGCCCGCCTACGCCCGCCTCAAGTTCGACTCCGGCGCCGAGACCGTCTGGGATTTCCGCCGGACCTTGACCGGCCCGGGCGGCGCGTTCCCGCCGCTGTGGGATTACTTCCGCGAGTCGCTCGGCGGCTATTCCACCGAGGGCGGCTACGGCACGGGCGCCTCGTTGATCCGCCTGAAGGTCCCGGCCGGAGCGCGCGGCGCGTTCACGCTCGAGGCCGGCGACGTCGCCGGCAACGTCTCGAGCTTGCGCGGAATCCTCGCCGCGGAAGACTCCTCCGCGCTCGCCGAGCTGCGCCGCGACGCGGGCTCTCCGCCGAGATAGCGGCGTCCGATCCGCCTCTTGCGAAATCTCACGGGGCGGCTACACTCTCGGGGAATGATCGCGTTCGGCCGCTCCGTGCTCTTGTGCCTCCTCGCCGCGGCCGCCTTCGCCCAGCCGGCCCCGCCGCCGGGAACGCCGCCGCCGGACCTCGGGCTGTTCTTCTATGAAGTCCGCTCTCACCCGACCGACGCCAAGACCGTGAACCCGCGATTCCGCGTGTTCATGCAGGCTCTCGAAGCCCGGGGCGTCCCTCCGGATCCCGACCTTCAGAAGAAGCTGACCGATATCCGCGCCTTGCTCGGCAAAGGGAGCCTGACGAAAGCGGCTTCCTTGCTCGACCAAGCGGTCAATCAAGCCGTCGTCGGCGACCAGATCATGGGCGCCGGGAAGTCCCCGGCCTCCGCGGGCGCCGCGCCCGCCGCCGAGGCGTCCGAGGAGCCGGAGGTCGGTTCCATGGCCCCCGCCTTGCTCTCCGCCCCGGCGCAGGAAAAGACCCTGGCCCCAGCCGCCGCGCCCGCCGTGTCCGCCATCGTCGCCGCGGGCGCCCCCGTGGCGAGCGCGCAGCCGGCGCTTCCCGCCGCCTCCGTCGAGACCCGGGCGGAGCCGCGGGGTCCGCCGCCCCGACTGCTCCTGTTCGTCCTCGGCGCGATCCTGATCTCCGCCGCGACGCTCGTCTACGCGCTCGCGCGCCTGTCTCAAACCCCGAAGCCCGCCAAGAAGGAGCTCGGGAAGACCATCGCGCCTCCGGCCCCCGCCTCGCCGGCGGTCGCCTCCGCCGGAAGCGGCACGCTGACCGACAAGTACTCGGTCGGCCGGCTCATCGCCAGCGGCGGCATGGGCGAGGTCTACGAGGGCCGGGATCTCAAGCTGGGCCGCCGCGTCGCGATCAAGCGCATGCTCTCCGAGGTCAAGCTCGACTCCGGCCTGCGCTCGGCCTTCCTGAACGAGGCCAAGACGGTCGCCAAGCTGTCCCACCCCTACATCATCCCCATCCACGACTGCCTGGAGAGCGGCGGCGACCTGTATCTCGTCTTCGAGTTCGTCGACGGCGAGACGCTCGACCGCCGGCTCGTGCGCGACGCGCGCCTGCCGCTCAAGGAGTGCCGCCGCATCCTGCGCTACGTGTGCGCCGCCGTGGACCACGCGCACAAGAACCACGTCCTGCACCGCGACCTCAAGCCCGCCAACATCATGGTCGACAAGGACGGCATCGCGCGCGTCATGGACTTCGGCATCGCGCTCGAGTCCACGCGCACGATGACGACCGCCGCGCCCGGCTTCCTCGACTCCTCGGGGACCTTGCGCTATATGCCGCCGGAGCAGCACTATGGAAAAAGCGTCCGGGCTTCGGACATCTACGCGCTGGGCGTGACGCTGTACGAGATGGCCACCGGGCATCCGCCTTTCGCGGCCGGCACGGCGGAGGAGCTCCTCGAGGCCAAGCACGAGCGGCGCTACCCCCCGCCCAGCGCCCTGCGCCCGGAGCTGCCCAAGGAGTTCGACCTGTTCATCGCCGCGGCGCTGGCGCCGGACGCGCGCAACCGCGTCTCCAGCGCGCAGGAATTCCTCGAGGCTCTCGACGCCATCCCTCTCTAATTACTTCAATCAGCCCATGGAAAGACTCGAAGTCGGCGCGGCCGAGCTGGGCGTCCTCTCCCGGATGCTTCGCAAGGTCGAGTTCTTCGCCCCGCTGACGGTCGGCCAGCTGGACCAAGTCCTGCCGCACGTGCGCATCCACTCGTTCTCGCCCGGCGAGAAGGTCTTCAGCCAGGGCGATCCCGGCGACGCCTTCTACATCGTCTACAAGGGCTCCGTCGAGGTGCGCTTGAGCCGCCTGCTCTTCCTCTCGAAGAAAGTCGCGACGCTGCGGGAAGGAGACTTCTTCGGGGAGACGGCGCTCGTGTCCAAGGAGCCGCGCAACGCGACCATCGTCGCCGCCGAGCCGGCCTTGCTGTTCGCGCTGATCGCCGACGACTTTCAGTTCGTGCTCAACGAGAACCCGGCGGCCGCGCAGGAGATGAAGCGCGTCGCCGTGCGCCGCAAGTTCGACTCCGCCCATTCGTGAGGCGCTACTGCTTCGTCGTCTCCGCCTACGCGGTCCGCGACGGGCGCGTCCTGCTGCTCAAGCACAAGAAGCTGGGGCTGTGGCTGGCGCCCGGCGGGCACATCGACGAGGGAGAGCTCCCGGACGAGGCCGTCCTGCGCGAGCTCCGCGAGGAGGCGGGCCTGGAGGCCGACTTCGTCGTCCCGCGCCGCGGCCCCGACCCGGCGGACGGGCAGGTCCGGTTCCTGCACCCTCCTCAGCACGTGCAGGTCGAGGCGATCCCCGGCCACAACCACCACATCGATTACGTCTACTTCCTGCGCGCCCGGCCCGGCGACGTGGCGCCCGGCGAAGGCGAGAGCCGGGTCTGGCGCTGGCACTCGCGGGACGACCTGGACGGCGGGCACCTCACCGAAGAGGTCCGCGAGACCGCGCGGCGGGCCTTGGACCTCGTCGGGAGCTGAGAGCCGTCCGCCGGCGGAGCCAGAAGACGAGCGCGGCCGAGGCGAGGGCGGCCAGCAGGGCCGCCTCGGCGCCGGCGCCCTCCTTGCGGGTGATCGCCGGAGAGCGCACGGTCCACTCGTTCGCGCCGGAGGCCTGCGTCCCCTCGCCGCTCATACCCCAGTTTAACGTCGGGGTCCCCTCCTGTCAACGGACGTTTCCCGTCGGAGATTCATTGCTTTCCGAGGGGAAATCAGGTTAGAATGGTGTCTCGCCGGCCGCTATTGAAGCCCGGCGCACAGGAGAACCACAACCAATGGCGAAGAAGGCGAACGCTGCGTTCATGAAGGCTCTTACCCCGTCCGAGGATCTCGCGAAGGTCGTCGGCAACAAGCCGCTGCCGCGCACCGAGGTCGTCAAGAAGCTCTGGGCGTACATCAAGAAGAACAACCTGCAGGACAAGAAGAACAAGCGCAACATCAACGCGGACGCCGCGCTGAAGGCCGTGTTCGGCGGCAAGGGCACCGTCAACATGTTCGAGATGACGAAGCTGGTCTCCAAGCACCTCAGCTAAATCGTCTCCCCTAGGGCCCCGCGGCGAGAGCTGCGGGGCCCTTTCTATTTCATGAGAAACTCCGACCTCGAGCGCCGGACGCTCCGGCTCCTGCCCTTTCTCGTCGCGCTCACCGCCGTGGCGGCATTCTCGCCGGCCCTCCGAGGCGGCTTCCTGCAGTGGGACGACGTCCCGACCCTGGTCGACAACGCGTCGTGGCGCGGGCTGACCCCTTCGCACCTCAAGTGGATGCTGACCACGTTCCATATGGGGCCGTGGCAGCCTCTTTCGTGGCTGAGCTTCGCGCTCGATCTCTCGTTCTGGGGGATGAACCCCTTCGGCTTCCACCTGACGAACCTGATCCTGCACGGAGCCGCGGCGGGGCTGTGCGTCCTCCTGTTCGAAGAGCTCCTCCGCGCCGGCGCGCCCCGTTCGGCGGAAGCCGAACGATCCTGGGCGGCGGCCTTCGGCGCGCTCGTCTTCGCGATCCATCCCCTGCGCGTCGAATCGGCGTGCTGGATCACGGAGAGGCGCGACGTGCTGTCGGGCTGCCTCTACGTTCTCGCGCTGCTGCTCTACATGCGCCGCGCCCGGGGCAAGGGCGGCCTCCGGCCTGTTTTCGCGGCCTTCGCCGCCGCCTGCCTGGCCAAGGGCAGCGCGATCACTCTGCCGATCGCCTTGCTGATCCTCGACGCCTGGCCCCTGCGCCGCCGCGCGCTCACGGAGAAGCTCCCGTTCCTGGCTGTTTCGCTTGCCGTTGGGCTCATCGGTGTCGCCGGCCAACGCAGCTACGGCGCGCTCAAGACTTTGGACCAGTCCGGCCTCGGCGAGCGCTTCGCGTTGAGCGCGTACGGCCTCTGGTTCGACGCGGCGAAGACCCTCTGGCCCTCGGGGCTGGCTCCCTACTATCCCGTGCCGGCCGGCTTCGGACCCGGGTCGATTCAGGCGCTCGCGGCATTCGCGTCCCTTCTCGCGGTCGCCGCCGCGGCATGGAGCCTGCGGCGGCGAGCACCCGCGGTCCCGGCCGCGCTGCTGTATTGCGCCGCCGCCGCCGCGCCGGCGCTGGGCGCCGTCCGCTTCGGCGCCCAGCTGACCGCGGATCATTTCTTCTATCTCTCCGGGATCGGCTGGGGCGCGCTCGCGTCAGCCGTCTTCTTGGCCTCGCCCCGCGGCCGCCTTCGCGCTCTAGGAGCTTCGGCCGGCGTGCTCGCCTTGGGCCTGACGAGCTTCAGCCTCTCGTTCCTCTGGCGCGGCGATCTGACCCTCTGGACGCGCGGCGTCTCCGCCTACCCGGACGCCTACGTCCCGGACGTCAACATGGCCCACGCCCTGCGCGCGGCGGGACGTGAGGACGAAGCCGCGGACTACGAGCGGCGGGCGATCGCGGCCGATCCACTGAATGCGGACATGCGCAATAACTACGGGTCGTGGCTGCTCTCGAAGGGGCGGGTCCCCGAAGCGCTGGAGCAGCTGAGGCGCGCCGCCGAGCTCTCCCCCGCGTCGGCGCCCATCCGCTTCAACCTCGGCATGGCCCTGCGCGCCGGCGGCCAACGGAAGGAAGGCCTCGACGCGCTGGCGGAGGCGGTTGCGCTCGACCCGGGCTACGGCGAGGCTCTCAACAACCTCGGCCTGGCGCTGCTCGAGGACGGACGCGCGGAGGACGCGGCGCGGAGGTTCGAAGAGGCCGACAAGGCGTCGCCCCGATGGGCGGTCCCGCGGTATAACCTCGGAAACGCGCTGACCGCGCTTGGTCGCGAGGCGGAAGCCTCACGGGCGTATCGAGAAGCCGTAGAGCTGGACTCGGGATTGGAGCCGGCCTGGGTCAACCTCGGCAACGCCGCGGCGCGCGCAGGAGACCTTCGCGGCGCGGCCGCTTCCTACGAGCGCGCCTTGACGCTCGCGCCGGGCGACGCCGCGGCGCGTAACAACCTTGAGCAGGTGCGGCTCGCGCTCAGCGCGTCCCGGTGACTGAACCCGACGAGGTCGGGCCCGCGCCCGTAGAGACGGTGAAGCTTAGGGTCGCCGTCTTGGCCGGAATACCGCCTTCATTCTGCAATGAGAGGCTTGTTGAGGTATAAGTCTTGCTACCCGACAGGACCGGGGTCACTAGCGCATTTCCTGACAAGTTTGCGTAGTTGATGGATTGGATGCTGGCGGTATCGGGGAAAGATCCCGTCAGCGTAAGAGTCGAGCCGCCGCCGCCCAGAGTGCGCGCTCCAAAATTGACGTCCATGGCGAGGGTCGCGCTGCCGCTTCCCCCCGTTCCGGAATAGGAGCCCGTGCCGTTGTACGTCCCGGTGCCGGTGAGGCCCACCAACTGTGACCAAGTCGTTAGCCCGTCCGGAACTCCGGTCACGCCGGACTCGGTCTGGCTTTGAATCGACTGAGCCGTCGCCACGTCGGCTGAGTTGAATAGAAGAGCCGTCTCGCCGCTGACGGAAGCATGAAGACCGCCCTCCGCCGTCGAACGCCCGGAGGAGTCGGTGGCTGACCGGCGCGAGGCGCCGGCCGGCGCGCCGCCCTTGCCCGCAGCTTGGCCGACCTGCGCCTGCAGCGTGCCCATGATGCGATTGAGCTCTCCGGTCATGAAGCTCGCGTCCGCGACGCGGCCGTCCGGCGTGATGCGCGTGCCGACGCCCGGCTGGGGGAGGTTCACGGTCTTGCCGCCGCTCTGCGCGTAGATGCCGGCCGCGTCGTCGTGGTTGTCCGCGTCGCGCGCGCCGGCGTTGATGATCGTCGTGCCGCCGGGGCCGGTCTCGCCGACGCCGATGGAGCCGCGCACGCCGATGGTGCCGACGGCGACCTTGATCTTGAGCTTGGACGGGTCCTTCTGCGCGATCCTGCCCGTCACGAAGCGGAAAGTGCCCTTCGAGATGGCCGCGTCGACCTTGCCGGAGCCGCTCTTCGGGTCGTAGACGAAGTCGTCGAGGACCATGTCGCTGTTGGGGCCGAGCGTGAAGATCGTCTCGTCGAGCAGGAGGACCTGCAGTCGCCCGGCCGCGCTGGTCGTCACGTGGTCGTTGAGGAAGAGCGGCTTGCCGCTCGAGATCACGCGGCCGACGGCGGCGCCCTCGGCGACGGCCTTGACGGAGCCGGCGACGGCGGCGGCGGTGCCGATCTTGGCGGCGGCAGAGGCGGGGACCTGAGCGGACGCCGAGGCGGCCAGCAGCAGGGACGTCGCGGCGGAGAGCATGCGCTTCATCGGGTTCCTCCGGGTCTCGTATCTCATGTCAGAACCCCGCCGACCACTTGTAGGTCAGCAGGCCCGAGATCTTGTTGTTGGTGTAGGAGTAGTTCGAGATCGTCGACATCGCGTCGTAATTCTCGTAGGTGAGCGTGAAGACGAGGTCCTGCAGCTTCGGGTGAAGCAGGCTCAGCGGCGCGCCGGCGGTGACGTCGGTCTGGATGATCGTGTCGCGGCGCAGGCCCGGGCTCACCAAGGGATCGGCGTGGTCGTAGTTGTCCACGTTCAGCCGCAGGGTCGTCAGCAGGAACGTGCCCTTGCCCAGCAGCCAGGTGTCGCTGGCGCCGAAGCCCCGCCGGAAGTAAGTGAACGCGATGTTCTGCGCGTGCTTGACGCCGTAGAGCACGTCGAGGCCCAAGCGGTTCGTCGGGCAGAGCGCGTAATCGCCGCCGATCGTCGAGTCGACCCGGATGCCGGTGCGGTCGGAGGCCGTCGGGACCACCGCGGTCGGCGAGTACACCTCGCGGACGTCCCGCACGTCGGCGTAGACGGCCGCGCGGGCGCTCAGCGTCTTGTCCGCGCGGAGGTCGAAGCCGTGGTCCTTCATGTACTTGGTCTGCGCGAGCGAGATGTAGTCGTAGACCAGCTGCGGGGTGACGTCGAAGAACGGCGTCTTGTACACGCCGCCGAGCGCCGGGGAGTACGCGGAGAGGTTCAGAGTCTTCTGCGTGGTCTGCTCCGCGCGGTACCAGTTGAACGTCGCGAAGACCGAGTGCCCGGCGGGCAGGCCGAGGTCGTGGTGGGCCTCGACGTTGCCCAGGAACAGGACGCTCGTGTCGGAGCGGCGCATCGAGCTCGGATCGAGCTGGACCGGATTTCCGAAGAGCTGGTTGATGCCCGTCGAGGGGCCCGCGTTGCGGTTGTCGTCGTACTCCCAGCCCACGCCGAGGCGCCCGGAGAGCTGCGTGCGCTTCTGGCGCTTGTGGATCTCGGCCAGGTAGCGGGACGCCTCCGTCCTGATCGAATCCGGAGGATTCGAGGCGAGCACGGCGGAGACCTCGCGGTCGGCTTCCATCAAGTTGTCCAAGCGGTAGAGCACGACGCCGTAGAACAGGCGGATCTGCACGAGGTTCGGATTGACGAGGAGGATGCGCTCGAGAGTGGCCGACGCGCCCTTCAGGTTGCCGTGCCGCACCTGGGTCTGCGCGTAGCGGTAGTTCAGGTCGACGTTGTCCGGGTCGGCCGCGACCTGCTCGAAGGTCACGTCGGCGCCTCCGCCCGCGTTCAGCTTCGCGGACTCGGACGCGGCCTCGGACGTCTTGCTCGACTTCGCGGCTTGCTCGGCGGGCCGCTGACCCTCCTTCTCCATCACGTCCGGATTTTGGGCGAAGGCGGGGGCCGCGGCGACGAGGACGCTCAGCGCGGCGACGAGAAGGGATCGGGACATTCGCACTCCGTGAATTCTGGTTCTTAATGCCAAATCTTCGTCAACGGAGCGTTATATTATCACAATGTCCGGTCTGGATCATGAAAGAAAAAAGGAGAACCGGGGGACCGGTTCTCCTCGAAGATTCCTCCAGGGGTCTGGTGGCGCGTACGGGATTTGAACCCGTGATCTCTGCCTTGAGAGGGCAGCGTCCTAGGCCGCTAGACGAACGCGCCACCCGAACCCCGGAATGCGAACTTGTGCTATTCTAGCACGGTGAGCGCCCCCCAAGCAATCGCCGCTTTCCCCTCATGAGCGAGCGCATCCCCCGCGAGCTGCTGTTCGGAAACCCGGAGAAAGCCTCGCCCAAGGTCTCCCCCAACGGCAAGCACTGGGCCTACCTCGCCCCCGACGAGGGCGTGCTCAACGTCTGGGTGGGACCCGAGGGCGCCGCCGCCAAGCCCCTGACCAAGGACCGCGGCCGCGGCATCCGCAACTACCTGTGGGCCGAGGACCAGAAGTCGATACTTTATATCCAGGACAAGGACGGCGACGAGAACTGGCATCTGTATCAGACCGACGTCGAGTCGGGCGCGACGAGCGACCTGACCCCGTATCCCGGAGTCCAGGCCCAGATCGTCGCGACCGAGCCGAATTTTCCGGACGAGATTCTCGTTGCTTTAAACGACCGCGACCCGCGCACCCACGACGTGTACCGCCTCAGCCTGAAGGACGGCTCCCGCGCGCTCGAGGCGACGAACCCCGGGGACGTCATCGGCTGGCTGCCCGACCAGAGCTTCCGCGTCCGCGCCTGCAAGGCCATGCGGCACGACGGCGGCTCGATCGTCCGAGTGCTCGAAAACGGGAAGTGGCGCGACTTCCTGTCCAGCGGGCCGGACGACAACATCGGCGCCCATGGTTTTTCGCCGGACGGGAAGTCTCTCTATGTCGAGTCGAGCGTCGATCGCGATACCACCGCCCTCTTCGAGATGCCCTTGGACGGCGGCAAGTCGAAGGTCTTAGCCGAGAACCAGGAGGCGGACCTCGGGCCCGTGCTCATCCATCCGCGGGAGTACCGCGTCGAGGCCGTCGGGTTCGAGACGGACCGACTTCGCTGGAGCGCCCTCGACCAAAGCCTGAAGGCCGATTTTGAAGCGCTGACTTCTCTCGATGGTGATGTTTCTATCGTCAGCCGAGACGACGCGGATAAGGTGTGGTATGTATTGGTGAACCGCCCCGACCGCTCGCCCTCGTTCTGGCGCTGGGACCGGGTCGCGCGCAAGGCCAAATTCCTGTTCGCCACGCGGCCCAAGCTCGACGGCTACGACCTCGCGCCGATGAAGCCCGTCTCGTTCGCCGCGCGCGACGGCCTGAAGCTCCGCGCTTACTTGACCCTCCCGCACGGCCGCGAGCCCAAGAAACTGCCGCTCGTCCTCCTCGTGCACGGCGGCCCGTGGGTGCGCGACGGCTGGGGCTTCCACCCGGAGGCCCAATGGCTGGCCAGCCTCGGCTTCGCCTGCCTGCAGGTCAACTACCGCGGCTCGACCGGCTTCGGCAAGAAGTTCCTGCACGCCGGCGACCGCGAGTGGGGCGCCAAGATGCAGCACGACCTGACCGACGCCGTCGCCTGGGCCGCCGCCTCGGGCGTCGCCGATCCCAAGCGCGCCGCCATCTACGGCGGCTCCTACGGCGGCTATGCCGCGCTCGCCGGCGCGGCCTTCACGCCCGAGGTCTACCGCTGCGCGGTGGACGTCGTGGGCCCGTCCAACCTGATCACGCTGATCCGGTCCATCCCGCCGTACTGGGAGCCGCTCAAGCGCACCTTCGACCTGCGCGTGGGCGACGTGGAGAAGGAGCCGGACTTCCTGAAGGAGCGCTCGCCGCTGTTCTCCGCCCACCGCATCGAGATCCCCCTGCTGATCGCGCAGGGCGCCAACGATCCGCGCGTCAAGCAGGCCGAGGCCGAGCAGATCGTCGAGGCGCTCAAGGCCAAGGGCAAGCCCGTCGAGTACATGCTGTTCCCCGACGAAGGCCACGGCTTCGCCAAGCCGGCCAACCGTCTCAAGTTCTACGCCGCCGCCGAGGCCTTTCTCGCCAAGCACCTCGCGAGCTGAAGGCAAGACCCCGAAAATCGAGCGTTTCTCGGCCTCAAATTCCCCTTGACCGGAGGCTTCTCCGGGGGCATACTGCGGCAGATGCGCGCCGCGACTCTCATCGCCGTGCTCGCCGTCCTTCCCGCTTCCGCGGCGACCCTCAAGCCCGCCTCCTGCCTCAAGGCGACGAAGTTCGGGCCCGCGCCGAAGACCTTCGAGGACTTCCGCGACTGCCAGGCCGGCGCCCGCGAGGACCTGGTCTCGGCGGCCGAGTCCAAGGGCAAGCCCCTGACGGCGAACCAGCTCGACCAGATCGACGAGACCCAGCGCGCCGAGGCGCGCAAGTTCATGGCCCAGCCCAAGCTCGTGACCACCGGACCCGCGCCGGACGCGTCCGCGCCCGCCGCGTCCGGGGCGTCGCCCAACGGCAAGCTGGGCGGCGTTTCGAGCTCGGACCTCAAGCGCGTGGACGCCGCGTCGGGCGCGTCGCTCGCCGCTCTGCAGGAGCGCCTGCACGCGGCCGCGGGCGACGGCAAGGACGGCATCACGCCCGCGATGGCCGACGACATCCGCACGACGCTCACGCAGATGCAGGGCTCGCTCTCGCCGGACATGCAGAACCTGCTCGGCGCCCTGCAGAAAGACGGCGGCAAGCTCACGCCCGACACGATGAAGCTGATCCAGGGCGCGGCCCAGTCGGCCAAGGGCTCGGGGCTGAACCTCAACATCGATCCGTCGATGGAGAAGGACATCCTGAACCACGACTTCGAGGCCGACAAGCCCGCCTTCAACGCGCAGAATCCTCCCGCCTCGAATTAGCATAATCTCCGGATGAAACCCGGAGCCCTCCCCCTCTTTCAGCACCTGACGTCGGTCCCCACGGCGCCGTTCCGCGAGAAGGCCGTCGCGGGGAAGGCCAAGCACTGGATCGCCAAGCACCTGGGACGCCGCGTCTCCGTGCGCGAGGTCCGCGGCGGCATCATCGTCTCCTACCGCGGCGCCGGCGCGGGTCCCGCGCTCGCCCTGGCGGCGCACCTCGACCATCCGGCTTTCCGCCTCGACAAGATCACGAGAGACGGCGCGATGGCGACGCTCCAGGGCGGCCTGCCGCCGCATCTCCTTCCCGGCGAGGCCGTCGAGCTGTGGCCGGCCGTTCCGAAGGACAACGTCCCTCTCGGCCGCGGCGTGCTCGGCGACCGGCCGAAGAAGGACGGCGATCTTTGGACCATCCGCTGGACCGAGCCCCCGAAGGGCAAGCCCGTTTTCGCGACGCTCGCCCTGACGCCGTACGAGGTAGAGGACGGCTGGCTCTCCTCGCGCTCGGTCGACGACCTGCTCGGCTGCGCCGTCTCGCTCGAGGCGATGCGCCGCCTGGCGAACGCGCGCGCCAAAACCAACGTGACCGTCCTGCTCAACCGCGCGGAGGAGGTCGGCTTCGTCGGCGCGCTCGACATGATCGCCTCGGGCGTCCTCTCGCCGGACGACTCCTATCTCTCGATCGAGTCCTCGCGCGAGCTGCCGGGCTCCAAGCCCGGAAAGGGGCCGACGATCCGCCTCGGCGACAAGGCCTGCGCCTTCGACCCGAACCTGCTCGCCCTGCTCGACGAGGCCGGCGACGCCCTGCGCAAGCGCGGCGCCGGCGTCCAGCGCCTGCGCCTGACCGGCGGCACGTGCGAGGCGACGGCCTACTTGACCTTCGGCCTCGAGGCCGCGGGCGTGGCCGTGCCGCTCGTCAACTACCACAACGGCTGGGGCGCGGAGAAGATCGCGCCGGAGCGCGTGCGCGTGTCGGACGTGGAGGGCGCGGTGCGCCTGCTCGTGGAAGCCGCGAAGTTGTTTCCGTCGAAAATCCTGCGCGGGACGCTGCGCGACCGCCTCACGAAGCGGCGCGCGCTGTCCGCCGCCGCTCTCGCGGCCCGCTAGAGCTTCGCCGTCGCGACGCGCAGGTACTCGACCTGGCGCTTGCCGGGGACCAAACTCAAGCCCTGCGCCGCCAGGAGGCTCTCGAGCGCGGCGCGGTCGCCGGGCTTCCACTCGAGGTCGAAGTCGTAGTCGCCCTTGAGGCCGGTCTCGTCGACGACGGGCTTGCCCAGGCTCATCCACAGGGCGCGCGCGGCTTGGTCCATGGGCACCGTCCCGAGCAGGCGGCCGCCGCCGGAGGCCATGAGGCCGGTGCGCACGCCCGCCGCGCCGGGCTTGGGGCGCGCGGCGCCGGGAGCGGTGGACAACGCGAGGACGAAGGCGTCGGCCTCGCGCTTCTCGGGGGCGACGCGCACGCTGAAGGCGGACTCCACGGCGGATTTCAACGTCTCGCGTCCCCGCTCGAAGCCCTCGGGAGAGGTCTTGAGCGTGAAGTTGAACGCGGAGACCGGCGGCGTGTCGACGAGGACCTGATCGGGCTGCACCCCCCAGATGACGGCCACGCTCGACGCGAAATCCATGTCCGTGCCCAGGAGTTCGCCGTCGCCCTCCTCCATGCCGGGCTGGCCGGCGGCCGCGGAGATGCTCGCTTCGAAGTAGGTCTTCGCCGCGGAGGCGCCGTTCTTCTTGGCCGGACGAGGACCGGTCTTTTCCCAGGACACGGGCTTCGCCTTGAAAGTCCCGGCCAAGGCGTCCCGCACGTCCTTCTCCTTGAGCTCGTCGGGGAAGATCGAGGCGAGCAGCGTCCCGTCCTTGCCGATCAGGTAGCCGGCCGGGCGGCTCGCGACGTGGTAGGCCTTGAGCACGGCGCCGGGCTCGTCGATTCCGACCCAGGCCTTCATCTCGTGCGACTTGCGGAACGTCTCGATCATTTCGGGAGCCTCGTCGGTCACGGACAGGAACACGACGGGCTCGCCCTTCACCGAGTCGATCACGCGGTTCATGTGCGGGATGCCCGCCACGCAGGGCTGGCACCACGTGGCCCAGAACTCGAGGAAGACGACCTTGCCCTTGAGGTCGGCGAGAGAGGCGATCTTGGTCACCGGCGCGTTCTGGATTTTCGCGAGCTTGACGTTCGGAGCCTTCGCCGCGAAGGCGGGCATCGAAAGCGAAGCGATCGTCGAGAGCGAAGCGATCGTCGCGAGGAGGAGGGCGCTCAGGGTCTTCATGGTGGGAATATACCCAAAAACCCGCAAATGTGCCAGAATCGCCCCATGCCGATGTACACGCGCGGCGGCGACAAGGGCGAGACCGGACTGTTCGGCGGCGCTCGCGTTCCCAAGAGCCATCCGCGCGTGTCGGCCTACGGCGCGATCGACGAGCTCAACAGCGCGCTCGGCGTCGCGCGCGCGGCGCTTCCATCGGACGAGTCTCTCAAGACGCTCGACGCGGGCTTGGAGCGGCTGCAGGCCGAGTGCTTCATGGTCGGCGCCCTGCTCGCCACCCCGCCGGATAAAGTCGAAAAGCTCGGCGCGCCGTTCGACGCGGGCCTTCCCGCGGACGCGCCCAAGCGCCTCGAGGCGGAGATCGACGCGTGGGAGGCGGACCTTCCGGCGCTCAAGACGTTCATCCTGCCCGGCGGCGGCCCGCTCGGCGCGGCCCTGCACGTGGCGCGCGCGGTCGCGCGGCGCGCGGAGCGCGAGGTCGTCGAGATGACCGAGCACGAGGCCGCGCCCGCGGGAGTCGTCGTCTACTTGAACCGGCTGTCCACCTGGCTGTTCATCGCGGCGCGCTGGGCCAACAAGACGCAGGGCAATACCGAGACGCCGTGGACGGGCCTCTCCCGAAAAAGGGCGTAGGAACCTTGCCTCCCGTCGCTCGAAGTAAGCCGGCCGCCGCCGGAAGTCTGTAAGAGGTTAAAGTAAGGTAAAAGTCGGGCTTGACGTTTTTTGAAATCGGCGCATACTCCTGCCATGCGTCGCGCCGAACGCGGGCAGTCCCTGTTCGTGCTTCTCGCGCTGGCGGCGCCGGCGATGACCCTCGCCGAAACGGCTCCCCCTCAAATCTACTACTCGACTTTCCCAGCGAATGTCACTGGAGCTGGCGTGGGAATTGTGGCTGACAATGCTGGGAACGCGTACGTCTTGACGAACGACGGCGGCATCAGCCTCGTCTCGCCGCAAGGCGTTATCAGCGCGGCCGGGAGCGTCTCCGGCTCACCCGCGGCGATCGCGGTCAACTTTGCCAACGGCGCGACATATGTCTCATGGATGGATTTCTCTTCCGGCAATTCCTATGTCAGTCAAATCGGGGGCAGCCAAGTGCTGCTGCCGACGGCGAACTTCGCCTATGTCAGCGGCATCGCCGTCGACTCGAACACGGGACACGTCTATGCGGTCGAGACGTACTTTCCTCCGACGGATACGAACGGAGACGGAGCCTTGCTCGTTCTTGAGTACGATGCGGGCCTTAACGGCCCGCTCAAAAGTGTGACCATCGATAAAGGCGACGCGGCCTATCTTGAGGCGGACGGCCCTTCTGCCGCCGTGGACTCGGCTGGGAACGTGTATGTGGCTGCGTTTCAAAACGACTTCACGCCGCAACCGGCTCCCCTGAGGCCGCTCGAGCACGACGCCGTCCTGGCCCTCAAATTCTCGCCTCATCTGACCCAAACGCTGTACAACCACGAATTCGACGTCGGCCTGCTGCCGGCCTTTTTCCCCTTTCCCGTGGACATAGCGGCGGACCCCGCGGGCGACGCGTATCTCGCGGTGAGCGCGGATCTTGCCGATGTAAGCGGCAATGGCTACCGCGGAGGCGTCCTCGCCAAGCTGAACCCGGCGGCTGGTGCGGTCTTCACTAACAATACGATATCCCTCGGCGGGAATCCTCAGGGCGGATTCACGAGCGAATTCCCGGCCGTGGCGGGCGATGCTGCGTCGAACTCCTATGTGTTGGCGAACATCAATGACGCCAGCGGCAGTCATGTTCAGGCGGTAAAATACGCGCCGGACGGCTCGATCGCTTGGAACTTCGGGATCTTCGGCAACAACGGCACGAGCGGCGGGAACGCGATCGCGACCGACGCGCAAAGCAATGTCTACATGGTGGGGCAGAATTCATCGGCGAGCGGCAATTTTACATACGTCGCGAAATTCGGCCAGGGGACTGGCGCGGCGGTTCTGACGGCAGTCTCGGCTGCATCGCAGGACGCGACACCGACGAAGACGCTGTCAGCGCCGCTGGGGGTCAAGGTCACGCGGGGAGGCCAGCCCGCAGCGAACGTGAACGTGCGTTGGGATTTCACGTCGCTTCCGAGCGGAACGACGGGGCAAGATCTCCTGGAAGTTCCCGGTTTCCCGAGCACCGTCGTTGCCAGCCGCGACGTGCCGACGAACGCGAATGGAGAGTCTGACGTTCAGGTGCAACTCGGCAACATGTCCGGGGATTATCTTGTTGCGGCGCAGGTTTCCGGAGCGACGCCAGGGCAGATCAATTTCACGTTGCATGGAAAAATATTCATCGGCATCAGCCTCAGCACGCCGACTATCGTCCCGCTCATGCTCGATGGCATTGTGCATCCCGACAGCGTGCTCGTCGCCAGCGTCACGGTCTATGGCGCCGGCGGCCCCGGCGACACGATCGTCGGGTACCCTGTCGTCGTCCGGTCGACCTATGTCGCGCGATCAGGCGGCCACGACCACGAAAATGGGCACCGCCCGGTGGGGGTGTTTACGGTCACTAATTCTACGGAGATTTACGGGATTACGGGAAACAACGGGCTGTTCGCGGCCGTGTTTCGTTCCAGTTGGACTGGCGGAGTCGAGACGCTGACCGCTGGAACGACCAGCGACCTGTCGGTTTCGAGCGTGTCGGCCATTGTCCAGGTGAAGGTCGCCGACCAGACCAATGCTCCACTCGTGGATATCTCAACGGTGGCATATCCGTTCATCACGTATTCCGGCAACACCGGCGTGACAACGTACAAGTTCTGCCCCGGAACGCCGATACATCATCCATCGAGTCATTGGGCGACGGTCGCTACTTCCACAAGCGCCCTCGCGGCGTTGGAAGACTGGTACAACAAAACGAAAGTTGTCCTAGGTGTGAACGATATGAGCCTAGCGGAGGGCGGCATTTTCGACATCTGTTCGGACTGGCGACCGACACTGAACTCTAGGACCGAGCCCGGGCACAAGTGCCACCGCGGAGGCAACAGCGTCGACATCGACAAGACCGGCCTCAGCAACGCTCAGATTCAGAAGTTGACCGCAATAATGGGGAAATTCGGAGGCAATCGCGTCATTGAAGGTCCCATTCATTATCAATTTCCAGGACGCGAAAACTGCTTTGGCGCAGGGGGACAATAAGAATGCGATCTCGACTGTTTGGATGTTTCTTGCTCTGCGGAACGGTTACGGCCGCCGGAGCGCAACCGTTACCCGCGGGCATACCCACCTCCACGGTGACAGTCAAAACGTCCGTGACCTTTGACCCCGCGTCTGGGATCTTCCAATACTCGTACACGCTCACCAACTCGCCGCAGAGTGTCGGTCAGATTTTCTCGTTCGATCTGAATCTCTCCAACTCTTCTGGTGGTGCGCCGCTCAGCTCGGATGGGTTAACGAATACGGCGACTGGGTACTCCGGCTTGGGAGATTTTCCGACGGTTAGCGGGATGATCCCCGTCGGATTTAAGTCGCAACCTGTGGGTTGGGATTCCGGGCCCACGGTGCATCAAACTGCGACATGGTTCAGTGGCTCCATTCCACCGGGACAGTCTCAGGGGCCGTTTGTGTTGACTAGTCACGCGCCGCCCGGAATCCGGACCTTCGTCGCGAAGCCGCTATATGAGCCCAGCGACTTCATCAAGCAGGGGATCGACGACCCAGGCGTGAGCTACGATGATGCGCAAAAAATCGTCGATCTTGATAAAGCCATTCAGGCCACAATTCAATCGCAAGGATTTACCGTCGGCCCAGTTCAACCGGCGAGCTTGACGAATCCAAGTCAGTTAATCGATTCACTGATCGCGGCCAAGCATCAAGCTGCAAACTTGGGGTGGCTTGGCGGCAAAGACTTCATCGATGATTTGGACAAGCAGCTTAGCGAAGCGAAGCAGGCTCTCTCCAGGCAACAAGATTCAGAAGCGCCAGAACGGATTAGGAAGTTCATCGACATGCTCCAACAGCAACACCGCGAGCAGTCCGAGCGGCATCGCGACGATCGGCATGAGGGCCGAGAGCATCACGACGACCATGAACGATTTCTAAGCAGTGAAGCCTATCAACTTCTCGAAGTGAATGCGGAGGTTATCCTATCCCAACTGCCTGCTCCCCACAAGCAGCAGAGGGGCGACGATGACGAGCATCGCGACGGAGGGCACCAGGACGATGGCCGTTAACCGGGCAATCATCGGAACGCTCGCACACGCGCGTGCATGCGCCGTCGCTACGGCGGCGGCCCTATTACTTTGCTGCCCAAAAGCTCTCGCGCAGAACCGCGTCCCACAGGATGGCGAAAAGCTCTTTCAACTCTACAACTCGACCGCCACGCCGCGTGGATTCCGCAGGCATCTCGACCGAGTCTTCGATAAGAGCCCCGGCCGCATTTCCTGGTCGACGCCTGCAAAGGCAGGCGCGCGGATTCCCGCCAAAACCGGAGGAACTGTTCGGCGCCTGGACGGTGCGGCTGTCGTCGTGTCTTCCGGCACCTTGCCTCGCGACCTTGTCGTGAGCGTCGCCGTTCCGACCGCACGCCTTCCGGCCGAAGAAACCGCTCGATCGACGAAAATCGCCGCCGCCGGCCTCAAGAGCGCCTCGGACCCCGTCCAGTTCGGCCCCGAAGGCGTGTCCCTGAGCTCCGGCGTCACTGTCGTCCTCCCGTACAATCTCATGTCGGTCTGGACCGGCGGGTTGGACGAGAAGCATCTCGGCATTTACGCCTGGAACCGCGCGACCTCGAATTGGGACGCCCTCAAGTCGACCGTCGATCCGATGAACCGCCTGGTCTCCGCGACCGTCAGCAGCTTCACTCTCTGCGAAGTTCTGGGCGCGGGCCGCCCAAGCACGTCCACGGTGAGCGGCCTCATCACGAAGGCCCTCGGAGGTTCGCTGACGCGCGCGGATAAAGCCGCTATCATCGTGCCGCCGGGCGTCCTTCCAGTGGACCTCATGGTCACCCTCTCGACGCCGACGATCCGCGTCGTCTTCGAGCAGTCGCTCCGCGACCGGAAGCTGGACGCGGCGAATTTGGTCGCGGTCTCAACCGCCGTCGTGTACGGCCCCGAGAGCGTCCCGCTCGCCTCGCCGGTCACCGTCGTGCTGCCTTATGACCCCAAGTCCGCGCAGGCCGACGGCCTCCATGAGACCGACCTTCAGGTTTACTGGTGGAACCGTGACAAACAGGTCTGGCAGTGGCTTCCTTCGACGGTCGACTTAGCGGCCCATACCGTCAGCGCAAGGACCTTGCATCTCTCCTACCATCAAGTCCTGGGACGCCGTCCGAAGGTCTCCGTGCCGCACTGACGGAAGCTACTTCGGCGTCGCGGTGCAGCCGGTGCCGGTCAAGCGCGCCCCGCCCGGGATGGCCTCGCACTTGAGGACCTGGCCCGTCAGGCAGCACTTCTTCTGGATCTGCTCGAAGACCGGGTCGGTCTTGCAGTCCGCCGCGAGATAAGGGAACCCGCCGCAGATCACGCTTTGCGGCGCCGCCGCCGTCGCCGAGGCGTTCCCCGCGACGGCCGCCGGAGCGGGCTTGCCGCCCTCGCCGTTGAGCGCGGCCGCGGCCGCCTGCGGGTCGGACGAGGCGGGAGCTCCGCCGGTCTTCTTGCCCAAGCCCTGGAACGAGACCGTCTCGCTGGTGCCGTGCGAAGGCCCGCCGCCTCCGGCGCCGCCCGAGGAGCCGCTCGACGACGACTTGTTGTCGGAGGTGCCGCCATCGCAGCCCCCGCCGGACGAGCAGGCCCCGAGCAGCGAAAAGATCACGGCGAACGCGAGCAGGCGCGGCATCCCCACAGTGTAGATCGCGGCAAGCGCCGCGTCAACGGGCGGGACGAACCGCCCTGAGAATGGATAGAATGGCGCCATGATACCCGATCTCCTCGATTCGATCGTCCGGCCCGGCGCGTACAAGCGCTTCGCGGCCGAGAAAGGCGCCCGCACGGTCCGCTACGCGGCGTTCCTGTCGCTGATCTTCGTCGGGGCGATCGGGATCTCGGTCAAGATCCGCCTGGCGCCGATGTTCACCGAGACCTTCGACTGGCTCGAGACCGCGATGCCGCCGCTGACGTTCGCGGCGGGCGGGGCGACCTCGACGACCCCGGGCCCCCTGCGCGTGCAGCACCCCAAGATCGCCGACGTCGCGGTCATGATCGACACGGGCCGCAAGGATCCCGTCACCGCCGAGCAGATGAAGGAGGCCAAGGTGATCGCGTACCTGACGGGCAACGCTCTCTACCTCGACCGCGGCCAGGGCCAGCTCGAGACCATCGACCTGACCAAGTCCGCGCCCGAGCATCCGGTCACGGTCGACGCGACGATGTACAAGGAGATGGAGCGGACGTTCGACTGGGTGTTCTACCCCGCGCTGATGCTCTTCTTCTTCCTCGCCTTCGCGGTCGCGCTCGCCTTCTGCGCCCTGCTGTACGGCCTGGCCGGCCTCGTCCTGGCGTCGCTCGCGGGAGGCGCGCTCGAGTACGCGGCGCTGTTCCGCATCGGCCTGCACGCGCAGACCGCGGGCTCCCTGCTGTACGCCCTCGACGCGACCCTGCCGGTCTCGATCCCCTTCTTCCAGCTGATCTCCGTCGCGCTGAGCCTGACCTTCCTGTGGCTCGGCGTCAAGGCGGCCGTGAAGGCGGCGCCGGCCGCGGAGCCCCCCGCGCCCGCCGCATGAGGCCCGGTCTCGCCCTCGCGCTCGCCGCGGCGGCGCTCGGCGGCTGCAACTTCCTGACCGGGGACTTCAGCCTGTCCGGGACGGTGGACATCGCCCCGCGCCTGCGCGAGCGCGCGCCGCGCGTGAACGCGATGCTGTTCGTCGTCGCGGAGAACGAGGGCGGCGTCCCCGTCGCCGTGCGCCGCATCGTCAACCCCGAGTTCCCCGCGCCCTTCGAGATGAGCCCCGACGACCTGATCGTGCCGCGCGTGCGCCGCCGCGAGCGCCTGAAGGTGCACGTCGAGATGAACACGCACGGCGACGTGGGACGGCCTCAGCCGGGCGACCTCTCGGGCGACGCCCCGGGGCTGACCGAGTCGGGCGCGACCGGCGTCCAGGTCGTGCTGGACCGGGTCCGGTGACGCGGCTCCTCGCGGCCGCCGCGGTCCTCGCTCTCGCGGCCTGCGCGGGCGCGCCGCCGCGGCCTTCGCGCGTGATGAGCGGCCTCGACGTCCTCGAGGCCGGGGGCTTCGCGCCGCTCAAGGGCAAGCGCGTGGGCGTGATCACCAACCGGACCGGGGTGGACGCCCAAGGGCGGTCCATCGTCGACCTGCTCGCCGCCGCGCCGGGCGTGACCCTCGCCGCCGTCTACAGCAGCGAGCACGGCTTCTCCGCGACGAGCGAGAAGGAGATCATCCCCGCCGACCGCGTCATGGCCGCCGGACGCGAGATCCCGCTCTACAGCCTGTTCGTCGGCAACGCCCAGCGGCCCACGCCCGCCCAGCTCGCCGGCATCGACGCGCTCGTCTTCGACATCCAGGACGTCGGCGCGCGCTTCTACACCTATCTCGCGACGATGGCGATGGCGATGGAGTCCGCCAAGGACGCCGGAATCCCGTTCTTCGTGCTCGATCGCCCGAACCCCATCGGCGGAGCCGTCGTCGAGGGCCCGCGCGTCGACCAGCCGGACGAGGTCGGAAAGGACGCGGTGGCCTACTTCGACGTCTCGACGCGCCACGGGCTCACGGCCGGCGAGATGGCCCTGCTGCGCAATTCGACGCTCGGCTCTTCAAAGCTGACCGTCGTGAAGATGAGAAACTGGAAGCGCCCGATGTGGTTCGACCAGACCGGCCTGCCCTGGGTGCCGCCGTCGCCGAACATGCCCGACCTCGCGGCCGCGACGCTCTACCCGGGCGTCGCCAACCTCGAGTTCACCAACCTCTCGGTCGGCCGCGGCACGGAGACCCCGTTCGGCTGGATCGGCGCGCCGTGGCTGGACGCGGAAGCGCTGAAAAAGCGCATGGACGAGGCGCTGTTGGACGGGGTGGCTTTCTCCGTGGAAGCGCGCGCGCCGTCCAAGGACAAATACGCCGGACAGAGCTGCCCCGGGCTGCGCATCGTCGTGACCGACCGCGAGGCCGCCAATCCCCTGCGCGTCTTCGCCGCGCTCGCCGCGGCGCTGCGCGACACGCAGCCCGGCTTCAAGCTGGACTGGAACCGCAGCCGCCGCCTCATCGGCCGCGAGCGGTTCTTCGAGCTCTACTCGGCCGGAGCGACGGGCGCCGAGATCGCGCGCCTCTTCGAGGCAGACGCGGCCGAGTTCGAGAAGCGGCGGGCTCCGTTCCTGCTCTACCGCTAGGCCGGGTCAGGCCTTCTTTACCAGGGCCGCGTCGAGCGCGTCGTCGAAAGCCGCCCCGTCGGTATAGAGGCGCATCGCGTCGCCCAGCTGGGCGAAGCGCCGGACGAAGTCGGCGCTCAGCCGGATGAAGCGCGAGCCCGTCAGCATGTGGATCTCGCGCAGGGCCGCGGCGCGGGATTTCAGCCAGACCGCCCACTCGCCGCTGACGTCGATCGAGGCGCCTTTCCCATTCCGGGCGTCGATGAACAGCGCGACGGAACCGTAGGCCGCGATGTCCTTCTCGATCTCCCGGAACGGCGCCGCGCCGAAGTCGCCCGCGTCGTGACCGGAGAACTCGACGAGCACGACCGCCAGCGCCGGCCGGCGGATCGACAGCGTGCCGCTGATCCCCTTGTATTCGATGCCGCGCGGCTCGCTGAGGCGGGTCACGACGGCATGATATCAGAAGCGCGCGGCCGGCTCCATTGTGGAACTATGACAGAGGGGCCGTTCCCGCTCTCTCCCGCTAGCCGGTCTTCGCGACGATCTGGCGCAGATCGGTCTGGCCGAGGAGGCACTTCATGAGCCCGTCCTGGCACAGGGTGGTCATTCCCTGGGACGCGGCCGTGCGCTGGATCTCGGAGATGGGGGCCCGGGCGTGGATGAGGGCCCGGATCGGCTCGGTGACGACCAGGAGCTCGTGGATGCCCGTGCGTCCTTTGTAGCCGGTCCCGCCGCACGCGGCGCAGCCGCCGGCGCGATGCAGGCGCAGACCCGCGCCGGCGGGCCGTCCCAGGCGCGCGAAGGCCTCCTCGCCGTACGCGTCGCGGAACTCCCGCTCCTCGCCGGGGGGCGCGTCGTACGGCCGGCGGCAATGCGCGCACAGCGTCTGGACCAGGCGCTGGCCGAGGACGCCGAGAAGCGCGTCCCCGAACGAGAACGGATCGACCCCCATGTCGAGCAGGCGGCTGACCGTCTCCGGCGCGCTGTTGGTGTGCAGCGTGCTCAGGACGAGGTGCCCGGTCAGGGAGGCCTTCAAGGCGATCTCGATCGTCTCCTGATCGCGCATCTCTCCGATCATGATCACGTCCGGATCGGCGCGCAGGAAGCTGCGCAGCAGCGCGGCGAAGCCGAGGCCGATCTTGCTCTGGACCGGCGCCTGCCGCAGCCCGGCCTGCGTGATCTCGACGGGGTCCTCGGCGGTCCAGATCTTCTTCTCCGGCCGGTTGAGGTGCCTCAGGGCGGAGTGCAGGGTGGTGGTCTTTCCCGAGCCCGTCGGTCCGGCGCAGAGGATGAGCCCGTAGGGCTTCTCGAGCAGGGCGGCCAGGCAGCGGTGGTTGCGCTCGGATAGGTTGAGCTTGTCGATCGGAGGCGGCTCGCCCGACGAGAGCAGGCGCAGCACGACGTCCTCGTTGCCCGGGCCGCTCGTCGGGATCGTCGCGACGCGCAGCTCGAGCTTCTGCGCTCCGGAGCGGAACACGATCTTCCCGTCCTGCGGCTTGCGCCGCTCCGAGATGTCCAAGCCGGCCAGGATCTTGACGCGGGCCGCCAAGGGCTTGCGGTAGCTGCCGGGGACCTTGAGGTAAGGGCGGCAGTGGCCGTCCACGCGGAAGCGGATCCACGTCTCCCGGTCGCCGGAGTTGGGCTCGATGTGGATGTCCGACGCGCCCTGCTTGTGGGCTTCGAGGATGATCTTGTTCACGAGCAGGATGATCGTGCTGTCCGACTCGGTCACGATTTCGCCGGCGTCGTCGCGCTCCGCCTCGGCCGGCGCGGCCGCGGCGTCGCCGAGCTCGGTCATGATCGACGCGATGCTCCTCTCCGGCGGGACGGCGCCGAAGGCCGAATCGATGAAGCGCAGGATGTCCTCGCGAAACCCGACGAACCAGCGGATTTCGCGGTCGCGGAAGATCGCGTGGATGTCCTGGACCTTCCAAGCGTTGCGGGGATTGTCGATCAGGATGGAGACCGCGGGGTCCTCCAGCGCCGCGCCCGCGCCGCGGACGGCCGCGAGCAGGCTCTTAAGATCGCAGCCCTCGCTCTCCCCTCGCGCGGTGCGCGAGCGGTACAGCGGGATCGAGGCCTCCTCCGCGGAGCGCTCGAACCATTTCACGTCGAGTCCCATCTCCTCGAACCTCCGCGAGAGCCTCTCGAAATTCGTCCGCGCCCGCGGCTCGCTCGCGCCGGCCGCGTCGGGAGCGGCTCGGCGAAGGAATCTCTCGTATTCCGCCAGGAGCTCGATCAGGGCGCCGAGCTCCTCGGCGTCGAGACTCTTCGATCGTCCGCTCGCGGGATTGATCGCGACGACCTCGACGGACGAGAGCTCGGCCTCGCTCCCGCGCGGCTCGGCCGGCGAAGACAACGGTACCCAGCCGACCCGGTTGAGATAGCGGCGGCTCAGCTTGTCGATGATCTCGGGGGAGGCGCGCAGGTCGGGAGAATACTCGACGAACGGGAGTCCGTAGTAGGCGGTGAGGCAATCGCGCAGGTCCGCTCGCGAGACCTTGTATCGCCGCATGAGGATCGAGGCGGAGTCCGCCTTGAGCCGCCGGGCGGACAGCTCCACGTCCAGCAGGCCCGCCTCGTCGATGACCCCTTTCGCGCGCAGCCTCCCGAAAGGGCCGCGGAGGACCTCGTCCATCAGCTTCCGGTCCGTCTCGTCGGGGGCTCGTTCGCTTGGACCCATCGCTCCCTCCTGACTCATACGGTAATACGCGGGCTCCTCGATAACCATGGCTGCACCGTCAAAATACTATGCCGATTACGTCACGCGCCGAATCGGAGGAGAGGCCGGACGGCTCATCTCCTTGACGCCCGCTCCGCGCGGCGCTACGCTATCGTCTCCGATGCGGACCCTCGCGCTCGCCGCCGCGCTCGCTCTCGCCGCGCTCCCCGCGCGCGCCGCGAAAGTCCCCGATCCGCGGGACCTGTCCGTCGAGGAGCTCGTCGGGCAGACGTTCATGATCGCGATCGACACCGAGATCGCCGTCGCGCGCGAGGCCGACGTCCGCGCCGGGCGCCTCGGCGGCGGCATGCTGCGCTGGGACAAGTTCACCGGCGCCCAGGCGCTCGAGATGACGGGCAAGCTGCGCGCGTGGTCCAAGGAGTCGCCGCACCGCATCCCCTTCTGGGTCTCCACCGATCACGAGGGCGGTCCGACGTTCACCCAGCGCCTCTACGGGCTCGCGCCGTTCCCGGGCAGCATGGCGCTCGGCGCGGCGGGCTCACCCGATCTGACGCGCGAGGCGGCCGAGGCGACGGCGCGCGAGCTGAGGGCGCTCGGCATCGACGTCACCTTCGCCCCCTCGCTCGACGTGAACAACAATCCCGCCAACCCGATCATCGGCCTGCGCTCTTACGGGGAAGACCCGGCTCTCGTGACCAAGCTCGGCCTCGCGGCTCTCCGGGGCTACCGCGACGGCGGCATCCTCGCGGTGCCCAAGCACTTCCCGGGCCACGGCGACACGTCCGAGGACTCGCACCTCGGCCTGCCCGTGAACACGAAGCCGCTCGCCGAGCTCGAGAAGACCGAGCTGCCGCCGTTCCGCGCGGCCATCCAGGGCGGCGCGCAGGCGATCATGCCCGCGCACATGGTCTTCCCCGCGTTGGGCGCGCCCGCGGGGCGGCCGAACACGCTGTCTCGCGAGGTGCTCGGCGGCTTTCTGCGCGGCACGCTCGGCTTCAAGGGCTTGATCTTCTCCGACAGCCTCGACATGGGCGCCATCGTCGACGTGTACGGCTCCTCGGAGTCCGCCGTGCTCGCCCTGCTGGCCGGCAACGACGTCCTGCTCATCGGCAAGGGCGACTATCCCTCGGCGTTCTCGGCCGCGGTCGAGGCGGTGAAGTCGGGCCGCATCCCGCGCGCGCGCGTCGAGGCGTCGGTGGCTCGGATCCTCGAGGCGAAGCGCCGCCTGGGCCTGTTCTCGTTCTCGGAGCCGAAGCCGCTGAAAGCCAAGACGGTCGCGGCCGACCGCGCGCTGGCCCAGAAGGCCGCGGACGACGCCGTCACCTTGGTCTGGAATCAGGGACTCGTGCCGCTGCATCCGGCGCCTCCTCAGCGACTGAGCCTCGTCGTCTTCCACACGGGGCGCTACGGCGAAGAGGCCTCGCGCTGGGCCGCCGACGTCGCGAAGCGCCATCCGAACACCGAGGTCTTCGACCTGCCGGTCAGCCCGAGCTCCGCCGCGGTCGCGGGCGTGCTGGCCCGGACGCGGACGGCCGCGGCCGTGATCGTCGGGACGTTCCAGTACGGCTACGCGGTCCCGGCGCCGCAGGCGGAGCTGATCCGCGGGCTCGTCGCCGGCCCGGCGCCGGTCGCGGCGGTGAGCCTCATGAATCCCTACGATCTCGCGCTGTCGAGCGGCGCGCGCGCGGGCATCGCCGCCTACGGTATGACGGACTCGGCGCTCGAGGCCGCGACGAGGCTTCTCTTTGGAGAAATCCCGCCGCGCGGCCGGCTGCCCGTCACCGTCCCGGGCCTGCCTCCCGCCGCGCGCTAGTCGAGCTCGTCGCTGCGGGCCGGCAGGGGATTGGAGTCCGGCCGGAAGGGATGGCTCAGCAGGTACTTGGCGTAGCGCTGCACCCCCCAGAACTGCTGCTCCTTCAGCGCCCGCTTGTACGTGGCTTGCGCCTCCTCGCGCCGGCCCTGCAGGTCCTGGCACTCGCCGATGAAAAGGATGGGCAGGCTGCGCGTGCGGTGGCCCTGCGGGATCAGGGCGAGCGCCGCCTCATCCTCCCGCATCGCGTCCTCGTACTTGCCCGACAGCTGGAGGCCGAGTCCCAGGAAATAATGGCCGGCGGCCTTGTCGATCTCGCGGTAGTACGGCGCGGGCTTCTCCGCGTTGGCCAGGAAGATCCGGGCCTCGCGCTCCAAGCCCGCCGCGTCGCGCAGATGGAACAAGCCGATCAGGCGCATGCCGTCGATCATAGGAGAGCCGGGATAGCGCGCTCGCAGTTCCTCGAGGATCTTCCACGCCTCCTGGGGCTTCTTCTCGAAGGTCCAGTCGATGCCGACGAGCAGGAACTGGGCGGCCACGCCGCTGAAGCGTCCGTGCGTGGCGCGCTCGAGCTCGGCGAGCCCCTTGTCCTTGTCGCCGTTCTTCGTGAAGAGGAAGAAGCGCACGAAGGACGAGAGCCGCGAGGAGTAATAGTCGAACGCGCCCAGCCCGAGGTAAGGGTCGTCGAGCTTCGGATCGAGCTTCGCCGCGCTGAGCTCGCTCTTGTAGGAGCGCTTGCCGTCGCCGTAGGCCTTGAACCAGTGCTTCTGCGTGGCCTCGTAGCGTCCGCGCAGGCCGTACGCGGCGCCGAGGGCGGTGAAGGCCTCGGCGTCGCCGCCTTTGTCGGAGGCGCGCTTGGCGTCGTCGATGGCGCGCTTGTCGTTGTCGAGGAAGCGCTTCGCCTGCGGGCTGCCGGCCAGGGCGAAGTCGCTCTCCATGACCCACCACGCCTCGATCGCGGAGCACAGGGACAGGGCCGGATCGCCCGGACGCGCGGCGACGGCCTCGTCGAAGATCTTCCGGGCGCCGTCGTAGTCGCTGCGGTACATGGCGTCGAGGCCGGAGTCGACGATCTTCTCGTCCTCGGGCGACAGCGCGCGCGCCGGCACGGCGGCCCAAAGAAGGAGCGCGGTCAGGAGCGCGGAAACGCCGAGCCGGAGCCTCATGGCCCCATCTTAGAAAAATCCGCGCGTCAGCGGCGCGACGGACGGGTGAACGCGGCGCTCAAGGCGAACGACGCGCACGCGCCGAAGACCACGAGCCAGCTCCAGCCGAACGGCAGGATCCCGCGCTCGGACAAGACGAGCAGGAACAGGTTCAGCAGGGCGACCGCCCCGAACGCGGAGACGACCGCGAGGTCGCCGCGGCGCCTCGTGTACAAGCCGAAGGCGAACACGCCCAGCAGAGGCCCGGCGGCCACGCCGCCGGCCTTGAAGGCGACCGACATCGCCGAGTCCGACGCGGCGAAGATCGCCGCGAGGACAGCGAGCGCGACCGCGCAGGCGGCGGCGCAGAGGCGGGCGAGCCGCAGCTCCCGCTCGGGGTCGAGCTCGCCGCCGAAGGGGCGGCGCAGGTCGGTCATCAGCGCCGCGGACAGCGAGGCCAGCGGGGCGTCGATGGAAGCCATCACGATGGCCGACAGCACGAGGCCGCGGAGAACCCGCGGCATGGCGGTCGAGGCGAAGTGCGGGAAGATGCGGTCCAGCCGGTCCGGCAGGGCCATGCCGGGGTTCTGCTTGTAGAACACGAACAGCAAGGTCCCGATCAGGAGATAGAGCAGCAGGATCAGGAACGCTCCGACCGTGGAAGCGAGCAGGGCCCGGCGTCCTTCGTTCGCGTCCTTGACGACGTAGAGCTTCTGGACGAGCTCGTGGTCCGTCCCGAAGGCGGCGGCCGAGCCGAAGAAGCCGGTCAGGAGAGCGACGGGAAGCACCGAGGAGTCCGAGAAGAACCGCGCGAGGAAGCCGGGCGCGCTCGGCGAAGGGCCGAGGTCGAGCGCGCGGAACTTCTCCGCGGCCGAGGCGATGCGCCAGGCGGCGGGCAGGCCGCCGTCGACGCGGTGCAGCAGGTACAGGGCGGCGAGCCCTCCCGCGCCGAAGAGGACGGCGGCTTGGAACGCGCCGGTCCGCACCGCCGCTCGCGCGCCGCCGCGCGACAGGCCGACGAGGGCGGCGGCCGTGAACAGAAGGATCGTCGGCAGAGGTCCCCAGCCCATCAGGGCTCCCGCGGCGACGCTCGCGGCGAGCAGGCGCACGCCCGCGATGAGCAGGCGCGTCGCGACGAAAGACCCCGCCGCCGCGGTGCGCGTGAGCGGGCCGAAGCGCCGGCCGAGATAGGCGTACGGGGTCTCGCCGCCGGCCGCGAAGAAGGCCGGCACGAAGACGAAGGCGACCAGGACGCGCGCGGCGGCGGCGCCGACGAAGAACTGCAGGAAGGTCCAATCGCCGCGGAAAGAGGTCGCGGGCACGCCGATGACGGTCAGCGCGCTGACCTCGGCGGCGACGAGGGCCAGGGCGGCGGGCAGCCACGGCAGGCGGCCTCCGGCGCGGTAGAAATCGTCGGGGGTCGCGGTGCGCTCGCCCTCCCTCCAGCCGAGCCACGTCATGCCTCCCAGGAGGACGGCGAAGGTCAGGAAATCGGTCGCCGTGAGGCCCGATCCGCCCGGAAACCAATTGGTCAGCAGTTCGCCCATTCTGTCGTCGGAGAAGCCCCGCGCGGCATGATGCCTTTTCGGGCCGGATTTCGCAACAATTGTATAATCGGGCCGGCCTACAATTGATCATCCGATGATCACCCGCGCCGCGCTCTTGCTCACCGCCGCTCTCCTGGCCGCCGGGCCCGCGCGCGCCTCCTCCTCCCCGGCGGTATACGACGCGAAGGCCGCCCCGCTCGACGACCTCTGCAAGGAGCTGCTGACCGGCAACGGCTACGAGATCCGCGACGACGGCGTGGTCTGGGACAAGATCGGCGAGGCCGCGGTCACGCGGGACGACATGCCCTACCTGCTCTCGCGCCTGGCCAGCGCCAAGCGCCTGCGCGCGCTCCTCGAGATCAACAACATCATCACGCGCTACGACGCGGAGCGCAAGCTGACGCCCGAGGACAAGGAAGCCGTGCGCCAGCTCGTGCGCGCGAACTGGGTCGTGTTCGGCGTCGCGCCGCGCAACGACTTCCGGTCTTATTTTTCCGTCGAGGAGCTGGAGACTCTCGACAAGATCCCCTCCCGCTTCGACACGATGAGCGCGATCACCATGACGGATCCTCCGATCGACTCCGTGACGGAGAATCCCCCGTCCGTCACCGCTCTTCCCCCCGCGGCCGTCGCCGCCGCGCCCGTCGCCGCCGCCCCGGCTCCGGTCGCTCCGCCTGCGGCTCCCCAGGCGGCCGCTCCCGCGGCCGCCGCCGTGGCGGCCGTCCCCGCGCGCGTGATCCCGACTCTCACGCCCTTGATGGAGCCGCCGTCTCTGAAGCGCGAGTCGCCCTTCGCCTCCGCTCCCGCTCCGGCGCCTGCGCCCGCTCCGGCGCTCCCGGTCGCCGCTCCAGTCGTCGCGGCCTCGCCGGCGCCCGCCGCCGTCGCTCCCCCGCCGGCGCCTGTCGCCGCCGCGGCTCTCCCGGCCGCTCCCGTCGCCCCCGCCGCGGTCATTCCCGCGGCGCCCGTGACCGCCGCTCCCGTCGTCTATACGGCCGCGCCGTCGGCTCCCATCGCCGCGGGTCCCGCCCCCATCGCCTTTGGAGCGCACCCGGCCGCGCCCGCGGCGACCTTCAGAGTCGAGGCCCCGGCGCCTCCGGCCGTTCCCGTCGTCTATGCCGCGCCGGTCGCCCCTCCGGTCGCCGCGGTCGTCGCGGCCGGCCTCGGCACGCTGAAAGTCTGGACGCCGCCGGCGGGCGCGGCCGCTCCGCCGCGCGTCGCGCCCAAGGCTCCGGTCGTCGCCGTCGCGAAGCCCGCGGCGCCGGTCGCGGCGGCTCCGCCTCCGCCCGAGCCGCCCAAGATCGCCGCCGTGAGCGAGGCCGAGTACGAGAAGTTCATCGCCGAGGGACCCTACAACTCCGGCGGCAAGGCCGTGCTCGAGCTTCTCGGCAAGCGCGCGCCGGAGTTCTGCCTGCCTCTGCTGCGGCGCACCGTGGTGGGAGCCATCCCGCAGATCGTCAGCGACGGCGCGCGCACCGGCGCGGAGCTGCGCGCGGGGTTCACGGTCGACGCGGCGAACCCGCTCGCGCCGCCGCTCATCGCGCTGAGCCCCGGTCCGGTCTTCGTCGTGGTCAAGCAGGGGATGTTCGGCGGCCGCGAGGCGGTCCTCGTGCCCGAGTCCACGAAGGCGTGGGCCGACCTCGGCGTCTCTCGCCCCCGTCTCGACGCCCTGCGCGAGGACGCCAGCCCGGTCTCCACCGAGAACGGCGACTGGGGCGCGACGCGGCTCTACGCCGACGGCAGCCGCCGCGGCTCCTACTCCACGACGGAGATGGCGGGCGAGATGCTCGAGCAGCTGCTCCTGCTGGGCCTGGCGCGCGAGGGCTTGGACGCCTCGCCGTACGCGGCCCGGCAATGGGCGCGCACCGCGCGGCTGATGTTCTACGCCCGGCTCAAGGAAGAGACGCAGCAGGACAACTTCCTTGATCCGGACCGCCGCGCGGAGCTGCGCGGCTGGCTCGACCATCCCGACGAGAGCGAGGACTTGACCGCCGCGGTCTGGAGCGGCTCGCGCGTCCAGCTCCTCGACCCGCGCCGCGGCCCTCCCGCCGCCGCGCTCGACTTCGAGACGCGCCAGCGCGATTCGTGCGTGCGCTCGGCGCTGGAGGACGCGCTGGCCGAGAACGCCCGCCGCGGCGCCGCCCGCGTCGGCGAGCTCTCGACCCTGGCCGACGCCGGGCTCGTCGACTCCGGCGCCGCGAAGACCGCGGCGCGCGCCGCCGCCGACGAGGAGGCGAACAAGCGCCTGGCGCTCATCGTCCGGCCGCCCGCCTGCCCGCCCGCGAACCCGGCGCGCGAGGAAGGCCTGCGCAAGGCGTCCCTCCTCCTCACGGAGGCGACGCGCGCCGAGCGCCTGCTGCGCGAGCATCGCGCGGGGATCGAAAACCATGCTCTCTAGACTCCTGCTGCCGCTTCTGATCGCGCTCCTCCCGGCGTCCGCGCGCGCCGAGGACTGGCTGGTCACCGCCCAGAAGACCGCCGCGACCACGGCCATCGCGGGAGAGCCCGTTCCCGACGCGCCGAAGAAGGACTGGGTCCCCTATGAGCCGGCCTCGCGCCTCTTCCGCGCCGACCTGCCGCCCGTCGGCTGGAACGCCTTCGAGGAAGAGGACGCGCTCGGCACGGTCGTGCGCATCCTGGGGCCCGACGATCCTTCGGGCGCGCTGCGCGCCTCCTTGACGGTCCGCCTCGTCGACCGCGACTCGCCCGCGTTCGCGCCCGCCAAGCAGGCCGTCGAAGGCATGCGGCGCGGCGGGCCCGGCCGCGAGGCGACCCAGGTCCGCTCGATCCGCATCGGCGCCGGGCTGGCGAGGATCTTCGAGATCACCGAGTCCCGCCGCGTCCCCGTCGAGTCGGGCGTGAGCTCCTCGATGGAGCTCCACCAGTACGTGGCCGTGATCCCGCGCGGGGAAGCCTACTACGTCGTCCGCCTCGTGTCCGCGCGCTCGAACTACCTCGACTACCGCGACGACTTCATGCGCTTCTTGAAGTCGCTCAAGCCCGTCGGCGCGCGCTGACGAGTCCGCGCTATCGCTATATCCTCGAAATCGAGGGAGGCTGAACCGGCACATTCTCGTGGCTCGCTCGTCACCGGCGGAGTCGCCCTCCGGATGCTACCCTGGGCTTGAAGGGGGTGCGAGACATGCGACCGATCATCCTCGCCGTCCTCGTGCTCGTCGCCGCTCCCGGCTTCGCCGCGGACCGGGCTCCGCGGACCCGGCCGGGCCTCAGCCCGCTCGCCGAGAAGTACGCCCGCGAGCGCGAGGCGCTGCTGCAGGACTACGCCGCGAAGCGGCGCGCCTTGGTCTCGTCTCCCGGATATTCGTCGTCGAGCCCCGCCGGCCGCAAGGCCGCGCTCGACGAGCTCTCGGCCGAGGAGAAGGCGCGCGACGCGGACCTCGTCTCCGATTACGACGCCGAGCTGCGCCGGGGGCGCGCGGCGGCGGACGCCGACGCGGCCAAGGACCAGAACGTCCGCCGCAGCGGCGCCGACGAGCAGCGGATCCGCGCCGCGCAGGACGCCGCCCGGTCTCAGCGGCCGCGCTGAGCTAGGGCAGGCGCTTCAGGATCTCGCCGCGCAGCTCGAGGATCACGCGGACGTAGTTGCTCGAATGGTTGTAGGAGTACAGGGACCGCCCGATCGCGGATTCCGGCGTGAACGGCGCCGAGGCGTCGTAGCCCGCGCGGGAGAGGTAGTTCGCGCAGCTGGCCAGCGCGTCGGGCCACTGGTCGAGGCGGCGCAGGCCGTCGCCGTCGAAGTCCACCGCGACGAGGTTGTACGTGGACGGCTCGAACTGCACGTAGCCGAAGGCGCCCGCGTAGGAGCCCAGCACCGCGTGCGCGTCCATGCCCTGCGCGCGCGTCATCTTCAGGAACTCGCCCTCCTCGCGCACGGCCCAGGCCGAGCGCGACGGGACCTTCTGGATGATCGTGTTCAACGCGTCGAAGACGGGGTAGGTCCCGGCGGCCGTCCCGTAGCGCGTCTCGATCGAGACGAGCGCCGTGAGCAGGACGCCGTCCACCTTGTAGCGGGCCTTCACCGCGTCGAGCAGGGCGCGGTGCTCGGCGACGAATTTCGCTCCGGCGTCGATGTTCTTTTCCGTGATGAAGTACTTGCGGTACTGCTCGTAGGGGACGGGCTTCACGGGACCGCTCGGCGTCTCGAACTTGCCGGGGATCTCCGGGAACAGCTTCGCGCGCGGATCGTCGAAGACGGCGTCGACGTAGGAGTCCGGCACGCCGGAGCCCGCCAGCCTGGCCTTGACCAGCGCCCGGGCTTGAGCGGCCGGAGTCTCGAGCGCGGCGGCCGCCTTCGCGGCCGCCAGGCGCGGGAGCAGCGCCTCGCGCAGGCCGTCGAACTCGGCCGACATCTCGGCGGGCGGCAAGGCGCGGGCGGCTCCCGCGCAGGACAGAAGGACGAGGACCAGCCCCGTCTGGGCGATCATGGGGTTATTATACGCGCGCGGCGAGCCAATCGGACGCGAGACGCTTCAGCCGCTCGCGGCAGTCCAGGAAGCCGTGGTCCGCGCCGCGCAGGACGACGAGCTTCGCCCGCTTTCCCGCGAGGGCCGCGTAGCGCTTGGAGATGGCGGGCGGGATCGTCTCGTCCTCGTCGCCGTGGATCAGGAGGAGCGGAGCGCGCAGGCGCGGGATCGCGAGCGCGGGATCGAAGCGGCGCATCGCGGCGCGGAAATCGCCCTCGAGAGCGGCCGGAGCGGGCGCGTTGAGCGGCTTCGAAAGGTGCGCCAGGAAGGAGCGGTTGCTGGGCCCGATCATCTCCGGCCCGCCGCACGGCGCGACCGCGACGACGGCCTTGAGCGCGGGCTCCAGCGCGGCCAGGTTCAGCGCCGTCCAGCCGCCCATGCTGAAGCCGTACACGGCCATCCGCCTCGCGTCGACGAAAGGGAGTCGTCCGGCGGCCCTCAGCGCCGCGCGCGCCTGCGGGACCAAGGTCGTGAAGCGGTATCTCCCCCCGCTGCCCCAAGCGCCCAGGAAGCTCGGCGCCACCGAGGCGATCCCGCGCGCCATCAAGGCGCGCTGGACGTCGGAGCTCTTCTCGGACCCCGGAAAGCCGTGGAGGAAGAGCACCGTCGGGAACCGCTGTCCTTCCCGGCCGGCGGGCCGATGGTAATGGACGAGCATCTTCTGTCCGAGGACGCGGAAGATTTCGGTGCCGGCGTGGGCGCGCATCGCGTCCATTGTAGCGCATCCCGCGGCCCTCCGCCGAAACCGCTATAATGGGCTCCGATGCCCCCCGCCCCGACCAACGCTCCCCGCGTCGTCCTCGGCATCGCCGGCGGCAGCGGCTCCGGGAAATCGTGGCTCGCGAAGGCGGTCGCCGAGGCGTTCGCCGGCCGCTCCGTCGTGGTCTGCCACGACTGGTACTACAAGAACCACGGCGGCATCCATTCCGAGGCGGAGCGCGTCAAGCTCAACTTCGACCATCCCGACGCGCTCGACACCCTTCTCATGCGGCGCCAGCTCGACGCGCTGATCGCCGGCGAGACCGTGGAGGCGCCCGTCTACGAGTACGCGACGCACTCGCGTCTGAAGGAGACGCGGCGCGTCGCGCCGCGCGAGCTGCTCATCATAGACGGCATCCTGATCCTCCACGAGAAGGAGCTCCGGGACCGCATGACCCTCTCGGTGTACATCGACGCCCCCGACGACGTCCGCTTGATGCGGCGCGTGCGGCGCGACTGCACGGAGCGCCGCATCGACCTCGAGGAGACCCTGCGCCTCTACGAGGACTACGTGCGGCCCATGCACCACCGCTACGTGGTCCCGTCCTCGCATCACGCGACGTGGATCTGGTCCCAGCTCGAGGACAAGAAGTTCCCCGACCTGCTGATCAGCGATCTCGAGCGCCGCCTGGACGGAAAGATCGCCGCGTAAGCTCGAAGCGCAGGATCCCTTCCACCGACGGCTTTCCTCCCCGCGAGAAGCCCGCGCGCTCGAGCAGGCGGATGGACGGCGCGAGCTCGGGCAAAGTCTCCGCCGCGACGCGCTCGACCTCCGCGTGGGCGAAGGCCCACGCGAGCAGTGCGGCGACCGCCTCCGACGCGTAGCCCTGCCTCTGAAAGGCGGGCAGCAATGAATAGCCGACCTCGGCGCAGCCGTCCTTCGGGCGGCCTTTGAAGCCGCCTTGGCCGACGAGAAAGGGCCGGCGGGTCTTCGCGATCCAATACCAAGCCGCCCATCCGGAATCCTCCGGATTCCGCCGCAGGAAGTCGATCGTATGCCTCATCGAGCCCTCGTCGTTGAGAGGCGGCGGCCACGAGTCCGGCACGCTCGCGCGCAGTTGATGCGAGAACTCCATGCGGTTGTGCAGGTCGGCGTCGGCGAGCTCGAGCGTGGCCGGCACGAGCCGCAGGCGCTCGGTCTCCAGCGGCGCCGGGGTCAGCGCTTCGGATTCCACTGGAAGCGCTCGAGCGGGATGCGGCCGGTCTTGTCGAACTTCACGCCCTCGCTCTCGAGCAGCTCGCGCTGCTGGGGCACGGCGTAGGGATGACAGCGCGCGCTGATCTCGCCCTTGGAGTTGACGATCCGCTGCCACGGGACTTCCGCGTCGTCGGGAAGCGAGTGGAGGGCGTAGCCGACTTGGCGCGCGTGGCGCGGCAGGCCCGCCAGAGCCGCGACCTGGCCGTAGGTGGCGACGCGGCCGCGCGGGACGCGGCGGACGACGGCGTAGATGCGCGCGTAATTCGAGCTCACGGTTTCCATAAGATAGAATTTCTCCGTGATCCCCGTCTGCGCCGCCGTCATCCTGCGCTCCGGCATGGTCCTGCTCGCGCGCCGCGGGCCGGGGCGCAAGCACGCGGGCAAGTGGGAGTTTCCCGGCGGGCGCATCGAGGACGGCGAGACGAGCGCCTCGGCTCTGGCGCGCGAGCTGCGCGAGGAGCTCGGCATCGAGGCCGAGGTCGGGGCGGAAGCCGGCCGCGCGCGCCATGCCTATGACTTCGGCGAGATCGAGCTGATCGCGCACTTCGTCATGAAGTACTCCGGCGAGCTCAAGCTCACGGACCACGACAAGATCGCCTGGGTCGAGGCGCGGCGCCTGCTCGAGTACGATCTCGCGCCCGCGGACGTGCCCATCGCCGAGGCGGTCGCCGCGCACCGGCGGCGCAAGCGCTACAAGAGCACCCATCCGCGGTCGTTCGAGGAGAAGTACAAGGAGCTGGCCGCCGATCCGGAGGCGGTCGCGAAGGCGAAGGCGCGCGGCTCGACGCCGGCGGGCGCGCACGTGCCCATCATGGTGAAGGAGATCCTCGAGGCCCTTTCACCTCTCGCGGGGAAGACGGTCCTCGACTGCACGCTCGGCTGGGGCGGACACGCCGCCGAATTGGCGCGCGCCGGAGGCTCTCTGATCGGACTCGACCGCGACGGCGAGGAGCTCGCGCGCACGGCGGAGCGCCTGCGCTCGCAGGGCCTCTCGATCATCGCGAAGCACACCGACTACGCCGGAGCCCGAGGCGCCCTCGACGAGCTCGGAGTCCCCGAAGTCGACGCCCTGCTGGCCGACCTCGGCGTCTCGTCCATGCAGCTCGACCGCCCCGAGCGCGGCATGTCCTTCAAGAAAGACGGGCCGCTCGACATGCGCATGGACCGCTCGCGCGGGCCGACGGCTGCGGAATGGCTCGCGCGCGCGACGCAGGCCGAGATCGCGGACGCGCTCTCGCGCTACGGCGACGAGCCCGAGGCGGCGAAAGTCGCCGCCTCCCTCGCCGCGCTCGCCGCGAAAGGGCGCGCGCCAAAGACCACGTTCGAGCTCGCCTCCGCCGTCGGCCAGGCCAAGGGCTTCGGACCGGGCCGCTTCGTGAAGAAGGACGCGTCCGCGAAGCATCCCGCCGCGCGCGCCTTTCAAGCTCTGCGCATCATCGTGAATTCGGAGCGGGAATCGCTGAAGAAGCTCCTCGCGGACCTGCCTTCGCTGGTCAAGCCCGGAGGCCGCGTCGCGCTCCTGACCTTCCACTCCGGAGAAGAAGGGCTCGTCGGACAAGCCCTCCGTGACAAGCCGGGAACTTGGCGCCTCTCGGAACCGCTCAAGCCCTCGCCGGAAGAAGTGCGCGAGAACCCTCGCGCCCGCTCGGCGCGGCTGTGGCGAGCCGTCCGCGCCGGCGACTATCCCCGGGGATAGTCTCGGGTTCAAGACCTCAGGCCCGACTCCCGCTTGGACCTCGGTTGCAACTCACCTGGTTAATTACTATTCTCACATCTCGTTCATTTCAACGCCGAGGTGACATGATGTTCTCCAAGCTCCTTTCGCTCGCCGCAGCCCTCCTGCTCGTCTCCGCCGCCGGCGCCGCCGTCCCCGCGGCGTCCGACGCCGACTTCGCCCGCTCGCTCGAGCCCGTCTTCAGCGCCGCCTCCGACGGCCACTACAAGCTCGTCGAGAAGCGCGCCCATCAGACCCTCGACGTCCTCAAGACATTGCGCGACTACGCGGACGAAGTGAAGAAGGGCTCCGAGAAGCTCCGCAAGGAGATGCTCGACCGACATTACCAGGACTGGGTCAACACGCGCCTGACCGCCGAGATCTTCGAGGCGAAGGCGACGAACGAGACGGTGGACCAGACCTACGCCCTCGAGAAGAAGAACGTCGACGCCGACCTCAAGGCCGCCAAGAACGCCGGCGATTACGACTCCATCGAGAAGGACCTCGCGCGCATCTCCGCCTTCGAGGCCGACTACGAGGGCCGCGTGAAGGCGACCGAGGCGAAGATCGCCGCCGTGCGCCGCGACTACGAGCGCCATTACGGCAACGCCACGTCCGCGCTGGCCCAGTTCAACCAGGACGCCCTGGTCCAGGAACTCCTCGCGGCCAAGCCCAAGCTCGTCAAGAAGATCGAGCTCGTCCCCGCGAGCCTGCGCCCGATCGCGTGGCGCATCGAGCTCACGAAGCAGGAGAAGGACTCAAACGATCCCCGCTTCGGCCGCCTGCCGCGAACGATCTCGCTCCCCGACGGGTCCGCGTCCTATCCCATCGTCGTCCGCTGAGCCGCTTCTCGCCGGATGAACTCCCGCCCGCGCCGATCCCTCGGCGCGGGCGGTCTTCTTATCGAACGGCTGCGTCCGGCAGGTCCCGCGGAGGGCCCTGCGCCGGTTTCGGAACGGACACGATTTCGTCCGGCCTCGTCGTGTTTCTCACGTCGCCGCCGGTCGCCAGCTCGAACGACGCCCCGTCCGCGGACGCATCCATGTTCCGCGGCGGCGTCTCGTCCACCGTGAACCGCGCCCGGACGATCGGCTTCCAGACCCCGGCGAGGGATCGCACCCAGCCCCGGCCGAACCGCGCCCGGCGGCGCTCGCGCGGACTGCGGCCGTCGCGCCGGAAATCCTCCACGAACGAATAATACCCCTCGAGCGCTCCGCCCCCGGTCGCGGCGCGAAAGACCGCCAGCTTCTCCCAGCGCTTGGCCTCGTTCAGATAGAACCAGGCCGTGTAGGAGGTCTTCGCTCCGTTCACTTCGGCCTGGACCAGGAAACGGTACGTCTCTCCGGCGCGCCATGCGTACGGGTACTTGCATTGCGCGCCGGTGCCCTCACCGGCGAACCGCCTGATCGCGGCCTTCGGATTCCCGTACACGACCTCGACGCGCTCGTCGGGCGCGGCCGAGTCGGAGTCGTGGGCTCCGGAAGAATCCCACACCGAGAAGATCACCATATCCTTCGCGGAGTGCTCCTGCATCCCGAAATATCCGCGGTTCCAGCCGGCGGCCGCGACGTAGGTCGAGGGTACCGATTCAAGCACCCTCGCCTCGTTGTAGAAGAGGTCGCCGGCGGGAGCCCGCCAGCGGAAATGGACGGTCCTCGCGGCGCGCGGCCCGGCGTCCGGGAACCCGCTCGCCGGACCGGCGAGCGGGAGGAGCAGCGCGGCGCAAGCCGCCTTGAGCCTCGCTCTCGACGTCACCGGGCCGTCAGCTCGGACGCGAGCGCGCGCATTCCGTAGATCGTCCGCATCGCCTCGAGGATGCCCGAGGAGTGCACGGCGACCGCGCGGTTGCGCGTCTCGTCGTAGGCGTAGCGGCCGACGAGCGACGGGATGTTGCCGTCGAAGATCAGGCCCACGTACTCGCCCTTCGCGTTGACGACCGGCGAGCCGGAGTTGCCTCCGATGATGTCGTTCGTCGTCACGAAGTTGACCTTCGTCGCGAGGTCCAGCTTCTTGCGCGCGGCCTTGAGCTTGGGCGCGAGGTCGAACGGCGGCTTCTCGCCGTGGCCCAGCGCGCGGTCGTAGAGGCCGTAGAACGTCGTGAACGGCGCGACGAGCGTGGTCCCGGACTCGTAGCCCGCCACCTTGCCGTACGAGAGGCGCAGCGTGAACGTCGCGTCGGGGTACGTGGACTTGCCGTACGCGGCGAAGCGCGCCCTGGCGATGCGGTTGCCCTCGGCGAGCAGCACGCTCTCGATCTCGTCCTCGTACCATTTGCGCTGGGCGCGGTACACCGGGTCGAGCGCGCGGGCCCAGACGATCAGCGAGTCCTTGGAGGCTTCGACGGCCTGGACCCCGCCCTCGACGAGCTTCTTGCGCTCCGCCGGATCGAATAATTTGGTCCCTGCGATCAGTTGCTTGGCCGCTTTCTCCGGCTCCAAGCCGCCGAGCGCCGCGGCGACGTACTCGTCGTTGGGCCCGAGCTTCTCGCGCGCGTCGCGCAAAGTGCGCGCCAATAGGAACTCCTCCATGTCGGGATACATCGGAGCCGGGGAGAAGAGGCGGAAGCGCAGGGACTCCAGGTTCGAGTCCCGGTACTCCTCCCAGCGCTTCTCGTTGGGCTTGGCGGTCTCGGCGACGTAGCGCACGATCGTGGCCGCCAGCCCCGCGACCTTCGTCGCGTCGAAGCGCCGGTACGTCGCCGCCAGGCGCCGCTCGGCGAACTTCGCCTGCGCGGCGGCGATCTTGTCCCACGAGCCCGCGGCCGGGGAGTCCTTGGAGACGAGCGCGCGCAGGGACTGCTCGTTCGCGCGCAGCTGGCCCAGCAGGTCCAGGTCGAGCAGGCCCTCGTGCTCGCCGCTGACCGCCTTGATCGCGTTCTCGATGCCGAAGATGCGGTCCTTGGAGCGCCGCGCCTGCTCGGCGCCCAGCGCCGAGTAGTCGTAGTAGTCCTTCTTCTTCTTGCGCGCGACCTCGAGGTACAGCGGCAGTCCCAGGTCGCGTTCGTACTCGAGCTGGGCGACCGTCATGAGCCGGTCGGTGCGGCCCGGGTGGCCGGTCACGAAGACGAGCTCCCCTTCGGCCGCGCCGTTTTTGGACCACTTCAAGAAGCGCTCGGGCCGGACGGGCTTGCCGTTCTCATAGACGCGGAAGAACGCGAAGTCGAGCGCCCAGCGCGGATAGGTGAAGTTGTCCAGGTCGCCGCCGTAGAACGCGGCCTGGATCTCCGGCGCCATGACGAGGCGCATGTCGGTGTACTTCTTGTACCGGTACAGCCAGTACTCGCCGCCCTGGTACAGCTCGACGACGTCGGAGCGCAGGCCGGTCTCGTCCGTGGATTCCTTCGTGATGCGCGCGATCTCCGCCTTGCGCTGCTCGTTCTTCTCCTTGTCGGACGCGTCGGGGACCTCCGCGCCGCGCACGCGCCCCGTCACGTCCTCCAGCGAGGCGAGCACGTTCACCTCGAGGTCCGGGCACTTGATCTCGGCCGCGCGCGTCTTGGCGAAGAAGCCGTCCTTGACGTAGTCCTTCCTCGGCGTGGACATCTTCTGGAGCTGTCCCAGCGCGACGTGGTGGTTCGTCAGGACGAGGCCGTTCTTCGAGACGAAGGCGCCGGAGCCGCCGTCGTTGAAGCGCACGGACGAGAGCCGCAGGTGATCGATCCACTTCTGCGTCGGGACGAAGCCGTAATGCTCCTTGAGCTGCGTGAGCGGGAGGTTGTCGAAGGTCCACATCCCTTCGTCGGTGCGCAGGCGCGGCGCGGCGTAGGCGGGCATGAGAACGGCCTCCTTTTGAGGGAGGCCATTTTATTAAAAAGGAAGGCGTCAGCGCGGCCCGAGGCCGGCGACCAGCACGGGATCGTCGGAGTCGAGCGCCGCGAGCATCTCGGGCGTGCCGTTGAACACGTCCAGATCCACCTCGCCCGCGATCCCGGCCACCGTCCCGTGCCAGCCGTACTGCCATATCGTCCAGCCCGGCACGTCCGGAGACGCGTGCTTGACGTCCGCCACCCAGACCTTGTACGCGTCGTTCTCGCCTTCGAAGTACTTCGCGTAGATATTGGAGTTCACGTAGATCACGGGGAGGGTCCCGTACGCCGCCTGCACCGCCGTCACGAAAGCGGCGAAGCTCTTGCGGAACGCGGCCTTGGCGGGCATCGCCTTGCAGTCCCCCGAATCCTCGAGGTCGACCGTCGGCGGCAGGGCGCCGGAGTCGGCCGGGACCGTCTTGACGAACAGCGCGGCCTGCGCGGCGCCGCCCTTGCAGAAGTTGTAGAAGTGGTACGCGCCGCGGCGCAGGCCCGCGGTCTTCGCGCCCGCCCAGTTCGCCGCGAACTCCTCGTCGACTCCCTCGGCGCCCTCGGTGGCCTTCATATAGACGAAGGACAGGCCGTCGTTCTTCACGACGGACCAGTCGACCCTGTGCTGGTAGTGTGAGATGTCGATGCCGCGCACGCCGTAGGCGGTCACGTCCGGGGTCCCGGCGGCGTCGATCGCCGACTCCGCCGCCGCCGCGCCGCTGCCGGAGCCCATCGCGCGATACACGGGAACCTGCGGGATCGCCTGCAGCTGCAGCGTCTGCCGGCGGATGCCGGAGAGCTGGCCCGAGACGTCGTCGATCGCCGGGAAATCCTGGCCGAACGAAGCCGCGGCCGCGAGGATCGCGAGCAGAGCCAGGGGCGCCGGGGACCGCGTCATGCTCACAGAATAGCCGGAAAGCCGGAAACGGCCTGGGTCGTTAGGTCCTAGCCGAAGTAGGCCCAAAGACCCAGACTCGCGCTAGCCGCCGACGCGCTTGATCTTGTAGCCGTCGGCGAGCAGGAGCTTCTCGAGCTTGTCGCGGTGGTCGCCCTGGAACTCGAAGGTCCCGTCCTTGAGCGTGCCGCCGCAGCCGAGATGCTTCTTCATCCTCGAGAGCATCTGGTCCTTGAGCGTCGGGTGCATGACGAGGCGCTCCACGCGCGTCACGCCCGAGCCCTTCGCGCCGCGCTGGAAGGACAGCCGCACCGGCTCCGGCTGGCGCGGCGTGCCGGGCTTGCCCCAGTCCGGGTCGCTCGAGTAGACGATCTTGTCGCTCATTCGGCGAAAAAGTCCCGCAGCAGCGGGATCACGCGGTCGGGCGCGTCCTCTTGGGGCGCGTGGCCGCACCGCTCGAGGTAGACGAGGCGCGCCCGCGGCAGGTCGCGCGACAGCCGCTCGGAACCGCGGCGGTCCACCATCTTGTCCGCGTCGCCCGTCAGCACGAGGGAGGGGTGGTTCAGGTTCTTGTAGCTCGCGATCCGCGCCTGGAAGTCGGGCGGGATCGCGCGGCGGATGAACTCGGCCACGGCGCGGCGTCCCGCCGCGGTCTTGAGCGGCGCGAGGTACTCGGCGATGAGCTCCTCCGTCACCTTGCTCTGGTCGACGAAGGTGGTGCGCGCCATGTAGCGCAGGGTCGTCTCGCCGAGAGCCCGCTCGTAGACCCGGCCGATCACGGGCCAGCTCAAGGGCCACAGCAGCTTGGGCCGGTTCTCGGGGTAGGCGGGAGTGCCGAGCAGGGCCATGCGCTCCACGCGATGGCCCGCGTCCATGGCGATCCAGAGCGTGATCACGCCGCCCATCGAGTTGCCCGCGAAGCGCGCCTTCTCCAGGCCGAGCTTGTCCATCAAGGCCAGCACCCAGCGGTGGAGGCCCGCGATCGAGTAATCGAAATCGCGCGGCTTGTCCGTGCGGCCGAAGCCGGGCAGGTCGGGCGCGAAGACCTCGTAGCGGGTCGACAAATCCTCGAAGGCGAAGCGCCACGAGTATGAGGAAGCCCCGAGACCGTGCAGAAGGACCACGGGCTCGCCGGAGCCCGCGCGAAGCAAATGGGTCTTGAGTCCGGCCACCTCGAGCGTCTCCGCCCGGGCGCCGGGGATCGTCGTGTGCGCCATGAAGACAATCGTAGCTTGCCGGGGGCCGCGATGCCAGGGCACGAGGCTCCTCCGACGCAGGGACGAAGGTCCCAGGAAGCCGGGACCGGCCGACCCTCCCGGCGGCTTCCGGCCGCCGCTATCCTTATGTGCATGAGGCGGCTCAGCGCCCTCGCGGCTCTTCTCCTGGCCCTCGCTCCGGCGACGAGCTGGGCCGCGTTCGCCCGCGTCGAGCTCGTCCCCTCGGCGCCCGCGCCCGTCGCGCCGTCCTTCTCCGCCGGCGCGGCGGCCGCGGCGAGCGTCGCTCCGTCCCTGACAGCGGCCCTGCCCCCGGCGCCGGCCCTCGCTCCGTCCATCTCCGCGGCCCCCGCCGCGGCGCCCCGGCTCCAGGCCGCCGCGGAGCTCGCCGCCGTTCCGCAAGCCGCGATGCCCGCGGTCGCCGCGATCCCGGCCGCCGCCGCGGGACCGGCCCGCGACGGCGCTCCTGAGGCGACGGCGTCTCCCCGCGCCTTGGCGCTCCCCGCGGCGGACGCGGGCCGGCTGTTCGACGGCGCTCCGTCCGCTCCCGATTTCGACGCGCTCAGCCCCGTGCGCGCGCCGCGGGCCCCGGCCGCGTGGACGCCGGCCTCGTCCCTGCTCAAGCCGGTCGCGGCCGTCTTCAACGCCGCGGCCGCCGCGCGCCACCGGCGGCGCCTCCTGAACGCGCGGCCCGACGAGCGCGTCACGACGGAGGAACACTCCCTGCGCGAGACGCTCACCTTCGCGCACTCCGCGCTCGAGGCCGGCCGCTATCAAGACGCGATCTCCGCGGTGACGGAGTTCTTCCACACGCGCGCGGCCGCGAGCTGGTACGCCGAGAACCCGGGCTACGCGTCCTATCGCGCGCAAGCCTTCGCCTACATGCGCTTCGCCGAGCGCGCCGTTCTGGCGGCCTACGGCCGCGCCTTCCGCCGGTCGAACGACGCGGCGCTGATCGCCGAGGCGCGCGAGGCCGCGAGCGAGGGCGCGATCCTCGGCCACGCCTGGCGCCCGACCGCGATCCAGGAAAAGGACTCCTCGTATTGCGTCCAGAACGCCTTGTTCAACGCGATCGCGGCCTCGGTCGGCTTCGCTCGGCCGACGAGGATCGAGGACTTCGTGGCCGCGTCGCGCGCGGCGCTCAACCGGGCCCCGAGGCTCGACCGCCCGGCGGGCGCGGCCGAGATCTCCGAGCTTTCCCGCGAGCTCGGGCTGGATTTCGGCCGCGTCGACGTGACGGCCGGCATGGGAACGCGGTCGCTGGCCGAGTGGGCGCGGTCTTTGGGGATGGAGCTCGCCCCCCAGCCCGGCCCGCGCGGCGACGCGGGCTGGAGCGGGCTATTCGCCCCCGGCCGCGAGATCCTGCTCTCTCTGCGCATGTTCCACCCCCGCTACCGGAACTCCGAGGAACTCCGGACTCTGCGCGGCCACGACTTCATGATCCTGCACCACGAGGTCTACCTGCTCGGCGCGTTCGACAGCCCCACGCGCGGGACGCGGCTGTACCTGCTGCAGGACTCCGGGTCGGGCCGCACTTTGATGGCGACCGCCGAGGAGCTCGACGCGCTGACCCTGGAAGTCCAGCTCCTCTCGGTCTCCGCTCCCGTGGCCGTTCCGCGAACCCGCTGACAAGGACGCGTTTCCCGGCTACACTGTCGGATATGGCGCGCTCGCTGGACGACTTCATCGCCGCGGTCCCGAAGGCGGAGCTCCACCTCCACATCGAGGGCACGCTCGAGCCGGAGCTGATGTTCGCGCTCGCCGAGCGCAACAAGCTCAAGCTGCGCTTCGCGAGCGTAGCCGCGGTCCGCGCCGCCTACGAGTTCGCCGACCTGCAGAGCTTCCTCGACATCTACTACGAGGGCGCGGCCGTCCTGCGCACCGAGCAGGACTTTCACGATCTCGCCTGGGCGTACCTGACCCGCGTCGCGCCGATGGGCGTGCGCCACGCTGAGATCTTCTTCGACCCTCAAACACACACCTCTCGCGGGATCCCGTACAAGGTCGTTCTCGATGGCCTGACTTCGGCCCTGGCCCGAGCCGAGAAACAGCTCGGCCTCACGTCGCGGCTGATCCTTTCTTTCCTGCGTCATCTCAGCGAGGACGAGGCTCTCGCCGTGCTGAAAGAGGCCCTGCCTCTGGGAAAGATCCACGGCGTCGGCCTGGACTCCTCCGAGAAGGGCAATCCCCCCTCGAAGTTCGCGCGCGCCTACGCCAAGGCCCGCGCGGCCGGCCTGCGCGCCGCCGCCCACGCCGGCGAGGAGGGCCCGCCCGCGTACGTGTCCGAGGCGCTCGACTTGCTGAAGGCCGAGCGCGTCGACCACGGCGTGCGCTGCCTGGAGGACGCACGCTTGGTCGCGCGGCTGGCGGAGGAGAACGTGCCGCTCACCGTGTGTCCGCTGTCCAACGTGAAGCTGCGCGTCGTGGACCGCTTGGAGGACCATCCCCTGCGGAAGATGCTGCGCGCCGGCCTGCGCGCGTCGGTGAACTCCGACGATCCCGCCTACTTCGGCGGCTACGCCGACGAGAACTACCGCCGGACCGCGCGCGCCCTCAAGCTGACCAAGGCGGAGGTGGCCCGGCTCGCGAGCAATTCCTTCCTGTCGAGCTGGCTGCCGGACGCCGAGAAGGCGCGGGCCCTGGCCGAGATCAAGCGTCTCGCCTCCTGAGCCTACAGGGCGAGATTCTCCGGCGCCAGCTCCGCCGGCACGGACAGCGTCTTGCGCAGCGCGGCCGACTGCTCGCGGTAGGACTCCTCGTCGATGACGTTCGCCCATTCGCCGCCGGCGCGGCCGCGGCCGGGCGCGTCGTTCATGGCGCTCTCGTCGAGCAGCCGCGGAAGAACGCGGCCGTAAAGATAGAGGAGATCGAGCTCGAGAAGCCTCTGCGACTGCGCGGCCTGTTTCGGCGCGGCGACGAGGCGCTTGTCGTTCAAGCGCCGCTCGGCGGCCTCGGCTCCGGCCGCCCGAGCCCAGGCGGTCTCGAGCTCGGAGCGCAAGTCCGCGGACTGGCCGGACTTGGCGGCGCTCGCGAGCACCGCGTCGATCCAGCGGCGCGCGTCGTCCTTCGCCTTGACCCAAGGCGCCGCGGGAGCGGCTTTCTCCGCCGCCGGCGACGCGGACGGCAGGACCAGGGCGGCGGCGAGAAGTCCGGCTCGGAGATGTATTTTCATAAACCTCCTCGATCGCGGGAGAACAGGGCGCCCCCCGCGCGGGCGCGCGGAGGGCGCTTACTTCGTCATCGCGACGGCGAACTTCGCCAGCACCATCGCGCGGCGCACGTCCGGCTTGGGCCGGACGGGCGTGGGGACCAGCGCTTCGCACGCGGCCAGCGCGACGTCGTACGCGCTGACCGCCTTCTGGCGCCGATGCTTCCTCGTCATGCGTCCTCCTCCTCTCACGTCCACGTCGACGAACAAATCGAAGGGGAGGGCGGTGGCCTAGTCCCGCAAGCCGCCGGCGGCGGCAGGCAGCGGCGCTGGTCGAGCGTCCGCCTTTGGACCTCCCCCAAAACGAAGGGCCCCGGGCCTTTTCGGCCCGGGGCCCCGGCGCGCGCGCGAAAGAAGCGCGTTAGGCCGGAGACTCCAGGCGCGAGCACGGACTGGAGAGTCCGCGCGGGGCCTCGAAACCACTGGATTGTTTTATTCTCATCGAGCTCGTCGTCAAAACCGCAAAAAGGAAGCCACGCGAGGGGGTTTATTCTCGCCCCGACCGTGACCTCTTTGAGTATAGCCGGATCGCGCGGATTGTCAAGTCCGGCGCGTTCAGTCGACGCGCGCGCAGCGCTTGGTCAGGAGGGAGAGCGACACGTCGAAGCGCGAGCCGAGGTCGAAGTGGCCCTTCTCGTGCTCCTCGTGGACGTGCTTGATCTTGAGCTTTTTCAGCGCGTCCGCGAGCCGCCGCGCGCCGAGCTGGAGGTAGAACTCGTCGCGCCGTCCGGCGTCGAACCACAGGGTCTTGAGGCCGCGGAGCGCCTGGCCGTGGCGGGCGCAGGCATTCACCGGGTCGAGCGCGAGCCAGCGCTTCCAGACCGCCGGGATCAGCGCGCCCGTGCGCAGGTCGACCGGGAGATCGAAGCCAAGCGCCGACTTCGGATTGGGCGAGTAGCACGCCGCCATCGCGAGCGCGTTGATGACCGCGTGGTCGAAACCGGACTTGTCGCGCGCCGCGCGGAACTCCGCCAGGAACTTCGCCGGCGAGCGGCCGTGCTTCTCGAGGCCGACGCACAGCTTGAGCAGGTCGATCCCGTAGCCCGCGTCGAAGCCCGCGTCCGCCGAATGCGCGGCCACGTGCCCGAACGAGCCCGGCCGGCGCATCGCCAAGGTCAGCGCGCCGAAGCCGCCGGAAGAGGACCCGAGCGCCGCGCGCCCCTCGGCCGAGCGCGTCGTCGCGAACTTGTCGTCGATGAAGCCGAGCACCTCGTCGACGACGAAGTCCTCGTAGCGCCCGGTCGCGCTCGAGTTCAGGTACTGCGAGCCGCCGTAGGCCGTGAAGCAGTCCGGGATCACGAGGATCGCCTCGCGCGCCGCGCCCGAGGCGATGAGCCGGTCGAAGCGCTCGACGACGTTCTCCTTCCACGGGTTGTAGTTGACCGCGCCGCGGCCCGTGCCGGTGAAGCCGGGCAAATAGTAGAGGACCGGATAGCGGCGACCGCGCTTGGAGCCGTAGGAAGGAGGGATGTAAACCGGGATCTCGCGCCGGCGCGGGTCGCCGAGCGGGTTGTCCTTGAGGACCAGGCTCGAGATCGTCTCGAGCTGGAGCTTGCCGTTCAACGCCTCTCCAGCGCGCGGCGCAGGGCCCCGCCGGAGGCCTCGAGAGCGGCGCGCGCCTCCTCGGCGCTCATCTTCCGGCGCGCCATGAGGACCGCCGTCTTCACGCTCCCCCCCGAGGCGCGAAACAGCGCCGCCGCGCGGGCCGGCGGCACGCGGCCCAGGTCGGCCACGATGCGCTCGCCGCGCAGGCGCAGCTTGCGCGAGGTCGGCTTGAGGTCGACCATCCAATGGTCGTAGACCTTGCCGATCTTGATCATCGCGCCGGTGGTCAGCGCGTTGAGGACGAGCTTGGCCGCCGTGCCCGCCTTGAGGCGCGTCGAGCCCGTCACGACCTCGGGCCCGACCATCGGGGCGATCACGATGTCGGCGCGCACGCCGTGCGGCCGACCGTTGGAGGTCACGAGCAAGGTCGCCGCGCCGCGGCGCTTGGCCTCGTCGAGCGCCGCGCGCACGAACGGCGTCACCCCGCTGGCCGCCACGCCCACGACCGCGTCGCCGCGCCGGACCTTGGACGCCGCCTCGCGGCCGAGAGCGGGCTCGTCCTCGGCTCCTTCCTTGGCGCGGAACACCGAGCGCCGGCCGCCCGCGATCTCGGCGCGCACCTGCCGCCGCGTCGTGTTGAACGTCGGCGGGCATTCCGCGGCCTCGAGCACGGCGAGGCGGCCGCTCGTGCCCGCGCCGAGCACCAGGACCGAGCCCCCCCGGGCCAGGCTGGCCGCGAGAGCGTCCACGCCCCTGGCCACGTCGGAGGAGACCTTGGCGACGGCCTGCGGCACGCGCATGTCCTCGGCCGCGATCAGCCGGACGATGTCGCGCGTGGAGCGCAGGTCGATGTCGCGCGTGCGCGGGTTGGGCTGCTCGGTCGGCAGGCGCGCGTAGTGCTTCGGGGAGAGGAGGGCCACGCTACAGCCCGTCGTCGCTCTTCCGGGGAGCGGCCGGCGCGGTCTCGGGCAGCTTCTCGTTCTCGAGCTCCTCCGTGTCCTCGCCCGCGGCCGGGGCGGCGCCCGTCGCGGCGCCCGTCGAGACGGAGCCCGGCGCGGTCTCGGTGGAGACCGCGACGGCCGCGGGATGCGGGTCGGCGAGCCACGCCAGGATCTTGCCCGTCAGGTCCTTGTTCTTGCGCAGCATGCGCGTGCCGCGCTCCTCGGGGACCACGATCAGCGTCGTGTTGTTGTCGCCGACGGAGTTCTTGGCGAACGCGTACAGCAGCGGCGTCTCCTTCGCGGAGCGCTTGTCCGCCTCGGAGTGGACCATCAGGAACGGCGTCGCGCGGCCCTTGAACGCCCGCACCGCGTTGACGAGCGGGATCTCCTGCCAGGCCAGCCCCGGCGAGAGCATGATCACGAACGGGACCTTCGGGTGCACCGCGGCGTACTTGACCGCCACGCTGCCGCCGACCTCGGCGCCCATCAGGCCGATGGACTCCTCGGGGACGCCCTGCGTCGTCAGCGAGGCCACGAGGGCCTCGACGTCGCGCGTCATGTCCTCGTAGTCGTTGGCCGCGCCCTTCATCGCGTTGCCGGCGCGCAGCTTCTTGTAGGTGATGACCTCGCCCGACGGGGTCGTCCGGCTCTCGCCGTGGCCGCGCATGTCCAGCGCGGCGCAGCCGTAGCCCGCCTTGACCAGCGCCCGCGCGAAGGAGCGCCACTCCTCCTTGCGCTGGCCGGTGCCGGCCAGCAGGACGATCGTGGGCTTGCCCTCCGCCGCCTTTTCCCACACCGCGTGCAGCGGCCAGCCGTCCACCGACTTGAACTCCAGGTACGTCCCCGGCAGCGTCGACTTCTTCACGGCCGCGGGCGCCGCCGTCGGCGCGGGGGCCGGGGCGGGAGCGGCGGCCGCCGTCAGCGCGAAGGCGAGGAGGACCGCGAGCGCCATGGGATTAAGGAACGAGCTCTTCTTTCTTGAACCACAGCGCGACTTCCTTCGCCGCGTCCGTCGGGTCCGAGGAGGCGTGGATCACGTTCTCGAACTGCTTGGTCACGCTGTTCATGCGCCCGAAGGAGCCGCGGATCGTGCCGGGAGCGGCCTGCTCGGGGTTCGTGGCGCCCGCGACGGCGCGGACGGCCTTGATCGCGTTCTCGCCGCGATAGACGAGGGCGAGGATGCGGGAGTCCTTGATCCCGTGGTAGCCGCCGCGGATGTACTTGATGAGATCCTCGAAGAAGGGTTTGTCGGACAGCGAAGAGTAGTGCTCGCGGGCGAGCTTGTCGGAGACGCAGAGCATCTTGGCGCCGACCATCTCGAGGCCGGTGGCGTCGAGGCGGTCGATGGTGAGGCCGGTCAGCTTGCGGTGCGCGCCGTCCGGCTTGATCAGGATCAGGGTCTGTTCGATGGCCATAGTGGCGCAATTGTAGCGCATCCGGCCGTGGAAAAGGAAATCGCTCCTCGAGCGGTCACAATATCGTGATCCGCCGGACACGCGGGGAGCGCTCCGATGGAGTAGAATCCGGCATGAGGATTCGGGCTTGGACGGCCCTCTCGACTCTCGCCGCGCTCCTGCTCGCCGGCCCGGCGCCCGCCGCGTCCCCGGTCTCGTCCGAGGACGCCATCAAGGCGGAGGCGGCGGCGATCGTGGACCTGTTCTACGACCACGACTTCGCGAGAGCGGCTCCCGCGGCCGCGGCGCTCGAGGCGCGGCACCCGGGACATCCCGCCGGGCCGCTGTTCACGGCCGTCGTCGAGTACCAGCGCTGGACCGCCGAGGGCATGCGCGACGACCGCGCCTGGGCGGACGTGGACAAGGAGCTCTCGCGCTCGATCGACGAGGCGAAGACTTTGGAGAAGACGGAGCCGGCCTGGTCCGAGTACTACCAAGGCGCCGCCCTCGGCTTCCGGGCTCGCGGCCTCGCGGCGCGGCGCAGCTTCTTCCGCGCGGTGCCGGCCGCGGCGTCCTCCCTGCGCCATTTGAAGCGCTCGCTCGAGCTCGACCCGGCGCTCGACGACGCCCGGCTCGGCCTGGGCATGTATCACTACTTCGCGGCGCGCATGCCGGCGGCGGCCAAGCCTTTCGCGCGCCTGCTCACGGGCGAGCCCGGCGACCGCGAGCAGGGCTTGGCCGAGCTCTGGTCGGTGGCGAAGTCGACGAGCATCGCGCGCATGGAGGCGCGCGCCGTGCTGTCGATGATCCTGTCGAAGAACGACGAGGCCGACTGGGGCGGCGCCGAGAAGCTGCTCGCCGAGCTGATGAGCCGCTACCCTCACAACCCGGTGTACCGCCTGCGGCGCGCGTACGTGGCCGAGCGCCGCGGCGACCTGGACGAGGCGGCCGCCCTCGCCGATCCCGACGGCGCCTGGATCGCCGCGCTCTATCCGCCTCTGCGCCCGAACGCGCGCGCATGGGCGCTTTACCGGGCCGCCGAGTGCGACCTCCTGCGCGGACGCGCGGACGCCGCGACGAGCCGGCTCGCCGCGCTCGACGACAAGACGGCGCCCAAGAGCCTGGACGGCTGGATCCAGCTGCGCCGCGCGAACCTCGACGACGCCCGCGGCCGCCGGGGCCAGGCCCAAGCCGTCTACGCCAAGATCACGGAAAGATCCGCCGTTGCCGCCGCGAAGGCCTTCCTCGCCGAGCCTTACCCCGGCGGCTCCAAAGAGGTCGCGCCGTTCTTCTCAGGATATTGACCATGAAAACCCGACGCCTGTCGACGCTCGCCTTGATCGCTTCGCTCTCGACGATCGCTTCGCTCTCGACGATCGCTTCGCTCTCGGCGTGCGGCGCCCCCGGCCGCACCGACGTCCCGAAGGACATGCCGGCCTCTCCGGCCCCAGCTCCGCTCTTCGAGCTCCGCGACCTGAACGGAAGCCCGGTCCGCCTCAAGGACTACCGCGGCAAGACCGTCCTGCTGGATTTCTGGGCCACCTGGTGCGAGCCCTGCAAGCAATCCATCCCGCGCTACGTCGCGATGCAGGAGCGCCTGCGAGGCCAGGGGTTCGCCGTGATCGGCGTCGACATGAGCGAGGAGCCGGAGCTCGTCGCCGCGTACGCGAAGAAGCTCGGCATCGACTACCCCGTCGTGATCGACGCCGACGCGGCTTTGTTCCACGCCTACCGAGGCGTCGCGCTTCCCGCCGCTTTCCTCATCGACAAGCAGGGGAACATCCGCGGGCGCTGGAACGGCTTCGACGCGGCGACGGGCCTCGACGTCGAGGCGGCGACGGACCGCCTGCTGGGCGACAAGCCTCAGCTCTGACGGCTCAGAAGGTCCAGCTCACGGCCGCCCGGTAGAACTCGCTCGCGACCAGCTGGTTGCCGTTCGTGAACTGCCAGACCGGAAAGCCCGCGCTGACGTCGGCGCGCCAGCGTCCCGAGGCGGCCTCGAAGCCGGGCCCGAGCAGAAGGCGCCGGTAGCCGCTGGCCTGCGACGTGGACGCCGTGCCGGAATCGCTCCAGCGGTTCGACGCGATCGCCTGCGCGAGCGGAGCGAGCAGCACGCCGCCGGGACGGAAGGCGTCGTAGTAGACGCCGGCCGCGGCGCCGACCTCCGCTCCGGGGCGGTAGCCGGCCGCGGTCAGCACGGGCTGGTCGTACTGCGCGCTCGCGAACCAGCCGACCCGCGGAACGAGCACGCCCATCTTATAGGCCCCGAGCAGGAGGTCCGTGCTGCCGGTGCCGATCTCGGTGTCGCGGTCGAAGTTCGGATTCTCGAAGTCCCCCGTCGGCAGCTTCAACCCGAAGGTGAGTCCCGTCGACATGTCCTCCGAGAGGCCCGTGTACACGCCGCGCACGCGGATGTCCCCGACCGAGCCGTGATCGAACGTGCCGATCGTGCCGTCGGCGTCGCTGGCCTTCACGAAGCGCCGATTCCAGTACGGCAGCTCGACGCGCCAGCCCCAGCGGCGGCTGAGCATGTACTGCACGCCCGCGGTGACGTAATCGGTGCGGATGCGCTTGTCGCCGTTGGCGTCGTCGGAGGCGCGTCGCGCTCCGGCCCAGTTCTTGTTCTGGTTCGTCTCGTCGTACTCGAGGAACGCGACGCCGCCGGGCTTGTTCGGCAGCATGCCGCCGGTCTGCACCTCGAAGACCCCGCAGCCGCAGGCGCAGGCGAGGACCGAGGACGGGAAGGACAGCAGCAGGAGGCTCAGGACGGCGAGAAGACGGCTCATCGGCGGAGACATCTTAGCAACGAGGCCGCCGCCACTTCTAGGTCCGTCAGCTCTTGTGGAAGTGGTGCCAGAGCTTCGAGATCAAGCCGCCGCAGATGATCGCGCCGACGGCCGCGCCGATCAGCGCGCCGCCGATGATGCCGACCGGCGACCAGGCGAGCAGGAGCATCCCGGCCGCGGCGCCGAAGGCCGTGCCTTCCTTCACCATGTCGTCGCTGAAGTAGTCTCCGATCCCCTTCTCGGCCTTCCCCATGAAGGAACCCTTCTTCTTCTTGGCCGCGGGGTCGGGGACGACGGTCTCCGCGCGGTGAGCGATGGCGGGGGCGCTCGGATCGGTCTTGGCCGCCGCCGTCGACGAGGCGACGGCGGAGACGTCGCCCGACGCGCAGGCGTCCCCGGTGACGGCGCTCATCGCGCAAGCGGGGTTCGCGGCGCCCGCCTGCAGGGCGTCCCGGACGGGGGTGCTCGCGGCCTGTTGGGCGGCCGCGGGGATGGCGAGAACGAGGGCGATCAGGGCGAGAGCGGTGTTTCGGGGCATGCCTCAGTATGCCCGGCCGAGGCGCCCGCGGAAAAGGGTCCTTAGTCCCAGAAGGTCCTAGGCCCCGACCCGGTGCCGGGCGTGCCCCGCCTTGGAGTGGTCCCTCCGATGGCCCGGCGCCTTCTCGACCAGCGTCCCGTTGGACCCCACCGCCGGAAAGGCGCTCGGGATCAGGGTCGCGCCTTCCTTCGGCGCCGGCGAGCGGCCGCCGCGCGTGACCCAGGCGCGGGTGAACTCCGCCCCGAAGAACAGGATCTGCGAGGAGTAGAACACCCACAACAGGACGATGATGAGCGAGCCGGCGGCGCCGTAGCTGGAGGAGACGCCGCTGCGTCCGATGTAGGCGCCGATCAGGGCCTTGCCGATCACGAACAGCACGCCGGTGAACACGGCGCCCACCGCGACGTCCCGCCAGCGCAGCCGCACGTCCGGCAGGATCTTGAGGACGGCCGCGAACAAGCCCGAGATGATCGCGAGAGAGACGATGAAGTTGACCGCGCTCCAGACGATCTTCGCGCCGGGCAGGCCGGCCCCGAGCGTCCCGGCCGCGCTGATCGCGGCGCTGACGACGAGGGAGACCAGCAGCAGCAGGCCGATGACGGCGATCATGCCCAGCGAGAACAGGCGCTGGCGGACCATGACGCGCCACGTCGCCCCCGGTTTCGCCGCGACCCGCCAGATGATGTCGAGCGACTGCTGCAGCTGCGAGAACACGCCCGAGGCGCCGGCGGCGAGAGTGACGAAGCCGATGACCGTCGCGATCACCCCCGAGTTCGGCTTCGCCGCGGCCGAGGTCACCATCGAGTTGATCGCGGCCGCGCCTTTGGCCCCGAGAAGGCCCTGGATGCTCTGGAACACCTCCGACGCCGCCTTCTTCCCGAAGACGATGCCCGCGGCGCCGATGGCGATGACGAGCAGCGGCGCGATCGAGAACATCATGTAGTACGCGAGCGCGGCGCCCATCATGGGGACCTGGTCCTCCGACATGCGCATGCCGGAGTCCTTCAACAGGCCGAGGTATTCGCGGAACTTCGCTGGGATCTTCATGACTCACCTCTCGCGGAGGGGTCGCTTCCAGTATAAGTCCGGCGGTCCCCGGTTCCGCGTAACTCTTTCGTCGAAAAAAAATCACGGTCCGGGAATGTCTCGTCCGCGCGGATTCCGCTATGTTGGACTCCCTTGAAGCTCCGCGCGCTGGCCGCCGCCGCCGTTCTCCTCGCCGCTCCCGCGGTTCCGGCGTCCGCGAGAAAATCCCGCGACCTCTGCCCGCGCGTGCGCTTCTCCGGCGCCCGGCCCAAACCAAAGCTCACCGAGGTCGAGAAGCGGCTTTTGTGCGGCGATCCCGGCTCCGACGGCTGGAAGAACGTCTCCCTGCCGCAGGCGCGCGGCTTCATGACCGCCTTCCTCCAGGCGCGCGGGCATCACTTCCCGAGGTTCGAGACCGACGGAGACACGCTCGTCGTCGACGTCGGCACCGCGACGGTCGTGCGCAAGCTGACCGGCGCCGGCCTGGCCGGCGCGTACGACCTCGGCAAGCGCCGCAAGGTCGTCGGCGAGCTGCTCACGCCGTCGCTGCTGGACAAGACCAAGAAAGGGGTCGAGTTCGAGCTGCGCGGGCGCGGCTACGCCTGCCCCGCCGTGGTGGTCACGGCCGACGCGCGCACCGGCGAGGTCCACGTCGACGCCGAGCCCGGAGAGAGCGGGATCATCTCCGGCGTCGCGCCGGCCCGCGTGCCGAAGGTCGATCCCGAGGTCTTCCGGCGCTACGAGGCCTACGAGCCCGGCGTCTCGCCGTACGACATCCGCCTGCTGTCCCTGACCGGCGACCGCATCAAGCAGGACCAGCTCTTCCTGAGCGCGTACTACGACACGGACTGCTCGACGGCGGGGGCCAAGATCGTCCAGCGCGTCGTCGAGGGCCCGCCGTTCCTCGTGACCGTGGGCGTCGGCGCCGACACCGAGGGGCTCCTGATCGGCAAGCTCCGCCTTCAGCAGTCGCGCCTCGGCGCGCGCGCGAGCGAGGCGGAGGCCGACGTCTACGCGAGCAGGATCGAGCAGTCGCTCGACCTGTCGATGCACGACTACCTGGGCTCGGGCACGCGCCTCTTCCTGATGCCCGACATCTTCGTGCGCCGCGAGGACGAGGTGAACTTCGACGCCGCGCACGGCCAGGTCAGCCTCCAGCCGGGCTGGTCGCGCGACGGCAAGGACCTGCGCGTGGAGGTGCGCGGCGGGCCCGCCTACGACCGCTTCAGCACCCTGCGCGGCCTGGGGCCTTCGCAGTCCAATTGGTTCGAGTTCGTGACCCACGCGCAGGTGATGACGCACCTGTACGAGTACTACCAGCGCGACCCGCGCCGCGGCTGGACGGCGACGCTCGACACCTCGCACCGCTTCAAAGGCCTGGAGTCCGACGTGAACTCGCAGCGCCTCGAGGCGACGGGAGAGGCGCTCTGGAACCTCGGCGACTACGAGCCGCCGCTCGGCGTGCTCGCCACGCGCGGGCGCTACGGCACGACGCTCGTGGGCGGCCCGCGCGAGAACGCGTTCACGCAGCTGCCGCCGACCGACCGCTTCTTCCTCGGCGGCGACGCGGACATGCGCGGCTTCCAGCGCAAGCGCCTGCCCGACGACGGCGCCGGCTTCCTCACGGCCGCGTACGAGGGGATCGAGCTGCGCGCCGGGGACGTCCTGCCGGCGAACATCCAGCCCTTCGTCTTCATCGACGCCGCGATGGCGGGCACGCGCGAGTTCGAGCTCGACCCCGACGTCTACTATTCCCCCGGCGTCGGCCTGCGCTGGGCCTCGCCGCTCGGCTCCATCCGCGGCTCCCTGGGCCGCGGGCTGACCTGGGTCCGCGGCAGCCCCACGCCGCCGCAGCGGCCGGGCTGGCAGCTCTTCCTGAGCTTCGGGAAGGAGTTCTGATGAAGCGGGCGCTGAGGATCGCCGGGAAGGTCCTCCTGCGGCTGATCGCCGTCCTGCTCGTTCTCCTCTTCGTTTTCCTGGCTTGGCCGCAATGGTTCTTGAACTCCCGCACGGCGGCCGCGGCCGTGCACGCGTTCGGGAAGAGCTACTCCCCGAAGTGGGCGGACCTGGCCCTCGAGGTCGACAGCGACGGCCTCCTGAACAAGCGCGTGATCTTCTCCGCCGACGACTTCTGCCTGGACGAGAAGCGCGGCGCGCTGAAGGGCTGCTTCACGCGGCTCAAGCTCGACGCGCGGCTTCGCTTGGGATTCTCGCCGCCGGTCTCCGTCACGCGGCTGGAGACGCTGGTCGTCAGGACCGGCCCGCTGCTGCGGATCGACGAGCGCCCGTCGGCGCAGGAGCCCGCCGCCGCCAAGAAAAAGAAGAAGCCGGCCTCGGTCCCGCTCGCGCTGGTGCCGCGCCCCCTGCGGGCCATGACCGTGGGCCTGATCGACGTCGCCCTCCCCCGCGTCGAGCTCGTCTCCTCGACCGGCACGACGACGGTCCGCTTGAACGCCGCCTTCTGGGACCAAAAGGACGCCCCGCTGACCGCGGACGTCTACGCCGTCGTGCAGGGCTCGGCGCCGTCGGTCGTCTCGCATTACCGGGCGAACGCCTCCCTCGACACCGACCTGTTCCGCAAAGGCCGGGTGTCCAAGCTCGACGCGCGCGCGACGGTCGCGGGCGACGCGGGCCTGAAGGCGGACGTCAAGGCCGTCATCCGGGAGCCGCGGCCCGGAGAGCTCTCGCTGGCGGCCCGCGCCGACGCGACGGACGCGGGGCGCACGGCCAAGGTCCGCCTCGACGGCCTCTTCTCCGATTCGCGCGCGAGCGCGACCGCGGCCGTCGCGCTCGAGGACCCTCGGGGACCCTTGAAGCGCGCGGCGCTCGAGGACTGCCGCTTCGACGCGCCGATCGGCAAGAAGGGCGTCTCGAGCGCCGACCTGAAGTGCGCGATCGCGATCACGCCGAAGGACTTCGGGCCGAAGGCCCCGCGCGTGAAGCCCCTGCGCGGCGGGCTCGACTTCCACGCCGACTTCAAGCGCCTGCGGACGCAGACCGACCATTTCACCGCGCGCCTCGGCGTGGAGCTCGGCCCCGAGAAGACGTGGTACGGCTTCTTCATGCGCCTGAAGCTGGAGCTCGCGGGGCGGACCGGAAGCCTTCCGGCGAGCCTCACGGCCAAGCACGAGTTCGACACGGGCTTCTCGATCGACCGCTTCGAGGACCTCGTCGCGGGCCTGGCGCACACCGAGCTCGCGATCCCGGCCCCGCTCGACTCGATGAAGGGCAAGGCGTCCTTCTCCGCGCGCACGGCCGGGGACTCGCGCGGCGAGTCCCAGAAGATCGATTACGAGGCGAAGACCTCGCTGTCGTCCCCCAAGCAGAGGCTGTTCATCGCGGTCAAGGGCGCGCTGACCTTGGTCGACCTGTTCTCCCCCTCCCGGCGCGCCAAGGACGAGACCGGCGTCGACCTGCAGGACGTCGCGCTCGAGCTGCCGTACCTGAAGCTCGGTCCGGTCCCCTCGCCGGTCGCCGACAAGCGCATCAAGACGGGCGAGCCCTCGCGCGACGCCGCCGTCGAGGCCAAGCGGCCGGAGGCGGTCAAGTCGACGTCGACGGCGGTCGCCTTCACGGTCAAGGTCCGCACGGAGAAGCCGCTGCGCTTGATCACCAACCTGATCAAGGATCAGGTCCCGATCGCGCTCGACCTCAAGGCCACCGGGGCGGGCCTCGACGGGACGATCGAGATCCAGCCGTTCAACCTCCAGGTCTTCCGGCAGAACGCGCGCGTCGATCACATCACTCTGAAGCCCGCGGCGGGAGCGGAGTCGATCCCGATCGACGGCAAGCTGATCTACAAGAAGAACGACGTCGTCGTGAACATCCTGATCGTCGGGAGCACCGACAAGCCCGTGGTCACGTTCGAGAGCACGCCTCCGATGACGCAGAACGAGATCGTCGCGATGCTGCTGTACGGCAAATCCCCCGCCGAGCTCGGCAGCGACGATCAGGCCAGCGCGGGCACGGCCTCCTCCGGCTTCGCCAGCGGGGCGTTCGGGCTGGCCTCACTGTACCTGTTCGCCTCGACGCCGGTCGACTCGGTCAGCTACGACCCGGCGTCGAAGACCTACGAGGTCAAGTTCAAGCTCCCGGGCGGGGCGACGCTGGGCGTCGGCTCCAACCTCGAGGAATCCAAGTCCCTGACCTTGCGCCGGCGCGTCGCCAAGAACATCGAGCTCGAGACCGAGCTCAAGACGTCCTCGCAGCAGGGCAACGCGGTGACGACGTTCCTGGAGTGGTTCCGCCGCTACTGACCGCCGTTCGGGGGATTTGATAGGATTCCCCTCATGGCGCGCATCCTGGTCGTCGACGACGAGCGCGACGTGGCGACGATGCTGAAATTCATGCTCGAGAAGGACGGCCACGTCGTCGAGACGGCCCACGACGGGCTGGAGGCCTTGGCCTCGCTGGGGCTGGAGTCCGCCGACGGGGAGCGCTCCCTGCCCGATCTCGTGATCCTCGACGTCATGATGCCGCACCTGGACGGCCCGGCCGTCTGCGCCCGGATGTTCGAGGATCCGCGCACGAAGGCGGTGCCGGTGCTGATGCTGACGGCCAAGGGCGCGATGCGCGACCTGCACGCGCTGACGCCGAACGTGGCGGCGCACATCGACAAGCCCTTCGACCCGCGCGCGCTGCGTGAGCTGATCTCCGGGATGATGGGAGGGCGGGGCTGATGGCCGCGATCATGGTCGTCGACGACGAGCCCGAGATCGTCACGCTGCTCACCTTCGTCCTGGAGGCCGACGGGCACTCGGTCAGCTCGGCGGTCCACGGCGTCGACGCGCTCGAGAAGCTCGGCGTGGAGCCGGCGCGCCACGAGAAGCCCCTGCCGGACCTGATCGTGCTCGACATCATGATGCCGGTGATGGACGGCTACCAGCTCAACATGCGCCTGCAGACCGAGGCGCGCACCAAGGACATCCCGATCCTGGTCCTGACCGCGAAGGGCCAGAAGATGCGCGACCTGTTCGAGATGGCGCCCAACGTCGCCGCCTACGTGCAGAAACCGTTCGACCCGAAGATGCTCCGCGAGCTGATCTCCGGGATCTTGACGTCGAGGAAGCAGACCAATGGCTGAGACTCCCCCCGCGAGCCCGAATCCTGACGAAGGAGGAGGACTCGACGGCATCATCGCGCAGAAAAAGGCGAAGGTCGCCGAGATGCGCGCCCGGGGCGTGGATCCGTATCCCAAGCGCGCCACGCGGAAGCACGACTGCGCGAAAGTGGCGACGATGGGCGGCGCGCTGGGCGAGACGGTCACGCACACGCCGGAAAAGCTCTCGATCGCGGGACGACTGACGGAACTGCGCGACATGGGCAAGTCCATCTTCGGACGCCTCGTCGATGGATCGGGCTCGGCGCAGGTCTATTTCAAGAAGGACGCCCTGCCTGAGGCCGACTTTACGATCATCAAGAGGGATACGCACGTCGGCGACTACCTGGCCGCCTCCGGCTCCGTGTTCCGGACCAAGACCGGGGAGCTCACGCTCGCGGCGGAGTCGGTGACCATGCAGGCCAAGGCCCTGCGCCCGATGCCGGAGAAGTGGCACGGGCTGACCGACACGGAAGTGCGCTACCGCCATCGCCACCTCGACTTGATCTCCACGCCGGAGTCGCGCGACGTGTTCGTCAAGCGCGCCAAGATCGTGAGCACGATCCGCCGCGTCCTCGATGGGCGGGGGTACATCGAAGTCGAGACTCCGACTCTCCTCGGCCAAGCCGGCGGCGCGGCGGCACGGCCGTTTCAAACCCATCATAACGCGCTCGACCAAGATATGGTCTTGCGCATCGCCACCGAGCTGCCGCTCAAGAAGCTCGTCATCGGCGGGCTCGACCGCGTGTACGAGATCGGCCGCATCTTCCGCAACGAGGGAATAGATACAAGACACAATCCCGAATTCACGACGATCGAGCTCTACGAGGCCTACTCCGATTACGAGGGCATGGCCGAGCTGTTCGAGACGATGCTCATGGAGTGCGCCGAGGCGATCGGCGTCACGAAGACGACTTGGGGCGGCGTCGAGATCGAATTCAAGCGGCCGTTCCGCCGCTTGTACCTCCCGGAGGTCTGGAAGGAGCGCACCGGCGAGCCGATCGACAACGTCCTGTCGGGCAAGGGCTTCAACCGCGAGGGCCTGCTGAAGCTCGCCGAGAAGCTCGGCCTGCACGCCGGCGAGAAGACGCCCAGCGCGAAGGTCTTCGACCGCATCGTCGAGGCCAAGATCGAGGAGCTGCTGAAGCAGCCGACGTTCCTGTTCGACCACCCGACGGCGATCACGCCCTTGGCCAAGCTCAAGGACGTGAAGAATGAGTCGATCGTCGAGCGCTTCGAGTGCTTCGCCGCGGGCCGGGAGCTCTCCAACGCCTACACCGAGCTCAACGACCCGCAGGACCAGCGCGACCGCCTGGCCGAGCAGATGCGCCAGAGCGCGGCCGGCAACGCCGAGGCCGACCTGCTCGACGAGGACTTCGTGCAGGCCATGGAGTCCGGCATGCCCCCGATGGGCGGCATGGGCGTGGGCATCGACCGGCTCGTCATGCTCCTCACCGGCCGCGACTCGATCCGCGACGTGATCCTGTTCCCGACCCTCAAGCACGAGCCCAAGGCGTGAGCTTCGAGCTGTTCGTCGCCCTGCGATACCTCAAAGCCAAGCGCAAGGGCATGTTCGCGGTGGTCACGACCTCGATCGGCGTGGCCGGCGTGACCGTGGGGGTCGCCGCGCTGATCACG
>Ga0134128_10000393_pt1 | contig 61185 bp, 100 predicted proteins | sample KB31754_FD_96462 | JGI IMG/M metagenome (GOLD analysis project Ga0134128, IMG submission 96462) | Terrestrial soil microbial communities with excess Nitrogen fertilizer from Kellogg Biological Station, Michigan, USA - KB3-175-4 | ecosystem: Environmental > Terrestrial > Soil > Unclassified ... | reverse complement strand
TCTTGCCCCTCGTATGGCTCCCAGCCCTCGTCGGGGTTGGGCGACTGGCGCTTTTCTAGACGCACGTTGCGGATGGGCTGCTCGTGCGTATCGGCCCACTTCCGCACGAGGTTGTACTGGTCCCATCGGCCTTCGGTGAACACCACGCTGGTGGTGTGCCACTGGTGCTCGGGGATGAACTCATCCCAGCTTGTGCGTTGCCACACGTCCCTGCCGAACCGCTGCTCGGCGGTGACGCAGAAGAAGGAATCGACTGACTCCCACGACAGGCGGTACTCCGTAACGGTCCTAGTCACTCGATTCTCCTTCGGTCGAGGCTTGCCCCTCTTCGCGTTGCCCCTCTCGGTGTTCCCGATACGCCTTGCGGGCTTTATGGACACTGAGAGGACCGAAGTCATGCCCGCAGGCGCAGGTGAACCGATGGCCGGTTGACGGCTCGGGCAACCGTTCATGGTGTAGAGCGTGTTTGTTCATGCGACCTCCGTCTCGAATCCTTTGCCCCACGAATCCCAACCGAGACGAGGGGCGCGGGCGAACAGTTCCACATATGGGCCCGGCGACACGTGCTCGACAATGTCAAGGAACGCCGCCGGCTTAACCGAATGAGCGCCGCGCGGCCATTGCCACCATGTCGTATCGACGCGCCCCTGATAGGCGAGCTTCCCGCGCCGGCAATATAGGACGAACTCGGTCGTATTCGAAAACGCGCCGCCGGGCCCGATTCCCTGCGCCGGCTTGCACCATGTAAGCGTCTGCGAGTGCTTGAATCCCCACATTTCGACGATAGAGAACGCCTGCCGGAGATAGCGGTTTGTCGTCCACAGGTAAAGGTGCGCGTCGTCGTCGGCGAGGTCTTCGACGGGTAGACAAGCGATCTCGCTGGCCGGCATCATTGAGTACGGCGGTGGCCGCAAAGGTGCGAAGCCGGTCGTCGGGCCGCCCTGCTCGTATTTCCATGGCGGGTCAGCGACAATGGTCTTGTACGGCGGGTGTAGACCCTGCCAGACAGAATCCGCGCTAATCGGAATCACCTGACTTTTGCCCGGCTCGATAGACGGTGCAGGTACAGCCCCTCATCTCGCAGCCTCCCGGTTCGCCAACCCAATGCGGCAGGGCGTCGTGATGGCACGTCCCGCACGGCCCACGGTCAGGCGGTGACGGGCACAAGATTCGTCCCGGCATCATGCGCCCACCCCGAACAGTGACTCCTGCGCCAGCCTCTTGACGGCCATCTCGCAATACCGCTCCGACTTCTCGATACCGATGGCCCGCACCCCGGCCGCCTTGGCTGCCACCAGCGTCGAACCCGACCCCACGAACGGATCTATGACCAGCCCCGGGCCCGTGGTTTCGATCGCTCTGGCGGGCAACCCCACCGGGAACGGTGCCGGGTGGTCGCTCGGCTCCTGCGGTTCCCGCCACACGTCCCCTAGCCCCGATGCCGCCTTGCTGGACAACCGGAAGTCGTCTTTGGCGAGGACCATGATCCACTCGTAGGTGGGCACGTAGGCGGTCGGGTTGAAGTTCATGCCACCGGCTCGCGCCCACGTCACGATCTGTCGGAGCGGCAAACCGGGGTTCAGTTCGAGTGGAAGCCAGCACCGGCCGCCGATGACCCTTGGCTTGTGGTTGTAGAAGATGGCACCGCCGGCGGTCAGCCTGTCCCAGCAGAGCCGCAGAACCTTGTGCTGCCAAGCGACGTACTCGTCCCACGGCAGGGTGTCCTCATGCTCGGCATAGGTGACACCTCCTGAGCCGTCTGAGCCGTTCTTCCACTTGCTCTTGCCGCCCGGCGAGTCGCCCGGCTTCCAGTGCCCGAGATGAGGCCAGGGGGACGAGCCGAGGTTGTACGGCGGGGACGTGAAGATCAGGTCAGCAGGCTCTAGCTCGGGCAGCACGACTGCGTTGTCTCCGCAATACAGCGTGACCAGTTCGTCCTCGTAATACGCGCTACTCCGCATCATTCCCCTCTTGCCCTTGGGCCTTCTCGGCCCACTCGAACCACGTGATTGCGTTCTGCCTGACGACATGCCCGAGCTTGGAGCACGGACCCAGGTCGACGTTCCAAGCGATCAGCGCGGACGGATGGCTAGCTGCCTCCTGACGGCGGTTCTTCCGCAGTACCCCGAACTTCACCCTGCCCTTGATGAACAGGACGCTGGTGGCGCTCTGCATGGCCTTCTGGAAGATGCGGGTGTCCGTGTGCGACGGGACCAGCAGAACGACCTTCTGGCCGCGTGCGGCGGCCTCCATGCACGCCCTGACCCACGGCTCGCGAGCCTTCGTGTACGGCGGGTTTACATAGACAGTCGGCAGCCAGTCGGGACCGAACCACGGCTCAAATAGCCCGTCGTCCTCGACGGTGTAGAACGTGTCGGCCCCTGTCGGGTTGTCGGGTTCCGTGCATGGGTCTAGGTCGATGCCACCCAGGACCGCTCGCACGGGTTCCAGCACGTACTCGGGCGTCAGTTGGCGGTGACGGTCATCCGTCCCGTCGCTGTAGCGCAGGTCGTTGTTGAACCTATGGGCAGCGTTCGCGCTAATCGGACTCACCTGACTTTTGCCCCTCGGCTTCTTCGATCAGGCGGGCGGCCTTCTCATAGGCGGAGGCGGCGGCGTGGCGGGCTGACCTGAAGACGCTGACCGCGTGCGACTCACCTGGGGTTGTGTCCGCCGTCTTCCTTTCGCTGGCAGCCCATTCCCTGAGCACTTTGACTAGATCAGTCACGCTCTGCATCACTTTTGCCCCTCGTCTGTGGAGTCGTACGGTGCGGGGATCACTCGCACATGCCGGTACGCGGACGACGTGGCACGACACCAAACAGCCGTCAACAGGAACGGTGCGGCCCACGTGCCAGCCACAAACCATCTCACGACAGCAGGGTCGTTTCTTGGTGGTCCGAGTGTGCTGTCCTGCACTCCCAGCAGACCGTTTCGGCGCGCGGGGAATGTTCGGGTTGGGAGGTCCATTTTCCGCACCACGTGGAAGCCGAACCGGCCGGGTGGTGGTATCTGACAAGGTGGTGCCTGCCTGCGATCGTCACCAGGGTTGGTTTGTGGTCCACGTGGAAGACGATCACGATGCCGCTCCTGCCAATCCTGGGAGCCACGTCGGTTCCCACACCATGAAGTCGACCTCGGACCACGTGGAAACGTGCAACCCCGGCCGCGTTCCATACCTTTTGGTGACCGACAGCCCGACCACTTGGGAGTCGTCGGCGACGATGACACCCGTGATCGCGTCAAGGACCGCCCTGGCGAGTTTGTCCACGTCTCCCGAACGGGCACCGGTGGGCCACGTGCGCCGCGACTTCGGGTGCGACTTCGGGCGCAGCATCGTGAACTCCAAAGCAACGATCACCGGGTCGGTGGTCACGTGGTCCGCGACATGCCGGGCTTCCTGTGCGACAGCGACACGCCACGCGTGGAACGAGTCCCGACCCTTCTTTGTTTTACCCTCCACCACGACGGCTCGGGGTGTCGCGCCTTTGACCACGATGGCCGATTTGGAACCCTGGGTGACCGGGAGGCCGGCGACGAAGAACTCGAACCGGCCTACCTTCGCCGCGTCCGCGCGTTCGACGGCGCTCACAACCTGACCGGGCCGTTCTTTGCCTGCCGGCGCGAGTGCCGCCACGACAACACCACCGCGGTGCACGTGACCCCGACGAACGCCGACATGACAACAGCCGCCAACCAAAGGAACATCACGCCGCCTCCCCACGTCGTTCGCGTCGAATCCCTCGACGCTCGCGCTCTGACGTGCCGCCCCACATCCCCCACTTCTCCATCAGCCCCGCCTCGGCGCACTCGCGTCTTACTGGGCACGTGGAACAGACGGCCCGAATCTCGCTCATCGGTTCACCAGGGCTAGGGAAGAACAAGTTCGGGTCCATCCCATTGCAGGCCCCCCGGTGCTGCCACTCCTCTCGTTCCAACAGTCCGAGCACGTAGTCGAGTTCGGATTCCCCCCACTCGGTCCACGTGTGCCGCGACTCTTTGCGAACAGACACCAGCGTGTAATCGTCCACGTCCGCACGTGTCTCGTCCCCGAACTTCTCCCACCCCATAGTCGTCACTTGAGCAGTCCTCTTTCTTGCGCCTCGATCGGGTGAGCGTGAATCCAGTCGTGGCAGGACCGGCAGCACGTGAGCAGATTGTTCGGGTCCGCGTAAGCGCCACCCCTCCCGCGTGGGCGAACATGGTGCGGATCGCGTCGGCCGTAACAGCCATCGAGTTCGGGAATCTTGTTCGCCGCCTGGCATTGGCCTTTGTCGCGATCAAACGCAGCCTGGCGTGCCCGGTCGTACTCGCCTTGCTGGGCGCGCCTCTTATCCGACTGTTGGCTGAGACGTGTACGGATGATCACGACGCCACCGGTTCGGCCATCAACGCTTCGATCACGGCAGACGCCTCCCGTTTCGATAAGTCCTTTGTTGTGTCCACGTCCCTGCCGACCACGTGGCCCACATACTCCTTGCGGACCTGGGTTTCGTAACCACGCTCGGAGAACAACGAGTGGATCATTTTCAACTGCTTCTCGGTTGCGTCCCCGGCTGGCCGGGCTTCCCCTGCCGCTGGTTCGGGTTCGACCACCTCGGCGTCAACGATCTCCCCCGTGTCAGCGTCCACGGCCGGTTCAGGTTCACGCGCGACGGGGGACCGTCTCACCGTCCCGTGCGTCTCACGACGCGACGTAGCACGTGGAACCTCGGCCGACACGGGAGCCGCAGCGGGCGTTGGGACATCAGCCTGGGACATTTCCTCTGCGGAGTACAGCCCGGACAGTTCCATCGGGAACGCCTTACGCAACGCCAGCATCTCGGCGCACTTCCCCAACATCAGCGGAGCCATCTGCGACCACATCCGCGTGACCCCACCGTCCCTGGTGGTCTGCACGTACTGTTTCCACGTGGCGACAGCCCACAACGGTTCGGCGAACCCGCGCCGGTACACGCCGAGCTTCGCCGCGGCCGGGTACTCAGCCGACAACCACACGTCAGTCCACTGACCGTCCTTACCGCACCAGTAAGTCGGTGTCTGCCCGGCGTACTCCCCCGAACGCTGCGCGGTGAGACGTGCACCGTCTATCGACACCTGCACCTGCATCACGTCGCGCTTCTCGCGCGAGTCGTACCGTTTCACCGCGTAAATCTGGCGGGCGAACGGGTCCAGGCCGGTCCGCTGGCACACTTGCGCGAACAGGGCGAACTCGTCATCGGAGGTCCCCTTAGCGACCGTCCGTTTCAACAAATCCAGGTCGAGGGTCGGTCCTATTGCCGCGAGTTCCGTTGTCAAGCTGCCTGCTCCTTGTGTGCGTTCGCGACCCTCGGCCGCTCCGGTATCCGTTTCAGACCGTGGTAGGCGCGGGCCAGACGGAACACCGTTCGGACCACGTCGGGCGTCACATCAACCTCGAACGCCGTGTAGCTCTCGTCGCCGCGCAGGTGGATCACCCCGTAACGCTGCGGTCTCGACCATGCGCCCGTCCCGACCTCGCGCACCCGGAACCCCCGTTTCAACTCGGGGGCATCGTCCGTCTCGTACGTCACTGTTTCCAACGCGGCGCCGTACATGGCGAGCTGGCAAGTCCAGGCGTCCGTGTATAAACCCTGGTCCTCGTCCAGTTTCGATGTGGTCTTCACGTCCCATAACCAATCGTCCCCGCCGCACGTGCAACGAAGATCGGTTTGGCCGATGTAAAGCCTCGGCCAGCGGACCACGACCTCCGAGCACACATTCGACGGCTGCCAATCCGACCACCAGGCTTCCAGGCCGAGGACGTAGCCGAGAACAGATTCGATCAGGTCGTCAAGGTCGCGGTCGCGCCACGTGCGGGCGTTGCGGTCCGTTTCGATCGTGTGGGCGATTAGTTTCTCGAGGTCCACGTCCTCCCCGGCGCAGTACGCTTCGTTGACCGCGTGCGCCAACGTGCCGTTCGCCGCCCTGCCATCCCAGATCCCCCGGTGGTGTTTGCGGAGCACGTCCACGGCGTCCGCCTCGGGAAGGTGCTTCCACTTCTCTGGGTGTCTGACCGCGAACACCGCTGTCTCCTTCGCGGCAGCCCACGACAAACCCGGTTTGGGCAGCAGGTCCAAGATGGTGGTCACGCTCGGTTCCGCGCCGCGCAGGTAACTGTACGGCCGGTGGATGCCCGTCACCCTGCGGCCGGCCCGTCGAGGTTGTAACCGTTGTTCTCCCACGTGGACCATTCGCGGGTCGCCTCACATTTGGCCCACCAGCGGCGGATCTCCTGCTCCTTCTTTGCACGTCCCCCGCGTTGTGTTTGACGGTTACGGGACGCTACGACGCGGAGGTGGCGGAGCTGTTGGCGTTCCACGTCGTTCGTGCACTGGGAAAGAAGGCGGGGCACGTCAGTCGTCCCCTGTTGCACGTCGCTCGCTGTGGCCGAGCGGGACGACGCTCACGTCAACCTCGCTGAGTTCCACCCGGTCGGCGGCGTGCTTCGGGCAGAACACGAAGCTCGGGCGCAGAACGGTGGACGTGAGATACCGGACCCGGTACCTGGCCCACGCTTCGCACCTGTTCTCATCGCACGGTGTCCCGATCTGGACCACGGCCACTTAGAAGGGGTCCTCGTCGTCGTCGAACGTGGGCCACCCTTCTGCGGGTTGCAACGGTTGGCACACTTCGTCCACGTGGAACATGCCGACCGCGAACGCGATGATCCCGCCGACCACATGCGAGTAGTCCTCGACCAGCATCTCGATAGCGTCGTGAAACCGGTCGGTTGGCACGTGGTCCAACCATGTCAGCCAATCCCTGGCGTCTAACCCGTCGGGTGGCAGGTCGAACAGGTCTGCTGCTGTCGGCCCGTCCCAGTAGGGGTCGGGGTCGAACATTCGGGCTTCTGTTTCTACACGGTCGTAAACGCTTGGCACGTGGGTCCTTCCTAACCGAGCGCGAGGGGTGCGATGAGTCCCCACGGGATGACGCAGGCTTGGTAGCTGTAGTCCACGTGGGCCGCGCCCAGGACGAGCATCAGAATCCACGACCAGAACAGCACTGACAGGCCGTAGATGAACGCGAGCAGGACGAGGCCCGCTGCTCCCATGCCGGCTACTTTTACGATTCCTAAACGCACCTTGACTCTCTTTCTTTCAGGCGACAGATTCGGGGTGGACGAGCGAGTAGACGGCTTCTCTCGTGGCGCACGTGTCACACGTCCCTGGTAGCGACCAGACCCCGGTGGCACCACACAGTCGGCACGTGACACTCCGGTTCCGGGAATCACCCAACCGGGTCTTGTACCGGTAACCGTCACGGTCCGACACGATCTTGACCAGCCAACAGTCGGGCACGTGGCCCGGAACCTCATGGTCACAACAAGGGTTCGTCACCGCCGCCTCCGTTTGTCTTCCGAGATTTCGATGTCCATACGCCCACACCAGCCCCTGCACTCGAATCGTCCGTCCGCGTTGAGGGTGAGACCGCCTTCGCGTCCGCACTTGTGGCACCACACCGCCGGCTTGTTCGTCGCTTTCTCCAGGTCCACGTCGATCAGGCTCACGTGCGCCTTCCCAGGTGGCGCTCCGCTTCGTACACGACAGCGCGCCCCTCCATGATTTCGATCGCCCGATCGAAGACTTCCATCGGAGGCAGGAAGGAGAAGGCCCGACGCCACCAAGGACGCCGCTCTCTGTCTGCCGCCCTAATGGCGTCACAGATCCCGCACGGGCAGCTAGGCATCAGTCCCACAAGTGGCCGAACCACTTGCCCATCAGCCGAATCGACCTCTGCACCTGCCGGTACGCCTCGTCGTCGGCGTCCCAATGCTGCTCCCAGCTACGGAACCCCTGTGCGATCTCGGTCAGGATCGCTTCCCATTTCTCGGGGGTCAGATCGCACGGGTGGCCGTGCAGGTCGTCACGTAACCGTTCGACCGATCCGGCGATGACACGCGACAGGTACGTGTCCAAACCCCACGTGTCCGACACCGACCAGCCGCGACGACCCCGCTCCCAGAACGTGCGTACCGGCCAGTACACCCACTGCCGGTACGCCCTCACCGGGTGACGCACGTGGTGCCAAACCCTGCGACACCTGTAGCGGACCGGGTGGGCGTTGTCCCATGCGAGGCTGTCCCGCAAACTCTGGAACACGTCGGTCACGCCCCGCGCTCCGCTGCCCCGACGCGTTCCACGTGGTCCCAACCGACCTGGGCGCACTCACGCAGGTACTCGGCGAACCCGGTTGACACCCCCGTGTGGGATATGCGGACCGGTCCGCCGCGTGTGTCCACGGCGGGGAGCTGGTAAGAGGGTGCCGGGGACGTGGGGACGGAAGGGGAGGCCGTCGCGCGCTCCGTCCCCGGCAGGCTGACAGGTCCGCTTGCCGTGGTCCCTGTCAGGCTTGCGCGCCTGTTCGGCGCGAAAAACCATCTGATGATGAGGTCAACAATCCGGTCCACGTGGTTCACGACCTCAACTTTCGGACCACGTGGATGAAGGCGACCAATGACACGGCCGCGGCTGCCGCGGCACACCCGACCGCCGCCAGCCAGTCGTGGACGGACATCAGTCCCACGTAGGCGACCATCAACGGGACGTAGAACGACAGGTACCACCGCCAGAAGCGGAGCAGTTCGGGGGGTGTCACGACCGTTCGCCCGCATGTGCGCTCAGAACGGCCAGCACGTCAGCGACCGTCTCGTCGTTCAGCAGAATCTCGCAGCCCGTGTGGTAGTGACCACGGAGGAGCTTCCACGCTCCCTTGATGCGTTCCTTGACCGAGCGCCCACCCCAGCCGTCAGCGACAGCCAGGTAGCGCCACGTCGGGTCCTCGTCGTCCCACGTGAGAGTCAGGTAATGGATGTCGGAGCAGTCACAGCGCCAGATGTGGTCGTAGTGGTCGGCCAACGTCTTCGGGAGAAGTTCGCTCACGCCACCCGCCTCCCTGACTGGGCTACAGCCTCAAGGTGCAAACGAACCACGTCCGCCTTGTCCCCACCGGAGATCACGTACTGGTACAAGCGTCGTGCGTCGGCCTCGGCTCGTACGGCACGTGCAACCCAGTTGTCCAGCTCTGAGTAGAGGAACTCGTGCATGTCACACGTGGTCACGACGCGGCCCTCTCAATCCTGCTGACCAGATCGTGCATTTCATCCCACGCGTCGTGCTGCTCAGGACTGCCGACGACGTGTTGATCGAACTTGTGCCACGCGTCGACCAGCGCCGCCACGTCGGCTTCCAGGCGTAGCGCCTGGTCCCGCCAATACTTCCCCGCGGCGACCGCGCCGTCAGTCAGCCCGAACACGTGGCCCTCTTGAACGCTTCACGGTCGAAACCGACGTGCAACAAAGACCCGTCCGTTTTCGACGTGTACCGGACGGTCCCACGTCGACCGAACAGGCGGAACAGCGGGTGGCAAACCAACGCCACACCCGCATGGAGAACCCCGAGGAACGTGGAGAGGATCGCACCGCAGACAGAGCAGACGACTCTCACGACGCCACCGGCTCCCCGTCGATGTCAACCTCGAACGTCGGCTTCGCCAACCGGCGAACTTTCACTTTGTCGTCAAGAAGCACCATCTCGGACATGCGCACAGGGCACGCCACATACCGGGTGGCGTTCGGGCAGTACCACAATGCCATGAACGGGCGGGGCGACAAATGCAGCCCCTTCCCGCAGGTCGCGGTCGGGTTCCAGTCGGGTGCTTCAGGCTTGGAACCGGGTTCATAAGTGATGCCGGGGTGCTTGTTGGTGCCCTTCCAGTCGTCCTCGACCGCCTTGAACAGGGTGGCGATACCGCGGGCCACGTGAACCCCGTAGAACTCGCACCAATCCGCCGGGGTTTCGGCACGCCGAATCGAGATGAGTATCCCGCCCGTGATCTTGGTGTTCGGGCCGTGATCCTGTACGGGTACAAACTTGGTGGCCGTGACCGTGGACGAGTCGTACGCCCTGACCGTGGACGAGCCGTACGCCCTGACCGTGGACGAGTCGTACGCCCTGACCGTGGACGAGCCGTACGCCGTGACCGTGGACGAGTCGTACGCCGTGACCGTGGACGAGTCGTACGCCGTGACCGTGGACGAGTCGTACGCCGTGACCGTGGACGAGTCGCACGCCGTGACCGTGGACGAGCCGCACGCCGTGACCGTGGACGAGCCGCACGCCCTGACCGTGGACGAGTCGTACGCCGTGACCGTGGACGAGTCGTACGCCCTGACCGTGGACGAGTCGTACGCCCTGACCGTGGACGAGCCGTACGCCCTGACCGTGGACGAGCCGCACGCCCTGACCGTGGACGAGTCGCACGCCGTGACCGTGAAGTCGCCCCCGCCCACCAGGTCTATGTACGCGACACCCTTCTTGATCGCGATGTCCAGTTCCTTCTGTGTCCTGCACTGGGCGCTCACGACGTGGCCCCGACTTCTGCGTTGTGCCCCAGCCTTGCTGCCAACCACCCGGCCTGGTCGTGGATCAGGCGCAACGAAATGTCGCACTCATGGTCCACGTGGACCAGACGGGTCACGTGCTCCGCGGCTTCCAACAGTTGTTCCGCGGTCTCTTTCAACATCAGCAGTCGTGCATCGGATTGCACCTGCCGACAGTCCTCAACCTGTAGTAGAGCCATTGACCCCCTCCTTGTTTTGTTGGGACGCCTCGTCGTGCTGCCAGCGGGTCATCGTTTCCCGCCGCCTCACCGCACGCGCCGCCAACCCTGTTGCACGTGCCACACCGTTGAGCACCGAATCCGTTTGGACCGGACGGAACTTGGTGTCGTCGGGTGACTCCCACGTGCCACCCTCCGGGGGCCACGCGGACAGCTCACCCAAAGCCACCGTTACTGCTTGCACGACTTTGCGGTAGGTGTCGGGGTCGTGCGACCCGTTGCGAACCCACGACCGCACCGCACCCGCACGATCCGACAACGCGGCGCACGCCGCCAAACAGTCCGCCTTGGACACCCCGGACACGTGGCCCTCGACTTTGCCTGCGAGCTTCCCGGCTTTCACCCCCGGACGGTTCAACAGTGACCCGCGGAACTCGGAGTACGACGTGAACCCCCCGGCGCGCGCCACGGCGGTAAGCACGTGTGGTGGCACGTCCCGTTTGCGCTGCGGGCGTGGGATCGGAACCTCCGTCCCGTCTATGACCGCCACGAGCCTTCCCCCGCCGCGCGTGCCACGAACTTCAACCCCCAGGTCGGTGAGGACCCGGTACAACTCGTCGGCCATCACAGGCGCCGGTCTAGGCACGTGGGCCACCAAGGTCGAAGAACTCCAGCCGACCGTGTTTGCAAGATGCGTGGAACAGTCCTTGCGACTTTTCGACAACGGGCAGATTGGACGACACCAACCGTCCGAACCCGTTGACCATCACCGACGCTTTCGCGCCGCACGTGGAACACTGGGCGAGCACCAGCCTGCGGGCGTTCTTCACCTGTCGCCGACCGGCGGCACTCGCAAGCAGGTTGTGAGACGGACTCACGAAGTCCCACCTGTGTCGTACAACGCGAACCGTCCACCGCAACCAGCGTGCAGGCGATCCCAGCCGACACCGTGAACCGACGGCAATGTGATATCGACCTGGCCCCCGCCATCGCTGACATAAGCGGTCCCCTTGGCGCCACACTTCTGGCACTGGACGAGAGGTCGACGGCCGCGTGCAGCCCACGTGCGTACGTCCCACGGTTCGCCGCTGCCACGAAGACGAACCCTCAGCGGATTGCCGTCTATCGGCCGCTGGTACCCCTCGGTCCGTTGCCCGCCGTAAGTTCGTTTGCTGCGACGGAGGGTCACGACGCCTCCCGGGCTTCGATCCCCAACATGCGATCTATCGGGGCGCGCGGGATCAGCCACCGGGAACGGATCTTCAGGGCCTTCACCCCGAACACTTCCCCGGTCGTCTCCAGCTCCAGGTAGATCGTCGTCTTGCCCGCGGCGGTCAGGTCGGCCAGTTCGGCCACGGAGTACGTCGCGACGGTCATCACTCCGCCCTCATCTGAGGGAACAGGAGGTTCATGTCCACGTGGAGGGCTTTGGCTATCGCCGCCTTGTGCTGGCGGCGAGGCTCAATCTGGCCTTTCTCCCACCGGCAGACGGTCGGGTGTTTGACCCCGACGAGATCGGCGAGGCGCTCCTGGGTGAACCCCAGGGCCTTCCGAACTTGCCGGATATTCGTCCCCCACGTGCGGAGCGTTTCGTCCACGCCCCCCATCTTGCACGTTACTTACGCAAGAGTCAAGGGGTTTGACCAGGGTTTTTGTAAAACCACATGGCCGAAAGTACAACCTTTCGTGAAAAGTAAGCAGGGTGTGGACGACCTGTGCCATAGTTACTTACGGAATGGGTAAGACAGGCGACGTGCTGATATACGAACTGATCGACCGGTGGCTGTCCAAACCCGGCCGCTCCCAGGCCGCCATGGCACGCGCCCTGAAGGTGTCCGACGCGACCGTCAGCCGGTGGCGAACCGGCGAGTCCACCCCCGAGGAGTTCCGGGCCGACGAACTCGCCGAGCTGCTCGGCATGACCCCCTCGAAGGTCCTCAACGCCATCGCACGCCAGAAATACCTCCAAGAAGAGGCGAGGCGCCCCCCTTCCCGGGAGGAGATGGACCGCCTTGTGGACCTGATGGAGCGTGCTACGACAGAACTAGAGGCTCTGAAGGAAGAGGTAGCGGGATTAAAGAAATCCCGTCACGGTGGCGGCAACACGTAGCCATGTGGTACGCCACTTCCTGCCGGAGCCGCGCGATCTCGGCCAGCAGGCCCTCCACGGTGTCCGTTGCCTGCTGCCAGTCGGTTCTGTCCACTGGTTTTGCCTCCCGGTGCTCGTACCTCAAATCCCGCCCCCGAACGGTACAGGTCACGTGGGACAGGCAACGGTCGGTGACCCCATCGTGCCACAACTGGTGGCACGCGTGAAGACAGTTTTCGTCAACTTCCGCTCAACTGCTCTACAGAGCAGGTAAGACCAGGGGCAACCAGTCGGAGGGGGCAAGGTGGAGGGGCGATGGGGACCGGAAGGCCGGTACTGGCGGCTAGTTTGGACGAGGACACCAACAGGGCGCTCAGACGGTTCCTGCGCCGCCACGGGATCACCGGGTCCGGGTTGGTCGAGGCGTTCGCACGTGCCATGCTGCGCAATCCCCGCTGGGCGAAAGAGATCATCGACTCGGCCCGTGAGATAGACGACGAACGCCGCTCCCGCCAACCCGACTAGGGCAGCGCCGGGGTGTGCAACACCCCCGCCAGAGCGTCCGCCGCGGCCCGGTCCGCCGCCGGGACGAAATGGGCGTACACGTTCAACGTGACCGCGGGCTGGGCGTGACCCAGGCGACCGGACACGGTTCGCACGTCGTAGCCGAGGGAAAGAAGCTGGGTGGCGTGCATGTGGCGCAGGTCGTGCAACCTGACCTTCACCCCCAGGGTCCGGCACAACCGGTAGAACGCCAACGACACCCGGTCCGGGCGCCACGGCACCGACCCGTCCAGCTCGTCGGAGAAAACGTAGGCGTCGGGGGCCAGGTCGACACCGACCGAACGGGCCCGGTTGTGCATGTAACGGATCTGGGCGGTCAGCGAGTCGGCGACGATCGGGTCGACCGCTATCCGCCGCGGTTTCTTCGACTTCGTGGTCCTAGCCTCGAGCTTGCCGTCGTGGTCAACGATCGCCCGGGCTATCAGTAGCGACTGGCCGGTGGCGTCAATGTCGGACAGTCTCAGCCCGCACACCTCCGCGCGCCGGGCCCCGGTCCCCGCCGCGGTGCGGATGAACGTCGCCAAGGTCATGTCCCCGTCGCGCCGGGCGCAAGCCTGGTCGTAGATCCGCTGGTACAGGGCCGGGTCGGGCGGTTCGATCTCGCGGGGGTCCAAACGTGGGATGCGGGCGTTGGTCGCCGGGTTGGCGCCCAGTTCCCCCTGCCTGACAGCCTCGCTCAACGCTTTGCGGATAATCGAATGGCACTGGCGGACCGTCGCCGGGGACAACCCTTTGCGGTGCAGGCCGGCGTAGAAGTCGTCCAAACCCCTGGTGGTGACACGGTGCAGTTTCCACGTGCCGACCTCCGGGGCGATGTAGCGGCGCAGGTACCCCCGGTAGTTCTTGATCGTGTTCGGGGAATGGTCGGCCTCGATCGAGTCGATCCACCGGCTGACCTGGCGGGTGAGCGACCCGTCCGACCCCGACTGGAGGTCCCGTTTGGTGAGCATCGCAGCCCGGACGGCCTTCGCTTCCCGTATCCCGCCGTGGACGATACGGGTAACTTCGCGCGCCCGGCGCTTCCCGTCCGCCCCCGTGGCCGGCGGTAGGGACACCCGGACCTCCAGGGTGCCGGGCGTTTTGCCACGCCTGATCCCTTCCGGGAGGTCGGTGTCCACCTTGCGTTTTCGTCCCACGTGCCGCACGCCTCGATCCGAAATACGGGTATCGTTTGGGGAAAGCCTAGCCGGTGAACCCCAAAAACCGCCGTCTACCTGGTGGGCCCGGTGGGGATCGAACCCACGACCAAAGGATTATGAGTGGGCTTCCACGCTTACGCCCGGCACACGTGGTCCGCATAACCGCAGGTAAAAGGGGGTGCGGTTTCAGGGAGTCCGCCTGTTTTCACGGGAAATACGGGTAGCGATACGGGAAGCCGGAACGAAAAAGGCCCCCACCCGCGTGCCACGTGGGACAAGACGGGTGGGGGGAATGAAACTGTGGGTCAACCGGGGCAGTCACCGTAAGGGTCGATACTGCCAGCGCGCAGGCCGGTGAGTACCCAAGAGTTGTTCGCCTCGTTCGCGACCGACGCCGGGCAGACGACAGCGATGATTATCAGTTTCTCGTCCGGGCAGACACCGGGAAGGTCGATGCACGTCATCGCCTGGTGGCCCTCAGCCCAGCCGGGGCAGACGTAACCGAAACCGGGCGCCGAATGGGTGGCCAGGTAGGCGAACGCGTTGGTGCACGTGTAACGCTGAGGTTGAGGTCGCGGTCTTCTCGGTGCCACGTGGTTGACGTGGGGCACGTGGACCGTGGTGGTGGTCGCAGGAACCGTCGTCGTCGTCGTCGGAACTTGGACTTCGGGGACCACGTGGGGCACAGGTCGAACCCACCGCACGTGGAACAACGTCGCCGGGGTACACCCGAGGATCGGAATCAGGAGCGCGGCGAACCAGCGGGGCACCGGACATCAGGTCGACTTTCTTGCCCCCCAGCAGAAACGGTGCTAGCCCGTGGACGTAACCGACATTATGTGGCCCATCAGTAGTCGGCTCCCGCTATCGCTTTACAGACCCATTCGGTGCCATTCCACTCGAACTCGGCGTACCGCCGTTTGCCCGTGGCTGGGTTCGTCCAAGCGAGGCCAGCGAACACGTAGGCAGCGTTCCACGTGACAGCCCCCATCGCTCCGCCCGAGTTGTTGAAAACCTCAATCGTGAGCCGCTGAGTGACGGACGTGAACGGAGGATTGGTGGCCGCCGCGATGGTGAAGGCGGTGGCGTCGGCCACGGTGATCGTCTGCCACGTGCCAGCGTTCGCGTCGGGGGTGATCGTCCCCCCGCCAGATTGGGCTATGGCAGCAGTTGCCGTGCGGGACGTTGCAGCTTCCTCGTCGGCCAGGTCGGTCACTATGAAACCCGAGCAGTAGCTCGACGTGTCGGCGTAGAAGAACAGACCGTCCTCGAAGAATGGGTAGCTGCCACCAGTGAAGGCGTTGCGCTGTGCTGCGGTCAGCCAGTGGTCGAGCACTCGTTCGCCGTTGAGGATGAGTTGCGCCCTGGTCGGCAGTTTGTCGGCTCCGATGGTGACGGCCAGTGAAAGGGTGAAGGTGTCGCCCGCCACCAGGCTTGTCCCCACGCTGGTCACGGTTCCGCCGCCCACCCCGACCTGTAGGTAAAGGGTGCCTCCGATCAACTGCGTCTGGATGGCTTGCAGACTATTGGAGCCGCCGTAAACGGAGTGGCATATCAGTCCAGGACGGGGAGCGCCTCCTGCCAAGGTGAAGGTGCCGCTGACAACCCTGGACCGCCCGCCCCTGTCGCCATCGAGGGTCCGCACCATCGCCTGGGCCTGACCGCCCGAAGTCGTGGAGAACAGGTTCCCTGGCCCCTTGTAGCCGCCAACGCCGTCAGTGCCGTACCCATTCGGCTGGATGACATTGAAGCCGCCCTGGGTCGTCCGCCAGGAGTGCAGTGTCTCCGAGCAAAGCCCTGGATATCCGCTAGAAGTGGGGGCGGCAACGATGCGGGAGAAGGTGTCACTCGGATGGCGGTCCCGAGAGCTTGGCTCGCCCAACCAGCCGGCGTTGACCGCAGAAGATCCCAGTGCCCCCGCGCCACCGACGACAGATGGTGGTCCTTGGTGTTGCCCAGGGAAGGCATAATCGCCATACCACAGGCGGATAGTGCCCATCAGTTGCGTGGCCGGGTCGTCGATCAGCTGACCGCAACCTGGTTGCCACAGCACATTGGCGACCAGCGATGTGAGGTGCGCCGCGCTGAACACGGTCGTCGTCTGTGCGTTCAGATACTCGATAATGTTGTCCCCGCCACCGTTGCACAGAACCGACACGTCGCCACCCTCGGTGAGGAACACCCCCCTGAACTTGGCGCACTCCGTTATGACTGCGCTGCTGCCGAATCCGTAGACCATGAGGTTGTTTACGGTGTACCAGTCGCCCACGTTGGCTTGGGGTAGTTGCAGGCCGAAGGAACTGTCGCCTGGGTGGTAGGAGTTTTTGAGGACGATTTCGTTCAGGCCCGCGGCGTTGGCGTTGAGCAGGTCGATGGCGCTCCCTCCCGTAGCGCACTCAATGACCAGGCTGTCGAAAGACGGATAAAACTCGGACGCACTCGGATGAAGGCCCGTTCCAGGAGCCTTGACCGCAAAAACGGCCCCTGACGTGGCGGTGCTTTGCAGGATGACGCCCTTGCCGACGATCCCCGAGCCGTCGAACGCCGAGGGGCGCCCTATCCCTCGGATTGCGATGCCCACGCCAGGCGTCGAACTGTCAAGAGCGGGAAAGAGGATTTGCCCTGCCCATGACGAGCCACCCCCCGACCCAGACTGGATTGCTCCATCCACACCGTAGGTGCCAGGCCGAGAGAAGAAGATTTCGCCCGAAACGCCCGCTGTGTTGAGTTGGTTGATGGCCGACTGCATCTCGGTGGTCAGATCGCTGCCAGGGGTCACCCCGAAGTCGGTGCAAATGTCGATCAGAGCCGTCTTGTAACGGGGTACATACGCGGCCAACTGACTATCCACAACCCCAGGGTTCAACAGGGTCGGGGACTGCAACAAAGTGGTCACGAACCCACCGCCCCCGTCGCACCAAAGTTGACAGCCGCGGCCGTCCCCACGTTCACCGCAATGAAATCGAGCGGGCCGATCATCGCCCCACCCAAATAGGGGGTCAGACTGAGCACGTCGTACGCGGCGAGTGGGTACGCTTCGATCACCCGGTTCGTGACCCCCGACGTGCCCCCAGCCTTCACCACCGACACGTTCACCGTGACAGCAGCGTTCGTGGTGTTACACAACCAGGCGGTCTCGATCTTCGCCGAACTGTTCGTTGGGCACTGGTAGACGGTCGTTTCGGTGCTCGCCGAGGCGATCTGCAGGGACGCCAACACCTGCGGGTTGAGGCTCTGGGAGTTGATCAGGTTGGCTGACAAGGAAACCTCCGGGTCACGTGGCTCACAAGGCTTGGGCTGCGATTTGCACGACTGACGACCCGACCGTCTGCGCCGCCCCGGTAGACACCCACTCGTAGGTCAGGTCCCCCGCTCCCATCCCGGTCGTGTCCACCTGCGCCTCGTAGACGCCCGTCGCGGTCTTCGCCACGACACCCAAAGCCGGTTGGGTGGCACCCGAGTAGGTGAGGGTGGTGGTCGTCCCGTTCACCGTCGACCCCGACGTGGATAGGGCGTATTTGAACTCGACGGTGGTCGGGTCGGTGTTCACCCCCGAGACGGTGAACGTGGCTGTGCAGACAAGAACCTGGCCGGCCGTGTAGGTGTTCACATGGTTCTCCTACGCTTGACTGTCCGCGACGGTCACGGTCGCCAACTGCCTGTCGGCAAGATCCGCGGTCCACGTGGTGTCGGACAGGCCCACGACGGTGAGCGGGGTGTCAGCGAATGTCACCTGGCCTGCTGTGACCGGGCTCGGGTCGTGTCCTGCGGACGCGACGGCGACGACCGTGTGAACCGGCGACGCGGAACCCGTCAACGTCAACCGACCGGACGACGTGGCGGTCTGGTGCACGTGGGACGACGCCGCACCGGTCAACGTGATCCCACCAGAGGACACAACCGTCTGCCGGGGGGACACCGACGCGGTGCCGGTCAACCACACGTGCCCAGCAGATGTGACGGTGACCGCGTACCGGGCCGAGCTTGCACCCGAGCGGGGTCCACCGGAAACCGAGCCTGACGCGGTGGCCGACAGTCGGGTCGTGGTGTCCGCTTGCCCGGTCAGCCACACGTGTCCCGCGGCAGCAACCCCGAACGACGGTCCAGCCTGTGCGCTACCGGACTGTTTGACCGTCCCGGCCGCGGCGGCAGCAAACGACAGGGCGCCCGTACCGACCCCGCCGACGTGGACCAGCCCTGAGACTGTGGCCGACGGGTGAACGGTGGCGCTGGCCGTACCGGACAGTCCCGCTGGTGTCCACGTCCCGGAACCCCCGACCGTCACCCCAAGCCTGGCAGCAGCGGACCCCCTGAGGACCGGTAGGCCGCTGGTGGTCACGTGGGACGCGTACGAGGCTGTCGCCACCCCATGTAGGACCACGCGGCCGGTCGTGGCCACGGACAGGCCCGTGGCGGCCACCGCCGCCCCTTTGAGGACCACGTGGCCCGCGGAGACCGCCGACAGGGTGAGGGTGGCTGTAGCGGCCCCCGATTGTGGTGGGGCGACGATCCTGCCGGTCGACACCGCAGACGTGGACCAAGACGCGGCCCCGGACCCTTTCAGGGTGGTGGTGTGACCACCAACACGCTGAGGCAACTCAGGAAGCGGAAACGGTGAACCCGGTGATGTCCACCGTCGCCCCCGAAGCCACCGGGCCGGTGACCGATGCTGTCGGGTCGCCGATCAGGAACGTCCCGGCGGTCACAGCGGTCCAAAGGCCGCACCACACGTTCCCGGCGACCGAAGGCATAGACGTGAACGAAGCCTGCGCGGTAGCCATCGTCTGCGACCCACCCGAGGGGGCGGTGAACGTGACCGCCTGGCGGGTTGTCCCGGCGATCTCGTTCGCCCCGGTCGTGCCCGGATCGGCAGAGTGGACGCTCATCCAGTAGGTGGTTCCTGCGGCCAAACCCCCGGCGAGGGCGTTGTCCGCGTACGTGGTCGAAATGTCAGGCATCTCAGACCACCGACTCGGGTATTGCAATCATGTCGGCACTCCTTGTTGGTGTCGGCCGGCCCCGGGGCAGTTCGCGCTGCGCCCGGGGCACGTGGTCAGTCGTCGTCGTCTTCGTCGCCCTCGAAGCAGTACGCGCCCGAAGCCAACAGCATCGCGGCGCGCATCAACAGTCCGGCCTCGCGGTCGTCGTCGTCAATGTTCGAGTCGATCATCAGCTCCCCGTCCGTTTGGACCAGGACTGTGATGAACTCCATGCAGTCCAGTTCTGCGAGGTCGTCGGGGAGCGGGTCAGTGGACATCGTCTGCGAACACCGCCGCCAAGTCGACGGCCGTGGAGGGGTCCAGGCAGTCGTGCAGTTCGAGCACAACATCGTGCAACTGGTCGAGAGTGCTGTCGTTCGGTATCCGCTGATCGAACCGTTCTCCGTCGATGGCGGTCTCCGATTCGTGCCCGTTCACTGGGCCCGTACCGGCGCGTTCCACGCGCCAGACCTGGCCGCCGTGGTTGCGGACGGCTACCAGTTCGTTCGGGAACCGAACGTCGGGAATCACCCAGCGGTGATGTCCTGTTTCGTCGAAGACGGTTTCGATCATGTGGAACACGGCGTCGACCCACACGTCGGGGTGGATGTGGCGGCGGCACGCTACCCCTAGGCGTTGCAGGAGCATCCGCACTTCGGGCTCGGTTTTGGCCTGCTCCCAACCCCATTCCAACCGGTCGGATAGGCGAGAGTTGGTACCCATGAGGGGGTTCACGTCGGCCAGCACAGCCTTGAGGGCGTCAGCGAACGCGATGCGGCGGAATCCTCGCTCTTTGACCAGGATCTCCGCGACGGTGTCTTTGCCGCTGCGGGCGTACCCTGCCAACCCGATTATCACAGCCACTCCTTCCAGGGCCGGATGTCCAGTTGCAGTTCGGCGGCTATCTGGCGTTCCAGGCGGGCACCGGCCGAGTTCTCCCACCCGTGGAGCATTGCCAGTCCGTCGGCCAGGAGCACCTGCTGGATGTCCTGTCTCATGCACGTGGCACGTGGCACGTCCTTCTTGCCGCCCCAGTTCTCGGCGGGGTTAATGACCACGTGGCCCACTTCTCGCAGCTTTCGGGAGGCAAACGCGAACGCTGGAAAGTTGAGATGGTCGATACCTGACATCGGCCCCGACACGTAGAGGACGCTCACGCCGCCTCACCATCAGGAGGGGACGTGCACATGTGCTCCCATTGCCGTGCCCAAGCTTCCGGTTCGTACTTCTCGGTGCCGACCGACGTGCAACGGTGACAGATCCACCCGTAGCGGCCGTTCCGTTTCCGGTACACCGTGAACCACGTGCCGTCCGTCATGGTGCCTCCAGCCGTTGACCGCGGAACCACGCCGCCCCGTCGTGGAACGGGACCAGCTCGAGACCGAAGGGGCTATCGCCGGGCTGGTAGCCGATGACGGCTATCCCCTGCTGCCAGTCCTCTGTCACCGGGATCGGCTGGCCGTCCTCGTCCTTGCCGCCCTTGGTGGACGGAACGGACCCGTCGATACGGCACAGGCAACCGGCCGACGCGGCGAGGATGGTGCGTGGTCCATACCGGGTGTGCCGGGTCTTCTCAGCCCATTCTCTGCGGTGCACGTGGTTGAAGATCGTGGAAACCCTCTCCTCGTTCAGGTACACGTGCGCGGTGGACCCGTTCGAGCGCACCTTGCTTCCGTGCACGATCCGCAACCGGTCGTTCACCCAGAACTCGTTGGCCGGGTAGCCCGGTATCCACTGGATACCCTGGTTATCGAAGTCGCACAGGTGCGGGACCGTGAGGACCGGCCACGACTTGGGTGCGTTCCCGCGGCGCAAACGGAACGCCGCCGAAGCGTTGTCCAGGATGTAGTTCGGCAACCGTTCCTCGTGGTTGCCGGGCAGCCACACAATGGTCGCCTCCGGTCCGGCAGCAACACGCAGGCGTGCGGCAAACACGGTCAGCCAGTCGACGGTGGCCTGCGTTGTCTCCCGGAACACCGGGGTCAGGCGGTACTTCCCGAACTCAGGGAAGTCCGCCCCGTCACCACCGACGATCACCACGTCCGGTTTGAGCATCGCCACGTGGATCAGGGCGAGGTCCACGGCGCGGTCGTCGTGGGTGGGGTGGAGCACACCGTCCACGTCACGCCAGAATCCGGCCTGAATGTCCGGCAGCTCTACCGCGATCAGGTGGTCACGGTCGGGGCGCACCCATTTGGGTGTTCGGACCGTGACACGTGGGCCCGGCCGGACGACCGGCCATTCCGGGCCGTCCACCCAGTTCGGGGTGAGCTTGATGCCCACCATGTCCACCGTTTGGGCTTCGCCGTCATCGTCCTTGTAGAACCCCTGCCAGGCGTTGATCCGCTGGACCCGGCCTATCTCCTCGACCGGTATCCCTTGACGGTCCAACAGTTCCGCGAGTTTCCCGAGGGTTCTCCGACCACGTGCGCCATCGTGGGGGTCGGGACTGGCGGCGGCGTGCTCAGCGAGACTCGGCCGGTCGCTTGACATGCTTGTCCATGTGGTTACCGACCCGGCTGTTCGACGCCTTCTCGTAACGGCACGCGTCACGCAACCAGCGTGCGGCAGCAGCCTTTGACACCTGACCGGACAGGATCGCCCGCTCGACCTCTTCGCGTTCGGGTATCCCGCAAAGGAAACAGGCGACCCCGGAACGTGCGCCTTCGGCTTCCGCGAATGCGACAAGCGACACCCGATTGGAGGATTGTGTGGTTTTCTTGGCGGTCATGCCGCGCGTTCCAGTCGGGCCAGGTCGGCCTGCAACGTGGCAAGGTCCAGTTTGCGGGAGTCCTCGGACGTGACAACAGCCCAAGCTTCCTCGCCGTTCACGGCCCACCAGCGCCACGTGGCCTGCTGCGTTTTACCCCACGTGACAAACACGGGACCGTCCGCGTTGTACCCGACCAGGGGGACGGCGTGACCGCCCAACACCTGCCGGTCGGCGGACGTGCCGGTCAGGTCCCACGGTTCACCCGCCTGGAACTGCTGCTCGGCGGGTGCGGGAACGACGATGCCGCAGTAGACGGCGTTGAACGTGGCGCAGATCGCCTGGAGTTCTTCCTCGTCGCGGTGGTCGCCCGGGGCGTACCCAGCGATACGGTCACCGAACAGGCCAGTCGTATGCCACGTGTGCAGCACGTCCGCTTCGACGAGCCCGGAGTCCTTGCCGCCTGTCATGGCGAAATACGTGGACAAGATCTTGGCGTCCGAAGGCCACGCCTCGGTCGGTATATCGAGGTCGGCGGCGCACGCCATTCGTTGGTGGACGACCGCTGCCAGCGTGCAGTCCCCAACCTCATCGTTGGCGCACATGCGCCAGTCGGGCACGTCGGGGGCTTCCATTGACGGAGGCGGCGGGTCGAACACGTGGCCCATGTAGTAGGCGAGGTCGGCAAGCCCGACAGGGCGGCGGGCTGCCAACCTTCCGTACTTCATGCCGCCTCCTCGTCCACGTAGCCGAGCGCGTCACGTGGAACCTCGAAGAACGGGAGCTGGTCCTGTCCTCCGAGGGTGACGGCTTTGCCGTTCGGGGTGCAACACCCGTACGTGTACCCGTAGTAGACGAACACTTCGGTACCTGCGGGCAGGTCGGTGGGCAGCCAGTCGCACTCCTGTTGGGTCACGTCGCGCGTGAGCAGCACTGGCATCACGCCGACACCGCCTCGCCGCCCTCACCGTCACCGTTGACTACGGTCCACGTGCCCGACTGACCGATGCTGGTGCACGTGTTCGGCCGATACGCGATCGTCGGGTAGATCCACGGATTGGACCGATATGTGGGCTGGATATAGGGACTCACGTACGGGGTCTGGATCGCAGGCGCGTCGGGCCAGTCGTACTCAGATGTCGTCGTGGTCTCCTTGACCAGCCGCCCTTCCTCGTCGTACTCCTTGACCGTCGTGGTGGCCGTCTGATGGGTCACTTGGCCGCCTTCTTCGCACGTGACGAAGAAACCTTGGCGACAGCCTTAGCGGTAGCGACCGCCTGCTGCGACTCTGCCGACTTCCACGCGGTCAGACCGGCAACAACCGCGTCAATGATCGCCTGGTACTCGACGGGAATGTTCACACCCTGGACGTTCGACAAGACTGCCAGGACAGCCAGAACAACCCCGACGATCGGGTACACGTCGCTGACAACCTTCGTCGCGGTTACGCCGGACGCGTTCGGGGTGGTCGCGCGTGCGACCAGTTTGGCGAGCAGATTCACTCCGCTCCTCCTTTATGTTTTACGAAACGGTCCAGGTGGTGACCGCGAAACGGTCCACGTGATCCCGGTTCGCCGCTGTTTGCGGTCTTAACCCCCAGCGGTTTCTACGACTTCGCGCAGAAACCCGTAGAAAACTGTCCTGCTACGAGGACGGTTGGCGTAACGCCCGCCGCGCCTCTTGCCACAAATGGAAAGCCACCGCGCACGTGGCCCCGAAAGTGATCGGACCGACAATCGGACGCGTCAGGAGATTGGCGAACGTCGAACTCATGGTGGGTTCTTTGTTCCATTCGGCCCACGTGTCATAGGCGACAACCTCCGCGGCCAACGCCGCCCATCCCCACAACCCGGGGAACGGGTACGTGTACGCGGCGGCTATCTCAGGGTTGCCGCCGTGCAACGCCAGCCTTCTGGTCACGTGGTCAACCAATCCGGCAACGGAGGAACCGGCACAGTCTGTCCCGCCAGGTCGTGCGTGCAGTCGCCTAGGAACTCCCAGCGCCCTTGTTTCACGTATGAGTGGCACGTGATCCGACCGCCCGGTTCCACGTGGTGGTGCGGCTTATAGAAGTGGTCGCCCGGATTCCACTGGACACCACCGACGAGGACCGAGGGGCTGATCGTCGGGGCGTCAAGGTTCCCGTCCCACGTCCAGCGCGGCTCACCGTCGATTTGGACCGCGTGGGCGTCATCGCAAGCAGGGCACCATAGATAAAGGAGCGTGCCGCTTCGGCCGTCCTCAGCCGACCACGTGCGCAGCTTGGCGATCACGCGAACAGGTCCCGCAGTATCTCGTACGCCTGCCAGTCAGACACCGACACAATGTGCTTCCCACCGTGACCGCGATGATGGAACACGTCCAAAAGCTCCAGGTTGGCGTCACCGTCTATCCACTCCCCGATCTCGTCCTTCGTGAGACCGGGGAAGTGCTTCTCGAACCGGGCGAAGTTCTCGGGGACCAGCAGACCGTTAGCCAACGCCATCTCGATCACCTTGTGGTGCGCTTCGAGCGGTTCGGACAGGTCGCACTCCGACTGGTCGCCGCCGCGGAACTCGTGGGCGAAATCGCAGTAGTAGGTGTTCGACTCCTTGCGGCGCTTCTTCCATTCCAGGAAATCCTGGTGCCACGGGTCGTCCGCCCGGTCGAGGTGCGCGGGGTAGCGGATCGAATAGGAGTGGGACACGTGCTGCACGTGCGCCGGAACCGTCTTGTCGTCGCTCACGGCTGCCTCTCCTTGCGGTCCTGCCACTCGCGCCCCTTGATACGAATCCGGCGACACGCGATACACAGCTCCCAGTCGCAGACAGGGCTCGTGCAATGCTTGGTGACCGACTTCCCGCAGCGGTCGCACACCGGGAGTGTTTCGCTCATCGGGTCACGTGCCCACGTGGAAACCGTACGGCTCCCCATAGGGTCCAACCCCAACAGGCGGCGAAGAAGGCTCAACAGGTGTGACATCGGTGCCGATCAGGGTCGAGGGCACGGTCGTGCCGGACGTTGCGGACTGTGGGCCGGTTTGGTTGCTACTGGGGGGTTCGGGAGGGTCGGGGGGCACGCTCGTGCCGAACAGCTGGTTCTCGTGGATGACACTGACCACGTGGGCGACGGAACGCACATCGGCCTCCAGGCGTGCCAGGGCGGCGAGAATGTCAGCCTGGACGGTCACCTGTCACCCCACCTCCCGCCAACAAACCACTGGTGCTTGAAATCCGAGGCACGTGCGCCGTTCCTGCACCGGGTACCCGTGGTACCGCCAACGGTGCAACCCCAAACGGCACAACCAGCCCATCAGTGGGCGACGAGGTAGTAGATGAGAACGGCCCAACCCGAAGCACCACCGCACAACCCGATCCACGTGGACACCCTCCACTGCGCGAACGCGGAACGCCGAGACTGCTCTTTCTCGGTGGCACGCTCCTCGGCGGTCGCCTCCTTGCGCCAATCCTCGAGGGAGCCGATTTTCTTGCCGTGCTCGTCCAGGCGGGCCTCCATGCGGGCCACGTCGGACTTGTCGGCCTTGTTCGTCATCAAGGCTTTCATCTCGGAGAAGCCCTGATCGATGCGTGTGCCCATGCGGTCGAGCAGGTCGGCCACGTCGTAGGTCACCTTCGGGGACACCGCCGCCATCGCCGCCGCGATAGCCGACGTGATCTGCGGGTCCGGTTGGTGTTGGTGTTCGTCCGCCATCGACGTGGACCTACTTCGGTGCGTCCGGGATCGCGGCGAGGGTGTCCGCGTGCAACGGGACGACCCCGGCCTGCCCGCACGCCTTACACAACGCCCCCAGGTCGTCCGGGTCAGGTAGCACGATCTTCCCGCACTCCATCACCAGGTAGGCGGCGGACTGGCCGATAGGCAAACCTGCGGCGACGAACATATGAGTCTCCTTAGCAATGAAAGGTGCCGGTGGGACCGGGATCGTCAAACCCCACCAAGGAAGGTCCGCGAGGACAACGTCCTCGTCGTAAGTGTGAGCGGTCGTGCCGGCAATGGTCCGGGTGGGGGTGACACGCTGGTACACGACGGCGTTAGCGGACACCACGTCACCGGCCTCGCCGTTGTCGTCCATCGCGTTCTGCCAACCCTTGACGCCCATCGCGTCCAGCAACCAGCGGGGGCCGTACGGGATCACGTGCCACGCTGAGGTTTGGGCGACATACGCCTGCCAGTACGCGACGATCGTGGGCAACTGCGACGGGGTGGGAGCGAAGTCGGCGAGGTTGACCACGTGGAGCGTCCCGTGCTCCTGACCGAGAGCCGTCAACTGTTGCGCCGCCAACTGCCCGTCAGCGGTGCCTTTCGCTGATCCTTGCAGGGACTCGTCCGCCTGGTACTCGAAGATCGTGGCGACACCCAAACCGGCGTTGATGTACCGCTGGCACACGTCCGCGGTGAGCACCCGCGTGTACCCGAGGAACGCCTCGTACCCGGCCTGTTTCGCCGCGGCAGGGTCGATCGACGTGGACAGGGCGTCGAACGCCAACCCGGTCATTGGGACACCAGGGACGCCGACAGGTAGTTCTGTGTCGTCGCGCCCGTAGCGTTCAACGCCGTGTTCCCGCCCTGCACGAACCCGTAAAGGGTGAGCAGGTCCCCGGCGGAGCACGTGACCACATCGGCCACCACGTAGGCGGTACCGGCGACGGTGACACCGTTTTGCTGGGTGCCGTACCGGGCCTGCGTGCCGTTCTTGAAGATCGCGACCCCCAGCGACGACGACGACGCCGGGGTCGAGAACTGGAGTTCCCCGCAAACCAGGTAGTCGCCGGCTATCGGCACCTGCAACGTCGAGTTCGACGACACCGCCGCCATCCCACCCCGCAAACCGTCGACAACCCCGAGGTTCACTTGCGTGAACCCACCGGTCGGCAACGTCTGTGCGGCACCCTGGTACAACCGGCCCTTAGGGTTATCCCGCTCGGGCGCGGTCAACGCCAGGAACTTGCGTTCGTCGGTGATGTTCCCCGACACGATCGACGTGGCATTAGCCGCAACAGCAACCTGCGCTAATACCAGCGACGCTGCGGGGGCGTTCGGTGGCGACGGGGACGGTGCCGGGGTGCCGGTGATCACCTGCGTGACCATCTGATTGTTCGACCCCGAATACTGGGCGTCCTGGACGCTCACACAAACGATGTCGATGCGCGGGTTCGTCGGGTCGGCAGCGGAGATCGCCAGGTTCACGGTGCCGTTCAGCCACCCGTATATCGACCCCTGCTCGTTGAAAACCGACGGGAGCCCGTAGGCTGTCTGGGCGTTCAGGTTCGCCGGGAATCCGGTCGTGGATGCCAGGGTCCCCGGAACCCAAGCTTGTCCCGCGGCGACGTTGATCGACATGTTCGGCGACCCGTTCGCCGTGACCTGATAGTCGCCCGTGCCGACAACGCCCGTGCCGGCGATGAACGAGCTGGGGGCCTGACGGAACGTTTCCGCCGTGAGCGACAGGGCTGTGATGGCGTAAGGGGCGATAGCCATGTCAGCCCCTCCCGGCCAGTTGCGCCTCCAGGCGCTCTAGGCGCTCCAACAGTTTCTGCTCCGCTGTCTTCGCCGGGACGTTCGTGACCTTCTTGCCGCCACAGTGGAGGCAGGTGCCCAACCCTTGGGTGCCGTGGTTCACGTGCCCCGTGCCGTTGCACTCCCCGCAGGGTCCGGTGGGCCAGTGGGCAACCAGCCGCCACCCGGCACGTGACACATGGCCCGAAATCTGGTCAGGATGCGACGTGCGACAGTGAACCCAGCCGACCGTCGGGTCCACCTCGTGGCCGTACTTGACCGCCCAATGCGAATCCAAATGTTGCGGTTCGGACAGGTCCGCCCCAGCACGGTCCAGTGAGGCGAGGAGGGGGGTTTTGCGTGCCAACGGTCCCGACAGGACGCACGTGTAATCGGAAGGTTCTGTGGACAAAACGCCACCTTTCGTGGTATCGTGCGCGCGGAAAGGCAGGTGGGGGCAGGCGATGGTGACCACCCCGACAACCAGGACCGGGTTCAGCGGGGTCTGCGCGGGCCACGTGGCCCAAGCGTGGAAACTGGTGTTCTCGTTCCCCGCCCGCTACTCGACCACCCGACGCCAGGCACGTGCCCAAAGATCACTCCCGAACCGTGCCGGGACCGGATGCCTCGGGTTCCTGCTATTCGGGTTCGTGTGGTTCTTCCTGCCGCTGATGTTCGTGGTGGCCGCCGAAACGGTACTTGTGGCCTACGCCCTGGTCGTTTCTGCCGTGTTGGGAATCGCCGCCACCGTGGACGTGTTCAAGAGGAAGAGGACCACGTGAAACTGTCACCAAAGATCGCAGGAGGCATCGCCGCACTCGCCCTAGTCGGCGGGGGTGCAGGAATAGCGGTCGCTGTCACGTCCGGCTCGACTCCGGTTCGCTCGGTTCAGATACTCACCCCATCGGGTGCGTCCGGGTCGACAACGACCGTGGCGCCAACGACTACAACGACCGTGCCAGTTGCCACCACGGTGGCTCCAACGACCACGACTGAGCCAGCAACAAAGACGATAGCGCCGCCACCGAACACGGCCCCGTATCCCCCCGTCTCCCTGCCGGGCCCCACGGCCAACAACGGAAGCGGCCAAGGAACCCACTAGCCGCCATTCGAGACGAACAGGTAGCGGTTCCAGAAGGTCGCCGTGCCGCCCGAGGTTTCGTACTGAAGCTTGAACGTGTGATTCCCGGGCGTCAGCCCTGAGTAGCTGATCTCAGCGAATAGCGGCGCGTTGATCGGGCTGGCTACGCCATTGGCGAACTGCATCTGTGCAAACGTCGGCGCGGCACCGTCTATGGAGACACCGACGCTGACCGTCTGATTGGCTGGTGCCTCTGTCATCACGGACGCGCGCACCAACCCGAAGCCGTCGCTGCCAACGTCCAGCGAGACGGAAGGGCCAGCGGTGGCAAGGTCTGCCCAGGTGGTCGAGGTCGTACTCTGCGATGTCCCGACTTGCGACCAGTTGCCGAAGGCGTAGTTCTGATAGTCCAGCCACCCCCAACTGCCGTCGTGCTCGGTGTTCCATACGCCGACTCCATATTGCGAGTTGGGTAGGAGCCCTAGACGGGCGTTCTCGTGCCCAGCGTCGTCGTAGACGTGGAGCCCCGTCTGGTCTAGACGGACGACCTCATGATCTGAGCTGTCATACACGTGCTGCCCGCTCAGGTCGAACTTGTTGACCACGTTCCCGTTGGCGTCGTAGAACGCAATATACGCAGCACCCGCGCCCGAGTCGTACCCCATGAACATGAGTTGCTTGTTCGTGATCGGGTCCATGACCACGAACCCGTACTTCGGGTCGGTGTCGGTAGGCCCGTACAGGGTTATCCCCGATCGGATAACGGGTCGCCCCAAGTTGTCCGAGATGACACCCTGCTGCTGGGCGCCCAGGGCGTGCGTCCCATGAGCCCACTTGCCGATCATGCGCCCAAGGCCGTTTACGCCGTCCTGCCCGTAGTTGACACCGGGCATTACGACGGGGGCCTTTGAGGACTCGAAGCTGGCGGCATGTTCAACGTGATCTCCATTGTCGGCATCCCCTCGTCGGCGACGGTCACAGCGCACTTGATGATCCGCATGTAGACGTTCAGCCCGAGCGGGAAACGCGGGTTCACTGGCAAACCGGCCGGTGGGTTCATAATCAGGTTCACGTCGTCACCGACAATGAAATCCCCTAAGGCGCAACCGGCGCTGTCCAACGGGACGGTGATCTTCGGTGCCACAGCCGGGTACGCGTACAAGGCCAGGTCGTCAGCGCCCCACGCGTCCAACACCGCCGCGGAAGCCGACACCTCGTTGTTCGTGTAGAACGTCTGAGCCGAAAACACTGCGTGCTGTTGCACCGACTGGTACAGCGGGTAACCGTCCGCTGACATCGCCGGGGACCACGTGAGGACCGCACCGACACCACCGAACGCGGTTGCCATCTCCTGCACCTGGTCGGCCTGCTGGGTGCCGTCCTCCGCCCACACGAACTCGGTGGCCAACGACGTGTCCAACGTCAACCCCGTAGTCCCGGCGACACGCCCGCGGCGCGGGTACGAGATCGTGATAACCCCGGTCGGGACACCCGCGACCAGGCCCGCGTCGCACGCGTAGTCGAACCCGACCAGGTAACCCATCTCCTGCAACTGCTGGAAGATCGAAGACAAAGACTGCTGCTGGGAGAGAGGGAAAGACGCCGTGATGTAATACTGGGACGGTTCGGTGCCGTCCAAGGCGACAAGGATCGGCAGAGAGTTCGCCACGTCGAGCGCGTCGTCGATCAGGGTTGCCGCCATCGACGCGGACCCCCCACCGTTCGCCCAGGTGGTGGTGTAATCCTTCGCCTGCAAGCGTTGGTCGAGGTAGCACACGAAGTCCGCGCCGCCCAACGCCACCTGCTGTCTCGACATCGTGTACTGGCGGGTACGGACCAACCCCCCGTAAAGGAGGGTCGAACCGGAGTACACCCACACGCACGTCTTGTTCGGGGCGGTCGCCTCAATCCAGTTCGTCGCAGCGATCTGCGGGTCCTCCACCGGCAACGTCCCCGACCACTGGCCGGCCTGGTTGAGCACGTACTCGAACTTGAACCCGTTCAACGGCAGGATCGCCAGGAGGTTCCCGTGAATGTCGGTGAACTGGTAGGTGTACTGGGTGACATCCGCGACAGGGATAGACGGCGAAGGAACCGGGACCGGGGTTGGCGGCGGCCCGAACCCGGCCGCCAAGATGGATGCGATGATCTCCGGGTCACGTGTCGTCGTGAGCTGCACCAGGCGTTTCCACCACGTGGACTGTTTCCACCCGGTGGACGAACGCCCGGACGCGCCGGTCTGATCGAAAACGAAGTCGCCCACAAAGCCCCCTCGGGGTTACAGGACGTAGGCGGAAGAGAACGCGATGGCCAGCGTCGACGCGGTCGGCGCACCATCGGACGACCGGTACTGCACCAAAGTGACACCTGGCGGCAACCCGAACCAGCCGGCGGGCTGCACAAGCCAGTTAGTTCTTGACGCCCCGGCGGACCCCGACGCGACACCACCCACGTAGTAGAGGATCGTGCGGGCTTTCGGGTCGGTGTTGACCACCAACTGGTCCCCGGCCAGCACCGTGTACGACGATTGGGTCGGGTTCACGAAAAGCAACTCGGGTGTCGAGGTCAGCGACCCGTTGATGACCGCCGGGTTCGTGACCGGCCCGGTGATCGTGAAGATCGGCCACACCGTCGAGTTCCCGTTGTTCGTCACGTTCACCCCCGAAGGGGAGACAGCACCGAACGCGATCGGGAACGTGAGAGGAAACGACGCCCCCGCCACTTACAGGCCCACGCTGACCGTTTGGGGCGCCGCGTAAATGTTCGGGTCGGTCGCGTGGAACTGGGCGACCGGGTACGCGATGTTCACCTCGTAGTTCTTGTCGATCGGCGTCGACCGTTTCCGCGGTCGGCACATGACACACAGGATCGGGTAGTTCGGCAACTGGAACCACAGTGGCTGTTCGGTGGTCAACCCGACGACGGTGGCCGCGGCGAAAAGGTTGAGGGTGTCCTGCAAGCTGACACCATCAGTTTTCGCGAACACGTTGAACGTGATGTCACGCCCCCCGTACAGGTCCAGGCCGATGAACTGGCCGTTGGCGCGCGGCTGGTTCGGGTCGCCCGAACGGATCTGCGGCAGGTCGGTCAGCCCGGTCACCTGCAACACACCCAAAGGGGTGGACGCACCCAACGTGACATTGTTGTACGACCACTGGTAGTCGGACAGGGACGGCGGAACAAGGTTGGTGGGAGGGAAGGCCAACGTCGTCCCCTTTAGTTGCCGAGTCCGGCCATGTGGGTGCCGAACGCCCACTTGATGTCGTTCGCGATCTCGTTGCTGTCGGCGTCGGTTCGTGGCGACACGTTGATCTCAACATGGTTGCCACCGGCCCCGGACCCTCCCGTGGCGCCGGCAACGCCGGCCGCGTTCCCGAGAAGCACGTTCGGCACGACCAGACCCGACGAGTTGAGAGAGCCGACCACACCGACGCCCAGTTGGCGCGCCGCGCCCGTCGCGCCACCCAAACCGCCGAGAATCCCAATCTTGAACCCTTCGACGAAGTCGGCGCCAGTCTCCATCGCCTTGCGCGACGGGGAATGGGCGTTGATCGCAGCGCGCATCGACTTCAGCGCGTTACCACCAAGATTATTGGCAGCAGCGATCGCCATCGCCTGGTTCTCGGTAATACCAGACGCGAACCCGTCCGCGGCGGCCGCCCCAGCCGCGTTGAATCCCGCCTGGAAGGTTTGGAGAACCCCCAGGGATTTATCCTTCAGCTTGTTCAGCGCGGCGGTGACCCCCGGCGTGTTCGTGAACACACCAGACGCGAGGTTTTGCATGGATATTTTCCCGCCCGCCGTCATGGACTGTTCCATCTCGGATAGGTACTTCTGCGGGATCGTCACCCCGTACTTCTGGGCGATCTCCTCCACCTGAGGCAAGCCACCTTTCTGCGCGTTTACAAAGTCGATGATGGCGTTCAGCCCCCCGGACCCCATGATCGTCGCCTGGAGTCCCATCGACTCCTTCGTGTCGGCCGCCAACGCGGCGTTGGCGTTCTGCTGGGCCTTGACGGCATTTGCGGCGTTCTGGGCGACCGCCTGATACCACTGGGACGACTGACCACCCGCCGTCACAAACAGGGCGCCCGAGTCGGCGACGGCCTGGCCGAACAACTGGATCTGGGTTGGGTCCAACGACTGTTTCAGGTTGATCCCGACCTGGGATGCGAACGATTGAACGTCGCCCTGTGACAACCCGAACGTTTTCGCCAAGGTACCGACGTTGCCGTTCATGGTGGTCATCTCCCGGTTAAGGTCGATCGACGCGCCGTAAAGGGCCTGCATTTTGCCGCCGGTCACCTGGATGGCCGTGGACCCGGTCTTCATGCCGTCCATCTGGGAGTTCAGTTTTCCGAGGTTGCGGGCGATCTGGTCCAGGTCGTTGCCGATTTGCAGCACGTTGTCGGTCGGCATTTGGGCGATCTGCTGGTTCATGTCCTTGATCGCCTGCGCCGTCTGCTCCGCGGCGGACGGCCCATGGTTAAACAGGCCAACGAACGCTGGGATCAGGCTCACGCCGATCGCCCCGGCCACGAGACCGATCGGTCCCAACATGCCGCTCAGACCTGACGCCATCCCGCCGACACCCTCCGCGGCGGACGCTGCGTCTTCGCCTGCGGTGGCGAGCGGGCGGCCGAACCGGTCGACAAGCCCGGTGGCGTTCCCTGCCGCCTGCCCCATGTCGTCCACTGCGGTCGTGGCGAGCTGGAGGTTCTGCACGGGCGCCGCAAGGATGCGACCCCACAGGTTGTTCATTATCTCAACGGCTGGTTTGAGAAGGTTGAACTTGCCCGCCAATATGGCGATCCCGGCGCCCCACGCGATGATCGTGCCCAGGAATGGCACGCGGATCAGATCGTTGAACAGTCCCACCAGGAACGAAAGTGCTTGGACGAGGCTAGGTGCTATCGCCATCTCCATCCGCCCGAACACCTCGACCAGGGGCGGTAGCAACTGCAACAGTTGGATCACTTCCTGCTTGTGCGCCGCGAACAGGTTGTGCATCGACGTTTGGCCACTGACCGAGGTCTCCCAGTCGTGGAGCTTCTGGAGCATCTGCGTGAGGTTCTGGACTATCGCCTGGCTGGTGCTCACATAACCGGGGAACAGGTTGTTGTGGCTGGAGTCGGCGTGGAACAACTGGTAGATGTCCTGGGCGATCAGTTTGACCAGGCCCTCCCACGCCCGGAAGTCGCCGATCAGGCGCCCTATCTCCGCGTCCCACGACGCCAGGCCAGCACCGTTGTTGTACTTGGTGAAAAACGCGTCGAGGGTGTGAACGAAACCACCCGAGTAGTGCGACGCGGTGTCGACCGTTTTGGCGAACAACTCGAACGCCTGGGTGGCCATGTGCATGGCGGTGGGAAGGTTCTTGGTGAACTCGTTCTCGAGGTCGGTGAAGATCCCCAGGCCACCGGTCCCCGACGAGTTCTGCAACCAGGAGAACAGGCCGCCCTTGCCGGTTAGCGACCCCTGGATGATCCCCATGTTCTGGGCGGCGAACTTGCCGATCGTGGGGAGGAACGTTTCGCCAACACCGATACCCGAGGTGATGATCTGCGCCCCGGTTTTCTCCGCTGGACCGGTGTACTTGTCGAACAGGTCCTTGAACGTGGCCGCGGCCTGCGACGCCTGCACCACCGCGGCGCGCGCCACGGGGGAGAAACCTGCGAGCGTCAAGTTGTACTGCGTCTGCGCGGCCGCGGCCTGCCGCGACTTCGGGCCGTAGACAGCTATCGCCTGGTTCAACTGGTCCTGGGCTTGCGACACCTTCTTGATGTCACCCGCGGCCTGGCCGATACCGGCAAGGTCGGTGCCCATCCCGACACCCATCACCCCGAGCGAACCCAACCCGAGAAGACCGCCGCCGAGCAGACCGCCCGCGGCGGAGACCGTGAGACCGACGCCGGTCATAATCGCGTGCTCGGCCCCCAACCCGGCGAGCCCCAACGGGGTGCCGATGCCCGCCATGCCGAGAAACCCGCCGCCCCACCCGAGGGTGGACAGGATGCTCCCACCACCGTGGAAACCGGCGGCACCGAGCATCAGCGCGAGAAGGCCGCTTCCGCCGCCACCGCGACCCGAACCGCCCCCTAACGCTGTCACGGCGGCCGCGTCCGTGCCGCCGGTTCTATTGAACAGGGTCCCAATGTCGGAGCCGACCGACACCCCGGGGCGTTGCGACAGACTCATCGTCGCAGCGGACGCGAGCGCGTTGAGGGACGTGACCCCCGTCGCAAGTTCGACCCTCGCTCGTGCCAGCCCGTCCAGCAGGGGCCTCGTGTCGATGCCGACTTTCGCGTTCGCTTCGGTGTCCGCGAAGTCTCGGAGGAGGGCTTTGTCGCGGGCGATCGTTGACACAAGGTCGCTGTCGCGGCCGATCACGTCCACCACGACGGGAGGCAAGAAGCTGTCGGGCACCTAGCCTCCTTCGATAGCTATCGCGATGCGCTCGTTCGCCATCGCCTCGATCGCCGGCATCGCGGACTCGGCACCAGGTTTCAGGTACGGTTCCGGTTTCTGGAATACACGTGTGCGGTAGTAGACGTGACCGAACTTCTCGAAGCGCAACAAGCTCGCCGCCTGCGGGAAAATCTCCCCGCCCAACTCGCGTTGCCTGCCGTAGTCCTTTGTCGGCCCCACGCGCCCGGCCCACGTGTCGTCCGATACCTCGACCGGGCCTTCCACGTCGATCGACCGGCGCAGGTCGCCGGGCATGTTCGTCGTGTTCCCCGGCGTCCCGACAGGCGCCAGTCCCATCGCCGCCGCCTGGATGAGGTGCAGGGCGTCGGCGGTTATCTGGCGTGTCTGGTCGCGGACCCTTTCAACGAGGGCGTCGAGCCCGGCGATGGTCGCGTCAACATCAGCGCCCACGGGCCTTCTCCTCGGCCGCTTTGATGGCCTTCTTGTTGGCTGACGCCTCCAACCTGTTCCGCATCCCGGCGAGAGCGATGTCCCAGTCGGCGTCCACGGCGGACACTTCGTTCAGGAACTGCTGGTGGTCCCTGACGGCTCCGGGGAAGAGGGTTCGCCACTGGAAGCTTTGCCAGCGGAGGAGGACTTCGTCGTCGGGGGCGACCCTGGATCGTCCTTCGTCGAGGACAAGTTCGAGGACCCAGAGTCGATGGTAGGGCTATCGGCGTCCGACGACGTGGTGAAGTCGGTTTCGCTGGCGGAGGGTGGCACACCGCGCGTCGCTGCGATGAGCGCGTCGTACACGTCGCCCGGTAGTTCGCCGATGGTGTCGATCGTCGGGAGCGGCTCGGGGCGCGTCCACGACTCCAGGAGGGCGACGGCGGACGCCTCATACATGGTCTGCAACGCGAGCGACTCGTGAAGAGTGAACCTGACCTTCGCTAACGCTTCGCCCACCTCCACGAGTCGGGCGTCGCGTTCCTCCGCGGTTTCCTCGGCGGGCGCCGGGCGGAAAGCCAGCTCGGGGTACTTGCGGAGCGCCGATTCGGCCGCCTGCGCGGACGCCCGGACGATCTTGCGGCCGAAACCGGTGATCTGGTCTTCGTCCTTGAAGGTGGCCTCCCACCCGTCAAACTTTTCCGTTCTGGACACTTGGCTCCTTTGTTGGGGGTCAGCTACCTACGTAGGCGGTGGTGGTCGCGTTCGCTATGGTGCAGACGATCGGCGACTTGCCGCCCGCGAGGGCGTCCGTCGCGGACGGGAGAAGCTGAAGGTCGAACTGTGTTTTGACCTCGCCCTTCGCGCCGCGCACGACCTCACCTGTCTTGAACTTGGTGTTCGTGGAGTGCAAGTTCAGGGCGTACCCGGTCTGCACGTCGTACAGGGTGATGTCCAACGCTTCGGTCGACCCGGCCAGGTATTGGGCGACCTGCGGGGCACCGGACTGCTCGATCAGGGTGAGCTTGCCGACCGACGTGATCCCGTTCGCCTGGTACTCGAAGTAGGTGGGAGAACCGGTGACGGCCGGTATCGCCTTTATCTGGCGCCCCAAGTCGATCTCCCAGTCCTCCGCGTAGTTGATGGCCGTACCGCCGATCGAGATCGTCGCCGTCCAACCCGGAGGGGCGGTCGTCGTAGAAGGCGAATAGGAAGGCGTGGACGGGACAACAAAGGGGTTGGCGAACCAGTTGCACGTGTAATCCACGAACCCCGTGGCGTTACCCTTGATCGTCAGTTTGTCCAACTGGGCTGCGCTGAACTGCCGCCACTGTTGCCCGTCGAAATCGTTGATCGTGCACGACAACGGCATGTTCCCCGTTGCCGGACTGTTGTTCAGCAGCGACCACTGGTGCTTCGTCAGACCCGTGACCGTCGCAGCGTTCGCCTGCGCGTTCACCAGCGGGGTCGTCAGGGTGACCGTGAACGGTCCGGTACCCGAAACAGCCGAGGTCAGGTGCGTTTCCAGGGTGGCACCCGACCCGATCACAATGTACGACCCGGCCGCTATCGTCGCCGTCGCGGAGATCGTCGTCGAACCCTTCGTCGCCGAAGACGCCAAAGTGGTGGACGCCGGGGCGGCCGTTTTCGTGTCCGGCGACCCCAACTCGGCGGCGAGAAGGATCGGGAACGTGTCCAGGTACGGGTACGAGTCCCACCCGTGCGCGTCGTAACGCAACCCGAGTTCCTGGTCGTAAATCTCGACCATCGAACCCTGCAACGTTTCGTCCTCGATCACAGCCTGATCGAACTTCAGTTTCGGGGAACGGATCGGGACCGCAGACGTGGTCGTCGCGGCCGTCCCACGTGTGGCCTCCAAACCGAGCAGCAGCTCGGTACTCGAGACAGGATAAGCAACGCCCGTGCCGGCCATTGTGATTACTCCTTCACTTCGTCAGAGTTGTCGCCGGCCGGCTCCAGGTCGGGCTTGGTCTTTTTCGCTTTGGGTGCGACAGGCTTGAGGAACGGGTCGCGGAAGTCGTCTGGTACGTCCACGTCGGCGCGTTCACGTGGCCCGAGGTGCAGGGTGCGGCCCGTTTCGGTGTCCACCAGGTGCGTCCAGGTGCGCGCGTAAAAGTCGGTGTTCTCCATCAGCATTGGGGAGAAGTCCTTTCAGGAAGGCGAGAGGTTGCCTAAATCCCCGAGCCGCTTATCCACTGCCAACACTCGAACTCGACGTTTCCGACGATCAGGGTTGTGAGCCCGTCGTCGGTCGAGAACGGTTCGGCCTGGGTGTGGGTAACTCCAGCCGTGAACTCGCCAGCGGACCACACCGTGGCGGGGGCGGAAAGGGTGGGGTTGTTGCGGATCAGGATGAACAACTGGTCGATGATCGAGTCGTAGTCGATCTGTGCTGCCGTGGCGTCACCCGACGTGGAGGCGAAGAACAGTTCGAGCACGACCGGGATTATCAGGGTGTCGTTGACGTTCCCGCGTCCGGCGAACGCCCGCACCATCCGCTTGTCCTTGCCGGGCATGTTCACCACGACAACCGACGACGACCCGTTCGCGGACAGTTCGATCGCCTGCCCGGTCAGCGTTTGTTCGTAGTCGTCCTCTTGGATGATCGTCGGGCGCGCCTGGTAGACGGTGCCCACGTAGGGGATGTTCGCCGCCTGGATGGCCGCCTGGATCGCCGCCCGGGCGTCGACACGACCCACGTCAACTGCCCGACTTCAAACGGACCATGTAAGGCGTAAGGAGCTGGCGGGCGATCTGGAAGTCCTCCATCGCTCCCGCCTGTGCGATCACCTGATCGTTCTGCCATTTCTCGCGGGGCATCTGTCCGGGGATGCGCGGCATTTCCATCGCACGCGCCCCACGTGTCTTGATAAGCATCGTCGTCAGAGAAATGACCGCCTGGTGTACGTCTGGGGGGAGGGCGGACACGGGGATGAAGTCGGGGGCGGTCGGCAGCGTGTGGGCGTTCGCGAACGCCGTGGTCGTCAACGTCGCCTTCCCCGATGACGGTGTGTTCACGGCGACCGCCTGGACGAACACGCTTTCGGTGTTCACCCCGTCGGTGACCGTCAAAAGCGTGCCAGGGAACGCCCCGGAGGCGGGATAGACGCCCCACATGCCACCGTTGCCGTCGGTTGCGTCGACAACACACGACGTGGCCCCCTCGGTCACATTGGCGACGAGTTGGGTGTGCGGGTAGCCGTTCACGTAAGACCACACCGCGTACAGTTTCCCGTACGCGGGCGTGCCAGGGACCAGGGTGGGGGACGTGGTCCCGTTGCGGAACGGCACCCCGTAGAACGGGATGTAAATGGTGCGCCGACCGAACCGGGCCGACGCAGCGATGGTCCCTATCGACGTGACAGTGGAAGGGTCGCCGCCCACGTCGCAGCCGATCAGTTCGAGGATCGGTTTGTAGTCGCAGATCAGTCGCAGATCACCCTGTTTGACAGTCGTGAACGTCGACTGCACAGCCAACGAAGCGGCCAACGACACCCCAGCCGCGGCCGGGTCGGCACCGAAACACATTGCGTCGGCCCACTGGGTTGCCCGGCGGATCGTGTCCGCCAACACCTGGTTCTGGTCCTGCGACGTGCCCCCAGGTTTGAGACCCCTCGTGGACATCGCGGTCGGGGCGTACTGGTATTCGGACAGGGAGATGTACGGGATCGGCGGCGCACCAGACGACCCTGTCGCCGGGTTCACGGCGGGGGTTGTCAGGACCGTTGGCGTGTAGGGCGTTGCCATCCGGTCCTCCTCAGTGATGGTGCGGGACTTCGACGTGCTGGTGCGGCCGGAACCCTTCGGTGCCGAGCGCCCACAAGATCCGGCCGTCCAGGTTGCGCCAGTGCGCTTGCGAGGCCCACGTGCCGGCGCCCGTGTTCGCCCGCACCGCCGCGTTGGGAACCTTTTCCATCAGTTCGGCCCGGAACCGGACGCACCCCAACGACTGGATAGTCGCGTTCAACTCTCTGATCCGGTCGCCTTGCCCCTCGTAGGGGCTCGCCGACCACAGGCATTCGCACTCGACTGCCTCGCGTAACGCGTCGGCGGTCAACTGGACATCGTGTTCGACTATCAGGAACGTCTCCCGTTCCCGCCACAGACGTTCCAACAGGTGGGCGTAGTCGTACTCTGTACGCCCGACGAACACGCGCTCGGCGTCGGGAGCCAGTTCGGCCAGCGCCCCCTGTGTGAGCGGGTGAATGTTCGTGTACGGGACGACAACGCGCAGAGGACTAGCCGTCCTCTTTGCGGGGTCGCCCCGGGGCCCGCTTCGGGGTTTCTTGGTGGCGGGGGCGGTCGTCGGTGTCACGCTCGGCGCGCCCCAGGCGCACCGCGTCGGCGATCTCGCCCTCGGCGAACCAGCCGGACCCCTTGTTGCGGAAGCGGCGCAACCGTTCGGCCACGTCCTGGGGGAAGTCGAACCACCCGTTCTCGTCCGGCTTGTACGTGACCCCGTTCTCGTCCACGTGCGACGAGGCGCACGCGTCTCTCAGGCGTGTCACGTTCACGGTCCGGTTCGGCCGCATCGGGTCTGGCACCGGCTGTGGGACAGCCGTAAAAAACTTCAAATGCATCGGTGACTCCTTTTTGGAGGGGTTCTCGGGGGGCGGCGCGACGGAGCCAGCCGCGCCACCCACCCAAGAACGTTGCTCAGCGCCGCGTGGTTAGGGCTCCAGCGCCGATGGGATTCGTTAATCAGGCGCCAGCGCCTATCGCCTCAATGACACCGCAAACACCGCTCGCCTTGTTGACGAACGCCTGCTCGGAGCGGATCTCGAAGTCGTAACGGGGGCCACCGTCGGCGGACCCGGCGTTGCGGTTCGCGCCGTAGTCGAACCGGAAGAAGTCGTACAGGCATCGTGCCTGCAACGCGGAAGTGACGTTGCTGCCGGGGAACGGCAGGCTGTCGATCACCGCGACGATCTTCCCGGGCGGCAGGTACGGCATGAGCCACAAGGGGATCGGCTTCCCGTTGACGGTCTTGTTCGCGTACGTCGCGACGTGACCGCCCATGACCGCGGAGAGCTTGCCGTCGCGGGCATCGGGGGACAGCCAGGTGACAGCCTGCGGGTTGTCCAGGAAGGCGTTCGCGAAGTCGGTGATGACCTGCGAGCCCATGAGCATCCGAGACGGGGTGACCTGGTACTTGTCGTAGATCGCCTTGTTCATCGTGTCGACCTCGGCGAACGCTGCGCCCTCGACGGTGAGCGTGGCCCCGTTCAGGGACGCGTAGTACGCGCCCTGGGTGGTGCCGGTACCGGGGGTGACCAGCGCCGGGGGGTTCGTGCCCACGTTGGGGACGGGGCCGCCCGGTTGGGCGTTCCAGTCACCGAGGATGGAAGCGACGAGACCCTGCTGCCAGTACGTCTGGTAGGACGTGTCCGCGGAGGGGACCGTCGAAGGTCCGGCCAGACCGGCGTTGTAAAGCCCGGCGAGGTTGGTCGGGACGGTCTGGGTCGCGGTCGGGGCGGACGTGAACGTCACGGTCGGCACGTAGGTGGTGGTGTAGTAGTAGTAGGTGGTCCCGTCGGAACTGAAGAACCACTCGTACCCTGCCGCACTCTTTACCTGCGAGACGGTCGCTGTGATCGACCCGTTCGGGCCGGTCACGCTGATCGCCGACGACGCGGTGGACGCCGCGCCGGAACCGCCCGTGTACCAGTTCATGCCCGACAGTGCTGCCACTTTCACGTGGTACGTGGTGCCAGTAGCGATCGAACCGCCAGTGGACGACGGGGTACCCGAAGGGGTGCCGACTGCTGGCAGCGCGAACGGTGCCGAGTTGAGCTGGTTGACCTCCAGGGCGATCAACTGCTGGTTGATCGTCTGCACGGTGTCGACCGCGAGCACGTCAACGTACTGTTCGCCCTGTGCGATCGCGTCCCACGTGACCTTGCCGCCCTGGCCGACAACGGCGTAAGGCGAATAGGTGTACTGGTCCTGGATCTGGGCGATGTTCGCCGCGTAGTCCCGCTGGATGCCCTGCCAGTTCTGCTGGCTGTTGACGTTCAGCAACGTCTGCCAGAACACGGCGGTGGCACCCTTACCCTGGCCACGTGGGACAGAGTTGAAGAACGGTGTGTCGACCGGCACCCACGACATGAGGTCGTTGATGAAGTCGACACCGGCAATGTCGGTGGATGTGTCGATGCCGCTCGTGGCGGCCTTTATCATTTTGAACGTGTCTTCAGTGACCTGAAGCATGTCCGCGCCGTAAGACACGGTGGTTTCCTCCTGTTGAGAGTTGGTTGCCACCGGACGCGCCTTGCGACGCGGGCTCCCCCGGTGAGGAAGCGATTTGGTTGTGAGGGCTTAGAGCGCCTTGACGGCGGTGTCCTCAGGCAGCGAGAACGTGGTGCAGTTTTCGCGATCACCGAACAGAGCGATCTGGTTGCGCCCGAAACGCCCCGAAGGGAGAGTTCCCCGCTCATGGGCGGTAGCCTGGGCGACCATCTTCGCCATGAAACGCGCACGCTGCGCCGCCTCAAGTTCGGTCTTGGCCTGCTGGCGCTGGTAGTCGTTGACCGCCTTCTCCATCTTCGACTCGGCCGTCGCGACACGATCGTCGAACGACTTGAGGGCCGTTTCGGCCTCGGGGCCACGCAGGACCGCCGCGACGCCCACGCCGTTCACGAACGGCCGCTTCGCGGACAGTTCGTCGATCTGCTTCTGGAGCGAGGCGATCTGGGAGTCGGCGGCCTTCGCGGCGTCGCCCTCGTTGTCGCCTGCCGCCTTCGCAGCCTCTTCGGCTGCCTCCGCGGCCTTCCGCTCCGCTTTGCGGGCTTCCTTCTTGGCGGCCTTCTTGGCCTCCCGACGAGCTTCGTCGCGCTCGTCGAGCAACTTCATCAGCTCGTCGGTGTTCATTGTTTCAATCTCCTTAGAGACAGAGGGTTGGTTGGTGTTCGCGAGACCTCGTAGGGCCTCGATTGCCTGACGGATGGCTCCCTCCGTCTCTCCTAGACGGGACTTTTCGGCCCCACCTTCGGCTTTCTCCCGCGCCTCAAGTTCGGCGGCGAGACGTTCGATCTGTGCGGCGAGGGCGGCGTCGTGGTCTTCCCACTCGGCGTCCCCTGCCTCTTTGCGTGCCCACGGCGGGTTCCCGTCTCCACCCGAGTCGGGGGCGTCCGAGTCGTCGTCGTCGGCATCATCGGTTTGCGACTCGGCCTCGTCCTCGTGCAAGTCCTTGTCGGGGGCGGTGTCGCCGGTCATGTCCACGTCGGCCTTCGCGGCGTTCCCCTCGATGTCGTCGCGGGTCTGCGCCTCGGCTCCCGACTCATCGTCGGCCTTGTCGGGGGCTGTGTCACCTTGTCCGTCGCCACGTGGACCGTGAGGGAATGACACGGCTTTGGGTTCGCCGTGGTCCTCGTTGTCCGGTGACGGACCCTCGGGTTCGGGTTCGCACTCGCGTGTCTGCGAGAGGGCTTCCGTCTCGGGGACCGACTTGTCAGGTGCCGTCTGCTTCTCGGCGTCATCGTCTTTATCGAGTGGGTTGGACACCCCTAGCTCCTTTGCGCGTCGTGCGATCAGTCGTTTCGCGCCAGCCACGTCACCGTGCCCGGAACGCGCTAGGACGGCCGCGTTGTGCAGATCCTCGGTGTCTGCGATCGGATACGAACCGTTCGACAAGGCGTTGCCTTCGCTGGCAAGCTTGCGTCGTTCCGCAGTCGAGTAATCCTTCTTGTAAACGTCGGTCTCAGACTTGAACAGTTCGTCTTCGACCGCCTCGTCCACGGCCTTGGCGAGCAGGACCGGGAACCCGGACGCCCCCTTCGGGACAAGATGGAACTCGTTGGGATCAAGATCCTCGAACTCGGTGATCGTCATCAGCTACTCCTCTGTCTTGCCAGGGTCTCCGGTCGGGGGTCCATCCGTTTCGCGGAACCCTGCAACGACCCGGAGCCGTAGACGCCTTTCTTGTAGTCCTCCCACACTTCGGGAGATGCGATGACCCCGATCAGCCAGTCGCCCTTACGGATGGTCTGCTCCGACCCGTCCGCTGCGATGAACGTCCAATCAGGCCCCCGATACACACTGTTTTCGACCACCCGGAACGCGTTCTCGCCGCCAGCCTTGTGCATCAGCCCCGCGCCCGCACCGTTCGCCATGAACCGCCAGCAGGCTTTCTCGATCAGGTCCGGGGAGGCGATGTCCACGTACCCGTCCGCACCTTTGAGCGGCATACGGTTCGGCGAGTAGCCGACCATTAGCAGGAACCGGGACTCGTCGGACTTCCGTACGACAGTCGCCTTGGACATCATTTGGTGCACTGCGTCGACCATGTTCTCTGCCGCCTGCTCGGGTGTTAGATGTGCGTCGTCTGCCGCTGCCTCAATGTCCTGCCAGGTGATCGACGCGGCGCCAGGATGGCGTTGGGTTGGCTGCCGGCACCCGCAACTCGCGCACATCTCCGGCTCACTTCCCTGCGCGAGTGCCGAGAGCGCGCTTGGCGAGTGCCACGTTGCGCTCAGCGTTGGCTCTCGCCAACCCGCGCTTCCGGCCGGATTTCGGGTCGTCGCCCGTCCACCCGTAGGCGCGCATCGCGGTGCGCTTCAGACGGCGCGAAGGGTTGAACCCCATGTCAGTTGCCGAACACCGTGGCGGACAGAGTGAACGACGGGGTGGTGCCGCCAACCTCGAGCCGCAGGCGGCCGCTGTTGGTCCACGCGGCAGGGTTCGTGGACGAGATCGGCCCGACCACGGCGACCGTTTGGCCTGCGGCGGTGATGTTCGACCCGGTTTTCCACACCTGGTACCACACGTTGTCCGACCCCAACACTTCGAGGTAGGCGTTGAGGGTGGGGGACGTGCCGGACACGGCGGTCACGGTGATGCCGACCACGACCGTCTCCACCGCGAACGTGCTCAAGGAGAGAATCTTCTCGGCGGTGACGGCGGTGCCCGCCACGATTGTTGCCAACGTTGCGCGTGTCGCCATCAGTCTTCCCTCTTCGGACTCATGTGGTGGTGGGCGGTGAACCCGGCCTTCTGCGCTGCCTTCACGTTCTTGCGGCGATTGTCGACCAGGTGTGTGGCGCCGACGTGGCGCATGTAGGCCACCTTGAACCGGCTTATGTGCTTCTCCGGGACAACGGCTACGTGAGTGAAGTCGCGGCCTTTGACCATCCCCAACTGGGCGAGCGCGTGCTGTGCTTGCGGGTTGCCGGTGAGCACGTGAACCTGATGTCCACGGTCCATGAGACCGCGCATCTCGGACCGGTAATACTCGGGGTCCGCGCCGATCGTCCCGTCCATGTCCATCGCGACGATCACGTGGTTCTCCTAGTCGGGACTCGGATCAGCGGGGCCACGGCGCACCTTTCGTGGGGGTGCACGGGGATCGGGCCGTTCGGCCACTGCGGGTTCACCGTCGGCTGCGGCGACGCCGCCTCGTTTTCCTTGCAACGTGGGCAAGCTGTCGGCTCGGCCAACCAGGTCAACTCGGGAACGTTGTTCAACCTGTACGTGTCCATCGCCGCCTGTCCCACAGCCCTCGCGTACTCAGTTTCGGCCACTAGGTAGGCACGGTCGGCGTCGTTCACGATCTGGTCGATCTCGGCCTGCACTTTGCGGACAGGGAACCCCTCACGGATGCCTTCGGCTATTGCGTCGCCGATCCGGCCGACCTGGGTGTCGGTGATGTCCTTGATCCAAATGTCACGTTCCGTGAGCAGTTGTGCGAGCCCACCGTTGGCGACTTTGGCTGCTGCGTCACCGAGTCCGGGGTTCCACGTGCCCCAGTCGACGTTCGCAGCGACCGTCGCCGTCCACGGCGGCATTTCCCCACCGGACGCTTGCGCGGCCTCATGGGAGCCTTGCATGTACCCGTCGCCGTAGATTCGTGCCAGCACGTCCCTGAGTGCCTGCACGGCCCGCTGTGCGCTGGCGAGGAGGGTGCGCCACGCGTCGCCCAATGCCTTTTCGGCGGTGTCCGCTTGGAACAGGTCGCACACGTGGTCCGCGGCGACTTTGCCTTTCACTTTGGTGCACGTCCCGTCTGGGTGCATGAACGTGCACTCGTGGCAGTTCACGCCCGGCAGGGTCGCCGGCCGGTAGTGGGCGGCGGCCTTGGTGATCTTCGCCGGCCGGGTGTACGCGTCGTCCAACGCTTGGCGTATCGCAACAGGGTCGACCACGTGCGCCATCGCCTCTTGGACGAGCGGTGCGTAATGTTCGACTATCCGGTCGGTGTGACGGTGGAACTGCTCCCAGTCCACATGCGCCTGGGTGCGCCACTTGGCGCCCTTGCCGCGGGGTTGGTCTGCCCAACCTTTCAGGAGGGGGGTCACACGGTCCAACGTATCGGTAACCTTGTCGCGCACTTCCGGGTCGTCGAGGTCGGCCTTGTCCCACCAGCGGGCGTTCGACACCTCGGACCCGTCCGGGTCCAGGTTGATGTCCGTCTCGGTGGGGGCGGTGACGACGAATCCGACGTACACACCGTCAGGTGAGGTCCAGTTCCCCACGTGCTCAAAAGAGTCGGGCAGTTGAGCCCCGGTCTCTTCGGACCATTCGCGCAGACCACCAGACCAGGGGGTGTCGCCGTCGTGGTCGAGCTTGCCGCCCGGCCACTCCCATCGGGCGTACGCCTCTTGCGGGTCGTGCTTGTCGGGGGTGCGCTGCACCATCAGCACACGACCGGTGTCCGCCGCTTGGACCACAACACCGGCAGCTTGGGGTTGTGCCGTCTTGAACGCCCAGTCCACGTCCTCGCGCGACCTGGCACCTTTCAGCGCCTCCCAGACGCGTGCCTCAACACCCGAGCGGATCGCCGAATCAGCGAACCGCCGGGGGGCTTTGCCCTTGGCTACCGCTTTGCGTGCGTTCGCCCTCCATTTGGTCAGGTCGTCACGTTCGCGGATCGCCGCCGTGCCTTGCGCGGCCGACCCTTGCGAGTCGAACCACCCGTAACCAACCTCGTCAGGGTTTTGTGGTCCTTCGGGGTTGGCTACCGCGTTGGGTTCCGGTGCGCCGGGCATCTGCCCGGGCCTGGCTTCTTTGCTGGCGGCGCTGCTGCCTTGCCGAGACGCCCCCTGCGGGGCTTGGGCTTTTGGGTTGCCGGCCACCGGCAACGCCGCCTCGTCCTGACCGTTCGCGGCCTCTATCGGGTCGGGGTTGTTCGACCCGGGGACCACGTAATCGCGGTAATGCTCCGGTTTCTCCGAGGGTGAGAACGTGAGCGGGTTGATCGGCCCGGAAATCTCCTGCGGGTACGACAGGGGCACGGGACCCAACCGTTGCGAGTCGACGGTGCGCGGGTTGGGGTTCTCCAGGTCTATCGGGAGTCCCATCACCTTGTCGCGGTACTCGTCGGAGGACACGGCACCCATCTGCCACGCCACATACCAGGCTTTCGCCTCGGTCAGACGGTCCTCTTTCTCCCGTCCGGTGTCGAAACGCACCTGGACCGGCAGCGACAGGTCGTCCTGTAACACGGCGTCGAGCAGGTCCTCGTAGTAGCCAACAACCGGCAGGGTGGACACACGGAACTGCTGGTCGGTTTGGGTGTCCGATGTGGCCCTATTTACATCGTCGAGGATGCCCAAGTTCTGGGGGGTGAGCCCGTACGCGGCGACGGTGCGCCGCATCACGTACTCGGCGAGGTCCGGGTCGAAATGGTCGGGCTTGTACGGTTCGAGTTCGGTGCCGTTCGGCAACCAACGCAAACCCCACCGTTCCGCCTGGTCCCCTTGGGTCCACGCGTCGTACGTTTCCTCAAGCTCGGCGATCGCGTCCGGGTCGGTCATGCCCTCCGGGGCGATCGCGATCATCTCGGGGATCGCACCCTTCGTGAAGAAGTCGAGGAAGTACATTTGCAGCCGCAGGTCGGTGTTCGCGTTGACGAGCACCGTCTCCAACGGAGGCGTCCCATAGGGGGAGTCGGTTTCGGGCCAGAACGGCTCGTAGATGATGTCTTCGGCGTTCAACCAGTCCCACGGGACGCCCTCGATGAACTGCTGGTAGGCGGGGGCGGCGCCTTCGGGGATGTCACCGTAGTAGTCGATCATCGGGGCGATCGTCATCGCCGAGACGTTGATGAGCCGGTCCAGTTTCCCGCGGACCTTGTACCGGTAGATGGGTGCGGAGTCGAAGATCCACAGGTTGCGCTGGTTGATCGCCAACCAGTTACGGAAGAACCTTTTGCCGTCCGGCTTACGAAGGAACCTTTTGGCCTCGGCGATCTCTTTGACCGGGTTGTCCTCGTGGCCTTCCATCGCCGTGAACCTGATCCGCATGGAGCGCAGGTCGTTGATGGAGTAGCGGGTGCACGCCTGGGCCACGTCGTACGCTTTCCACAGGTGCAGGAGCGTGTCGAAGGGGATGCGGTCCGGGCGTGTTTGGGTGGTCGTGTTCCGCGCGATCTCGTAATCGAAGATGCGCGGCTGGCGCCCGTACCCGTAGTACGGCGTTAAGGGGCTGCCGGGGGCGAACGGGGCGACCATGTCGAGCCCTTGGGCGAGCATGGCCGCTTCGATATCGGCGGGTGTGATCGACGACGACGGTTGCAGCGACGCGGCGGCACGCTGAGCGAGAGCCTGGGCTGAGATTGGGCGCGGTTGGCGTGAGGCACGTGGACCGTTGAACGACGCGTGCGCGTTCCCTAGAGCTTTGGAAAGTTCGTCGACCCGGTTGCGGTCCGACGGCTCCAAAGTTCCGAGCAGACGCGGGTCGCGTGCCACCTTGACCGCGGTTTCGACCAGGCGCGTTTTCTGTTCGGGGTCTAACGGGCGCGGGCGACCGAGGATCGGCAAACGCATACGGTTGTGCCTCCTCGGCTTAGCTGGCTACGTCGTCGCGGACGGCCCCGCACCCGTAGGCGCACTCGTTCGTCGAGGGCCTCCAACGGTGCTGGCAAACCTTCTGGGCCCGCTCACGCGCCCGTTGCGGTCTGCCACGTGCCGCGGCGAGCTGCTTGTTGAACCGGGCTGTCTGGCGGTCCTGGGTGGCACTCGGGTTCGTTTCGCGTTCCGCGATCTTGCGTTTCATCATCTCCACGAACGCCGCCGAAGGGGAGGCGGTGCCGGCGAGAAGCAGGTGGCAGGCCATGCCGATGGTGACCGCCTGGTCGTCGTGGCCGTTCTTGTCGTGATCCAACCTTGTGACCCCCGGGGCGGTCTCGCGCAGGCGGACACGCAACAGTTCCTCTTTCAGCGCCGCGTTATCGGGGATCTCGACCTGCCGGTTACGGAACGCTTGCACCAAGGCTGTGGCGACCTGGCCGACCGACGTGGCCGAGAAAGTGAACTCGTGCGCTTTGACCCGTCGGCGGTTCAGGTTTTGTAACGACCCGACGAACTGGTCGGGGTCGGCGTGGACCTCCGCCCGGTTCCATCTCGGGGCTTGGGCGGCCAGCCATTCCTCCACGTCCGCCAGTTGCACCGGACGTTTGCGGGACCCACGCCAGCGTTCCAGGTGGTCCACGACCGCTTTCTGTGCGCCACGTGGGATAGCAGGGTCGACAGGTTCGGAGTGGGCGACGACCATCACCGTGGCGTCATTCTTCGTGCCGATGTCCACCGTGATCACGTACTTGACGCCCGCACGCGGGTATCGGAGGGTCCAGCCGCCGCCGGTCAACCCGACGGGCGCCACAGACGTGGCAACCGGTTTGCGGGCCGCGATGTCGTAATCCTCGGGGGAGATCGCCCGGTCCTCGTCCTCCGACCACACGTTCAACACCAGCCGGTCGAACTCCGACGGGCGCAGCTCCCGGCGCAGGGCGTCGATCTCTTTCGGGTCCTGCCATGGGACCGGGCCCGGCATCTCCGACACCCGCCACGTGTCGTCGTCCTGGGCGGAACGGTAAATCTCGTGCGACCAGTGCGACGGCTCGCCCGCCGATGTCAGGATCACCAGGCGGCACCCCGGCGTCTTCTGGACCGTCGTGCGGACCGCCGTGTAAACCCTTTTTGCGCCACGTGTCTCGGGCCACTGGGCGAACTCGTCCAAGATCAACAGGTGGGCGTCCCTGAGCCCCCACGCGCCCGAATCGGACAGGTTCAGGATGCGAATCCACGCACCGTTCGGGGCGACGATCTTCTCGTTCTCGACCGTCAACAGCCCGTCGATCTCCGGCGTGCGGGCCACCAGCGACGCCGCGGCGTCGATCAGAATCCCGGCCTGCTCACCGTTCGACGCCACCACATACCCGCGGGCACGCAACGGGGCGTCAACCGCCAACCACGACAACGCCACCCCCGCAAGGTCCGTCGTCTTCGACCCGCCACGAGGCCGGGTACAAAAATGGCGGTGAGGGCCGACCCCCCCACCGATGATCGCCTCCGCGTCCGCCTTCTGCTCGTCGACAGCCTGCTCACCCCAACAGCGGCCGTCCTCGAGGCGCAACGCCCACATGAGGTCCAACGCCGCGTCGCTCACAGGTCAACAACGAGGACGAAGCATCGCAGGTAATCGTCCAGAGCCACCTCAACGTCCTGCTCGTGCTCCAACCCGAAAGTGATCCGGTCCGGCTTCGCCGACGTGTACGAGCGGCGCACAACAGTGTGCTCCGTGCCTCGCACAATGATCTGGTGTCTGTTCGGCCTCACCGCACGCGCCGGGACGGCCTGCGGAATCTCCGACCAGGTCAAACAGAACCCCGACGCAACTCCCGCCCACGCGACACCAACTCGCGCACCCCATCAGCAGCGAAATGCTTCGCCATCCCCAAATCCTTCATCAACCGCGCACGACCAGTCGGGTCCAACCCCAACGACTCCGTCGCCTTCATCAGATTCGACTCCGCCTTCGACACCTCACCCCACAAATACGCCGGCACCGCATCAACCCCAGACAAAATCCCCCGCTTCGTCACCACATCGCGCTCCCCCAACGCAATCGACATCACCCAATCGTTCAACAAGTCGTAACGGGCCTTCGCCTTACACCACGTGTCCACCGCCACCACATCCGGCTCATCCACCCACACACACGCAGCCATCAACTCCGCATGAACCTCACGCGACTTCTCATCAATCACCCGCGCCGAAAACGCCCCATGCTTCACCGACTCCCGATTCCCCGGCCCATACGGCTGGGCCTCACGACGACGGAAAGGCTGAACGTTGCTCATCAGCCCTCCAAAGGCTCAAACACGCGACAACGGGATTTTCGGGGCTTAGCGGGATCCCAGGTCCAGCTCGAAGGTAACGAGATCGGCCTTTGGTGCCTCTGGGCCGGCGCTGGCTAGCACTCTGACGTGCTTACTTGATGCTTGCTGGAGTGAGCACAAGATAAGTGCAGGTCAGACACTAGTTACAGATAACGGAAAGTATCCGTACTGGGATGGTTACACGATTACACGCGGGATTTCCGCTCCTAACCCCACCTTCACAAGCTCCCCGCAGACGCCTACCCCTCAGGCTGTCTTTCGTGTCGTTTCTGCTCAGTCGTCGAGGAGGGGTTCGTTTGGGTTGGTCTGCCGCATAGCCGGTAGAGCCGGTAGAGCGTTGTTCGGTCTCACTGGCGCATCTGTTGGATGCGTTGCCTGGTGAGGTCGAGGAGTTTGGCTAGTTCCTCGAGTGTTGCTCCACGTGCCAAGGAAACTCTGGACGTTGCAGCGGCTTCGCTGTATGTTGGTCCACGTGGCTAATAGTCATCTGACCGCCGAGGACGTGGCCGAGCGGCTTGGGATCACGTCGAGCACCTGGCGAGGGTATGTCGCACGTGGCCAGGCGCCGGCGCCAGACAAGAAGCTCGGGCCGTTGAACCTGTGGAAGCCTTCGACCATCGACGCTTGGTCACGTGCCCGGCCTGGTAAGGGCTGGCGGGCCACGTCGAAAGAATCTCCCGAAACCTCTTGACGATACAGCACCATCGCTGTATGCTAGGGGGTATGACGTTGACCGAAGGAGCCACCATGAGCACCAAGGAAGAGACCTACCAGGAAGCCTGTGACTACTACGTTTCCCGCTTCGAGGACATAGCCAAGCTACTCCGGGTCCAAGACCACGCCCAGCAGCTCGACCACGACACGTGGGCCGAAGAGTGCCGCGAGCGCATTGAGGAAATGCCGCTCTCCGTCGAGTGCGAAACCATCGACCTACGGGGCGAAACCATGCAGTGGTCAATTCTGCTCGGTACCGGTGGTCCGGCCGATCGGGTGCGGGTCACGACCGACTACCACGGCACCGTCGAGGACGCCGTCTACGAATACCAGAACTGGTTCACGCCGTGGACTGAGCCGCTCAACCAGGACCGCGACCTAGTCAGAGCGTTCGCTGAGGTCTTCTACTACTCGGAGCTTCGCGACGTGGTCGCCGGGCAGATTCCGGGCGTGCTGCCCTGATCGACAGAGGAGGTCCCGCCGCCAGTGTTGCCGGTGGGACCTTCCCCGTTTATCGGGAAACCAATGAAGCGGCCCGGGCGGGATTGCCGTCCCCCCGGGCCAGGATCACCGAAAAAGAGGATTCGATGACCAAGACAGAGACTACCCGGACAGCGTTTTTCCGATGCCGAGACATCGGCTACGGGATCGAAGAAGGCGAGATAGAGCTACCGCCTCTGGACTCACCCGACTGGACCGGTAAGCGACCCTACCGGCTCATTTGGGGCACGTGGGCCACGTCCGACGCTGGTGCCACCGTCTACCTGTTCGACGACGAGGTACTACCCGATTTCGAGCGGATCCTTGCCGACGTTGTTTCCACGTCCGATCAGTTCAACCGGGTAGCAGCCGAAACACTCACAGAACTCGCACGCTGGGAATCTGAAGGTGGATCTTTGGGCCACGTCGCTGGGGTGGCATCATGACCACGGCCGGCAGGATCACGAAAATAGCGATCGTCCGGGAGGACGGTTACCCCGTAGGTATGACGGCCCCGTGCTGGATGTATTGCACGTGCGGCGACAGACTCCCTGCGCTCAACGGTAACCAGGAATGTCCCACGTGCCACGTCCGTTACGACGGCTCCGGGTGGGTCCTGCCATGACCTACCGGGACCGCAGAGAAGCCAAAGCCGAGAAGCTCACCGAATGGGCCGAGAAGCGCCAAGCGAAAGCCGAAGCAGGCTGGGCACGCGGTGACGAGATGGCATCGGTAATCCCGTTCGGGCAGCCGATCCTCGTGGGTCACTACTCCGAGGGGCGCGACCGTCGCTACCGGGCCCGCATTGCCAGCACGTTCGATAAGGCGCTAGAAGACCAGCGCAAAGCCGAGGACATGGGATCACGTGCCGAAGGAATCCGCGACCAGCTAGCAAGTTCGATCTACTCCGACGATCCCGACGCGATCGAAGCCCTCGAAACTCGGATAGCGAAGCTCGAGGCCGAACGTGAGGCGATCAAGGCTCACAACAAGGAGCACCGCGGCTCGAAGAAGTGCACGTGCCCCGAGGATTGCAACTGCCGCAACCCTTGGCAGCACCAGACGTGCAAGTGCAAGAACCACCCGCTGCCCGCCTACCACCTCCAGAACCTTTCCGGCAACATCAAGCGCAACCGGGACCGGCTCGAAGTTGTGCGCCGCCAGGCCGCACGTTCCGAACGCTGCGAGGCTGCCGGCGGGATCGCCATCGAGGATCATCGCAGCGGGTACTGCTCGGTGACGTTCTCCGAGAAGCCCGACTACGACACCCGGCAAGCCCTCAAAGATGCTGGGTTCCGGTGGTCGCAGGGGTCCTGGTGGGGCAAGCGCGACCAGCTGCCCGAGAGCGTGGCATCGTGACCGCCCGCTACATCTGCAAGACGTGTGGCGCCGAGTCACCCGCCGGTATCGGGTACGTGATCTACACGCAACCGACACGGGACCATCCCGCTCCCGATTGCCCTGGCCCGCATATCGAGGATGGAATGTCGGCAGAACTTGAACTAGCCCGCCTGCGTGCATCGCTCGAAGAGTGGAGGCGCTACCTGGCCGGGCCGCGCGGCGAGCAGTGCATCGAGCTGGAGCAGATCCGATCCACGTCCGAGCCGTACAACGGTCACAAGCACTACACCGACTGGTACGAGGACCACCGCGGGCAAGTCGTGGCGCTCAACGCGATCCTTGGCGGCGAGTACGACTACCCGGCCCTCCTGAACCATTCGGGGGGCCGGTCGTGACCAGCCTTCTGTCCACGTGGTGGCCGATCCTCGCCGGCCTAGCCGTCGTCGCGTTGGTGCTGATGATCCGCTACCGGACCCACGTGCGCTACGCCATACGCGTCGCACGTGCCGTAGTGAACGACAAACGGCTGCCGAAACCGCTCCGGTGGGCTATCCGGGTCGGCCTGGTCGTCAAATGCTTCCCTTTGGATTTCGGCGCCGACGAGCTGATCCTTGGCACGTGCGGGATCATCCTGTTCACGTGCTACCGGAAACAACTCGCCCAGATCGTTAGCGAGGTCCAGCGATGATCCGCCGAGTGTTCGGACCCGATTCCCTCAAGCTCCGGTTGAGACTGTTCGCGGCCGAAATCATCGGCACAGCCGGTTTTATCGCATCCCTGTATGTTGCTGGAAAGGTGACAAAACTATGACTACGCGAAGTGTGACCATCCGAGCCACGTTCGACACGCTCCTAGCGGGCGATCGCGACGTGGAAGACGTGGTGACCGACGCTCTCCTCAAGGAGTTCGGCACCCTCAACGCCTACACCGTGCAGGCTTACGACTCGACCACGGTTTATGGCGATGCCGAGGATCTGACATCATGAGAACCGTTTGGGCTGTGACACGCGGGAGCTACAGCGACTACAAGGTGCTGGCGATCTTCGCCGCTAACGCGGATGCTGAGCGACACTTGGCAACGGCGTCCGCTTCGGGGATCTGGAACCGGGCGGAAAGCGTTGAACAGTTCGACTTCTACGACGAGGGCGAACAGCCCGAACTGATCACGTGGTACGAACGGAGCGCCGTAATATTGGACGACGGGAGCGCGACCCACGAGAACGAGTCCGTTCAAACCGACTGGGATTATGACCAGCTCTATGGACACCAGACGGCGCGACCGAGCGTCCGATTCGTCCGGGCCCCCATCTACCAGGATAAGGGCGGCAGGCTGGAGATTCGCGGCACCGACCGCCAAGCCGTCAATCAGTCATACGGCGACAACTTGGCCCAGATTCGGTACGGTGCCGAGCAGACAGGGACGGCGGATCTGCCGTACCGGTCCACGTGAAACCGGCTCGCCTGTTCTGGCTGGTCCTGCTCGTCTTCTGGGGTTACATCGGCGTGTACGCGTGGACACACGATCATGCGACCCACGTGGCCCGCAAACCTTTGCCGGCCGGTGTGGTGACCACGTGCCCCACAGGCTCGTACACGTTCGTCTGGTTGAAACTCCCCAACGGTGACCGCGTCCTATGTGGGAATCCCCCGCCGAACAACGTTGGCACGTGGGGCCAGAACCTGCCCGAGCCTGGTGACGTGCCGGTCACAAGCCCTTCCGGTTCACGTCCTGCGCCGAAGCCGGGCACGTGCCCCGCCGATTACTGCCAGCCGAACAACCCTAACCCTCTGCCGCCGAACCAGCGGCCGAAGGCTTAAGCCGCCCGTCCCAGCACTGCTACCGGGTCCAAGCCTCGTACCACCAACGTGGGGAACGTGCACCCAGACTTCACGCAAGCCGACAACCTGTGCTGACCGCCCAACAGTTTCCCCTGTGCATCAAAGGTGATCGTTTTGCCGTTCAGGGCCCACGCGCCAGCCTTCATCTGCCTCGCGTACTTACGAACCCGTTTCGGGTCGATAGGCCGGTGCTGATGGTTGTTTTCCAGCCACGTGGCTGCAAGTTCTGGGGTCACGTCGACGATCTCGACAGTGACACCTTGTCCCACGTGGGCCATAGTCAGGCGACCACCTGCAAGCTCGGTTTGTCGCACTCGTGGACCAAAGGTTCCGGTCGTACCTCAGCGATCAACTGGCCCTCTTTGTGGGTCACGTGGACACGAAGCTCTAGGTGCACCACGTCCGAGCAATCCGGGCATTCAGCTACGAGGATGCGCCTTGAACTGCGCGCCCAACCTGGCATCTTGCCCACGTGGTTCGCCCTCCACCATGACCCCGAACGCGCCACGTCCACCACGGCCCGAAGGCACATTGGTGGACGATGACACTGAGTAAACTACATCGTGAGGATTCTGTCAAGCGACCTGCGGTTTCTCTGGTTGGACACGTTGGACACCCTTCGCCGTGGAACGCGCAGCGACGACCCCCTTTAGCTGGGCGCCTGGTGTCACCCCGGCACGCAACGCTTGTTTCGCCAACGTCCAGTAGCACGGGGACGCGTGCACCGGGATCTCGTCCACCCGTCGCAGCAGAGACTTGCCTTCCCCGTCGCGCCCCGATGGTGCCGGTTCGCCGCAGAACCCGCACACCTCGACCTCTGGCCGGCGGTCCGGTTTCTGGTTCGGACGTGACCGTTCCGGTTTGCCGTGCTCGGGGTCGAAACCGAAGTGGTATCGGGCCCTGTTCGCGGTGCGTGTCACGCCGTTGGACACGTCGGTCGCCTGCGTCAACCATTCGGACGCGGTGCGGTTCTCCTTCCCGAACGCCAGGGCGGATGTCGGGTCGGAGTATTCGCTTGTGGTCGGCACGGCACCCGTTCCGCGGCACTCGGCGCAGTCCAGTCCCGTCCCTCCGGTTCCGTTGCACACGTCGCAACGAACCGATGAGGCGCGCCCCGGTTGGGCGTCGTACCCGCGGCCACGACGGAACCCGACCGACCGAGCGTCGAGTTCGGCGTAAGGGATGGCGTCCATGATCGCGTCCACGTCCACGTGCAGGTCGTGGCGGACCTTCTCCAACTCGTCCAACGCCGCGTACTGGGCGTCCGACAAGCGACGGTACGAAGGGGCCGTGCGTGGCAGCTCAGGTCGCCTTCGGTCGGGTTTCGTGGTGCTCATGCCGCCCTCCTCGCCCAAACAGGGTTCACGTGCTCCACGAAATCGCACGCGAGCAGCAACGCTTCGGCGAGTTCTCTCATGGTGGACACGTTCCGTTCGGTCGAATGGGAACGTTTGTGACGTGGGTCCAGTTTGTCTTTGGTGTGGTCGTATTCGGACCACGTGAACCGGACGGAACGCTCGCAACCGAAAGCCTCAACTTTGAGGTCTGGGCGCACGTCGATGGCACGTGTGAACCGCTCGTAAAGGTCGTCCAGTTGCTTCCATGCGTCGTGTCCGACGTGGTCCGCGCCGGCTTCTCTTCGGATGGTGTCCAGGTCGGTCTCCTCAAGACGGTTCACACTCGGCAGCCTTTCGTTCGTTTTCGTTCCCACGTGGTCCCCATTCGCTTAGGATCGCTCCGCACTGCGGCGGCGGTCCCATGCACGCGGCCACGTGAGCACCGTCATGGCCGGGTAGCAGCTCGCGTCGGACCACGTCATCGTCCTTCCAGTCGCGGACCGCTCCGCATATCTCCCACGTCTGACTCACGGTGTCTCCTCTGGGCCACGTGGTTCGCTGGAGCATGTGGGGCAGAAGTCGTCCCCCTCACGGTGTGTCCACCCCTCATCGGGTCGCGGACGATCAGGACGGGTCACGTGGCACCCGTCGCATTGGAACTGGATCGACGCCACCCGCCACGTGACCGTGTGGCCCATGTGCTCCGAGACAGATTCGAGCAGATCCTTGGTGGCATCCCCAGCCTTGACCGCGTCCTCGATAGTCACGTGCGGGCCGTGCAGCGAAACCGCGAACCGGGCACGTGGCCCGTCATCGTTTTCAGCCATCCCTCAGTCGCCTCCTAAGCCTCTCTCGGTTCCAAGATTCACGACGCCTCCTTGTGTCGCAGTCGGTCAACGAGCGCACCGAACCGGCCCCGCTGACACGAACAACGACCCTGGCCCACGTGGCCCGTGTTCTGGCAGGTCGCACAATCCGGTGGCGCTGGTGGTAGCGGTTCCCGTTTGGCGTCGTTGATCTCGTACAGCTTCGACGCTGCCTCAGCCGTTCGGACCACGTGGTTCGGCTTGCCTGCGGGTTGGGGGTTGCAGGCTTTGACGACCTGCTCGCAGGTGACATTCGGGTCGGCTGATAGCAGATCCGCTATCAGCGCCTTATGTTGCTCAACGCGCCACGCACGTGCCGAACCGAGAAACGCCTCCCTGTCGAAGATCGGCTTACCGCTGTAGCGGGACAGGTCCAACTCTGCGAGACGGTTGATCGCGTCCCACACGGCCTGCGGCCACTTCCGCGTCGTCAACTATTTCCCCTCTTCGCCATCGCTCGCGAAAACAAGCTTTAGAAGAACAACAGATGTAAGTAGGGAAAACCGAGCGAGACGATACGTACGACCCGATCCGATACGAACGATACGGCACACGGAATCCATTAGGACTCCCCGCCGCGTCCGTCTGGAATCCGCTCGGAATCCGACTGGAATCCGAGCGCCTTCCGCTTGCGGTCCCTATCGCGCTTCCGTCGGGAATCCAGGTCGGCTTTCGAGAAGTTGTATTCCAGAAAGTCCTTGATCTTAAAGCCGTTTCTCCGCTTGTCTCGTGTCCAGCGGCCCACGTTGACGAGGGTGTCCGCAAGTGATTCCCAGTCCGAACACCGGTACATTCCTGCGAGCATTGTCAGATCATCGTCGGAGATGAAGCCGTCGTTCTCGTGCAACATTGTCCAGCACATTGCGACGGAATCGAGGCCAGTTGCGGCCATTCCGGCTGTGCGTAACTTGTGGTTAACCGCTCTCTTGGGATCGAGTTTCACCCACACGGCGGGTAGTCCGACCCCTCAAGGAGAACTTCGTAGTCAAGGGTCTCGTAGGGATCTCCACCGGGATACAGCTCCCACGAGCGCATCCCGTGTCCGTCTGTCCATGTGGTCTGCCAGCCGCGCATGAAGCCCTTGCACTGCCACCACCACTGATCCCACTCGCCTTGGTCCTCTGGTGTGCCAGGTGTCCGGGGTGGGCCCTCAAGAGCAACGAGGTAGGCCGTGGGCTCCGAAGCCCAAACGATCTCCATCCGGCGGCGCAAAGCCTCAGTGTCGCCGAAGACGCCCTTGATCTCCACGTAGTAGGTCGTGTTCTCGTAGACCAGACGGAAGTCGGGGAGGTACTGACCGGTGGCACTCGCGAAGCAGACCGGCTCGTACGCCCACGCCAGCCTGAGGTCGTCTAGGTACGCGGCCCAGGACGCCTCGAGACGCGACCGCATCTGTATGGCGCGGTAAAGCGTCGGACGACCCGTCCGAAAGTAGGGATTGTCGCTAGGATCTATCGCCATCGGGACACCTCCGTTGTGTTCCGGTCGGCACCCCGGGCGTTCCAAGCGTCGCGGGGTGCAACTCTGTCACCCCGCATTCTAGTCCACGTCGAACGCTTGTTTGGGCTGGTCAAGCCGCCGCCCCTTTCTGTTGATCCCAGCAGCACTCAGGCCAACAACCTTTGGCGTCGAAACTCTCAACAAGAAGACGCACACAAGAAGAGCAAATCGTTTCGCCCCAATAGGCCAGGATCACGTGTTTGGATTCACGTTTACAGCGGTCACACGTGGTCCACGTGGTCACGACGCTTGCCTCTGGCCCACGTGCTCCACGGTGAGCAACAGCGGGCCCACGCGGTCAAGGGCCAGCGCGGCGTTCCGCTCGTCCAGGTCGATGCCGATCGCCTCCCGGCCGTGGCCGGTTGCCACCGCGAGGGTTGTGCCTGAGCCGGCGAACGGGTCGAGGACTAGGCCCGGGCGCCAGTGGTCTTCGTTTTCGCCGCAGTAGGAGTCGCCCGTGTTGTGTGTGGTCTGGTCGATGGTGGAGCAGCAGCCGCAGCACGTCCAGCCCACGGTCGTAGTCACGCGGTCGGCCCTCTGGTCGTAACCGGCCGAGCCGCCGTCCAGCCATTTCCTCTCGATCGACTGGGGCCCGTTCGTGGATCGGTTCGGGACGTGCTCCACGTCCACGATGCGCCGTGACGGCTCCCCGCAGCTGATGCACACTCTGAGCGGGCACATGGCCTTGATCGGCCGTTCACACAGAGCCTCCGGGTAGGTGGCGTAATGCGACCCCGCGTACGGTTGGGTCGGGATCACCCAGTAGTCAAGCGGTGGAGCACCGGCCGGGTTGGACGGGATGCGCTGGTGGTAGTTCGCGGTCAGCACCACCGAAGGGTCCGCGTCCTGCTTCGGCCCGTTCGTGGTCCGGTGCCGCCGGTCTTTCACGTCGGAAGGGTCGGTCCGCACCGCGTCGAGATCGAAGTACCGGTCACGTGCCCTAGTGGCGATCGTCAGGTAGGACGTGGCGGGCCTGAACTTGTCGCTGAGCGCCCCGACGGGCGGGTTCGGCCGGCACCACGCCACGACGTTCCTGACGCGCCATGGGGTTGTCTGGCGCTCGGGCCGGAGCAGGTTGCGGCCGTAGGCCAGGGACCAGGCGAACAACGTCGGGATCCCGCAGAGGGACTTGTCCATCGGCCAGCCGACGACATGATCCCGGCTCTCGGGCCCTGGTCGTGATCGAGGGTGCGTCAGCCCCGCTGCCACGTCGTCAGGACGGCTCGTTCTGCCGCCGGCGGAGCCGAGCCCACGGCCGGCGCGTGGTGGCCTGTAGTCGTCGCCTACCCCCTCTCGCCGCCGCTTGGCCGCTGACCCGCTGAACTTCTGCTGTCCGGCCCGCAGTCCCTCGGCGTTGTAGTCGCCGCCAGCGCCACCGCTTCCGGCGTACGTGTCACCCAGCTCGAAGCAGATCGAGCCGTGCGGGGCGAGCACCCGGTCAAGGGCTTCCACCACGTCCAACAGCGTGTCCAAGAAATCAGCGGGGGTCGCCTCCGAGCCGATCTCCTTGCCCTTGTCCGGGTGTTCGGCAGGCAGATACGACCGCAGCGCGAGGAACGGCGGAGAAGTCATCACCAGGTCCACGCTGTCGTCGGGCAACGTGCCGAGCGCGTGGAACACGTCGCCTACGAGATACCGGGCCTGCGTCACGACGCTTCCGCTTCCTCGAGCGCGAACCACGTGTCCCAAACCTCCGATGGCATCACGTCCAACGCCAAACAGATCCGGTCCGCCCGGGCGGTGTCCAAAAGTTTGTTCCGGTACAAGTACCGGCGGTCCGACGCGTCCAAAACCGTGTGCAACACGATCCCTCTCCTAGCCACGTGATCCAACAGGTCCTTCGTCGGCCAACAGTGAGGGCCGCGTGCCACGTCACCGGCAAGAAAGTCCAGACGGTCCCCCAGCGCCCCCAACGCCGCGAGGCGCTCGTCGCACAACTCCCGGACCGCGGTTTCGACACGTGCCGCCCAGCGTCGTTGCACCAACGGGTGGCCACCGCGCCGAGTGTTCCAAAGGTGGCGGCTGGACAGGCCGCCCCGGTCGGCCACGTCCCGCAAGGTGACCCCGGCGGCCACAGCCAAATCCAGTAACGCGCGGGTGGGAGTGGCGTCGATCAGCAAAGGGCCGACCCTGTTGCGTTGCACCTGCCGTTTCGCCTCGTACGTGACCGCGGCACGCGAACAACGGTCACACCGGCACCCCGCGACGTAACACGCGCAAGTCCCGTGCTGAGGGTTCACACGTGCCCCAAAGTGGGTTGGTTCGGAATGGACCGTTCTTCGACGGCTTTGCGGCACGCGTGGCACGTGGCCCAACCCAACCTTTCGGCCGGCAACCCGAGTTTCCCGCAGAACGTTGCGACACCGGCAGGGTCAAGGTCGAGCACGTGGTGCAGAAGGTGGATTCTTGACGGCCCGGATTTCAACGTCACCTGCTCCACGTCGGTCACGACAAACCGCTCTTGTCTGGCCCAAG
>Ga0134128_10000392_pt1 | contig 61284 bp, 57 predicted proteins | sample KB31754_FD_96462 | JGI IMG/M metagenome (GOLD analysis project Ga0134128, IMG submission 96462) | Terrestrial soil microbial communities with excess Nitrogen fertilizer from Kellogg Biological Station, Michigan, USA - KB3-175-4 | ecosystem: Environmental > Terrestrial > Soil > Unclassified ... | reverse complement strand
GCGATTCACTCATGCGATCGACCTGCTGCTGGGACGGCGACAGATCTACCTGCAGCAGCCCAAAGTGTTTTATTTTCCCGGTTTGCCGCAGATTCAGTTCTACGAGCGGGCCGACTTCCCATGGGCCGAGGCGCTCGAGAAGCAGGCGCCCGCCATGCGCGAGGAATTATCCGCGGTGCTCGAGGCTGGCCACTCATTCGCACCTTACATGCAGCCGCAGCGCGATCGCCCCGCCTTCGACAACAACGGGCTGCTGAACGATCCCGCCTGGAGTGCCTGCCACCTGATCCAGAACGGAGAGGAGGTGCCGGAGATGGCGGCCCGATGCCCGGCGACCCTGAATGCGTTGCGCACATTGCCCCTCTGCCGCATCAAGGGACGCACGCCCACGGCGCTTTTTTCGCTGTTACGCCCGGGAGCGCACATTCCCCCACACCACGGCTATCTCAACGCCCGCCTGATCTGTCATCTGCCGCTGATCGTCCCGGGCGACTGTGCCCTGCGCGTAGGCAACGAGACCCGCTCGTGGCGGCAGGGGGAGCTTGTGATTTTCGACGATTCCATGGAGCACGAGGCCTGGAACCGCAGCGCCGAAACACGGGTCGTGCTGCTGTTCGACATCTGGAGGCCGGAATTGACCGAGACGGAGCGCGCTCTGGTCGCGGCGACGCTGGAATCGATCGACCGTTTCGGCGGCAGGGAAGAGTGGACGCAGTAGCGGCCTGGCCGGCTACTGGCCCCACATCCGTTGCAGGTTGGCTGCTACGTATTCCAACCGCACGCGATTGCGCCAGTCCATTTTGAGGCCCTCCAGGGCACGGACCTCGTTGAGGGTATACAGCAGCTCGCGCCGGGCGGGATCCGCAATCTGACTCTCGATGAAGGTGATCATCACTACTCGCTCGCCTGAGCTCACCGGCGCGACTTCATGGAGCGTCGTCGATGGATACAACACGGCATCGCCGGGTCCGCCCTTGATCCGCACGGTCTCGGAGCCAAGATAGATCACGAGATCGCCGCCGCCGTACTCCGCCGGCCCGCTGATGAACACAGTGGCCGACAGATCGGAGCGCAGCGGTTGCCGTCCCACCGCCATGAAGGCCGCATCGACATGCGCGCCGTAACTCTTGCCCGCACCGTACCGTACCATCTGCGGCGGCGCGATGCGCCGCGGGAAGGCGAAATTGCGTGCCGCCTCACTGCGCTGAAAAGCCTCCATCGCGATCTGCGCCGCCTGTTGTCCGCGCGGGTCCGCAGGATCGACCACCAGGTTGTTCTTGGTGACATTGTGCGGATTGAAGCGCCGGCCGTCGACGAAGCTCGATTGACGCGCGTGCTCGACAATGGCGGATAGCTCGTCGGGTCCCAGGAATTTCTCGATTTGCAGGAACATCGCCCAGCCCGGTCAGCGCAGCCGTTCGACTTTGCAGCCCCGGCACGACGGCGTTTCGAGCCAGTAGGAGTCCAGCCAGCCACGCGAAATTTGCACGCGCTCGCCCGACCTGATCGGAGGCGCCTCGCCGTCCGCAACCAGTTCCCGCCACGTCTGGCCGTCGTCGAGGTCGTAGATCATGCGCCCGTCGGACGTGGTGCCAACGCCCGTCACTCGTGCGGTAATGCTGCGAATGCTCTTGCGCCTGACTCCGGACCTGACTTCGCGGGCCAGAATGGCCTCGGACGAAAGCCCGAAGGTCCGGTGCGGATCGAGGTCCGTACCCCGGCTGGAGGTTGCTTCCGCCGCCGTTGGCGAGCTCGATGCGCCGGCCGCCGAAGGCGCTCCGTTGGAGGGCGTTGCGGCATCTTCAGGGGTGGCAGCGTGAGCCAGAGCCGCCGACGTCCGGTCGAAGCATTGCAGTCTCGCGGCGCCACGGACGACGCTACGGCACGCGAGCAGCTCGGCGAGCTCGCCATGGGGCGGAAGCGCAGCGAGCGCCGATCCCGCGAGCAGCGGGAGGCAGGCGAGCACCGTCAGGACGGCGCCGGGAAATCTGGGGCGCCGGCCCGGGCGAAGCGAGGCTTTCATCGCTCCAAGTATAACGCGCCGTCCACGCGGAGTCCGCCGCGGCCGCCAGGCGCGGCCTGGGATGAAATCCGGCATGATTTACGGTAGTCTGAGCCCTTCCCGCAACCGGGCTCTGCAACAACATCACATCGGTGGAGAAGGGAAATAAATGATCAGTGGATTGCAATTGCGGCTTGCCGCCGGCGCGATGATGGCCGTCATCGCGGGCTGCGCACAACAGCCGGTGAGAGCCCCCGCCAGCGCGCCGGTCGCTCAGGCGGCTGCCGCGCCGGCCCCCGCCGCAGCGGCCCAGGCCGGCGCTGCCGGCTTGACGCCCGAGCTGCTCGGGCTGGCGCGCGACGCCGGATACCGTCCCTCCGTCGTCAACGGCAACACTGTTTTCTGCCGCAGGGAAGTCCCCGTCGGCTCGAATCTTCCCGTCCGGCAATGCGTCGATGCGACGCGGCTGAGGCTCGAGGTCCTGCAGCAGCAGGAAGAGCGCCAACGGTTGAATCAGCATCCGACCATAGGAGACGTTGCCGGCAAGTGACGGCGAGCGGCTTCGCCGGCGCCATGGGTCGCCGGCAGCCGATCGTGCCGCGATGTCGCCGGTCGCGCAGTGGCTCAGCCGGCCAGGCTCGCGGCCTCCCGTGCGACGCTTTCGAAAACGCCGGTCCAGTCGCCGCGCCTGCTCTGGCGGAACAGGCGCAGAGTCGGGTACCACGGGCTGTCGGACCGCTCCAACAGCCAACGCCAGTCAGGATCTGCATGCAGCACGATCCAGGCGGGGGCGCCGAGGGCCCCCGCAAGGTGCGCCACGGCCGTGTCCGAGGTGATGACCAGATCGAGAGCGGATATCAGCGCAGCCGTCTCCATCATGGCTTGCGGCCCGGTGTCGTCGGGATCGATGACTTCAGCCAACGCGCCGCCGAATTCCGCATGATTGCGCTGGCTCGCGGCAGCGCCCTTCTGCAGCGAAATCAGTGAGACGCCGCGCAGGCGCGCGAGCGGGGCGGCGCAGGCGAGGGGATACGACCGGCCGCGGATCCACGCCTGCTTTTCGGCTTCGGGCTTGCCCTGCCAATTGAGCCCGATCTTCAATCCGGGCATCACGCCCAACCGCTGGCGCCACGCCGCCACCCGGTCCGCATCGGCACGTACATACGGGGCGCCGCCCGGAATGGAATCCAACCGGGTCCGCAGCGCGAGCGGCAGGCTCAGCAGCGGACATTGATAGTCCGTCCGCGGCACGGGCTCGCCCCGGGTGATCAGGGTTCCGCGCAAGCCGAGTGAGCGCATGAGCTCCGCGAGCTGAGGCTGCACCTCGAATACCACGCGTGCGCCCGCCGCCTCGAGCAGCCGCAGATAGCGACAGAACTGCAGCGTGTCTCCGAGTCCCTGTTCCGCGTGAATGAGGATGCTGCGCCCCGCAATGTCCTCGACACCGGACCAGCGCGGCATCGCGAACGCGCGCCGGTACTCATGCAGATAGTCGAGGCGCAGCCGGGCCTCGTAAAGCGGCCAACCCTGCGCGAGCTCTCCCATCGCAAGCAACAGCAGCGCCTTGCCCCAGAGCGTCGGCGCATGATCGGGCGCGACAGCGAGGCCCCGGTCAAACATCGCAAGCGCCTCGCCATGCCGGCCCAGGCCTTTGAGCGTACTCGCCGCGCTGTTGTAGGCGTCGATGTAGTCCGGCCGGAGTTTCACTGTCTTCTCGAACTCGGCCAGTGCCTCCTCGAACCGGCCAAGGTGCCCGAGCTCCACTCCCCGGTTGCTCCGCGCCTGTGGCGAGCTTGGCTCCAGCTCCAGGGCCCGATCGAAGCTCTCCAGCGCTTCGTCGTGGCGCTCGAGCAGGGCGAGTATCACCCCTCGATGGAAAAGCACCCCGAACTCCGCGCCCGCCAGCGCCCGCGCGCGTTCGATTGCGGCCAACGCTTCCGGATACCGTTCGAGGCTGATGAGCGCCAGGGCCCGATTGTGGTGCAGGCCCGCGTCGCCCTCTCGAATCGCGAGCGACTGATCGTAGCTGGCCAGCGCCTCGGCGGCCCTGCCGATGGCGCGCAGCGCGTTGCCGCGGTTGGCGAGGATCGCGGCGCTGCGCGGCTGCAGCTCGAGCGCCCGGTCGAGGCTCACCAACGCCTGCTCGTATCGCTGCTCGTGAAGCTCGACGGCTCCGCGGTTGAGATACGCTTCGGGGTAGTAGGGGTTCAGAGCGGCCGCACGCGCGAAAGACTCGAGTGCTTCCCGGCGGCGGCCGAGGCGCTCGAGAGCCACTCCCACGTCGTTATGGATCTGCGCGTCGCCGGGCGCCAGGCGCATGGCATGTTGGAAGCTTGCGAGTGCCTCGCCGGCCTCTCCGATGCGCATCAGCGCCTGGCCGCGGCCGCGAAAGGCGGCGAGGAAATCCGGCTTCAATGCCGCGGCACGCTGATACGCGCCTGCGGCTTCCGTGTGCTGTCCAAGCGCGCTCAGCGCGCTGCCGAGATTGGCGTGAATCGTGGGATTCGAGGGTTGCAGCTCGATGGCTTTGCGCAGGCAATCGGCGGCCTCCTCGGGCCGGCCGATTCGTCCGAGCGTGATTCCGAGCAGGTGTCGCGCGGCTGCATTGCGCGGCTCGCGCGCGATGGCCTGGCGCAGAATTTCCGCGGCCTCCTCGAGGCGTCCGCGCGCTTGCAGAGCATGAGCCTGCCTGAGCTCCTCGCTGACGCTTCCTCTGATCATGAGGCAAGTATAGGGTCTGGTCGCCGGTCAGGGTGGCGGTCCACGACAGCCTCGCCGGCTCGATCCGTTCCGCTCTCCTGTACCATAGAAGCTCATGAGCACATCCGCAGGTGATTCCCGGCTGCAGAATCTCCTTGGAGCCGCCGAGCAGGCCGATCTTCAGGGCCGCCGCGATGAGGCTGCCCGGCTCCTGTCCGAAGCGCGCGCCATCGCGCCTGGGAATGCGGCTGTGCTCAATGCCTGTGGCGTACATGCGCTGCGCAAGGGCGATGCCTCCGAGGCGAAAGTACTGCTGGAGCGCGCCATCGCGGCCAATCCCGGCAGTCCCAGCCTGCACATCAATCTGGCGACTTGCCTGCGGACGCTCGACGATGCGGAAGGCGAGAGCAAGGCTCTCGAGCGCGCACTGACGCTCAATCCCTACTTCTTCGAGGCGCTGATGCAGCGGGCCTCCCTGTTCGAGCGAATGGGGAAGACCCGTCAGGCGGCCCGCGCCTACCACCGCGCTCTGTGCTCGCTGCGGCCCGACACATCCTTGCCGCCTTCGTTCCAGCCGCTGATGGAGCATGCGCGGCGCCTGATCCAAACGAGCCTCCAGGAGCTGGACGCTTGTCTGCAGGAACGCATGCGTGACGTGCGGGCACGCCACTCGTCAGCGTCCCAGGAAAGAGTCGACGACTGCCTCGGCGCCCTTCTGGGTAAGAACCGGATTTATGTGCAGCAGCCCATGCTCGTGCACTTTCCCCGGTTGCCGGCGATCCAGTTCTACGATCGCGAGCAGTTCACCTGGCTGCGGCAGGTCGAGCAGGCGACGGATGACATCCGCGCGGAGCTTCTCGGGCTGCTGAAGGACGTGCGCACAAGCTTCGTCCCTTACATCGACTACCCGGATGATGAGCCTCTCAATCAATGGCGGGAGCTCAACCGCTCGCCGCGCTGGAGTGCGCTCTTCCTGTTCAAAAATGGCAAGCGGCAGGACGCCGTCGCTGACCGCTGCCCGCGGACGCTCGCTGCGCTCGAGGGCGCTCCTGTCGTCGCGATACCAGAGGCAGGACCGACCTCCTTCTTCTCATTGCTCGAGCCGCACACCCGCATCCCGGCCCACACCGGTGGAACCAACACCCGTGTGATCGTGCATCTGCCGCTCATCGTCCCGCCAAAATGCGGCTTCCGCGTCGGCACGCAGATCCGGGAATGGCAGCCGGGCACCGCGCTCATCTTCGACGACACCATCGAGCATGAAGCCTGGAACGAGAGTGACGAGGAGCGAGTCATTCTGATCTTCGACATCTGGAATCCGCTGCTCACTCCCGCGGAGCGCGACCTGATGACTGCCGCCACCGCCGCGATGGCCGACTTCTATGAAGATGCGGCCGGGTTGGGTTCCTGACGGGCCGATCCGGCCGGCAGGCAGCGGGCGGACCGAGGTCGTCCGCACGGGTAGTGCCGGGGTCAGACCGCCGGCTTCCAGCTGACGCGGTCTCCCACCCGGATCCCGAGCTGTTGCGCCTCGCCCCCGCGGATCTCCAGCACGGCGATCACCGGTACGTCCGAGGACAACACGTCCTGCGAGAAGGGGTGCGCATTGGCGATGATCTTGGCGATCCGGCCGTCCTCACCGACGAAGACCATATCGAGCGGGATGTAGGTGTTCTTCATCCAGAAGTGCGCTACCTGCGGCGAGCCTTGCGGAAAGAGCATCCCCTCGCCGGCGGGCAGATCGCGCACGAACATCAGGCCCTGCTCCTGCCGCAGCGGAGTGTCGGCGATCCAGACCTCGAAGCGGTCGGGGTGACCGTGCGCCGCAATGTCGAGCGTCGTGCGCGGAAAATGCGTCAGACTTTCTATGGGCGCCGATTGGCCCAGAGCGATCGAGACGATGGCGCCGGCGAGCAGCAGGGCCAACGCCCAGCGGACGGTGAACGAGCCGGGAAAGCGCGATTGGCTGGTCACGAACGGATACCCTCGTTTCTCATGCATGTTTCTCAGGCGGCATTGAAGTCCGCGCGACCGGCGAAATCGAACGTCGTCACCAGGATGCGCGCGTGGCCGGCAAGGTCATTGGCCGGGGCGATGCAGAAGCCGTGGGCCACGATGCGGTAAGCACGGGTGGAGTGCCGGTCGGTGATGTGCGTCTGCGTCAGCCGATCCACGGTGCAATTGCCGCCCCCCTGTGTCGCGAAGAGCAGCTTCTCGCCCTCGAAGATCACCGTCAGATTCGTCGGCAACTCCTTTCCCGGCCGGCCTTCCTTCGCGCCGCCGATGCCAAAGACCATCCGCACACGCCGCTTCTGCGGTCCCACCGACCCCTCGAAGCTCATCAAGATGCCGCTGCCGTCGAAGCGGGGCCCTCCCTCGCAGGTCAATTCCGCTCCGCGCAGGTCGACATCCAGCCGGACAGCCCCGCGGATGCTCGCGCGCAGGTAGGCCTTGCCCGATGCCAGGCAGGGACCGGAGAGCGACACGGTCGGCAAGCCTGCACTCAGCGCCGACTGCCGCGCCTGCGCCGCCGCATTGCCGATCGGGAGAATGGCCCAAAGCGCTGCGATCGCGCCGATCATGCTGCTTGCGTTGCGAGCGCGGGTTGCGCCCAGGCGCAGCGCGGTCCTACGAAGTTCCTTCTGCATCCCTCCTAGTGTACCGGTTGCGCCTCACGCGCAGGCCCGCTCAGGGGCATGCGGCGACGTGGCCCGGATGCAGCACGTCAGCCGCGAAAGTAGGCGAGAGACTCACGTGACTTGCCTGCTCGTACGCATAGGCGAGCCCGATGAGGCGTGCCTCGGACCACTTCGGTCCGATGAATGAAAGTCCCACCGGCAGTCCATGGACCGTGCCCATCGGTACGGTGATGTATGGATACGTCGCTATGGACGGCAGGCCGCTGTCCCCGCCGCCGATCCCGGCATCGCCGTTCACCAGATCGATCACCGCCGCGGCATCCTGGGTCGGGGAGATGAGCCCGGCCACATCGTGCTCCTTCAAGAGGCGATCGATGCCGTCCGGGCCCGCACGGCGCAAGTTGTCGTCGTGAGCTTTCAGATAGGCCGCATCCTTCAGACCCTTCGTATGCTCGGCCTGGACGAAAAGGCCCTGACCGAACCATGTCATCTCCTGCGGATGCGCGTCGTCGAAGGCGATGAGCTGGGCCAGGGTGCGTGTCTCGACCGCAGCCGGCGATCCACTGAGATAGCTGTTCAAGTCCGCCTTGAGCTCCGTCAGCAGGACGACGTTCTCATTCTTCTCGATCGGCGCCATGTCGTAATCGCGGACGTCCACGAGGATGGCGCCTTGTTCTCTCAGGACCGCGAGCGCCCGATTGAACGCCCCCAGGGTCTCGGGGGTGAAGCGCTTGAGAAGGAAGCGCGCGATACCCAATCGAACGCCCTTGAGCGCTCGCGGGTCCAGAGCCGCGGTATAGTCGGTCCGGTGCGCGTCCGCCCGCGCCGTAGCGGGATCGGCAGGATCGCTCCCGGCCATCGCCGTGAGCAGCATTGCCGCATCGCGCACCGTGTGGGTGATGGGTCCCGGCGTGTCCTGTGTGTGGCTGATCGGAACGACGCCGGCACGGGATATGAGCCCCACAGTGGGCTTGAGGCCCACCAGTCCGTTCATCGCGGACGGGCAGCCGATCGAGCCGTCAGTCTCCGTGCCGACGGCGGCCGCTGCCATTCCTGCGGCCACGGCCGCCGCGGAACCCGAGCTCGAGCCGCATGCGGTGCGGTCGAGCATATAAGGGTTGCGGGTGAGCCCGCCGATGGCGCTCCAGCCGCTCGTCGAGTGCTGCGAGCGGATATTGGCCCACTCCGACAGATTGGCCCTGCCGAGGATGACCGCGCCGGCGCGAGTCAGATTGGCCACCACCGTGGAGCTCGAGCTGCGGGCGTTGCGGGCCAGAGCCAGCGAGCCGGCGGTGGTGGGGAGGCCGGCGATGCCGATGTTGTCCTTCACCAGGATGGGAAGGCCGTCCAGCGGGCCGTGCGCTTTCCCGGCCTTGCGGCGGTCGTCCGCGGCGCTCGCCTCGGTGGCGGCTCGCGGGCTCACGGCGATGACCGCATGGATATCGGGGTTCAGCCGTGCGATTCGTGCCCGGTAATCGGCAACCAACGCCTGCGAGGTGACGCGATGCGCGGCAAGATCGGCCGACACGGCAGCCGCTGACTTGCACACCGCATCGTAACCCGCTGCCAACGAGGCGTATGCCAGGCAGCAGACTGCGCCGGCGGCCAGTGAGGAAAGACGCTTCACGGTTGCTCCTTACGCGACGTTGTTGTTGTGGTGCCGCGGCGCGATAGCCGATCGTGGGCGGCAAGTATGGCACGGAAGGGGTCCGGCCAGCCCGCCAGCCCGACTGCCATCGCAGCTGCTCAGGGACTCGCCCGCAAGAGCCCGCCAGAGGCCCTGGTCATGAGACGAATGAACCGGCGCCGGACACTTATGGAACTAACAAATGGTGCTGTGGAGCGCCGGGATTGCCTCGGCGCGCTGCCGTTGCGGCGAGCAGTGGGGCGCGGGCGACGAGTGACGGTCGCCGGCACAGCACATTCCGGCCTTTGACACCGGGCGCATGTTAGAGTCGTCCCAGTTCGCAGAGAGCGGCCCGAGAGCCGCACGGGGAAGGCATTTATGAGCGTCGATCTGGGGTTCCCGGGCATCAAGGCGCGCATTGCGGGCCCGATCCTGACTTTGAGCGTCATCGCCCTCGCTGCTGCGCTGCCGGCGACTGCTGGCAACGCGGCTGCCGACAGCCCGACTGCCGCCACTGCGACCGGCGCCAGCGTGACCGCCGCCACCGCAACTGCCGGGCCACGGGCGGCGGGCGCTGCCAATGGCGGCGCCGATCAGTCCGCCACCGGCGCCAGCGCCACCACGCTGCAGGAAGTGGTGGTCACCGGTACCTCCATCACTGGCGGCAATGCGCAGCTCGCGCTGCCAGTGCAGACCTTGAACGCGGGTGACATCGCCCGCAGCGGCGCCACGAACGCCTTCGAGCTCATGCAAGAGGTCAGCGCCGTGAGCAGCGTCGGCACCACCACGGTGGCGCAGGGGACGGGCTACATTACCGGCGGCCTCACGAGTGTTTCGCTGCACGGCCTCTACAGCACCCGCACGCTCGTGCTCATCAACGGGCTGCGCTCGTCCGTTTACGGCGGCACGGCGCTGGGCAGCGTGGTGGACATCGGCGCCATTCCCGTGGCGGCGGTTCAACGGGTCGATGTCCTGGAAGACGGCGCCTCCGCGATATATGGCAGCGATGCCATCGCCGGAGTGGTCAATTTCATTCTGAAGTCCGATTTCCAGGGGCTGGATGCGAGCGCGACGGTGGGTACGCCGACCGAGCGCGGGGGCGGCACCGAGGAAACCTTCTCGATCTATGCGGGCCACGGCTCCCTGGAGAATGACCGCTACAATGTCGGCATCGGCTTCACGTTCGATCATTCATCGCCCATCATGGGCCGCTCCCGCCCTTATGCGACCCGTTACAGTCCGGGATACGGCAATGACGTGACATCGTCATTCGCGTTCCCGGCCAACGTGGCGATTCCGAAGAACGCCGTATACCCCAAGGGGAGCACGCGCAATCCGATGGCGGGCGACTGCGGGCCGTACTCTCTCAACGACGTGAACTACCCCACGCAGTGCCGCTTCGACAACTCGTCCTCAGATTCGCTCGAGCCCCTGCAGAAGAAGTTCAGTACCTACGTCGACGGTACCTTCGAATTGACGCCTTCGGCCGAGCTCTATGCCAACGGCATGTTCTCTCAGAACAGGACGACGCAGTGGGTGCAGCCGGTGCCCATCTCGTACGGCAACCCGATGGTTCCGGGCGATCCCTACATCGCGTATCTGGCCAACCTGCTCGCTACCGACTATCCCACGTACAAGAATCCGGCCGTCAAGCCCGGTACCGGAGCGTTCCTGCTGCCGCCCGGCAGCCCCTATTATCCGACGGCCTGGGCTGCCGCCAATGGGCTGGCCGGTCAACCGCTCAACCTCATCTATCGCGGTTTCGCAACGGGTCTGCGGCAGACGGAGGACACGGCCAACACCACGCGGGTAGTGGGCGGCGCCAGAGGCGATGCCGCAGGGTGGCATTACGACGGCTCGCTGCTCTACAGCCAGGTGGCCGTGGACGACAACCTGCAGAGCGGATGGCCGCTGTACTCGAAATACATGCCGCTTCTCGACTCCGGCGTCATCAATCCCTTCGGCCCGACGTCGGATCCGAGCGCGGAGGCCGCCGCCATGGCGACCAACTATGACGCCGAGGACTATTCGACCAAAACGTCGCTCACCAGCCTCGACGGTACCGCCAGCCGCACCGTGGTCGATCTCCCGGCGGGACCGTTGCGTGCGGCGGTCGGCGCTCAGCTGCGCCGTGAGACTTACGCCTTCTCTCCCTCAGCCGCTCTCGAGGCGGGCGATATCGCCGGCTTGGGCGGCAATCAGCTGCCGGAGTCGTTCTCGCGCACCGCGGAGGCCGTTTACCTGGAATTCAGCGGCAACATCGTCCATTCATTGGGGGCGGACGTGGCCGTGCGTTGGGACCACTATCAGTCGATCGGCAGCACGGTCAATCCCCAGCTGTCACTGCATTGGCAGGCCATGCGTTGGCTGCTGTTGCGCGGCGCGGCGGGGACGGGTTTCCGTGCGCCGTCGCTGACCGATCTCTACCAGCCCCAGGTTCCGAGCGTCACATCGAACGGGACGCGCGATCCCATCAAGTGCCCGACGTTCGATCCGAACAATCCCGCGTGCAGCTTCCAGTTCCAGACCGTCACCGGCGGCAACCCCCACCTCACGCCCGAGAAGTCCATCAACTACACGCTGGGCACGGTGCTCAGGCCGGCGCGCAACCTGACCCTGGATCTGGACTCGTACTGGATCTACCTGCGCAATGCGATCACGCCGGGCGGTCTCGCCTACAACGTCATTCTGCAGAATGCGCAGACGGCCACCCAGTTCGCCAGCTACATCACGCGCGACGCCTCGGGCAACATCGTCTTCATAAGCCAGACCAACGCCAATCTCTTCAAGGTAAATGTCAGCGGCCTGGACATCAATCTGAATTATCAGATCCCGATCGGTCCGGGGTACATCCTGGTGCGCGGCAACGGCTCGTATTTCTACAAGTACGACATGCAGAATTTCGACGGCACCTGGACCAGCCAGATCAATGTCGGCGATTCGCAGGCCGGTGTGAATGGCGGTGTCATCGTCCGTTGGAAGCACGCCCTCACCCTCGGGTACACGACGCCCTCCTGGCAGGTATCGGCGACCCAGAATTACCAGGAGCCCTACCTGGACTCGAAGTCGACGATCACCCTGGTGCAGCGTCACGTGTCGGCGTACGACACATTGGACCTGCAGGGTTCCTATACGGGAGTCAATCACTTCGACTTCACCCTCGGCGTGAAGAACGTCTTCAACCGGAGTCCGCCGTACGCGAACTACGCGTCCATCACCAACAATTTCGTCGGCGGCTACGATCTCTCTTACGGCGATCCGCGCGACCGCTACGTCTACGCGACGATCGAATACTCGCTGGAGTGAGCCGGGCGGACGGCGCCGCCGATGTCGGCCGCGCCGTTTCGCCTCAGCTGGCGCTGGTTGAGCGCATTGCGCGCATGAGTGAGCGCTGTGCCATGGGCAGAGGGCCATGCGACCCGCTAGACTGCGCGGTCTCATTCGCCGCAGGAAGCCCGGTACAGGACCGCAATGCGCAATACGCTCTTAGAGATCACCCCCGTCGTTCCGGAGGCGTTGAAGCGCCTGCCCGAGCTCGCAGGCAATCTGTTCTTCTCCTGGCATCGCCCCATCCGCGCCCTCTTCGAGGACCTGGACCCTGAGCTGTGGAAGCAGACCAGCGGCAATCCCCGGCTGCTGCTGCGCTGTGTCGCGCAGGCGAATCTCGATCGCGCCGCCCGGGACGCGGTCTACCTGGCGCGCTACCGCTCCGCTCTGGAGGCGCTCGATGCCTATCTCACCGCGCCGGCGCCGCGAAGCGGGGAGCCGCTGGTGGCCTATTTCTGCGCCGAGTACGGCTTCCATGAAAGCTTTCCCATCTATTCCGGCGGCCTGGGTGTTCTCGCCGGCGACTACTGCAAAGCCGCCAGTGACGGCCGGGCGAATTTCGTGGCGGTGGGGCTTCTCTACGAGCAGGGCTACTTCACCCAGACGGTAGACAATGACGGAGTTCAGCACGCGGAATACCGCGAGCATGACCCGCGCGATTTGCCCGTCGAGGCGGCGCGCGATTCCAGCGGGGAGTGGATCAAGGTTACCGTGCGCATTGCCGGCCGCGACGTCGTCGCCCGTCTCTGGAAGGCGCAGGTAGGCCGCGTACCCGTCTATCTCCTTGATACCAATACTCCGGAGAACGCACCGAGCGACCGTGATATCACCCATCGCCTCTACGGTGGCGATGAGTCCACGCGTGTCCGGCAGGAGATGATCCTCGGCATCGGGGGGGTCCGTGCTCTGCGCGCACTGGGCATGAAGCCGGCCGTATGGCACCTCAACGAGGGCCACGCTGCATTTCTGATCCTCGAGCTGCTGCGCGAGCATTTGGCGCTGAGCCTGCCGTTCGATGCCGCGCTCGAGGCCGTGGCTTCAGCCTGAGTGTTCACGACCCACACACCGGTCGCGGCTGGGCACGACGCCTTCGGCCACGACCTCATCCTCGGGCACTTCAGCGACTTCATCCGTGAGCTCGGCATTCCCGTCGAGCGTTTCCTCGATCTTGCGCGCACCCCGGCGGCGCCCGGCCTCTTTAATATGACCCGGCTGGCCCTGAACGGGGCGCGGCACATCAACGGCGTCAGCCGCATCCATGGTGTCGTGTCCTCCCGCTTGTGCGCCGATCAGTGGCCGGAGATCCGGCCCGACGAGAACCCTGTCGGCTTCGTGACCAATGGCGTCCACGTACCCACCTTTCTGCACAAAGGCTGGATGGACTTCTTCGACAAGGAGATCGGCGCCGGTTGGCGTGACCACCTGAACGACGTTACGTTCTGGAGTGCGATCGAGAACGTGCAGCCCGAGCGGTTCTGGGCCGCGGCCCAGTCCGTGAAGTCCCGGATGCTTTATAGCGTCCGCGAGCGACTGCAGCGCGAATACGCCCGCAAGGGCATGAGTCCGGCGCAGCTGCGCCATGTCACGCGATTCCTGGATCCCCTGCGCCCCAATGTCCTGACGATCGGCTTCGCACGGCGCTTTGCGACGTATAAGCGCGCGACACTGCTGCTGCGGGATCGCGCGCGGCTCGCGCGCCTCGTCAACGATCCGGAGCGCCCGGTGATCTTTCTCTTCGCCGGCAAGGCGCACCCGGCGGATGAGCCTGGCAAGGGGGTGCTGCGCGAGATCCGTCAGCTCATGACCTCGCCGGAGTTCGTCGGCCGCATCATCTTTCTCGAAGACTACGACCTGCAGCTCGGGCGATCGCTGGTATCGGGCGTCGACGTCTGGCTCAACAACCCCATCGCACCGCTCGAGGCGAGCGGTACCTCAGGCATCAAGGCCGCCATCAACGGGCGCCTGAACCTGAGCATCCTGGATGGCTGGTGGGCCGAGGCCTGGATGCAGGACAACGGTTGGGGCATCCCGCCGGCCAATGTCCACGACCCGGAGCGCCGCGACGCGCTCGAGGCCGAGCTCATCCTCGATGCACTCGAGGAGGAGATCATTCCGCTCTACTACGCGCACGGCCGCAGGGAGGGTGACGCCGACCACTCGCCGGAGTGGGTCGCGCGGGCCAAGCGCGCGATGATGACCGTGATCCCCCGCTTCAACATGAGCCGGGTACTCCAGGACTACACCCGCGGGCTCTATCGGCCGGCGGCGGCGCAATACCGGCGGCTCGCCGACGGCAACTTCGCGGGCGCCCGAGGCCTCGCGGAGTGGCAGCAGCGCATCCGGCAGGCGTGGAGCCGGGCGAGTCTGCGAGTGGTCGCGGATGCGCCCGCTGAGCTCCCCCGGGGCGAGCGCCTGCGCCTGCGGGTGGCGGCCAGCCTGAACGGTTTGCAGCCCTCCGACGTACGGGTCGAGCTCGTGGCCAAGCGCCTCCTGCCGGAGGCAGAGCAGGGGCCGCCGCCCCTGTGCTCCTTCGTGCCCCCGCAGGGCAACGGCATCTGGAGCGTACCCCTTGCGCCCACGGGCGAGCAGGAGGCCGATGGCGCGGCTGTGTTCGCGCTCGACGCCGAGCCGCCGGAATGCGGCCAGTTCGCCACCGAGGTACGCATGTACCCGCGGCACGACCTGCTGTCGCACGTGTACGCCCTGGGCCTGATGAAGTGGCTTTAGCCCGCGCTCACGATAAGATTGGGCCATAACAACCCCCGCTGCCCCGATCCCTCATGTCCCGACAGCCTGCGCGCGCCTCCTCCGGACGCTACGTAAGCCGCCTGACAGGCGGCACCCTTGCGGTGATCATGGCCGGCGGGCGTGGAGAGCGCCTGAAGGATCTGACCGAGCACCGCTGCAAGCCGGCAACGCCGTTCGGCGGCAAATTCCGCATCGTCGACTTCGTGCTGTCGAACTGCGTCAATTCCGGCATCCGCCAGATCTCGATCCTGACCCAGTACAAGGCGCAGTCGCTGATCCAGCATGTGCAGCGCGGCTGGAGCTATCTGCGCGGCGAGTTCGGCGAGTTCGTCGAAACCATCCCGGCGCAGCAACAGAAGGGTCCCGTCTGGTACCGCGGCACGTCCGACGCGGTGCACCAGAACATCGATCTCATCCTCTCCCACAGGCCAAAGCACGTGCTCGTGCTTGCAGGCGACCATATCTACAAGATGGATTATGGCCCGATGATCGCCTACCACGTGGAGAAAGGCGCCGACATCACCGTCGGCGTAGTCGAGGTGCCTGCGAGCGAATCGCGGCACTTCGGCGTGCTCACCGCCACGGAATGGAACCGGGTGACCCGATTCTCGGAAAAGCCGGCCGTCCCCGATACGCTCCCGGGCAGGCCGGACACCATCCTCGCCTCGATGGGCATTTACGTCTTCAACACACGCCTCTTGCAGCGTCTCCTGGAGGAGGATGCCGCGGACGAAGCTTCCGCTCACGACTTCGGCAAGAACATCATCCCGAAGACGCTCAGCAGCACGCTGCAGGTGTTTGCGTATCCCTTCCAGGATGTCAAAACGCGCGCTCAGAGCTACTGGCGTGACGTCGGGACGCTCGACGCCTACTACGAGGCGAATCTCGAGCTGGTGCACGTCAGGCCCGAGCTCAACATCTATGATGAGGACTGGCCCATCTGGACCTATCAGATGCATCAGCCTCCGGCCAAGTTCATCCTGGATGAGGAAGGACGCCGCGGCACGGCCATCAATTCGATGGTCTCGGGCGGCTGCATCATCTCCGGCGCGATGGTGAGGGAGTCGCTCCTGTTCTCGGACGTGCGTGTGGAAGAGCGCACCATGATCGAGCGCTCCGTCGTGCTGCCGCATGCTCTCATCGGCGGCGGCTGTCAGATCCGCGGCGCCATCATCGACGAGGGCTGCGAGATTCCGGACGGGATGCGCATCGGGCTCGACAGAGCGGACGATGCCCGGCGATTTCTCGTCACCGAGAAAGGCGTCGTCCTCGTAACCCCCGACATGCTTCGAAGGCAGTCCGCTTAGTGATGAGATCAAACTACCAGAAATTGCCGGTCGTCCTCCTATGGCACATGCATCAGCCGCAGTACCGGGACGCGCTTACCGGACGCTACGTGTTGCCGTGGACCTATCTCCACGCGATCAAGGACTACACCGATATGGCCGCGCACATGGAAGCCAACCCGGCGGCCCGTGCGGTAGTCAACTTCACGCCCGTGCTGCTGGAGCAGCTCGAGGAGATCGCGCACCGCGTCGGCGAGCATCTGCGCACCGGCAGTCCGCTGCCCGACCCCGTGCTCGCGCTCCTGGGTCCCGATGCGGTCCCGGCCGAGCCCGCCGAGCGCCTGGATCTGCTGCGCGCGTGCCTCCGGGCCCAGCGCAAGCAGATGATCGAGCGCTTCGGTCCTTATCTCGAGCTCGCCACGCTCGCGGAGCCGCTCGCCACCCTGGAGCGCGTGAGCTACGCCTCCGATCAGCTCATCCACGATCTGGCCGTCTGGTACCACCTGGCCTGGCTGGGCGAGACGGTACGCCGCTCCGATACATTCGTGAGCAGCCTGACCCAGCAGGGCCGCGCATTCACGGACGGGCAGCGGCGGGAGCTGCTCAGCCTGATCGGTCAGCTCGTCGACTCCATCGTGCCGCGCTATCGCAAGCTTTCCGAGCGCGGGCAGTGTGAGCTCTCGGTCACGCCGTACGGACATCCCATCGTCCCGTTGCTGCTCGACTTCCAGGCCGCGCGCGATGCCGTACCCAATATGCCGCTGCCGCAACACCTCTCCTATCCGGGAGGTGCGGAGCGGGCGCAGTGGCACATCCGCGAGTCGCTTCGTGTCTTCAAGCGAGCCTTCGGCAGTGATCCGGGCGGCTGTTGGCCCTCGGAGGGGGCGATCAGCCGCAGCACGCTCGAGCTGCTCGATCAGGCCGGCTTCAAATGGGCGGCAACGAGCGCCAACGTGCTGCAGGGTGCCCTGGCTCGCCACGATCCCAAGGCCGCGCGCGACTCGGGCTCCTACAACCGGCCCTACCGCCTGCCCGGTGGCAGCATGGTCGAGTTCTTTCGTGACGACACGCTCTCCGACCTCATCGGATTCACGTATGCGAGCTGGCACGGCGACGATGCCGCGCATAACCTCGTCAACGAGCTTGCGCATCTTGCGAGGCAGTACTCCGACTCCGAGCCCCGCATCCACGACGCGGCTGCGGCGCCCGCTGAGACCAGCGCCGGTGAGACGGCGGGCGAGACTTCAGGCAAGACAGCCGGTGAGACGGAGAGCCCGGCAGGAGCCGCAAGGCCGTCTCAAGGGCGCGCTCGTCACGCCGTCCTCATCGCTCTCGACGGCGAGAATGCGTGGGAGCACTACCCGTTCAACGGCTATTACTTCCTCCGGGCGCTGTACTCGCTACTGGCCGCGCATCCGCTGCTGGAGCTGACCACCCTCTCGGATTGCGTGGCTCGCGGCATCGAGCCTGCTCCGCTGCAGGCCGTGGTGGCGGGCAGCTGGGTGCACGGCACCCTCGCCACCTGGATGGGCGATCCGGCCAAGAACCGCGCCTGGGACCTTCTCTGTGAGGCCAAGATCGCCTTCGACGGCGTGATGGCAGCGGGCACTCTCGATGCGGCGCAACGGACTGCCGTCGAGCACCAGCTCGCTCTCTGCGAGAGCTCCGACTGGTTCTGGTGGTTCGGGGATTACAACCCTGCCGAGGCCGTGAGCCAGTTCGACAGCCTGTATCGCAGACAGCTCGTCGTTCTCTACCGCCTCCTCGGCCTGCCGCCGCCGGACAGTCTCGCGCAGCCGATCTCCGTCGGCCGGGGCAGCCCCGAGCACGGGGGTGTCATGCGGCGCGCCTACGCTCGTTAAAGCGCTGGATCCGGGCATCCTGCCCGGCCCAGCGCTGCTTCGGGCAAAAAGCGTGGTTTTTGCCCGAAGCTCCGCCACCTGCGGCGGCGGGGCACATCCATGTGCCTGGTCGCACTCAGGCATGTTGTAAAGGAGTTTTGTCATGCGCCTGCCTGTGCTCGACCGACGTCGCGCGGGGGTGCTGTTGCATCTGAGCTCGCTCGAGGCCGCGCTGGGTCGCGGCGGCCGTGTGTTTATTGACTGGCTTGCGGACGCGGGATTTAGCGTCTGGCAGATTTTGCCTGCCGGGCCGACGGGGGCGGACGGCTCGCCCTACTGGGTGCGCTCCGATTTCGCCGGCAACCCGGCGTTCCTGGATCGCGCGGAGCTGCCGAAGGTCGAGCCGGCAGAGGAAGCGGCGTTTCGCGATGAGGCCCAGGCATGGCTGGATGACTACGCGCTCTTCGAGGTCCTGAGCACCGTACATTCCGGAGCGGCGTGGTGGACCTGGCGCGCGGGGGAGCGTGACCGAGCGCCTTCTGCCTTGAATCGAGTGCGACGCGATCTCGCCGCGGAGCTGCAGCATATCGAGCAGGAGCAGCTCGCCTTTTTCGTGCAATGGCGCCGGCTGCGTGAACACGCGCGCTCCAGGGGCGTGCGGATCGTCGGCGATCTGCCGTTCTACGTGGCTCCGCACTCCGCCGAGACGTGGGCGCACCGCGAGCAGTTTCAGCTCGATGCCCTCGGCCGGCCGGCGGCCGTCGCCGGTGTGCCGCCCGACTATTTCTCGCGGACTGGGCAGCTTTGGGGCAACCCGCTCTATGACTGGCAGGCGATGCGCCGGGACAACTTCGTCTACTGGAGCGCGCGGGTGCTCGAGCAGCTTCAGCGCGTCGACCTGCTGCGTGTCGACCACTTTCGCGCCCTCGCCGCGCACTGGGCGGTCCCCGCCGGTGCCCCGGATGCCCGCGGGGGGCAGTGGCGCCTTACCCCCGGGGAAGATCTCCTGCGGCTGCTGATGGATGAGCTCGGCGACTTGCCTATTCTTGCCGAAGATCTCGGTGTCATCACCGACGACGTCGTTGCGCTGCGCAAAGGCTTCGGACTTCCAGGCATGCGCGTCCTGCAGTTCGCCTTCAGCGGCGAGGGCGACAATCCGCATCTTCCGCACATGCATGAGCACGACAGCGTCGTCTACACAGGCACGCACGACAACGACACCACCCTGGGCTGGTACCGAAGCCTCGATGAGGAAACGCGCGGCCGGGTCGACTCGATGCTGCGGGCGGCGCCGGGCTCCATGCCCGAGGCCCTGATCCGCGAGGCGCTGGGCTCGGTCGGGCAGCTCGCCATCATCCCCGCACAGGACCTTCTCGGCCTCGGCACCGAGGCCCGACTCAACACGCCCGGAACCATCGACGGCAACTGGCGCTGGCGGCTGCCCGCGGGTGCGCTGACGACTGAGCTCGCGCGGCATTTCGCGCAACTCAACGGCATGTACGGGCGGGCGTGATGTTCGGTAACATCGCTCCCATGCGTTCCGTGTCGCTTCTGCTCCTGGCGGTCGCGCTCTCCGGCTGCGCGCTGCTCCTGCCGAAGCTGCAGACTCCCAGACTCTCCATCGTCGACATCGAGGTTCGCAGGGCCAACTTCCTCGAGCAGGAGCTGCGCGTGCGCATGCGCGTCGAAAATCCCAACGACCGCAGCCTGCCGATCCAGGGACTTTCCTACACCGTATATCTCAGCGGCCAGCAGTTCGCCACCGGCGTCTCCGATGCCAGCTTCGTCGTTCCGGCGCTGGGCACTGCTGAATTCAACATGGACGTGACGGCGAATGCGGCCGGCGCGCTGTTCGCCATATTGAGCAGGCCCCGCGGGCAGGGTGTCGACTATCACATGAAGGGGAGGGTGGAGCTGAGCCACGGCTGGCTGCGCTCGATTCCCTTCGAGCAAAGCGGAACGTTCATCCTGCGCTGATGCGACCGGTCATCCTTCCCGGGTCGGCGTCGGGCACGCCGGAGGGGGGATCGGTCGCGCCGCACGTATCACTCCCGTCAGATCGTTGGAGTGAGAGCGATGATGCGGTGCAGGATGTCAGGATTGATTGCGGCGACGGCACTCCTGTCGGGTGCGGCCCCGGTCCATGCCGCGCGGATCGTGGTCGGTTTCGGTCGGCCGGTGACCATCGTCGCGCCGGTACCCGCTCCGCCGGCCGCCGGCTATTACGTCTGGACGCCCGGCTACTGGAACTGGAACGGGTCCCGCTATGTCTGGGTCCCGGGCGTATACGTCACGGCACCTCACCCGGGAGCGAGCTGGATTCCCGGACACTGGGTCGCCGGCCCCCGCGGCGCGGTGTGGGTCGGCGGTCACTGGCGTTGAGGAATCGAGGCATGCGTCCGCCTTTTCCAAGACCCGCCAATGTGCTGCCGGTCGGTATCGCCGCGTGCGCTCTTGCGCTCGGCGGATGTGTCGCCGCGCCTCCCCCCCGGTTCTGGCCCACCGTGTTGGCCCTGCCAGCGAACGGTGAGAGCTTCGCGGCTTTCCAACAGCACGATCAGTCGTGCCGCCAGTTCGCCGCCGCGCGCGTGAGCGCTGCATCACCCGGCGAGGTGGCGGCCAACCGCGCGGCGGCCGGCGCCGCAGTCGGGGCTGGCGCCGGCGCCGCCGCAGGGGCTTTGATCGGATCTGCGTCCGGAAGGGCCGGCAATGGTGCCGCCGTTGGTGCAGGCGCCGGCCTTCTTCTCGGCCTGCTCTCCGGCTCGGCCCACGGCCGCGCGCGGGCCGCCGCGGTTCAGCAGAGTTATGACATGTCGTATACGCAATGCATGGTCGCCAGTGGCGAACGCGTGCAGCAGCCTGCCGCTGCTCCCGTCGTCTATGCGGTTCCCGCGCGCGCTGTCGTTGTCCCTGCGCCGTATATCCTGCCGCCGCCGCCCCCACCACCTCCGTCCCCCTAGTGAGCAGGGCGCAGCGAGCGCGTAAGGGGGAAATGCCCCTGCCGCACGTACCAGAGTACATGTTCCACTGACCCGAGCTGTTTACGTGAACCTGTCACGCCTTCGGATCCCGGGGCCACGCGCCCACGCAATTCTGCTGATCGCCGCCGCGTTCGCGCCGGCTCTCGGCTGGGCGCAGCAATCTCTCGAGGACCAGGCGCTCGAGCAGCAGGGGCTGGGACGGGCCCCGGGAACCTGGGATATCACGTTGGGTGCCGGATTGGCAGCAGGTCCCAAATATCCCGGCGCGAGCACGGAGCGGGTCCGCCCGGTGCCCCTGGTGTCGATCCGCTACGGGGGGCGCCTGTTCTTCGGGCCGCTCGGAATCGGCATGGTGGCGTTTCGCTGCAATGGATTCCGGGCCGGCCCGGTCCTCGGCTTCGAGCGCGGCCGCTCGCCGAGCGATGGTCCGCGCCTCGCCGGCCTCGGCGACATCCCCTCCAGTGTCACCGCCGGGCTCTTTGCGGGCTACGCGCGCGGCGCCTTCGCCGTCTACGCCACTGCGCGCCAGGCCGTCACGTCCACCGGCAACGGGCTCTCGGGCCTGCTGCAGTTGAACGTGCGGCATGTGTTCGTCGCGGCCCGGACGCTCGTTGCCGCCGGCCCTGACCTGGAGTTCGGCAACAACGACTTCCAGCGCACCTGGTTCGGCATCTCACCCGCACAGTCGATATCGTCCGGGCTGCCCGAATACGCGCCCAGCGCGGGTATCGACAGAATCGGATTTCACGCGCAGCTGACCTACCGCGCCTCGAAGCACATCGTGTGGCGCGCATTCGCGCGCGTCGCCGATCTCACGGGCAGTGCCGCGCACAGTCCGATCGTCGAGCGGCGAGCTCAGGTCGTGATCGGTGCCGGCGTCGCTTATCATTTCTAGGACCGGCTCGCCGGCGAGCGTACGCTCCCGAAGATGGATCGCGACGGTGAAACCAATGGTCCGGACGCGCATGCGGATGACCTCTGCGACGCCGAGTTGCTTGCCCGCTCAGCGCGGGGCGATCGCCGCGCGTTCGACAGGATCGTCGCCCGGTACGGGCCTGTCGCACTGCGGCTGGCGGCTCGCATCGTGCCGGATCGGCAGTCCGCAGAGGATATCGCCCAGGAGGCGATGGTCCGCATATGGCATCGTGCAGGTGATTTCGACGCGCGTCGCGCCCGCTTTACCACATGGCTGTACCGGATCGTGGCCAACTTGTGCATAGACCTCTGCCGCAGGCCGAGGCCGGTGCCGCTGCCGGAGCATTTCGACACGGCGGATCCTGCGGCCGGAGCGGAGGAGGCAATGGAGCAGGATGAGCGCCGCGCCGCGCTCGCCACGGCCATGGCTGACCTGACAGCCGGACAGCGGGCCGCCCTGACGTTGGTTTATGACGAGGGACTGTCGGGTGCCGAGGCCGCGGAGGCGCTCGGAGTGACCACCAAGGCCGTGGAGCGGCTCCTGGCCCGCGCTCGCGCGCACCTGCGCGGGCGGCTGCTGGCGGACCGCGATGGCGCGGAGGCTGCGACATGATGACACTGAGGCGTTTCCGAACATTGGCCGACAGCTACGGAGCCGACCTGCAGCGTTGGCCCGAGCGGCAGCGCGGGCAGGCGCTCGCGCTTCTCGAGTCTTCGGCAGAGGCTCGGTCCGTAATTGCCCGGGCACGCGAGCTGGACGAGGCGATCGCGGCAGCGAGCGCTGCCCGCGATGCGCACGTCTGGGCCGGCGAGACTGCCGGGCGAGCACTTCGCCGCCTGCAATCCCGGGTGTCAGCGCGCACCGGCGGCCGCTCCGGGGCCGCAGGAGCCGCTCGAGTGGAGCAATTGCGCGCTGCGCGCCGCGGCTCTCCCCGGCGCGCGGGTTGGTTTGGCCTTGCAACTGCCGCCGGTCTCGCGGTCCTCGCGGGGCTCGCGCTCGGGATCCTCTACTCGCCTTCGTCCCCGCCGCAGGACCTGACCGCGCTGCTGCAGCCGGCGCCCTTGCAACTGTTGACAGAGTGATATGAACACCGTCACCGATCGTCGCTCGAGCCTCGACCGGCGCTGGCTGGCGCTGGCGCTCTCGCTCGTCTGCAACGTGTTTCTGGCCGCTGTGATCGCCGGACACTTCCTCGGACCGCGCGTGCGTCCGGTCAGATTCTCCATCGGCTCGGCACCGATGACGCGCGCCCTCCAGCGCGCCGAGGGCATTCTCTCCCCGAAAGATGCGGCAGCGTTCCGCGCCGTGCTCGAGCGTGACAGGCCGCGCTACGCGCCGGCCGCCCGGCAGGTGGCCGAGGCGCGCCGCGCGCTCGAGCTGCAGATCGCGGCCCAGCCGTTCGATCCGCGCGCCGCCAGCCAGGCACTCGCCGCCTGGCGCGCGAGCTGGAACGGTTTCGTCGACGATTTCAGCGGTCCCCTGATCGACGCTCTGGCTGCGATCTCTCCTGAAGGACGCAGCCGGCTCGTCGCATCGCGGCGTGCTCGCGAGCAACACGGCGACCCCGATTCTCCCTGACTCGAGTCACTGCGCGGGTGGCGCGTGGCGTGTAACGCAGCGGAAGCCGATATGTGAGGCCGGACTATCGATCGCCTGTGCCTGCCGCGCAGCCGGACGGTAACGGCGGCAGTAGTCCGGAGCGCACAGGTGCGAGCCGCCCTTGATGACCCGGCGGGGAATCCCGTTCGCCGCTGGATCCGGATCGAAACTGTCTGCGGGATTCGAGTTGCGCGGATTGCGAGGCACGCAGCAGACCTTCACGGCAGGTGCCGGATGGCGCGGCGAGTGGAAGTCCGATGTCCATTCCCAGACATTGCCGATCATGTCGTAGACGCCATAGCCGTTCGGCGGAAAGCTTCTGGCGGGCGAGGTGCGCTCGAACCCGTCCTGCGCCGTATTCTCGTGCGGGAAGCGCCCCTGCCAGGTGTTGGCCATGTGGTGGCCGCCGGGCGTGAATGTGTCACCCCAGGCATATTCCGCATTCTCGAGGCCACCCCGTGCCGCGAGCTCCCATTCCGCCTCGGTCGGCAGATCCTTGCCGGCCCAGCGGGCATAGGCGAGGGCATCCTCATAGGCGACATGCACCACGGGATGACTCTCGAGCCCGCGGCGGGTCGAGCCCGGCCCGTAGGGACGACGCCAGCTCGCGCCGGGGACGAGCCGCCACCAGCGCCGCCAGTCCGTCACCGCCACCGGCTGTCGGGGAGGCGAGAAGACCAGCGACGCCGGCTGCAACAGACTGCGTGCGACGCCCGGATATTGAGCGGGGTCGAGCGGCCGCTCCGCGAGCGTTACGTAGCCGCTGCCGCGCACGAAGCGCTCGAACTCGGCGTTGGTGACCGGATCGCGGTCGATCCAGAAGTCATCGACCGCGACCCGGTGCGCCGGCGCCTCCTCCGGGTAGTGCCGGTCCGACCCCATGAGAAAAGCACCGCCGGGAATGAACGCCATCTCCCGCAAGGCGTCCTCCTACTGACGTGTTCCTTTGCAGGAAGCGCCGTTGGCGCCGTGCACCTGCATGGTGTTGCCGTCCGTCGTGCCTGTGAGCTTTGCGCTTCGTCGCTTGCCCGCAAGCTCCAGGGAGACCTCGTTGCCCTGCACACTGCCGCTCAGCTGGCCGGAGCGGCGGCCGCCGCTGTAGCTGCCGCTCAGCGCCGCGCCCAGTTGGTCGATCTCCAGCGAGATCTGCCGCGTCTCGCCGCCGCGGCTCGTGCAGGAGAGCTGCCACTTGCCGGAGAGCGCCGGTTGGGATTGAGCCAGCGCGGACGGGGCGCAGATCGCGCACCCCAGCGCGAGAGCCAGCGCTGCGGCGACCGATGTGCGCTGTCGCAGCCGCCTGCCCGCGGCAAGAGGTAAGGGTGCAGAGGATGCAGCGCAGCGTTGCGGCAGAGCCATGATGGGACCTCGTTCGTGTCAGGTAAGGTGGCGGCCGATCGCGAGCCGCATGTACCGATACGAGCGAGCGGGCCACATCCCCCGCCGGCACTCGCCGGGGGACGGCGAGTGATCGGCCGTATCACCACCGAAAGGAGATACCGGCCATGCTCGAGATACCCGATGTTGCTGTTACCGCGGCCGCGGCGCGGCCAGCGCTCCCGCTTGCCTTCATCGCGCGCCCGGCCGATGCCGCCGGCGGAGATCGGCAATGACTCACCTCCATCATGCGCTGCACGGCTGGCGGTGGCCCGTCATCGCCGCCCTCATCGCGATCGAGGCGGGCTGGTACCTCCTTGCGCGCCGGCGATCGTATCCGTGGCGCGAGATGTGGGCGAGCATCGGAGTCTACCTGCTGCGCCTTCCTCTCAAGCTCCTCCGGCCGCTCACGGTGCTCCCGCTGGCATACCTCGTGTGGTCCCACAGGCTGGCGACCGTCCCATTGGATACGATCTGGGGCTGGGCCGCCGTGTTCGTCGGCGTGGAGTTGGCGTATTACTGGATGCACCGCCTTTCGCACGAGGTGCGCTGGCTCTGGGCCTCCCACGTCGTGCACCATACGCCGGCGCATATTCATCTTGCGAGCGCGTTCCGGCTCGGCGCGACGGAGATCTTCTCCGGCAACTGGCTCTTCTATTTTCCCCTCTACTGGCTCGGCTTCAATCCGCTCGCGGTGGCCGGCGTGCAGGCGATCAATCTGTCGTATCAGTTCTGGCTGCATACGGATCTCATCGGTCGTCTCGGCCCGCTCGAGTGGGTGTTCAACACGCCCTCGCACCACCGCGTGCACCACGCCTCCAACGGCGAGTACCTCGACCGCAACTATGGCGGGATTCTCATCGTCTGGGACCGGCTCTTCGGCACCTTCGCGCAGGAGCGGCCCGATGCCGCCATCGTCTACGGACTCGTCCATCCGATCGGCAGCCTGAACCCTCTCGTGATCGCATTCCACGAATGGGTCGCGATGGCGCGCGACTTCTCCCGGGCGCGCTCGTGGCCGGAGCGGCTGACCCAACTCTTCGGCAGGCCCGGGGACAGTCTGGCGGCGCTTTCCGGCGCGCACGCGCCCACGCTAGCGGCGGCGGGAGTCGACTGACCATGCGATCCATATGTCGAGCTCTGCGCAACCCGGTGTTGGCTCTTCTGCTCCTCTGCTGCCTTTCGCCGGCCCTTGCGCAGGCGAGAAAGCCCGATGTCATCGTGATCCTCGCCGACGACCTCGGCTACGGCGATACCGGCGCTTACGGCGGCAAAATCGCCAGGACACCCTACATCGACGCCTTGGCCGCATCCGGCATTCGCTTCACCGATGGATATGTGACGAACCCCGTATGTGCGCCGTCCCGTGCCGGCCTGATGACCGGCCGCTATCAGCAGCGGTTCGGTTACGAGTTCAATCCCGCGGGGCGCGACAGGACCGGCGGCATGTCACTGCACGAGATCACCCTGGCCCAGATCATGAGATCGGCGGGCTATGCGACCGGCGCCATCGGAAAGTGGCACCTCGGGCGGCCGGCGGGCTACTACCCAACCGACCGCGGCTTCGACTATTTCTTCGGCATGGCCGGCGGGGGATCGGATTACATCATCGATCCGAAGCCGGGCGACGAGCTCATCGCGAAACGGCACGGCAAGCTGACCGACATCACGATCCCCGCCGGCGGCCTGTCCGCGATGCCGGACGGCGCACGGCTCAAGAAGCTGCTGCAGCGCATACGCGCGAGGCAACCGATCACGCGCGAGGGAAAAGTGGTGCGTGTGGATGACTATCTGACGGATGCCTTCACGAAGGATGCGGTGAGCTTCATCGACCGCAACCGCAGCCGGCCTTTCTTCCTGTACCTCGCGCAACACGTGCCGCACGCGCCGCTGCAGGCGCCCAAGAAGTACATCGAGCGCTTTCGCGACGTGAAAGATCCCGCGAAACGTGTCGATGCGGCAATGGTAGCTGCGCTGGACGACAGCGTGGGCGCGGTGATCGCGGCGCTGAAGAAGGATGGCCTGTACGGCGACGCGATGGTGATTTTCCTGAGCGACAACGGCTGCCCCGGGTATTCCTACGGCGCATGCTCGAACGCGCCGCTCTCGGGCTACAAGCGCTGGCTCGCGGAAGGCGGCGTCCGGGTCCCATTCATCGTGTCGTGGCCGGGTCACTTGCCCGCCGGGCGAGTCGACCATCGCCAGGTGTCCAGCCTGGACATCCTGCCGACCGCCGCCGCGCTGGCTCGTGCCAGGCTGCCGTCGGACCGCGTCTACGACGGCATCAATCTCCTCCCGTTCCTGAATGGCGAGAGTCACGGCATACCTAACCCCAGGCTCTATTGGCGTGATGGCGTCGACTTCGCCATGCGGGACGGTGATTCGAAGCTGTGGATTTGCGCCATCGCGGGACGCCAGGTGGCCTCGGAAGCGGAGCCGGAAGACTCGGAGCCGCGCGGAAAACTGAAATTCGCGGTGCCCGCCCTCGGGCCGGAGGGCCGGCACGTGATGCTTTACGATCTCGCCGACGATGTTGGTGAATCACACAATACGGCCGCGGCCGTTCCGGCGCAGGTCGCGTACATGGAAGGCGAGATCGCCAGCTGGAACGAGACACTGGTGGAAGCCCAGTGGCCCAAGAGCAAGCACTCCACCGTTGACTTCGACGGCCAAAGCCTGGAGCTCTTCTATTAGCGGTGCTCGCGGCGCCCGTAACCGCTATTCCGACAGCCGGCGATAGATCTCGACGTATTTCCCGCCCTGCTTCTCCCACGAGAAGTCCTTCGCCATCCCGTTACGCACCATTCGCCACCAGTGCTCCGGCTGCGCGTGCAGATCGAGCGCGGTATTGAGCGCCCATTCGAGCGCCTCGGAGTTGAAATCGTCGAACACGATGCCCGTTCCCGAGCCTGTCCCGGGATCGTAGCTCTCCACCGAGTCCGCGAGGCCGCCGGTGCGCCGCACGATCGGCACCGTGCCGTATCGCAGGCTGTACATCTGGTTGAGCCCGCAGGGCTCGTAGCGCGAGGGCATCAGGAACATGTCGCATGCCGCCTCGATCCAGTGCGACAGCCCGTCGTCGTAGCCCTGGCGGAATGCCACCCGCCCCGGGAAGCGCCGTTCGAGCTCGGCCAGGAAGCGCTCGTATTGCGGCTCCCCGCTTCCCAGCGCGACGAAGCCGAGATCCCGCCATTCCAACAGCTGCGGCAGCGATTCGAACATCAGCTCGATCCCCTTCTGCGCCGCCAGCCGGCTCACCATTCCCGCGAGCGGCGTCGTCACGGGCACGGTCAGCCCGAGCCGCTCGATGAACGCGCTCTTCAGCCCCGTCTTGATGGAGAGAGTGCCCGGGTCGTAGTGCTCGGGCAGGTAGCGGTCGTTGCGCGGATCCCAGACCTGGTAGTCCACGCCATTCAGGATGCCTGTCAGCGCGTCGCCGCGCATGCGCAGTGAATCCTGCATGCCCATCCCGTACTGGTCCGTGCAGATCTCGTGTGCGTGCGTAGGGCTGACGGTGGTGATGGCGTTCGCGTAGAGGATCCCGTGCCGCAGCGGATTGATCTTCCCCGCGCGCAGGTCGTCCTGATGCAGAAGGTAGCTCCTCGGGCCGAGCTCCAGGTCCGCAATGGCCGCCGAGCTGAATACGCCCTGGTAGCCGATATTGTGGATCGTCAGCACCGAGCGCGTGCGCGCGAAGAGCGGCTCACCCTGCAGCAGCGCCTTGACGAAGAGCGGTCCGAAGGCCGTGTGCCAGTCGTTGCAATGCAGGATCTGCGGCGACCATTGCATGCGCTGACAGGTGGCGAGCACGGCTCGGGTGAAGGCGAGGAATCTCAGGTGCTCGTCGGGATCGGTGGTGTAGATCACCGGCCGCGCGTACAGCTCCGGGCAGTCGATCAGATAGACCGGTGCATCGGAGCCCGGCAGCCGGGTCGTGGCGACCGAGTAGACATAATGATGCGGGCCGATCTGCAGCGGCACCTGCTGCAGCCCAGCGACCGGCCGCATCGGGGATCTCGCGCGATCTATGGACGCGTAGAGAGGCGTGAAGAGGCGGACGTCATGACCGGCAGCGGCCAGATACTTCGCCAGCGCGGCGGCGACGTCTGCAAGCCCGCCGGTCTTGGACAGCGGCGCCACCTCCGCGGAAAGCAGGCAAACGCTCAAATTCATGCCGGCCTCCGCAGGGCTATCATGGCACCCGCACCCGCGAGGCTCACCTTCCCGTCAATGCAACGCTTTCTCATAGGACTCACGCTCACGCTGCTGCTCATCGTCTCGATCGGTATCGGTATCGCCGTGGCTCGCCTCCCGGAATGGCGTCACTTCGTCTTCTAGGGCATTGCGCCACGGCCTCTGTCAATCCACCCTGCGCCTCTGACCCCCGATTCGGACTGTCAATCGGCCAGGCTGAAACTTAATGCATTGATTCTTAAGGATTAATTTTCCAGTGAGCCCTGCCTGGGCGCTGCTCGCTGGTAGACTATGCCCATTCTCCCGCTTCCGGCCACCCCATTTCGGGCGCCAATGCGCTACTTCCGGGGACCTTCAGGGCTGCGTTGGCCTGGCACGGAGCGGACGGACGGGAAGCGATCATGTCAGCCTCGCCATACAAACAACTAGAGCAGGAGTTCAAGCGACTCCATGCTTTTCGCGGAGCCTTGTCGCTCCTTCGCTGGGACGCCGCCGTGATGATGCCGCGTGGCAGCGCCGACGTGCGCGGTGAACAGCTTGCCGCGCTGGAGACGGAGCACCACGCGCTGCTCACCGCACCGCGGATCACGCGTCTGCTCGACCGAGCCCAGGCCAATACCCAGGGTCTCCAGGATTGGCAAGTGGCGAACCTGCGTGAGATGCGGCGCCAGCGCGACCACGCCATCGCCACGCCGGTATCCCTGATTTCGCGCCTCGCGCGCGCCACCTCGCGCGCCGAGGTTCGCTGGCTCGAGGCCCGCCAGCAGGGTAAGTTCGAGCTTTTCGCGCCGCACCTGGAGGAGGTGCTCCACCTGGTCCGCGACAAAGCGGCGCTGCTCGGCCAGGCCCTGAATCTCGCCCCGTACGATGCGCTGGTGGACGAGTTCAGCCCTGGCATCACCACGGCCGACATCGACGCGATGTTCAAAGGGCTGTCGCGGCGTCTGCCGTCTCTTATCCGGGAGGCGATCGCCTTCCAGGAGAGCCGTCCGCCCGCGCCGCTCAGCGGCAAATTTCCGGCCGGTAAGCAGCGGGCGCTCATCGTAGAAGTGATGAAGCAGATCGGCTTTCCCTTCGACCGCGGGCGACTCGATGAGAGCGAGCATCCGTTTACCGAAGGCGTCCCTGGCGACATCCGCGTCACCACCCGCCTCGATCCCAACGACCTGTTCTCAGGCCTGCTGGGCGCGCTGCATGAGACCGGGCATGCGATGTATGACCTCGGACTGCCCCAGGACTGGCGCGATCAGCCGGTTGGCCGCGACCGCGGCATGGCGCTGGAAGAAAGCCAGTCGCTGCTCATGGAAATGATCATCTGCCGCAGCCGCCCGTTCGTGCGCTACGTGCAGCCTCTCATCATCAGGCACTTCGGCGTCAGCGGCCCGGAGTGGGACGTCGAGAACATCTACGCCCATCTCACGCGGGTGCAGCGGGGCCTGATTCGCGTCGATGCCGACGAGCTTACGTATCCGTTGCATATCATGCTGCGCTATGAGCTCGAGAAGCAGCTCTTGAGCGGGGCGCTTTCGGTGCGCGACTTGCCGGAGGCCTGGAAGACCGGAATGGAGGAGCGGCTCGGCATTCGCCCCACGAATGACAGCGAGGGCTGCCTCCAGGACGTGCACTGGGCCGTCGGCTCCTTCGGCTATTTCCCCTCATATGCCCTTGGCGCGGTCACCGCAGGGCAGCTCTACGAGAGCCTGCGCAATGAAGTGCCCGCGCTCGATGAGCAGCTCGCGCGCGGCGAATTCTCGGGCCTTCTCGGCTGGCTCCGCACACACGTGCACGGGTTGGGCGCCAAGGTGCCGGTGCAGGATCTTCTGCGCGGTGCCACCGGCAAACCCCTTTCCGCCTCCACGTTCATCCGCTACGTCGAGGCGAAATACCTGGAAGCGGCGCCCAGCGAGGCTGCCGCCTAAATGCCGGAACAGGGCAGACCGTCGCGCACGCAGGCGCGGCTGCAGGCGCGGCTGCGCGGCCTGGCCGGCAAGGCAATCCAGGACTTTCGCATGATCGCAGCGGGCGACAAGGTCATGGTATGCCTGTCGGGCGGCAAGGATTCCTACACCCTGCTCGACATTCTCCTGTCGCTGCAGCGGGGCGCGCCCGTCGACTTCGAGCTCCTTGCCGTCAATCTCGATCAGAAACAACCCGGGTTCCCCGAGCATGTCCTGCCGGAATACCTCACGTCGCTCGGCGTGCCGTTCCACATCATCGAGCAGGACACCTACAGCGTCGTCAAACGCGTCATCCCCGAGGGGCACACCCTTTGTGGTCTATGCTCGCGCCTGCGCCGTGGCGCTCTCTATCGCTTCGCGGCCGAGAATGGCGTCACCAAAATCGCCCTCGGGCACCACCGCGACGACATAGTCGAGACACTCTTCCTCAACCTCTTCTTCGGCGGCCGTCTCAAAGCCATGGCCCCGAAGCTTCTCTCCGAAGACGGCCGCCATATCGTCATCCGCCCGCTTGCCTATGCCCCGGAGCGCGACATCGAGCGCTACGCCCGCGGCCGCCGTTTCCCCATCATCCCCTGCAAGCTCTGCGGCTCGCAGGACAACATGCAGCGCGTCGCGATCAAGAAGATGCTCGCCGCCTGGGAGAATGCGCACCCCGGCCGCACCGAGAGCATCTTCTCCGCCCTGCGCCACGTCGAGATCGAGCACTTGGCCGACCCGCGCCACTTCGACTTCGCCGCTCTCGATCAGCAGCGGGTCCGCCCGCAACTCTCACCGCCCCCGCCCGCGGGCATCGCGGCCATGACCCTGGAAGAAGAGGACGACTTGATAGAAGCAGCCGCGGCGCCTTAAATAATTGGCAATAATAATTGGCAATGGAAGTCGCGCAGCCGCTCCCGAACACCTACTGGGCGATCCCGGGCTTGCTCCTCGCGGGCGAGCATCCCTCCGGTCTGACCCCGGATGCCACGCGCCAGCGCGTGAGCCAACTCCTTGCCGCCGGCATCGAGTGTTTCCTCGACCTCACTCATCCCAGCGAGATCGATCCCTACGATCAGGCGCTTCCGTTTCACGTCGAGTATCTGCGCAAGCCCATCCGCGATCACAGCCTGCCCGAGAAGCGCGAGCACATGATGGAGATCCTGGACTGCCTGCACGATGCGCTGCGCTCCGCGAGGCCGGCTTATGTGCATTGCCGTGCAGGCATCGGGCGCACGGGAATGGTGGTCGGCTGTCTGCTCGTCGAGCGCGGCCTGACCGGCGAGCAGGCTCTGGATGAGCTTGCGAGACTCTGGCAGCAATCCCAGCGCTCACAGTTCTGGCCCAGCGTGCCGGAGACCGAAGCGCAAACCGAATACGTCCGTCAATGGGTGCGCCGCATGCGCGCCGCGGCTGCGCAGGAGGCGCTGCCGCAGCAGGTTCGGCCCCGCGAGGCGCCGCCGCACGAGGTGTTACGGCACGAGGAGTTGCCGCACGAGGCCGGGCCGCGCGAGGTGCGGGCGCACGACGCGCAGGCCGCACCGCAGGGCGTCCTCGATGGCCAGTCGCCCGGCCCCGGTCCGACCGCCGCTCCCGTCGCCAATCCGGAGCCAAGCCACGACCCTTTGCTGGATCCCGCCATCCTCACCGCAGCGCGCAGCCTTCGCGAACGGTTCCTCGGCGCCTTGCTCGGCCTCGCCACGGGCGATGCCGTTGCCGCGGCGACCCAATACCGCCGCCCCGGCAGCTTCACTCCGGTCGGCGATCTGATCGGCGGCGGTCCATTCGCGTTGCCTCGTGGCGGCTGGAGCGACGACACGGCCATGGCGCTCTGTCTGGCGGACAGCCTGCTTGCTACCGACGGCTTCGATGCGCGCGATCAGGTGGAGCGCTACAGGCGCTGGCAGCGCGAAGGCTATCTTTCCGCTACCGGAACTTGCCTCGGTATCACCGCGAGCACCGCGCGGGCGCTCGCGATGGCGCAGTGGCGCCGCCAGCTCTTCTCCGGGTCCCATGCTCCCGACCGGCTCGATCCCGAGCCGCTGTCGCGGGTCGCTCCGGTGGTGATGTTCTTCTTTACCGCGGAAGAGGAAGCGGTACAGCTCGCGAGCGACGCCGCCCGTACCACCTGCCAGGCCCCTGCCGTGCTCGGCGCCTGCCGCGATCTCGCGCGGGCCGTTTTTCTGGCGCTCTCCGGGCAACCCAAGGCGGGCATCCTCGCCGAGATAGTGGCCGGGATCGAGTTCCGGACGCAGAAGGGCAGCGTGAGCGAGGCGCTTGCCACCGCTTTGGAGGCCTTCGCCGCGACCGACAACTTCCGCGACGCGGTGCTCCATGCCGCCAATCACGGGGGCAATTCGGATGTCATCGCGGCGGCCTGCGGCCAGCTCGCCGGGGCGTTCTACGGTGCGAGCGCAATCCCCGCCGCGTGGCGCGACTGCCTGCTGCAGCGCCCGCTGATCGAGAGCTACGCCGACCGGCTTCTACAGCATTTCCTGCTCAAACTGGATGAGCCGGCCCGTTGAACGGGATCGGCCCCCGAGACCGCAATCGCGAGGCGGACAGGACACCGGGAAACGGTTAGGCTTGCTGCTCCGTGAAGCCGCAGCGCACGCGCCCCTCCCGCAATCGTACTTCCCGGCAAGTCAGAAGGCCGGCATGGACTCGTCTTTCCGACGAGGGCCTTCTCTCGCTGCGCTTCTGCGATCTCGGCCTGCGGCTCCAGGGCTCACGCCTCGAAGGCCGCGTCCGGCGGCTCTATGCGGAGCTCAATGCCCGCGGCATCCGCTTCCACCCGCACGTGTGGCTGTCGGAAGAATGGTTCTCACCGGACGGCGTCCCCGGCATCGCGATCCCGTTCTATCTCATGCACCCTCGCCTGGAGCGCCTCGAGCGCCGCATCATGCGGGAAGCGGAGGGCGGCAATGCACCCTGGTTCATGCGCATCCTGCGCCATGAGGCGGGGCACGCGCTCGACAATGCCTATCGGCTCCGCCGCCGCAAGCGGTGGCGTGAGGTCTTCGGCCCCGCCTCCTTGCAGTACCCCGCGCGTTACAAGGCACGGCCTGGCAGCCGTCGCTACGTGCATCACCTGGGAGAGTGGTACGCACAGTCGCACCCGACGGAGGACTTCGCGGAGACGTTCGCCGTCTGGCTGAAGCCGCGATCAGGGTGGCGCAAGAGCTACGCGGAGTGGCCGGCATTTCAGAAGCTGAGCGTCGTCGACGAGCTGATGTCGGAAGTGCGGGGGCACCGCCCGCCGGTTCGTAACCGCCTCCGCATAGAGCCCCTGGAGACGAATACCCGCACACTGGCGCAGCACTATCGCCGCAAGCTCGTTCGGCAGAGTTACTACCGCCGCGGCTTGGCGGATGAGTTTCTGCACAGGTTGTTCGCTCCCCGTCCTGCGCGCGGCGGCGCTGTTCGCGCGGCGTCCCTCCTGCGCGCGAACCGCAAGTCGCTGATTGCGTCTGTCTCGCGCAAGCTGGGCCTCGAGCGCTATAGTGTGCAGCAGATCGTCCGGATGCTCATCGAGCGCAGTGAGAACTTGAAGCTCTACGTCCGCGGCAACCGCCGCGATGCCATCCGCAGTGCCCGGTGGCTGCTCGAGCGGCTCGCGAGCCTCTACGCGCAAGGCGAGACCCCGCACCTGCGCCTATGAGAAAACTGCGCGCGCTCGTCGTCGCGCACGCGAGCCTGGTGCCACCGGAATCTCTCGAAGGCCGTAGCGACAAAGAAATCGAGGAGTGGCGTACCGAATACGACGTCACGAGCACTCTGCGCGCGAGCGGCCACGACGTTCGTTGCCTCGGCGTGCTCGACAGCCTCACCGAGATGCGGGCCAGCATTGCCGACTGGCAGCCTGACATCGTCTTCAATCTGCTCGAGGAATTCAACGGCATCGTTACCTACGACCAGCACGTCGTCGCCTTCCTGGAGCTGATGCGCCAGCCCTACACCGGCTGCAACCCCCGCGGCCTCCTGCTCTCGCGCGACAAGCCTCTCTGCAAGCAGCTGCTCGCCTTTCATCGCATTCCGACACCCCAGTTCGCCGTCTTCCAGCGAGGCGCGCGCATCCGGGTGCCGCGCAAGCTCCGCTTCCCGCTCTTCGTGAAGTCCACAGTCGAGGATGCGTCGCTCGGTATTGCTCAGGCTTCCGTGGTGGAGGACGCCGCGCGGCTGAAAGAGCGCATCGAGTTCGTCCACGAGCAGATCGGCTCGGACGCGCTGGTCGAGGAGTACATCGAGGGCCGCGAGCTCTACGTCGGAGTGATGGGCAACGACCGTCTGACGCGCCTGCCTGTCTGGGAGATGGTGTTCGGCTCGATGCCCGAATCCCTCGCGGCCATCGCCACCCGCAAGGTGAAATGGGACAAGCGTTATCAGACGAAGTACGGCATCACCACCCGCGCCGCGGAAGAGCTGCCCCAGCCGGTGCTCGCGCGTCTCGACAAGCTCTCGCGACGCATCTACCGCGCGCTCGGGCTCTCGGGCTGCGCGCGAATGGACTTCAGAGCGACCGCCGCCGGCGAGGTCTATGCGCTGGAGGCCAACGCCAATCCCAATCTGGAGGCGGCCGAGGACTTCGCCGAGTCGGCGCGCGCGGCCGGGATCGAGTATCCGGAGCTGCTCGAGCGGCTGATGTCGTTGGGAATGTCGTACCGGGCGGAATGGCGGGCGAGTTATGGGTAGGATGTGTCAGGGCCATGCCACTGGCCTTCCATGGCGGCAGGGCCTCACCCTTACCCAATCTCGCTGCCCGGAAGAGTCCACGGCTCCGCCTTGGCGGCAGCCAGCCACGACTGCAGGGTTGCGTCCTCGAGCACCGCGGCCATGTACCAGCGCGCCGTTTCCGAGATCCGTGCGCCGTACGTGTTGAACCGCAGCACTACCGGTGCATACATCGCATCGGCAATGGAGTACTCGCCGAAGAGCCAGGGTCCCGCGGCACCGAAGCGCCCCCGGCAGTCGTTCCAGATCTCATCGACGCGGTCGATGTCCGCCTCCAGGCCCGGCGTGAGGACTGTGCGGCGGTTGCGCGCGCGGGCATTCATCGGCCATTCCGTCCGCAGGTTGACGAAGCCCGAGTGCATCTCCGCGCATACGGAGCGCGCCACCGCGCGGGCGGCACGATTCTGCGGCCAGCCGCGCCCGGCGAGCTCCGCGACGTACTCACAGATCGCCATGGAGTCCCATACGCACAGATCTCCGTCGAGCAGTACGGGCACCCGCCCGCTGGGACCGTACTTCTCGATCTCGTCCTTGGTCGTCGGCGTGTCGAGCCGGATCTGCACCTCGCGAAATTCGACGCCGAGATGCTTGAGCAGCATCCAGGGCCGCAGCGACCAGGACGAGTAGTTCCTGTTGCCGATCACCAGGGTCAGATCCGACATGAGATGGTAACCTTCACAGCATGACGACCGGAACCTTGAGCTTGGGGTCCGCCGTTTCGCGGGCCGCCGGGCTCGGCGACCTCCGCGCGGTCGCCTTCGATCTCGATAATACACTGTGGGATGTTGGTCCGGTGATCGTTCGCGCGGAGCAGCGGCTGCACGACTGGCTGTGCGAGCATTGCCCGCGGATCACCGAGCGGATCTCGATCGAGGAAATGCGCGCCGCGCGCGAGCGGCTCGCCCGCAGCGAGCCGCACAATGCCCACGATTTCACCTACCTGCGCGTCACCACGCTGGCGGCGCATGCGCGCGAATGCGGTTATGAGGAAGAGGTCGCCGCGCGCGCCTTCGAGGTATTCTTCGCGGCGCGCAACGAGCTGCTACCCTACACCGATGTTCGGCCGGCGCTCGAGCGCCTGCGCACGCGTTACCAGCTGGCATCGCTCAGCAACGGCAACGCGGATCTGCGGCTGATCGGACTCGCACGCCTCTTCAGCGTGTCGTTGAACGCGTGTCAGATCGGCGTCGCCAAACCCCATCCTTACTGCTTCGAGAAGCTGGCCCGCGAGTTGCGTCTCGAACCGCGGAACATCCTGTACGTAGGCGACGATCCCTTCCTCGATATCCAAGCCGCACGCGCCGCAGGCCTGCGTACCGCGTGGATGAACCGAGTCCATGCGCCGTGGCCGCCGAGTCTCGAGCCTGCCGACCTCGACGTGGCCGACTGCACCCGGCTGGCAGAGCTGCTAGCACTCGATGCCGTCAGCTGCCAAACCTGAACGGCCAATAGATACGACTACGTTGCCCTGCATTGCGCTGCATTGGAGCAGTGCATCACAGAACTTGACCATTATGTGAGGTGAACTTTAGGCATGCGCTGCCGTTCTATTCAGTAGGAGGCGTTTTCAGGAGGTATGTAACAGCCATGTCTGAAGCCCACTCATCCTGCCGGGTGCAGCCGGTTGCCAACCTGAAGGAATACTTCAGGGACGCCCTGCACGGCGCTCTCGCAAGCCAGCAGCTCTCCGTCGAGGACCAGACCGAGCACTACGTTGTCAATCTGCTGACGCTGTTCTCCCGCTCCGAGGCCCTGTTCGATCACACTCCCGAAGGGCCGCGTCTGAAGCCGCTCGTGGTCATGCTGTCCGAGGCCCTCGAGGCGCGCTCGGCCGACGACCGCAACCGCAACCTGCAACGGCTTGGCGATGTCTCTCTCTTCGTCGCCGGCTTCTTTGCGCAGAGCTTCGCGCGCAAGCTCATCGACATCGACTATCACATCGCGATGGGCGGGCGCGCCTACGGCGTCCTTGGTGAGGTGCTGTCCCGGGGCAAGGGCAGGGTGCTGGGCAACGTCTTCGCGGAGCTGTCGGAGAAATTCCAGCCCATGGTGGATGCCCTCAACGAGCTGGCCGAGACCGCCTACACGCATTCCGACAAGGACATCCTGCGGCTCTACGAGATCTGGCTCAAGACCGGAAGCCGCCGCTCCTATGCGCTGCTCAAGCGCCTGGGTGTCGACCCGACCGCGGCCGCCGGAACACAGCTCGCCCACTGATCCCGTGATCCTGACGCAGCTGCAGCAGCTGATAGGCGGCATATACGACGTGAGCATCGCTCACGACGTCTACGACTTCCTGGTCACCGACCGCAGGCGCCTGCCGGCATCGGTCCGCGGGCGGGCCTCGGAAGAGGATCTCATCGTCGCGCAACCAACGGCCGCGGGCGGTGAAGCGGGAGTCTCTCTCTACCTGGACCCGGGCCTGTTGGAAAGGCTGCGGCGCGAAGACCCGATGGTGCGCCTGCACGACGGCAACGTGGCGGACTATTGGAAGGCGCTCGAAGGCGTCAGTCACTTCCTGTACCTCGCGTGGAATGCCGGTCACGACCGCCCCGTCTCGATCCTGGAGCTGGAAATGCAGGCGGAAGTCGACAAGTACGTCGCGAGCTACTGGCTGCTGCGCCGGCAACTGCCCGGCCGATTTCCCGCGGAGCTGCGCCGCATTCTCTTCGAGCGCACGCGCATCGATCCGGGTCTGGCCGACGGACGCGAGGATCTCTACCGCGAAGCCAGCCGCTACGCGGAGAAGTTCTGCCGCCGGCTCGAGCGATCGCTGCGCCGCTCCGGCGCCGGCACTGAAGGAGAGGTGCTCAGCGAGCTGCGTCGCTTCTACCGTCTGAGCAATGCGCGCAAGCTCGCGCACATCGACCGGAGTACTCCATAGGGAATGGCGGCTCTGGCCTGCTATTCTTCGCCGTCGCTGCGCTTGCGCTCCTCGAGCTCGCGCATCATCTTGATCCACTCGGAGAGCTTGCGCAGGTCGGTGCGTGTCGTGTTGCCGCTCTTGCGCGCAACGCCGGAGGCATTCGCGTACGGGTTGTAGGCGCTGCGCTCTGGATCCAGCCGCAACTCACCGGGCTCGCGTTGAATCTCGAGCTTCGGGCGCGCAACCAGCTCCGCAGGCGCATCGAGCCATTCGACGTAGGCGTTTCCGCGGTCGTCGTGGCGGACTCTGGAGAGGCGGCGGCGCTCGCCTGTGCTCTCCTGCTTGCGCTCCTCTGCGCCGTCGATTTTTTTGGTACTGGCGTCCAAGGAAGGCACTTAAACGGCAGTCCGCAAGTCGCGGACGCAAGTACCTTAGCAGCGCGTCTGTCGCCGTTCCGAGACAGCCGTCACGGATCGGCCGTGACCGGCGTCTCACACCGCTGGCTGCGGACATAACGTGCCCGGAGCAGTCCCATTGCGGTTTTGCCGTCGCGGAGCCGGCCGCTTTCGGCCCAACCGCAAGCCTCACTGAAGGGTACCCAGTGCACCTCGATCACCTCCGCCTGCTCGTGAGCGACCGCGGCCGGCTCCACTCCGGTCGCGAGGAAGAGATGCAGGACTTCGGTAAAGATTCCGGGGGAGCTGAGGTAGGAGCCGAGGCTGAGCCAGTCGCGTGCGCTCACACCCGCCTCCTCGATGAGCTCGCGCTGCGCGGTGATCAGCGGCGGCTCATTCGGCTCGAGCTTTCCCGCCGGCAGTTCCCACAGCCAACCGTCCGCGACATAGCGATATTGCCTCAGCAGGCAAACGCGATCCTGTGCGTCGATGGCGACTGCCGCCGCGCCGCCAGGGTGATGAACGACTTCGAGCGACGCCAGATGTCCGTTCGGCAGCCTCACCTCATCCGTGCTGAGCGAAATGATCCGCCCACGAAAATGTGTCGTCCGCTTCTCAGGGCTCATGCGCCGCGAGCCTAGCATGGTTACAGTTTGAAACGGCCGCGCCGCAGGGACATCGATAAACTCGGCTTGGGCGCGGCGCTTGCTGGCAGCTGGGCCGGGGCCGCTCCGCCTGCAGGCGATGGCGCGCGGCGGTGAGACGAGTGGATTGAGGCATTGAAAGAGTCGGCGGAGCAGCACAGGGCGGTCTTTCTCCACGCGGGATGGCGTTGCGCAAGCACTTACGTGTGGAGCCGCTTCCGCCGCAATCCCTACACGACCAGCTTCTACGAGCCGTTCGGCGAGTCGCTGGCACGGTGTTCGCCCAAACGCATTCAGCGCCAGACGGCTCAGGGCTGGAATTCGCGCCATCCGCCGCTGGCCCTGCCCTACGCCGACGAGTATCGCCCGCTCCTGCACCCGCTCCTCAGGGGAATGCCGGGATATCGCAGCGAGTTCGCGCTGGAGAGATATTTCCCCACCGCAGCCGGCATTGGTCCCGAGGCGAGGTACGTTTCCCGGCTCATCCGGCACGCACAGCGGCACGGCACACAGGCCGTGCTCGGGTTCTCCCGATCCCTGGGCAGGGCGGCCGCGCTCAAGCATGCGCTCGGCGGCTATCACGTGCTCGTTCGCCGCAATCCGCTGCAACAGTGGCTCTCCTGCCGCAGCTACCGCGAGCAGACGTCGCTCTCCTACTTCGAGTTGTGTCATTTTCTCATCCTGGCGCTCGCTCCCGCCTGCACTCCCGCGCGGCGCTTCGCCACCATGCTCGGCCTCCCGCGCCGTCTCCCTCGCAGCCTGCCGCAACAGCTCAGATTCATCCACGAGGCGGTTCAGCCCTGTAGCGACGAGCTGTCGTATCGCGCGTTCACCGCCGTCTCCCTCCTGTCCCATGCCGTTGCGGAGCCCATCACCGACCTGGTGCTCGACGTCGACCGCCTGGGCCGCTCGCCGCGGTACCGCGAAGGCATACGCGCGCGCATTCTGGCCGATGTCGGCCTGAGCATAGACTTCGATGACTGCCGGGTGCCTACCCACGATCCCGCGCTGGTGCGGGTCGATTTCGCCGCCATCGAGCGGGATGTCAGACTGCGGCTGCTTTCGTGCGAAGCCGATCTCGCACTGATTCCTGCCCGGGCGATCGCAATCGGGGAGTGAGGTTGCGTGACGCCAGTCGGTGACAGCAGGCCGCCTGATTACGTATAGTCCCCCGCCGTCATGTCGACGGCATCACATTTGGCGAAGCTCAACGGCCCGCAGCGCCGGGCGGCGAGCTATGGCGAGCCGCTGCCGGAGAAGGGCTTCAAGTCCGGTCCGCTGCTGATCGTTGCCGGGGCGGGCACCGGCAAGACCGATACTCTCGCCCATCGCGTCGCGCACCTGGTCATTCACGGCGTGGACCCCGCGCGCATCCTGATGCTGACCTTCACCCGGCGGGCCGCGACCGAGATGCGCCGTCGCGCCTACGAGCTTGCCAAATCGGCGCTCAACGAGACGCTGGGCGGGGTCAGTCAGAGCATCCTGCAGCGCATGAGCTGGACGGGCACCTTCCATTCCGTGGGCAACCGCCTCCTGCGCCACTACGCGCGGCATCTGAAGCTCGATCCGCAGTTCAGCGTGCTCGACCGCGGCGACTCCGCCGACCTCATGGACACACTGCGCCAGGAGCTCGGGCTCGCGCAGAAGGAGCAGCGCTTTCCGCGCAAGGATACGTGTCTCCAGATCTACTCCCACCGCGTCAACACGCAGCGTCCGCTCAAGGAAACGCTCGAAGCGCAGTTCACCTGGTGCGCACAGTGGGAATCGGACCTCACGCGCCTCTACCGCGCGTATGTGGAGCGCAAACAGGGTAACAGCCTGCTCGACTACGACGATCTGCTGCTTTACTGGCAGATCATGATGTCCCATCCGCGTCTCGCCGCGCACGTGGGCGGCCACTTCGATCACGTGCTGGTCGATGAATATCAGGATACCAACAGGCTGCAGGCGGAAATTCTCCATGCGCTGAAGCCCGACGGCGCCGGCCTTGCCGTCGTCGGTGATGACGCGCAGGCGATCTATTCCTTCCGTGCCGCCGCCGTGGAAAACATCCTCGGGTTCCCGGAGCGCTTCACTCCGCGCGCGGAGGTGGTCACTCTTGCGCAGAACTACCGCTCGACCCAACAGGTGCTGGACGTCGCCAATGCCGTGATGGCCGAAGCGCCCCGGCAGCACCGCAAGCATCTGTTGTCCAGCCGTGGCGAAGGACCGCGCCCCCGACTGGTGACCGTGGAAGATCTGCAGACACAGGCGGAATGTGTCTGCAGCGAAGTGCTGAAGCGCCGCGAGGCCAACGTGCCGCTGCGCAGGCAGGCGGTGCTCTTCCGCTCTTCCAGCCACAGCGATGTTCTCGAGGTCGAGCTCGGACGGCGCCAGATCCCCTTCGTGAAGTATGGCGGCCTCAAGTTCCTGGAGGCCGGCCACATCAAGGACCTTCTTGCCGTGCTGCGCTGGGCCGACAATCCGCGCAACAATCTGGCGGCCTTCCGCACCCTGCAGCTCCTGCCCGGCATGGGGCCCGGCAATGCGCGCCGCGCTCTCGACCACCTCGAATCCAATGCCGCCTCCCTCGCCTCGTTGCAGACCTTCACCCCGCCCCCGGGGGCGGCCCAGGACTGGCGCAAGCTCGTGGAGCTCCTTCTCGCGCTTGCCGATCCGCAGCGGCAGTGGCCTGGACAGGTGCATCTCGCACGGGAGTGGTACCGGCCGCACTTCGAGCGCCAGTATGAGCACTTCCACACGCGCCTCGGCGATCTCGATCAGCTGGAAGTGCTCTCCGGCCAGTACCCCTCCCGCGAGCGCTTTCTGACCGAGGTCACTCTCGACCCGCCCAATGCGACCAGCGACCTCGCCGGCCGCCCCGCGCTCGATGAGGACTATCTCGTCCTCTCCACCATTCATTCCGCCAAAGGCATGGAGTGGGATACCGTCTACCTCCTCAACGTGGTCGACGGCAGCTTCCCGTCCGAGTTCTCGACCGGCAAGCCCGAGCTCATCGAGGAGGAGCGGCGCCTGCTCTACGTCGGTCTGACCCGGGCCCAGAACGACCTCCTGCTGCTCGCGCCCCTGAAGTTCCACCTGACCGCGCAACACCGCCTCGGCGACGCGCACGTCTACGGTGGCCGCAGCCGTTTCCTGACCGACAAAGTCCTCAAGACCTTCGAGGCCACCTCATTCCACGGCTCCCGCGTCACCGGTGATGCGCTGACAGAGGAAAGCGGCGACGCCGCTCTGGACGTCAGCGCCCGCCTGAAGGAGATGTGGTAGCCCAAGGCTGGGATTGCGCGAACCCGCTCAGCGGGGGATCGATTGCAAAGGGACTTCCCGGGGGCGTGAAAAACACGGACGTTTTTCCCGCAGCCTACATGGACGTACTTGCGGCGGCCCCGGGAAGTCCCTTTGCAAGCGGTTCCCCGGCGTCCTGACTTCAGTATTCCTAGTCCGGCTTGACGAATTTCAAAGTAAACCGATCGCTCTCGCCAATCGCCTCATATTTCGCCCGATCGATATTCCCCAGCCGATAGTCCGGCGGCAGCGTCCAAACCCCCGCCGGGTAGTGCTTCGTATCCTTCGGATTGGCATTGAGCTCCGAAGCAGCCACCAGCCTGAACCCCGCCGCCTCGATCATGTGGATCGCGTAGTCCTGTCTGACATAGCCGCTCTTTGCCTGTGGGTCCTGTGGCACCGCCGGATCCCCACGATTGTCCACCACCCCGAATACCCCGCCCGGCGCCAGCGCCCGATAGATCGTGGCCAGCGCCTGCTGCGCATCCCCGAGCGCCATCCACTCGTGCAGGTCGCGGAAGCTGAGCGCCATGTCCACCGATCCCGCAGGCAGCACATCGTTCCCGTCGAGCGGAAAAGTCACTACCTTCACGCTGCCGTAAAGATCCGGTCTGGAGGCGAGAAGCCGGCCGTAATCGCTGCGCCGCGCCTGCAGAAAGCGGCTGCCCGGGTCCGGCGCGATCACCGCCGCAAAGTAACGCCCTTTCGCCCGCACCAACGGCGCGAGAATCTTGGTGTACCAGCCCGACTCGGGCCACACCTGCAATACCCGAGTATTCGTCCGGATGCCAAAGAAGAGAAGCGTCGCCTTCGGGTGCCGATACGGATCGCGGCTGCGATCCGCCGCGGTGCGCTGGCTACCGGCAAGTACGCCATCGAGCGCAGTGGCAGCAGCCTCGCGGCCGCTCGTGGTGACGCAGCTGGTGATCAGAGCCCCGGCAGCAGCCAGGAGGCACGCTGCCAGGATTGCCTGGGCGATGGATTTCGGCGGTAGGCGCATTGCGGCGCGTATTCTAGCCGCGCCGTGCCGGTTACCGTCGTCAGTGGCACGGCTTCCCTGGTCTCGATCGTCAAAAAAAACCCCGCCGGAGCGGGGTTTGTCTCAAGGGTGTAACGGACGCTCGTTTTAGCGTCGGAATGGGCCGCCGCCTTGCCGTGCGCGCGGCGCGCGCTCCTGCGCCTCATTGACACGTAGTGCCCGGCCGTTCATCTGAAAGCCGTTCAGGGCCTGGATTGCCCCCTGGGCCTCGCTCTGCGACATCTCGACGAAACCGAAGCCACGTGGCCTGCCGGTTTCCCGATCGTTGATGAGCTTGACCGATTCCACCTTGCCGTGACGCTCGAACAGCGTTTTGACGTCCTGCTCGGTGGCATTGAAGGGCAGATTGCCCACGTAGATCGTCGTCATCCGGAAGTCTCTCTTCGCAATGCGCACAGCGGCGAGCCGCACGAGACGGTCGCATGTGCCGCGTGATCATGGATTACGTGACGGGGAGGGGACTCGAACGAAACAGCGGAACTCAAGCGTACAGATCCCTGCGGGGATATACCGATACCAACACGCTACCATGCTACTCCCGGTTTTTGCCGATGGCAAACACGGGTTGTAGTAAGCCCGCAACATCGATTTGGCGCAAATCGCTTCCGGCGAATTACGCGGCCAGCCGTACGGCTTTGTCGGCCCCGCGGCCCGAGGGCGGCCTCGGGCCGCTTAATCATGTGCTTTTCGACGGACTCCGGGCAGGGCCCGGCGGCCAGCTAGCTGCCGGCCGGTTCGAGGTAGGCGTATCCGTCGAGCTCGGACTCGTAGAACCGCTTCAGCATCTGGCTTTCGGCAATGGTCATGCGCCCGTCCCGGATGGCCCGCTCGCAATCCCGCGCCAGGGCGGGGTAGAGCTCCGCCACGTCGTACTCCATGTACTCGAGCACCTTGTTGGCGGTGTCGCCCTTGACGATCTCCTCGATCCACCAGCCGCCCTCGTCGTGCAATCGCACGTGGACTACGTGCGTATCGCCGAACAGGTTGTGCAGGTCCCCCAGAGTCTCCTGGTATGCGCCCACCAGGAAGACGGCCAGGTAGTACTTCTCTCCCGCTTTCAGCTCATGCAGCTCCAGGGTTCGCTTGATGTCGCGGAGCGACACGAAGTGGTCGATCTTGCCATCCGAGTCGCACGTGATATCCGCCAGCACTCCCGTGCGTGACGGCCGCTCGTCCAGCCGGTGGATGGGCATGATCGGGAAGAGCTGATCGATGGCCCAGCTGTCGGGCAGCGACTGGAACACCGAGAAGTTGCAGAAGTACGTGTCCGAGAGGATCGACTCCAGCCCTTCGAGCTCTTCGGGCAGCCGCTCGAGCCGGCGGCAGCAGTCGCGCACTCTGGCGCACGTCGCCCAGAAGAGCCGTTCCGCCAGCGCCCGGAACTCCAGCGAGAGGAGGCCGAGGTTGAACATCTGCAGCACCTGGTCGCGTGCCGTCAGCGCGTCGTGATAGCACTCGACCAGCCGCCGCTCGCTGACCGAGCGGAACGCGTCGAACAAGTCCCGCACCGGCTGCGGCAGCTCCTCTTGACCGGCGTAGTCCTCTTCCTCCCGGCCGGTCACCCGGAATTTGTCGAGCGCGGACGAGCCCAGGGTGTCGAACACCAGCACGCTGTGGTAGGCCGCGATCGCCCTGCCGGACTCGGTAATGATCATCGGGTGCGGGATATCGCGCGCGTCACAGACGCTCGCGATCCGGTACACGACGTCGCTCGCGTACTCGTTGAGCGTGTAATTCATAGACGAGGAGTAATTGGTGCCGCTGCCGTCGTAGTCGACGCCCAGGCCGCCCCCCACGTCGATGTATTGCAGCCCTGCCCCCATGAGCTTCAGCTCCGCGTAGACGTGCGCCAGCTCGTTGATGGCATCCTTCACGCGCCGGATGTCCTGCAGCTGGCTGCCGGGATGACAGTGCACGAGCTGCAGGCAGTCCAGCATCCCGCGCGCCTTCAGCATGGAGAAGAGCTCCAGGATCTCGGTGATGAAGAGACCGAATTTCGACTTCTCGCCCGCCGACTCCCGCCAGCGTCCGGAGCCCTCGGTGAAGAGCTTCACCCGCACTCCGATGCGCGGCCGCACCTGGTAGCGCTCGGCGTGCTTCAGGATGAGCCCCAGCTCATCGAAGTTCTCCACCACGGGAATGATGGTGCGCCCGAGCTTGGTGGCCAGCGTTACTGCCTCGATGTAGCTGTCGTCCTTGAAGCCGTTGCAGATGATCAGCCGCTCCGGGGCGTTCTCCGTCATCGCCATTACCGCGAGGAGCTCGGGCTTCGAGCCGACCTCCAGGCCGAAGCCGAACTCCTTACCGTAGCGGTAGACCTCCTCGACGACGAGGCGCTGCTGGTTGACCTTGATCGGGAAGACCGCGGCGTAGCGGTTACGGTAGTTGTTCTCCGCGATCGCCTGCGCAAAGGCATCGTGCAGATGCTTGAGGCGGTGCGCCAGGATATCGGAGAAGCGCACCACCACCGGCGTGGTCAGGTCACGAGCCTCCAGGCCCTCGACCACATCGTAGAGATCGATATCGCGGCCCGGTTGGCCGGGTTGCGCGTCGGGCCGCACGACCACGTGGCCGGCTGTGTTGATGCCGAAGTAACCTTTGCCCCAGGCATTGACGTGGTACAGCTCCAGCGAGTCCTCGAGGCGCCAGGGCTGGGAGGGGTTGAACTTGCGAGCGCCGTTCAAGGCGCTCTTCGGGTCTACGGCCACGTGCGAGAATCCGCTGTCGCTCTCGGTGAGTTCACTGGCCGCGCACCATACCAAAACTGCGTGTCACGCGCGCGTCCATAGTCCATCGACGGAAATTCGTCGAGACGATTTTGCTCGGCTCCATCCCTGCGCCGAGCCCTGCGGGCCAGCTAACGCCGTCCAAAATCGCTCCAGGCGATTTTGTCGCGAGACCCCACAGTTTTCGCCGCGGGCCAGGGAGCGGCCCTGGCCTGTCGTCCATTGGCGAAAATCGTCGAGACGATTTCCGCGAGACCCTACACATTTCGCCGCGGGCCAGGGAGCGGCCCTGGCCCGCTATTCCGTGCCAGCGGTGATGGGCCGCTTCGGATCGCGGATCCACTCGCTCCAGGAGCCGGCGTAGAGGCGGGCGCCCTTGAGGCCGGCCACTTCCATTGCAAGCAGGTTGTGGCAGGCGGTGACGCCGGAGCCGCACATGCAGACGGCTGCATCCGGCGGCACCCCCTCGAGCGTCTTCGCGAACCGCTCGCGCAGCGTGCTGCGCGCCAGGAATCGCCCCGCGGTGTCCACGTTGTCGGTGAACGGATGATTTCGCGCGCCCGGGATATGACCCGCGACCGGGTCGATGGTCTCGTTGCGGCCGGCGAACCGGTCGGCGCTGCGGGCATCGACCAACACGCGGTCCGCGGAGGCGAGCTGTCGCGAGGCGACGAGCCCCTCGAGCTCGGTGGTGCTCACCACCATCTCCTCATCGGGCAGCGGCTCGAAACGGCGGGCCGGCCGATCCGGCTGCACCTGGGCCGGGGATTGCGCCCGTGATTCGGCAATGGGTGCCGTATCGAGCGGCAGCTTTTCCTCCTGCCATGCCGCAAGGCCGCCATCGAGTACCGCGACTTTCGTGTGCCCGAGCCAGCGCAGCAGCCACCAAAGCCGCGCAGCGTGTGCTCCCGAGCTCTGATCGTATGCAACCACCTGCACCTGCGCATCGATGCCCCATTGTCCGAGTCGCGCCGCAAACTCATCGACCGGCGGTAGCGGATGTCTGCCGGTGGAGGCCGATGCCTTCCCGGAGAGGTCGTGGTCCAGGTGGGCATACAGCGCATGTGGAATACGCGCGCTTGCGTACGCCTCGCGGCCCCACTGCGGCCGCGCCAGATCGAAGCGGCAGTCGATGACCGCCAGATCCCTGTCCTCGAGCCGCGCGGCAAGCTGCCGCGGAGTTATGAGCGTCGTCTGAGGCATATCCGGAAGGTGTCCGTTGATTGGCGCAAAGTCGCCTGGCGGCGCTTCGCGGGGCCAGCCCGGCGACAGGGATTCATCCCGTGGCCCCGGGGGCGGCCCCGGGCCACTCACTCAGTTGCTTTCGATCTTCGCGCCTTTCGCTACAATTGTCACAATGGCGATTGAATTATATTGGGGCAGCGGCAGCCCGTACGCCTGGCGGGCGCTGCTCGCGCTCGAATACAAGCGCCTGCCCTACACGAGCCACCTGCTGCAGTTCTCCAAGCAGGAGCACAAGTCGCCGCAGATGCTGCACCTGAATCCCCGCGGCCGGGTACCCGTGCTCAAGGACGGCGAGTACACCTGCTTCGAGTCGCTGGCCATACTTTACTACCTCGACCTGAAATATCCCGATCCGCCGATCTTCGGGCGCACTCCCGAGGAGGCCGGCACGATCATGCGGGTCATCTGCGAGTACCAGGCCTACATCGAACCCCACGTCACGAGAATCATCGAGGCGGTGTTCTCGAAGTCCGTCGATCTGCGCAGTGACGAGATCACGCGTGCCATGCACGCCGCCGCGAGCGAAGCGCGCACGATCGAGGGCCGCCTGTCGAAATCAGACTGGGTGGTCGGTGAGAGCTTCTCGGCCGTCGACATGGTCATCTTCCCCGGTTTCCAGCTGCTGAAACGCGCACTCGAGCGGCCCGAGGCGCGGGAGCTCGCCTCCCGCTTCATGCCCGTGGAGGTCCATTACCCTGCGGTCGGACGCTGGGTCGCACGCATCGAGTCGCTGCCCGGTTACGAGCGCACGTATCCTCCTCATTGGCGGCGTTGATCGGGTAACCTATCGGGATCATGACCGAGCACAAGATCCACGTAGAATTTCCCGGCCGCATTCTCATCGTCGGCTTCGGCAGCATCGGGCAGGGCGTGCTGCCGCTCATCCTCCGGCACATCGGCATCGCGCCGGATCGCATCACCATCGTCACCGCGGAAGACCGGGGCAACGCCGAGGCGGCCAGCTACGGTATCCGTTTCATCAAAGAGCGCCTCACTCGCGAGAACTACCGTCGGGTGCTCAACCCGCTGCTCGGTCGCGGCGACTTCCTGATCAACGTCTCCGTGGAAGTCTCGAGCATTGCGCTCGTCAAGCTCTGCTGGGAGAAGGGCGCGATGTACCTCGACACGTGCATCGAGCCCTGGCCGGGCGGTTATACCGATCCGACCGTCCCCGCCGCCCGCCGCACCAACTACGCGCTGCGCGAGGAAGCATTGGCATTGCGCCCGGGCAACGCGCGTGCGCCGACCGCGGTGCTGACGCACGGCGCCAATCCGGGGCTGGTATCGCATTTCCTCAAGCAGGCGCTGCTCGATGTCGCCGCCGATGCCCAGGTGGATGCCGGGAAGCCCGCCTCCCGGAGCGATTGGGGCGAGCTCGCGCGCCAGCTCGGTGTCAAGGTCATTCATATCGCCGAGCGCGATACCCAGGTGCCGCGCACGCCCAAGGAGCCCGGCGAATTCGTCAACACCTGGTCGATCGACGGCTTCGTCAGCGAGGGCGCGCAGCCGAGCGAGATGGGCTGGGGAACTCACGAGCGCAACTTTCCCCGCGACGGCAAGCGGCACGACTTCGGCTGCATGGCCGCGATCTATCTGATGCAGCCCGGCGCCGGCACGCGCGTGCGCACGTGGACGCCCCGGGCCGGTCATTTTCACGGCTTCTGCATCACGCACGGGGAAGCGATCTCGATGGCGGACTACCTGACCGTCCGCGACGGTGCGCAGGTCGTGTATCGACCGACGGTGCACTACGCCTACCATCCCTGCGACTCCGCCGTGATGTCGGTTCACGAGCTGGCGGGCCGTAACTACTTGCAGCAGGAGCGTCAGCGGATCCTGATGGACGACATCGTCAGCGGCGTGGATGAGCTGGGGGTCCTGCTCGCCGGCCACAAGAAGAACGCGTATTGGTATGGGTCGCAGCTTTCCATCGAGGAGGCGCGCAGGCTTGCCCCCTACAACAATGCGACCAGCCTGCAGGTTACTGTCGCAGTACTCTCCGGAGTGGTGTGGGCAATGGAGAACCCTAACTGCGGCATCGTCGAGCCGGACGAGATCGACTTCCGGCGCAACCTGGAGATCTGCATGCCGTACCTCGGCCCGGTCGTGGGCCGCTACACCGACTGGACGCCGTTGCACGAGCGTGAGCGGTTGTTTCCCGAAGACCTCGACAAGACCGATCCCTGGCAGTTCAAGAACGTCCGCGTTGCGTGGTAGGCGGGCCGTACTCGATCTGGACGATGACCAGTGTGCGGTTGCCGCCCGGCACCTCGACGCTTATCTCGTCGTCCAAGCTTCGACGCAGCAGCGCACGCCCAAGCGGCGAATCCATGCTGATATAGCCAGGCTCGCGGTCGAATTCGTCCGGTCCTACGATTCGGTAATGTGACTGCGCGCCATCGTCGGCTTCGACTGTGACCCAGGCGCCGAAGTACACCTTGTTGCGGTCCGCGGGCGGCTGATCGACGATCACCATGCCATCGAGGCGCTTGCGCAGGAATCGCACCCTGCGATCTATCTCGCGCAGCCGGCGTTTACCATAAGTATATTCGGCGTTCTCGGAGCGATCCCCCTGCGCCGCCGCCTCCGATACGGCCTGCGTCACTTTCGGGCGCTCTATCCTCCAGAGTTGCTCCAGCTCCTCACGCAGACGCATCTCCCCCTCGGGTGTGATGTATTTCGAAGCTGCCGGCGCGGGTGCGCGGAATCGTCCCATGACGCCGATTTTGTCAAAACCCAGGTGTTCTGTGGAACCGATCACGGACGGCGCCACACGGCGAAATTAGGCTTTCCACCGTGGCTACCAAGTACTACACGCACTTCGTAACGGGCGGGCTCAAGGCGCCGGCCGCCATATCGTCGAACGAGTGGAGCGGAGTAGTGGAGCTGCGGCATCCGCTGGAAAGCGGCGGCGGTACGCGCGAGCTGCGATCTCTGCTCGCGCAGAGCTTCGATCTGGATTCGGAGGAGATCAAGATTTTGCATTGGGCACGATTGCATTAGGTATCCCTGGCGGACTTCCTTCAGCTATCCCCTAGCGGACTTCCTTCCCTTCATCGAAAGTCCGCATTCCAACCCCCGGTCTTCATCGGCCGGGGGTTTTTTTTCATTGGCGCAAATCGTTCCCGACGATTTACGCGGCCAGCCGTATGGCTCTGCCCACGTCCGCGGGCCCAGGACGGCCTGGGCCGCTCTTTGATTTGCTCTCGCACGTCGCAAGTGGCCAGGCCCCCGGGGATTGCGCATCGGCGGTCGCTAAATGCCGACAGGGGTGATGGGGTTTGCGGAATGCCATAATCCGGGGACGATGAAGTATTCCCCCGCCCGCATTGCCTTGGCGGCGTGCCTGTCTCTCGCCGCCGGTGCCTGCTCGCTGCTGCGCGCGCCGGAGCGCCCCACGGCAGCCGTGCCCCAAAAGGTCGTGCCTGCCGAGCCGGCGGCGCCTCTTCCGGTCCAGACGGAGCGTTTCGTGCTCGCGCCGGGACAGGACGTCGTGGGTACCCTGCAGCTGGTCAAAGTCGGCAAGGACGAGACGCTCAGCGACATCGGCAGGCGCTTCAACGTCGGCCTCGGCGAGATGACTCGCGCGAACCCCGACGTCGATCCCTGGATACCCAAGCCTGGCACACAGGTGATCGTGCCGACGCAGTATGTCCTGCCGGATGCTCCGCACCGCGGCATCGTCGTCAACCTCGCGGCGATGCGGCTCTTCTACTTCCCGCCCCATAAACGCGGCCAGCCGCAGACCGTCATCACCCATCCGGTCGGCATCGGCCGGCAGGGGTGGAAGACCCCGCAAGGGGTGACCCACGTGCTCTGGCATGAGAAGAACCCCGTCTGGCACGTGCCGCCCTCGATCATCGCCGAGCATCTGCAGGAAGGCGATAAGCTGCCGAAAGTCATGGGTCCCGGCCCTGACAATCCGCTCGGCGGCTACGCGCTGCATCTCGGCTGGCCCGGCTACCTCATCCACGGCACCAACAAACCGGTCAGTGTCGGTTTGCGGGTCAGCCACGGCTGCGTTCACCTCTTTCCCGAGGACATCGCGCAGGTCTTCAAGATGGTGCCGAACGGCACCGAGGTCCGAGTGGTGAATCAGCCGTATGTGTTCGGCTGGAAAGCCGGACACCTCTACATGCAGTCAGCCGGTCCGTTGGAGGATGACAAGCGTCCGTGGAAGAAGCAGGCCCGCCGGCTTCTTGCCGCCACGCTGACCCGCGCGCAGCGCAACGATCTGAAGCAGCTTCATGAGAAGATCGACTGGAGTCGTGTCGCACAGCTGGTCGATGCGCCGGTCGGCGTGCCGCTGCCTGTCTCCGGCATCGGCCAGAGCCTCGACCCGAGCATGGACGATGGCGGCGACGATGGTCTCGCGCAGGTGCTTGCCCATGCGCGCCTGGTGCAGAACATCGTGCCTGCAGGCTCCACGTGGGACGGCAAGACCGACCTGCCGATGACGGATGCCGAGTTCAACAAGCTGATGTCCGGCAACCAAGGCGATTCCGACAGCGGCACGCCTGGCGAAGCGCACGGCGCGCCCGCTGCGGCGCCGGGTGCTGGTGCCGGTGCCGCGGCGCGGCCAGCCGGCGACCCCGGCGATGCCCATGGCGCTTCGGCCGCGCCGGCTGCGGATCCCACCGGTTCCTGACCCGCTTCCTGCTGCTCCGGCGCTTTCCCGGAGACCTCGGCGCCGGCCGGGGGCTGTGGTAGAGTCCGCCACTACAACAAGAACACGGCGGGGATTCACATCAGTGATTGAACGCGGTGCGCCGGGCCTGGAGCTCGCGCTGACCCGGACCGAGCCGGTCATCGCGCGCCTGCCGAGCGCCGTCACTGCCTTCGTCGGCCGCACTCTCAAGGGGCCGGTGCAGCGTCCGGTGACGGTCGCGAGCTTCGCTGAATTCCAACAGGTGTTCGGGGGACTGTGGCAGCCCTCGACGCTTTCCTATGCGGTCGAGCAGTTCTTCGACCACGGCGGCGGGCGCGCGATCATCGTACGCGTTGCCAACGGTGCCCGCCCGCCGACCGTCACGTTGCCGGCCGGCGCCGGGGCGCTCCGCCTCGTGGGCGTCAATCCGGGCTCGAGGGAATATCTGCGCGCCTCCGTCGACTACGACGGCATTCCCGAAGGCGATACCGACCGCTTCAACCTCGTCATCCAGCGGGTCCGCTCGGCGGCCTCGGAGCTCGTCGAGGAGCAGGAGATCCACCGCCGTGTCTCCGTGCAGGCGGACTCCGGCCGCTGCCTCGCCGATCTTCTTCTGCAATCACGCGTGGCCCGCGCACTCGAGCCGCTTCCGGCGCAGCGTCCGGATCGCTCCTCGGGTCCTGGCGGTGCTGCAATCGGCTACGCCTTTTCCAATGCGGACGGCGATGACGGCGGACCGCTGACCGATTACGACATCATCGGGTCCGCGGCGGCGAGCACCGGACTCTTCGCTCTCAGCGCCGCGGAAAGTTTCAACTTTCTATGCATACCGCCGCTCTCGCGCGAGCACGACATCGGCCTGAGCGCGCTCCTCGTCGGCGCACGCTACTGCCGCGAGCGCCACGCGATGCTCATCGTCGATCCGCCCGCATCCTGGACTACCGCGCGTGCAGCGCTCGACGGTATGCGGGACTGGCCGTTTCGCAGCGACAATGCGCTCATGTACTACCCGCGGATCCAGGCGCTCGACCGGCTGCGCGGGCGCCTGGAGACCTTCGCCTCCTGCGGAGCGGTTGCCGGCATGCTGGCACGCTCCGACGAGACCTGCCCGCTCTGGTCGGTGGTCGAGCGCGAGGAGCCGACTCTGCGCCCGGGAATGCAGCCCGCCGTCCCGGTCAGCGATGCCGATCGCCTGCGGCTCGCCCATGTCGGAATCAACACCCTGTCCGTGCCGCGCACGGTTGCGGCAGGCGTACGCGTCGATGCGCGGACACTCGCGGCCGGCGGCAGCGGACTCACCGACTGGAAATATCTCTCGGCTCGGCGCCTGGGCCTTTGGGTGGCCGCCAGCGTCGAGCGGGGCACCCGCTGGGTGCTGCTCGAGCAGAACGGTCCGGCGCTCTGGGCCCGGGCGCGCTCCCTCGTCGATACGTTTCTCGAGGTGTTGGCGGAGCAGGGCGCATTCGCGGGCACCGATGCAGGCGACCATTACTTCGTCATCTGCGACGAGCGCGTCAACCGCCCCGACACCGTCGCCGATGGCCGTGTCAATCTGCTGTTCGGTTTCGCGACGAGCAGACCGGGGGAGTTCCACGCCTGGCTGGTGACCCATCACCCTGCCGCGAGCCGCGTGCGCCCTGTGAGCGTCAACCGCCAGGCCACCTCCCGCCAGCGGGTGGAGTGGGAGATCGAAACCACCATTTTGAAGAAAATGGACTATAGGTAGCCGGGCTGTCCGGTCAGGGCGGTAATCCAGCCGCCCCCGGTCTCATCTTTATCGCCGAAGCTGCAATTGGTTATGGCTTCGTCCTGAGTTTGCCTGCATGATTCGCCTCGATGAGCCAGGACGACGACAGTTCTGCAACCGACCCGAAGGCCGCAGCCGCCGCCGCAGCCGCCGCCGATGCCGCAGATGCCGTCGTGGCCGGCCGGCACGTGGTCTTCTCCCACGGCAAGGAGAGCGGGCCGTGGGGACGCAAAATCTCCTCCCTTGCCGAAGTCGCGCGCAGCGAGGGCTACGAAGCGCACTCGGTCGATTACCGCGGCCTCGATGATCCGCGCCAGCGCGTCGCGAGGCTCGTCGAGTTCTGCAAGGAGCTCGCGGGCGATCTGGTGCTGGTCGGCTCCAGTCTCGGCGGCTATGTTGCGGTAGCTTCGGCTTCCCTGCTGCATGCCCGTGGTGTGTTCCTGATGGCGCCCGCGCTCTACATGCAGGGCCTGCCGGAACTGCGTCAGGGCGTGCTCGACTGCCCGGCAACAGTGGTGCACGGATGGCGCGACGAAGTCGTTCCATTCGAGCACAGCGTGCGCTTTGCTCAAACCTATCGCGCCGCGCTGCACCTGCTGGAGAGCGACCACAACCTGCACAATCAGATTCGCGTCATCCAGTATCTCTTCGAGTACTTTCTGATTGCGCTAGACCTTCCGGCGCTGGCCTTCGAGTAGGCCCACGGGGGCGGGTTGAACTGGCTGTTGCATCGCGTGCTCGCGATATGGGTGCGATACCGGGTCTTGCCCGAGGACATCCCGGCACGCCTGCAGAGCCGCCCCTCGGCCGTGTGCTACCTGCTGGAGCGGCGCAGCATCACCGACCTGGCCATCCTGCAACGTGCCTGCGTGCGTCTGAGGTTGCCGCGTCCCCGCAAGCGCCTTCTGGCTGATTCTTCCGACCTGCGCTCTTACTTTTATCTGAGCCGGCCGCGCGGCTTCTGGGACGAGCGGCTCGACCGTCGTCCGCCGCCGCAGCTCGAGCAGATGGTCGCGGCACTCGATGCCGATCCCAAGCTCGACATCGAGCTCGTGCCCGTCGCCGTGTACTGGGGACGCGCGCCGCAGCGCGAAGCTTCCTGGTTCCGCCTCATGTTGACAGAAGGGAACGGGGCCCTCACCAGCCGTGCGCGCAAATTCATGCAGGTGCTGTTCAACGGGCGCAATACGCTGGTGGAGCTGGAAGACCCGATCTCCCTGCGCAGTCTTCTCGGTGACGAGACCGGGCTCTCGGTGCGCGGCCGCAGGGTCGCCCGCTCGTTGCGGGGTCTTTATGCCCAACACCGCGCAGCTCGCATCGGTCCCGACCTCTCCCACCGGCGCACCATCGTCACGCGGGTGCTGCGGACACGTGCCGTGCGTGCCGCCGTCGCTCAGGAAATGCGCGACAAGCCCCTCACGCGGCGCATGGCGTTGCTGCAAGCCACGCGCTACGCGGAAGAGATTGCCGCGAACTATTCCCATGCCTTCGTCCGTTTCCTCGAGCGGCTGCTGACCTGGTTGTGGAATCGACTCTACGACGGCGTCGCTGTCGGACATCTGGAGACTCTCGAGCGTGCCGCGCACGGCAACGAGATCGTCTACGTGCCCTGCCACCGCAGCCATATGGACTATCTCCTGCTGTCGTATGTCATCTACGTGAACGGTTATCCCGTGCCGCATATTGCTGCAGGCATCAACCTCAACCTGCCCATCGTCGGCCGGCTGCTGCGCATGGGCGGCGCCTTCTTCATCCGCCGCAGCTTTCGCGGCAATGGCCTCTATACCGTCGTCTTCATGAAATACCTCGCCGCCATCATGGCGCGGGGCCACTCCATCGAGTACTTCATCGAGGGCGGCCGCAGCCGCACCGGCCGCCTGCTGCAGCCGAAGACCGGGATGCTCTCCATGACCGTGCGCAGCTTCCTCCGCGACCCCGCACGTCCCGTCGTCTTCCTGCCCGTGTATTTCGGCTACGAGCGCGTCGTCGAAGGAGCCACGTACGTAGGCGAGCTTTCCGGTAAGCCCAAGGAAAAGGAGAGTGTGCTCGGACTCCTGCGGGCGCTGCGCAAGCTGCGCGAGCGGTTCGGGCGCGTGCACGTCAATCTGGGTGAGCCCATCGCGCTCAAAGACGTACTGGACCGGCACGATGATGGATGGCGCAGCCGCGCCTTCGACGAAGACACCCGCGCGCCATGGATTGCCGCGGCGGTCGCTGACCTGGCCGGCCGCATCATGCGCAACATCAACGCTGCGGCCGCGGTCACTCCGATCAACCTTCTCGCCATCATTCTGCTCGCCATGCCGCGGCAGGCTCTGGCCGAGGCCGACCTCGAGCGCCAGATCGACCTTTACCGGGCACTGCTGCGGGGCTCCCCCTACAGCGACCGCATCACCGTCACGGATCTAAGCGGCGCCGGCATCATCGCCTACGGCGAGGCGATGAAGGTCGTGCAGCGCCAGAAGCATGCGCTCAGTGACATCGTGCGCATGAGTGACGAGAGTGCGGTGCTCGCCACGTATTTCCGCAACAACGTGCTGCATCTCTTCGCGCTGCCCTCCCTGCTGGCATGCGTCTTCTCGAGCAACGCCGAAGTGCGCCACGAAGACATCCATCGCCTCGCCTGGCGCATCTATCCCTATATTGCTGCGGAGCTGTTCCTGATCTGGGGCGAGGACGAGCTTCCCGCCGCCGTCGACGGAGTGCTCGACTGCATGCGTCAGCACGGCCTCATCGATTCGGACGCCACCCGCGCCGTCTGGCGAAGGCCGCCGCCCTCATCGGGCGAGGCCATGCAGCTCTCCATGCTCGCCCAGGCCACCATCCAGACCATAGAGCGCTACTACCTGGTGATTGCGCAGCTCGTCGCCGCCGGGAGCGGGGAGATCACGCAGTCCGTGCTCGAGGAGCGCTGCCAGCTGAACGCTCAGCGCATCGCCATGCTCTACGGCCTCAACTCCCCCGAGTTCTTCGACCGCACGCTGTTCGAGAATTTCATCGATTTGCTGCGGCGCCGGGACGTGATCCGCTCGAGCGCAGCCGGCAAGCTGGAATTCGACGACGTCCTCATGCGGGTAGCCGCCGATGCGCAGTTCGTATTGAGTGAGCAGATCCGTCACAGCATCCTCCAAGTCACTCACGCCTGAGGCCGCCCTCTCCATCCGGCGCGAAGCGCACGAGAACAATCATTCGTCCCAGCGGACTTTCCGGCGCAATTGCTTCGTGCTGCGTCGCTGCGTTTTCGTTTCGAGGCGCCGCTGCCGTGCGGCGCGCGTGGGCCGTGTCGCCTTGCGCACTTTGGGCACTACCAGAGCGCGGCCGATGAGGTCAGCCAGGCGCTCCAGCGCCTCGCGCCTGTTCGCCTCCTGCGTGCGCTGATTGCGCGCCACGATGATCAGCGCTCCGTCTTCGGTCACGCGCCGTCCCGCCAGCGCCCTCAGTCGCGCCTTCACCGCCGGCTCCAGCGACACGGTCCCCGCGAGATCGAAGCGGAGCTGCGCCGCCGTCGCCACCTTGTTGACGTTCTGGCCGCCCGGACCCGAAGCACGCACGAAGGACCAGGCGAGGTCCTGGTCCGGAAGCGAAATATCCGGTGTGATCTGGATAGGCATGTATGTGTTTATTGGCGCAAAGTCGCCTGCGGCCCCTCCTGGGCCTCGGCCGTTACCCGGCCCGTCCTCGGCCTCGCCCCTTCGGGGCCATCCAGCCCTGGCGCGCCGATTCCGCGGCCAAGGGAGCGGCGTTACTCGGCTCCATCCTGGGCCTCGCCCGTTACTCGGCCCGTCCTGGGCCCGCCCCTTCGGGGCCGCCAAGCGCTGACGCGCTTGACCTTGCAGATCGCTCCGGGCGATCTGCTCGGGGCCGACGCTGCGCGTCGTTCAAAATCGCTCCCGGCGATTTTGTGGGCCGCGGGATCATCTGCTTTCGCACTACGCGTTGAGGTCGGGGATGAGCTCGCTCTCGAGCCGCGTGATCTGGTCCTTCAGTATCAGCTTGCGTTTCTTCAGCCGTTTGAGCTGCAGCTCGTCCACATGCATATCGAGAGACAGGCGCGTGATCACCTCGTCGAGGTCGCGGTGCTCGATGCGTAGCTGGCGCAGCTTCTCCATGTTGCGGAACAGCTCGCGGTCGACGTTGTCTTCGATTTCCGCCATGGGTTTCCTGGGTTTCCTGGGCGCTCGCCACCTCGAAGGGTTTCAGAGGGCTCCTCTTCGCTCGCTACGACGAGTCTCGGAGCGAATGCTCCCGGCGGGCCCAGGGCGAAGCCTGGCCGGCGTGGCCGGTATCATACGCCTGGACGGCGGCAGCAGCCTTGAAAAGCCATGTTTCGGCACCATTTGGAAACCTGCGTCGGCCTACGTTCCGCCGTGTGGCTTCGTATGAGGCTTCCTGCGCCGGGAGCGCCCGGACCTCCCCGGCCGGCTGCCATGGCCGGATTCGCCGCCGGTATGCGCCCCCGAGTGTCCCCCCGAATGACCGGAGTGCCCGGACTGGCCTGAGTGGCCCGACTGTCCGCCGGAATGCCCTGAGCGGCCCGAGCGGGGCGGCCGCCGCTCGCCGCCGCGCATGGGCCGACGGTGCCTCGGCGCTGGTTCCCCCTCCGCGAGGCCTGCGGCCAGCAGGCCGGCTCCGATCGGCGCCGAGGGAATCTTATGACCGATGTAGCCCTCTATATCGGGCAACGACACCGCGAATTCCTCGCACGCGAAGCTGATCGCGTCCCCTTCCGCGCCGGCCCGGGCCGTGCGCCCGATGCGATGGACGTAATCGGCCGCATCCTGCGGCAGGTCGAAGTTGAAGACGTGACTGACATCGGGGATGTGCAGACCGCGCGAGGCGACATCGGTGGCGATCAGCACCGCGAGATCGCCGTTGTGGAAGTCGCGCAGGAAGCGCAAACGCTTGGCCTGAGGCACGTCGCCCGAGAGCGCCTGCGCGTGAAAGCCATTGGCTTTGAGAGTGCTCTCCAGCCGCTCCGCCATGCGCTTGGTGTTGACGAAGATCATGGTGCGCCGCGCCTCGCTCTGGCGCAGCAGTCCCACGAGCAGCGGAACCTTCTCCTCCATCGCGGGGTAGTACATGATCTGGCGGACGCGATCGACCGTCATCTTGTCCGGCTCGATACGCACCAGCTCCGGGTTGTTCATGTGCTCGTAGGCAAGCTCCAGCACCCGGTACGAGAGCGTTGCCGAGAACAGCATCGATTGCCGGCGCTGCGGCTGCGGCAGGCGGCGCAGGATGTAGCGGATATCCGCGATGAAGCCGAGATCGAACATGCGATCGGCTTCGTCCAGCACCAGGACCTGCGCATGCTTGAGGTCGAAGACGTGCTGTTTGTAGTAGTCGATCAGGCGCCCCGGCGTGCCGATGAGCACGTCGACGCCTTCTGAGAGCTGCCGGCGCTGCTTCTCGTAGTCGATGCCGCCGTAGACGACGGCGTGCGCCAGGCCCGTGTGCCGGCCCAGCGTTTCGGCGTCGTGGTGAATCTGCACCGCGAGCTCACGGGTAGGCGCCACGATCAGCGCCCGGACGGAAGTCGGGCCGCGGCCCGCTGGCGCCTGGTGAGTGAGCAACGTGTGATACAGGGCGACCAGGAACGCGGCAGTCTTGCCTGTGCCCGTCTGCGCCTGACCGGCGACATCCCGGCCGGAGAGCGCGATCGGCAGCGTCTGGGCCTGGATCGGAGTGCAGTCGGTGAACCCGGCGTCGCGTATGCCCTGCAGGACGGGCGGGGCGAGGCCGAGACTTTCGAAGGTAGGAGAGTGTGGATCAGTCATCAATAAGGACTTATACTGTTACGCGGACGGGTTGGCGGGCCTTGCAAAATCGGCCCGGAAGCGCTACAAAGCGTATCAAGACGGCGGGCCAACGGCCCCCACCTGCCGGCCCGGTATCTTCCAGCAGGCGTTTCCTAATAGGCTCAAGCTCTATACTCATTTCGCGAGTTAGTGTAACCGTTTGACGGGCGCTTCTGGCACGGACTTTCCCGGTCCCCCGCCCGTCCCCCTCAATTCAAGTCCTTCGCAAGACGAAGAAGACAACTTTCGCACTCTGCATCCGACGGAGGTTCAACCGCGTGAGCAATCCGCACATCGTGCATACCAGTGACGCCACCTTTGCCCAGGACGTCCTCAAGTCCGAGAAGCCCGTGCTCCTCGATTTCTGGGCCGAGTGGTGCGGTCCCTGCAAGATGATCGCGCCGATCCTGGATGAGATCGCGAGCGAATACCAGGACCGCGTGAAGATCGCCAAGCTCAACATCGACGAGAACCCGCACACCCCGCCGAAGTACGGCATTCGCGGCATTCCCACGCTCATCCTATTCAAGAACGGCACGGTCGAGGCCCAGAAGGTCGGAGCCTTGTCGAAATCACAACTATCAGCATTCCTGGACAGCAACCTGTGAGAGGCTACCTCGGCAATCAGGGCCGCAACCGGCCCAAAGGCCCGCGCCACGGCGGCGGCAATCGTGACCGCGACGGCAATCGCGACAATCGCTCCAACGGCAACGGCGGCGGTCGCCCTGACGATTTGATGCACGAGCCGGAGCCGTTCGACGTCGACGACTCCGAGATCATCAGTCCCGCGGAGCTCGTGCGCTCCCGGGCCGCGATGAATCTCACGGAGCTCAAGGCGAAGCCCATCCACGAGCTGGTCAAGGTCGCCGAGTCCATGGGACTCGACAGCCTCGCCCGCTCGCGCAAGCAGGACATCATCTTCTCCATCCTCAAGGCGCACGCGCGCAATGGGGAGAACATCTACGGCGACGGCGTGCTCGAGATCCTGC
>Ga0134128_10000391_pt1 | contig 61431 bp, 62 predicted proteins | sample KB31754_FD_96462 | JGI IMG/M metagenome (GOLD analysis project Ga0134128, IMG submission 96462) | Terrestrial soil microbial communities with excess Nitrogen fertilizer from Kellogg Biological Station, Michigan, USA - KB3-175-4 | ecosystem: Environmental > Terrestrial > Soil > Unclassified ... | reverse complement strand
TACATTTTACAAAGACGATATTCGCCGCGCCAAGGAACTGAAGCAGAAGAACATCGCCTATGTCGATTGCGGCACCTCCGGCGGCGTCTGGGGGCTGGAGCGCGGCTACTGCATGATGATCGGTGGAGACAAAGCGGTGGTGGACCGCCTCGATCCCATCTTCGCCGGCTTGGCACCGGGCGAGGGCCTCATCACCAAGACACCTGGGCGCGACGGACGCGATCCGCGCGTGCTGCACGGCTATCTGCATGCCGGCCCGGTGGGCGCGGGTCATTTCGTCAAGATGGTGCATAACGGCATCGAGTATGGCCTGATGCAGGCCTACGCCGAGGGTTTCGACATCTTGCGCGGCCGTGCCAGCGACAAGCTGCCGCAAGACGAACGCTTCACGCTCGACACAGCAGACATCGCCGAAGTGTGGCGGCGCGGCAGTGTGGTTTCCTCCTGGTTGCTCGATCTGGCCGCCATCGCGCTCGCCAATTCGCCGGAACTGAAGGAATTCGAAGGGTCGGTGGAGGATAGCGGCGAAGGCCGCTGGACCGTCGAGGCCGCGATCGACGAGGCGGTGGCCGCGCCGGTGATCACATCGGCGCTCTATGCCCGCTTCCGCTCCCGCATCGAACATAGTTTCGGCGAGAAGATGCTCTCGGCCTTGCGCAATGAATTCGGCGGCCATGTCGAAAGTCCGATCCCGGCCCGCAAGGCCAAGGACGAGGACCAATGAGCAGCTCGCACAAGGAGCGGCCCTCCAGCTGCGCCATCGTGATCTTCGGCGCCAATGGCGATCTCACCCGCCGGCTGATCATACCCGCGCTCTACAATCTGGCGCGCACCGGCATGCTGCCGGAACGGCTGGCGCTGATCGGGGTCGATCACAACGACAAGAGTTCGGATCAGTGGCGCGACAGTTTGCGCGATTTCCTGGGCCAGACGCTGGCCAAGAGCAACGAGAGCATCGACGAGAAATTGTGGCAGCCCATTGCCGAGGACATGATCTTTCTCAAGGGCGATTTCGAAAAGGGCGAAACCTACAAACAGCTTGCCGAATGCCTCGGCGAAATCGACAAGAAGAAGAATCTCGGCGGCAATGTCCTATTCTATCTGGCGGTAGCGGACCGCTTCTTCGGCACCATCGCGGGCAAGCTGGGAGAAGCGGGTCTGATGGCGCAGCAGCAAGGCGGCTTCCGTCGCCTGATCGTGGAAAAGCCTTTCGGCCATGACCTGGAATCGGCCAAAGCCTTGAACGCCTGCTTGCTCAAATATCTCAAGGAAGAGCAGATCTTCCGCATCGATCATTTCCTGGGCAAGGAGACGGTGCAAAACATCATGGCGCTGCGCTTCGCCAACGGGCTGTTCGAGCCGATCTGGAACCGCGACCGCATCGATCACATCCAGATCACGGTGGCCGAAAGCCTGGGCGTGGAAGGTCGCGGCAATTTCTACGAGAAGACCGGCGCCTTGCGGGATATGGTGCCCAACCATCTCTTTCAGCTTGTGGCCATGACGGCAATGGAACCGCCCGTCTCCTTCGATGCCGAGGATATTCGCGCCAAGAAGGCGGAGATGTTCAAGGCCGTGCATCCCCTCACCATGGGCGATGTGGTGCGCGGTCAATATGATTCCGGCGTGATTGCGGGCGAGCGGGTCGCAGCCTATCGGACGGAGCCGAACGTCGCCTCCGATTCCAATGTCGAGACTTTCGTGGCGATGCGGCTTTTGATCGACAATTGGCGCTGGGCGGGCGTGCCCTTCTATCTGCGCACCGGCAAACGGCTTGCCACCCGCTCCAGCGAGATCGCCATCCGCTTCAAGCGCGCGCCCTATGCGCTGTTTCGCGAAACCCCGGTGGAGGAGCTGGACGCGGATTGGCTGAATCTGCGCATTCAACCCGACGAAAGCATCCGCCTGCGCTTCAACGCCAAGCGCCCCGGCCCGGCCATGGCGCTGGAAAGCGTGGCGATGGAATTCAAATACAAGGACTGGTTCAAGCAGGCTCCGGCGGTCGGCTATGAAACGCTGATCTATGATTGCCTGATCGGCGACGCCACGTTGTTCCAGCGGGCGGATCAGGTGGAAGCGGCCTGGGGCGTGGTGGAACCCGTTCTGGAGGGCTGGGCCAACACGACACCACGCCATTTTCCCAACTATAATGCAGGCAGCGAAGGCCCCACCGCGGCCAATGATCTTCTGGCGCGTGACGGCCGCTCCTGGCGTCAGGTCAAATGAGCGCAAGCGAAACAGAGATCGTCCGAGACCTGGAAGCCCTGTCGGCGCGCGCTGCCGAACTGATCGCCGATCATATCCGGAGCGGGCGGGAGCCCTTCCGCCTGGCCTTGTCGGGCGGTGGCACGCCGCGCGGTTGTTACCGCAATCTGGCTCATCTCCGTCAGGTGCCGTGGGAGAAGGTAGAGATCTATCTGGGGGACGAGCGTTTCGTGCCCCATGATCATCCCGACAGCAATTACCGCATGATCCGGCAGACCTTGCTGGCGGGCGACGCGGTGACGCCGCGCGCCATGTTCGCGGTCCCTGGTGACGGCACGCCCGAAGACGCGGCCAGCGCCTATGAGGAGATATTGCGCCAGCAATATGGCGCCAGCCGGCTTCGCGCCGAGCTGCCCTTGTTTGACCTGCAATTGCTGGGCTTGGGCGAGGACGGCCACACCGCCTCGCTCCTGCCCGGCCAACCCGTGCTGGAAGAACGCGAGCGCTGGGTCGCCGTCGTGCCCGAAGGCAGGCTCGAACCGCGCATTACGCTGACCTATCCCGCGCTGGAATCCAGCCGCCTGACCGTCTTTCTGGTGAGCGGCGCGGGAAAAAAAGAGGCGCTGGCGCGCGCTCGCGCGGGCGATCCTTCCATTCCGGCCGGCCGTCTCAAACCGCATGGCGACGTGATCTGGCTGGTGGACCGCGCTGCGGCAGGTGCGTGAATGCGGATCGAGGATTACGCGCTGATCGGCGATTGCCACACGGCGGCGCTGGTGGGGCGCGATGGCTCGATCGACTGGCTGTGCATGCCGCGGTTCGATGCCGATGCCTGTTTCGCCGCGCTTTTGGGCAAGCCCGAGCATGGCCGCTGGCTGATCTGTCCCAACCGCAAGATCAGGCCCTACAAGAACCGCGCTTTGCCGCATGTAACGCGGCGTTATCGCGGCGACAGCCTGATTCTGGAGACGTCGTTCCGCACCTCGACCGGCGAAGTCAGGCTGATCGACTTCATGCCCATGCGTGGGCCCGATCGCACCATCGTGCGGATTGTGGAAGGCGTTTCCGGTCATGTCGCGATGGAAATGGAACTGGTTATCCGCTTCGACTATGGGATCACCATTCCATGGGTCAATCGCATCGACAGCAAGACCATCGCGGCGATCGCGGGACCGCATCTTCTCTCCGTGCGCACGCCGGTCAGGATCGAAGGGCGGAACATGCATTCCGTCGCCCGCTTCACGGTCAGGAAAGGCGAACGCGTGCCTTTCGTGCTGTCTTATCGCGAGTCGCATTATCAGGCGCCGGATGTGATCGACGCGGACATCGCGCTGGAACAGACCGAACGCCATTGGGGGGAATGGACCGGCCTTTGCCGGGTCAAAGGCAAATGGCGTAACCGGGTGATGCGTTCGCTGCTCACGCTGAAAAGTCTCAGCTATGAACCCACCGGCGGCATCGTGGCGGCGGTCACGACCTCGCTGCCCGAACAGATCGGCGGCGCGCGCAACTGGGATTATCGCTATTGCTGGCTGAGAGACGCCACTTTCACACTGCTCGCCTTCCTCAATGCCGGTTATACCGAGGAGGCCAATGTCTGGCAGCATTGGCTGATGCGGGTGATCGCGGGCGCCCCCGACCAGCTCCAAACCATGTACAGCGTGATGGGCGACAGGCGGCTGGACGAATTCGAACTCCCCCACTTACCCGGCTATGAGAATTCCAAGCCGGTGCGGATCGGCAATGCCGCTGCCAAGCAATTGCAACTCGACATCTTCGGGGAATTGTCCGACGTGAGCACCCAGGCGCGCAAAGGCGGCTTGCCGCCCGCGCCGCGCCGCGCCGAGATACGTGAGACCTTCTTGGCGCATCTGGAAAAGATCTGGCGGAAGCCCGACGAAGGCATTTGGGAAATCCGCGGTCAACCCCAGCATTTCGTCCATTCCAAGGTGATGACTTGGGTAGCGTTTGACCGCGCCAGCCGCTCCATGGCTGCGGACAAGCGAGGCAGCGCGCATTGGCGCAAGCTGGCCGACAGGATCCACGATGATATCTGCGTCAAAGGCGTGGATCCCAAGCGCGGCTGCTTCGTCCAGGCCTATGGCTCAAACCGCATGGATGCGAGCCTTTTGCTGCTGCCGCTAGTGGGTTTCCTGCCCGCCCGCGACAAACGCATCCGCAAGACGGTCGCGGAAATCGAGAAAAAGCTGATCCATAAGGGCCTGGTGCTTCGCTATGAGACGGAAAGCGGCGTCGATGGTCTGCCGCCCGGCGAGGGCGCCTTTTTGGCTTGCAGTTTCTGGCTCGCCGACAATTATCTACTTTTGGGACGCAGCAAGGACGCGCTCAGGCTCTTCAACCGGCTGAAGCGCCATGCCAATGATGTGGGACTGTTCGCGGAAGAATATGACCCCGCCGCCAAACGGATGCTGGGAAATTTCCCCCAAGCCTTTTCGCACGTCGCCTTGATCAACACCGCGCTCAATTTGATGCAGGAAGAAAGCCGCAAGAATGAAAAGAACAAGCCGCGCCAGAAAAGCCATCGGAAAATCCGCCGTAAGATCGGTCGCCGATAAGATTCTGGCGATCGATGTCGGCGGCACGGGGCTTAAGGCCGCGATTGTGGATACCAGAGGCCGCTTCCTGACCGAGCGGCTGCGGATCAAGACGCCCAAGCATCGTGGGCCAAAGAAAGTGGTGCCGGCGCTGGTGGAGCTGGTCAAGCCGCTCAAGGGCTATGATCATGTCTCGATCGGCTTTCCCGGCTATGTGCGCGACGGCAAGGTCTTCACCGCCCCCAACCTCTCCACCAAACATTGGGCAGGCTTTCCTCTGGCGCGGGTGATCGAAAGGAAACTGGGCAAGCCCACGCGCCTCAACAATGACGCCGATGTGCAGGGCCTGGCTGTCATCAAGGGCAAGGGATTGGAACTGGTCTGCACGCTGGGCACTGGGTTCGGCACTGCCTGGTTCCGCGACGGCGAGCTGATGCCGCATATGGAGCTGGCCCATATCCCCATCCATCATCAGGCCGATTTCGACGGCTATATCGGCGAGGCCGAGCGGCGCAAGATTGGCGACAAGGCGTGGAAGAAACGGGTGAAGAAGATCATTCCCATTCTCGCCACGGTGATGAATTACGATCATCTCTATCTGGGCGGCGGCAATTCCAGCCGCCTCGATTTCAAGCTGCCCAAGAATGTCACACTGGTGTCCAATGATGCCGGCATGGAAGGCAGCGCTTTCGTCTGGCACCCCAAGGGTCCGCGCAAGCTGGCAAACGTCTAGAGCATTTTTCGTTTTTGCCGAATCGCGAAATGCTTTTATTTGTCGCGGTTCCGGACGGAGTTGCCCAGCGCCAGCGTGGCGCCAACCGCTGCACTCTTTTCTGGAGCTGCTCCAGCGCCGGAACTTTCTGCCCATCTCACGCGTTATCGGGGAAGACCGGGGTTATCGGCTTTTGGCGATTTCGACACGCGGTTTTTGAGACAGACACATTATTGGACAGGTCAGGATGACGCCGCCTGTGAGGAAGAATTCGGCCCTTTTTCTCGACATCGATGGCACCCTGCTCGACATGGCCCGCACGCCGGATGCCGTTACGGTGCCCACCGAACTCAGACTGGTTCTGATGCAGCTCTATGACGCGCTGGACGGTGCGCTCGCCTTTGTCAGCGGCCGTTCGCTTGCCGGGATAGACCGGCTGTTCGCACCGCTCAAGACCGCGGCGATCGGCTGCCATGGCGCGGAGGTGCGCGGCCATGACGGCAATGTCCGCGCCTTGGCCGGGCCCATTCCAGGTCCGGCGCGAACCATCTTTCGCGGCCTGGTGGACGCGCATCCGGGCACGCTTCTAGAAGACAAGGTCTATACGCTTTCGCTGCACTACCGCTTGGCGCCGGAAGCGCGCAGCGCGCTGGAGGCGGCGATGGAGCAGCACGCACCGATTTTCGCAGCCGAGAAGGTCGCCATTCAGCATGGCAAGTCGGTGATCGACGCGAAGCCGTTCGGCGTGGACAAGGGCGTGGGCCTGCGCGCCTTGATGCGCCAGCCGCCCTTTCGCGATCGCATGCCGGTCTTTGGCGGCGACGACGCCACCGACATGGATGTCTTCCACATCCTGCCCGAACTGGGCGGCCATGGTTTTTCGGTGGGCCGCGCGTTCGATGGCGTGGATTATGAATTCGGCTCGCCCAGGGCCGTGCGCCAATGGCTTTCTTCGTTGGCGGAGCAGGGGATCGCGGCATGAGCCCGTCCCAGCCGCTCGATCTCGCCGTGATCGGCAATTGCCGCACCGCCGCGCTGGTGGACCGGATGGCGCGCATTGTGTGGTGGTGTTTTCCCCGCTTCGACAGCGATCCCTTGTTCTGCCGCCTGCTCTCGGGCGATGAGGAAAAGGGTTTCTTCGATGTGGTGCTTGAAGGCTTTTCGCACAGCCAGTCGCATTATGAGCGCAACACCGCCACGGTGGTGACGTTGCTGGCGGCCAAAGACGGCGCCACGGTGCGCGTCACCGATTTCGCGCCACGCTTCCGCAATTTCGACCGCATCATGCGTCCGCCGCAATTGATGCGCCGGATCGAACCCTTGGCGGGCATGCCCCGCGTCACCATCCGGCTGAGGCCCACCCAGGAATATGGCAAGCCGATGCGTCGCCGTGTGGCGGGCTCCAATCATATTACTTATGGCGAACCGGCGATGCTGCGGCTGACCAGCGACGCGCCGCTGTCCTATATCGAGGACGAGACGGTGTTCGCGCTGACCCGGCCGATCCACCTGATTCTGGGCCCCGACGAACCTTTCGCCGCCGATCCCGCCACCACGGCGCGCGAATTCCTGGACCGCACCAATGATTATTGGCGCGAATGGGCCAGACGGCTTTCCATCCCTTTCGAATGGCAGGATGCCACCATCCGCGCCGCCATGACGCTCAAGCTCTCCAATTTCGAGGAGACCGGCGGCATCGTGGCGGCGCTCACCACCTCCTTGCCGGAAGCGCCGCATTCGGGCCGCACCTGGGACTATCGCTATTGCTGGCTCAGGGATGCCTATTTCGTCGTGCGGGCGCTCAACCGTATTGGCGCCACCAAGACCATGGAGGATTTCATCGCCTTCGTCTTCTCCATCGTGGGCGAGGAAGAGGTGTTGAAGCCGGTCTATGGCATCGTGCCGTCGCGCGATCTGACCGAATGGATCGCGCCCGAGCTCAAAGGCTTTGAAGGCCATGGTCCGGTGCGCATCGGCAATGCGGCGGTGGAGCAGATCCAGCACGACGCCTATGGCAGCGTGATCCTGTCTGCTGTCCCGATGTTTTTCGATCGCCGGCTGCCGCGCCCCGGCGGCGAGCCGTTGTTTCGGCTAGTCGAGAAAATGGCGCGGCAATGCGCGGCGCTGGCACTGGAGCCCGATGCCGGCATCTGGGAATATCGGGGGCGCAAACGCATCCACACCCATTCCGCCGCCATGTGCTGGGCGGGCCTGTCGCGGGCGGGCGCCATTGCGGCCCGGCTGGGCTTCTCCGACCGCGCGGCGCATTGGAACAGCCTGGCGGCCGAAGTCGGCGATGTCATCGTCGCGCGCTGCTGGAACGAGAAGCGCCAGGCCTTCACCGCCGCCATCGACAGTGAAGACATGGATGCCAGCGTGCTGCTGTTGCCGGAACTGGGTCTGATCGATTCCGCCGATCCCCGTTTCGCCAGCACGGTCGCCGCTATCGAGAAGGAACTGGTGCATGGCCGCCATGTGTTGCGTTATGCCGCCGCCGACGATTTCGGCCTGCCGGAATCGGAATTCCTGGTCTGCCGCTTCTGGCTGATCGACGCGCTGGCGGTGCTCGATCGGGCATCAGAGGCGCGCGACCGCTTCAAGGACGCGCTCGCCTTGCGCAATCACTATGGATTGTTCGCGGAGGACATCAATCCCAAGACAGGAATGCTATGGGGCAATTTCCCCCAGACCTATTCCATGGCCGGTTTGATCCTGAGCGCCATGCGTCTCAGCAAGAGTTGGGAGGAACGCTATTGGCACGCGTCTTCATAATCTCCAACCGCGTCGCCACGCCACAGGCCGGCCTGCATGCCGGCGGCCTGGAAGTGGTGCTGAAAGCGACGCTGAAGAACCATCCCTGTGTGTGGATGGGCTGGTCGGGCGAGACAAAACCCACGCCCCGCATCCGCACCCTGCACAAGGGCAAAAACACTTATATCGTGACCGATCTCACGGAAGCGGATTTCGACGAATATTATAACGGCTTCGCCAACCGGGTGCTGTGGCCCATCCTGCATTACCGGCTGGATCTGGCGGAATTTTCCCGCCGCGATCTGTCGGGTTATGTGCGCGTCAACGAGCATTTCGCCGACGAACTCGCCAAAGTCTTGAGGCCGGACGATCTGGTCTGGGTGCATGACTATCATCTGATTCCGCTGGCCAAGGCGTTGCGCGAACGCAATCTCAACAACCGGGTGGGCTTCTTCCTGCACATCCCGATGCCGCCGCCCGAGATCATCACCGCCATGCCCAATCACGAGCATCTGATCCCCGCGCTCTGCCATTATGATCTGGTGGGATTCCAAACCGACAATGATGCGGCCAATTTCGCCCGCTATCTGGCAATTGAATTGGGCACGCCGTCGCATATCTCGCGCCGACTGGGGACGGGCGACCGGGTGATGCGGATCGGCACCTTCCCGGTGGGCGTGGAGACGCGGCAATTCACCCGGCTGGCGCGGCGCGCCATCAAGACCGAGCTGGTGCGCAAAGTGATGAAAAGCATTCCCGGCGCATTGATGATTGGCGTGGACCGGCTCGATTATTCCAAGGGCATTTCGCTTCGGCTCGAAGCCTATGAGCGGTTTCTGGCCGCCCATCCCAACTGGCATGGCAAGATCACTTATCTGCAGATCACGCCCAAGAGCCGCTCCCAGATCAAGGAATATGCCGAAATGGAGAGCGCGGTGAACGCCATGGCGGGCCGCATCAATGGCAGCTATTCCGACGCGTCCTGGTCGCCCATGCGCTATGTCAACCGGCCTTATAGCCGGACCGCGCTGTCCGGGCTTTACCGCGGCTCCCGCGTGGGCTTGGTGACGCCCTTGCGCGACGGCATGAATCTGGTGGCCAAGGAATATGTCGCGGCCCAGGATGCGTCCGACCCCGGCGTGTTGATCCTGTCGCGCTTCGCCGGCGCCGCGGCGGAATTCAAGGAAGGCGCGCTTCGGGTCAATCCCTATGATCCCGATGCGGTGGGCGCTGCCATCGCGCGCGCCATGGCCATGCCCCTGGCAGAACGCAAAAGCCGGCATGCCGCGCTTTATCAGGCGCTGTTGCGCAACGACATCTCGCTATGGGGCGACAAATTCCTGGCCGCGCTGATGGGTACCAAGCAGTTCAGCCTTAAGGAAAAGCCCAAGATGCGGCCCGCCGCCGAACCGTCATCGCTTCACTGAAGCGTGGGCGCGCTCGCCGTCAGCGTCATGGCGAGTGCGATCACCGCAAGGCCCAGGCCCAATTCCCAACCCACATGAAGCTTCAATCGCTCCACCGCGCCCCCTTGGGCCAACCGCGGCCGGAGACGAAAATGATTGATCAGCGCCAGGCCGATCATCACCAGCACCAGCACCAGCTTTGCACCCAGCACGGCGAGATAGGTCGGCGAGTCGTGCCCGGGCATGCCCAAAAGCACCATGGTGGTGTTGATCATGCCGGTCATCACCAGAAGCGCCACCGACAGCATGCCCCATTCCGCAAAGACCGATATCGCCAGGCCCAAGCGCGGCGCGGCCGGTCGCTCCGCCAGCAGGGTGGCCAGTACAGGAAGGCTACCGATCCAATAGCCGCCGGTGAGAAGATGCAGGGCGTCGCTGCTGGCGCCAATCGCGGCGAAGCCGCCGGGGCTGGCGCTGGCGGTGTGGCTGGTGATCGCGATCAAGATCAGGCAAAGCCCAGCGATCCCAATCGTGGTCCGCAGCCGCCCCAGCCAAACCGCTAGTACCAGACCAAGCACCAGCGCCATGCGGGCCAGGAAGACCTGGCCGAACAGGGTCCCGATGGCCACCTGCCATAAGGTCTGGGTGTCGGTCGCCGCAGCCGGCGTGCCGGTCATTTCGGCGGCGACCAGCGCCATCCAAAGCGGCGCGGTGATGAGCGCCACTAGCGCGGCGAGGCGGCGGCCGAGAATCAAGTGTCCGCTCTCCAGCGCCAGTTCAGGAACTTTGGCGGCCAGCAGACGCAGCAGGCAGGCGCTGCCGAACAAGGCCATCAGGCTCGCTTCATGCAATCCGCGCACGAAGACGAGAAACGCGGTCATGGCCGGACGTGGAAATGTAGACGACCTTCCAGGCGATGCGCGTCATGGCCGACCGAATGCCAACTCACGACATAGTCGCCGGGCTCGAGCCGGCCTGGCTTTAGCGTAATCACCCGGCCGCTGACCTTGACGGGTTCGCCCGAAAGATTGCGGCCGTCCTTGTCCATCAGCAGCGCACCGGAAAAAGCAGGCTCCAGCGCTTCGCTGAAGCTGAGCACGATACGTGCGGGACTTTTGATGTGCGCGCCTTCAACCGGTTGCGACTTGAGCAGGCGGGCATGGGCTAAGGCTGGCGGTGCGGTAAGCGCCAAAAGCAGCAGACCGAATAATGACAGGCTTTTCATCTTGATCCCGGACAAGCGCGCTGTTCTAGCCTCGGCCGTCCCGGCCCGCCAGTCCCGTGTGAGACGCCTGATTCCGGCGTTACGCCGCGTCGTGGAAAATGACGCCAAGCGTATAGCGCTCTCCCGTGGCCAGCGCGCTGACTCCGTGGCGGTGGTTGACGGTGTAAGTGCCGCGCGTGCCTTTGACGGGCCGGCGATGAACTGCGAAGACCACGCCGTCGCCCTGGCGCAGGGGAATTACGCTGGCGCGGGATTGCGCGCGCGGCCGCTGCTCGGTCATGACGAATTCGCCGCCCGTGAAATCCTCTCCAGGCTCGGACAGCAGGATCGCCACTTGCAGCGGAAAGACATGTTCGCCGTAGAGGTCCTGATGCAGGCAATTGTAATCCCCGGGCCCGTATTTCAGCAGCAGCGGCGTGGGCCGGTTCTGGCCTGCCTGATGGCAACGGGCGAGAAAATCGCTGTGGCGGGCGGGAAAGCGCGTTTCCTCGTCCCTGAGGTCGGCCCAGCGATTGGCGATGGGGGCGAGTTGCTCATAGAGGCTGGGCCGCAAATCCGTCAGCGGGTCGGGCAGGGGATAGGAAAAATATTTGTATTCGCCCCGGCCGAAGCCATAGCGGCCCATGATGATGTGGCTCCGGAAAATCTCCCGGTCGTAGAGGGTCCTGAGCCGGGCCGCTGCCGAAGCGGAAATGAGCTTCGGCAGGAGTGCCCAGCCCTGGGCATTGAGGTCAGTTTCCACCTTCTGCCAGTCGCGCGGCATGACGCTTAGGCCGCCTCTTCGCGGGCCAACAACTCTTTCTTACGCGCCACGCCCCAGCGATAACCGGAAAGGCCACCGTCATTCTTCACCACGCGATGGCAAGGAATGGCGATAGCGAGATTGTTGGCGGCGCAGGCCTGGGCCACTGCGCGCACGGCTTGGGGATGGCCGATCTTGCGCGCGATGTCGCTATAGCTTGCGGTTTTGCCGGCCGGGATCGACGTCAGCGCCTTCCATACGCGCTGCTGGAAAGCCGTGCCGCGAATGTCCAGCGGCAGGTCGAGGTCTTTGCGGGGGCGTTCCACCAGGCCAACCACCTTGGCGACCAGCTTTTCGAACTTGGCGTCGCCGCCCACCAGATGCGCGTGGGTGAAGCGGTCCTGCAGATCGCGCAGCAGCTTTTCCGGATCATCGCCCAGAAGAATGGCGCAGACCCCTTTGCCGCTGGACGCGACCAGCAATGCGCCCAAGGACGTCTCGGCGATGGCGAAGCGGATCTCTTCGTGGACGCCGCCGGCGCGATAGCGGCTGGGCGTCATGCCGAGCAGCGAATTCGACTTCTCATAGAAGCGGCTGCCGGAATTATAACCGGCGTCATAAATCGCCTGGGTGACGCTTGCGGCTTGCACCAGACCGTCGCGCACCTTCTTGCCGCGATGGGCGGCGGCATAATCCTTGGGCGTCAGTCCCGTGATCGCCTTGAAGACGCGATGGAAATGATGCGGGCTCATGCCCGCCCGGGCCGCCAGGCTGGTCAAGGACGGGGTCTCCTCGCTGGCGGCGATGCGGCGGGCGGCATCCGCCACCTTGGCGGCATGGGGCGCTTCGCAGCCCAGATCCGGCTTGCAGCGCTTGCAAGCGCGAAAGCCCGCGGCCCGTGCCGCCGCAGGGGTCAGATGGAAACGCACATTGGCGGGGTTGGCCAGCCGCGCCGCGCAGGAGGGGCGGCAATAGACGCCGGTGGTCGCCACCGAATAGACGAACTGGCCGTCGGTGGCGCTGTCGCGGGCCACAACCTTGCCCCAGCGGGGATCGGCTTCGGTCTGGGCCCTGGCTGCCTCACGGGCCTTGGTATTTTTCATCTCATTTACTCCAGATCATCCGCGGCCAATCTGGCAGGGTCCCCGGCGGCAAACACTCCGGCGCTTGCGGTCAAATCGGGCCCTTGAAAGCCTTCCAGGCCAGCAGCGCCCAGCCTGCGATGAAACAAAGGCCGCCCAGGGGCGTGACCGCTCCCAATATGGGGATGGCGGTCAGGGCCAGCAAATAGAGCGAGCCGCAAAAGAGAAGGATCCCCGCAAGGAACGCCCAAGCCGCTTTGGGCGCGGGAACAAGCGAAGCAAGCCCGACCGCCAGCGCATGAGACATCTGATAGCGCGCCCCGGTTTCGAACACCGAAAGCATGTCCGCGCTCAAGCGCGCCTTCAGCCCGTGCGCCGCGAAAGCCCCCGCCATCACGGCCAAAGCGCCGTTGATCGCGGCAATTCCGAGCCAGTTTCTGTTCATAAAGCCATCATAGACAGGCTGCCCTGGCCTACGATAGGGGTTGCGCACACTAGCTTTCTTCCTCCGCGCGGCGAAGCCGCTGGCGGGGGAAGATGTCTCTGAGCGCTTGCGCGAAAGAGACAGTTGGGGGCAGAAAAATTCATGACCGAATTTGTCACCGCCACCGATGGAATCCGCATCGCCTATGAACGGGTTGGTCAAGGGCCGCCCGTGCTCTTGGTGCATGGCTTCGCGTCCAGCAAGGAGCAGAACTGGAAATCCACCGGCTGGTACGGCTCTTTGACCGAGGCGGGGTTTTCCATCATCGCCATCGACAATCGCGGCCATGGCGAAAGCGACAAACCGCATGATCCGCTGTTCTATTCCCATGATCGCATGGCCGAGGATGTGTTGGCTGTGATGGATGCGGCAGGCGTAAAAGACGCGCCCTATGTCGGCTATTCCATGGGCGGCCTCATCGGTTTGCGCTTCCTGAGGCTTTTCCCCCAACGCATGACGCGCCTGGCGCTGGGCGGGGTGGGCGAGGCTTATCTGACGGGGCCGCGCGTCTCCGATCCGGAACGCAAAGAGGCGATCGCTGAGGCGCTTCTCACCGACGACAAGGATTCCATCACCGATGCGCGGGCGCGTATGTTCCGCGACTTCTCGGAGCAGCAGGGCAAGGACCGGGTTGCGCTGGCGGCCTGCATGCGCGCCATGAGCCCGCCCTTGCCGATCGGCGTTTTGCAAACCTTCGACAAACCGATCCTGGTGGTCGATGGCGATCAGGATTTCGTCGCGGGGCCCGCCGGCCCTCTTGCCGCCATATTTCCCCATGGCTCCGCCGCAATCGTGCCCGGCCGCGACCATATGTCGGCGGTGGGCGCGCGCCCCACCCGCCAGGCGGTGTTGGATTTCCTCCGAAGCTGAAACCCGGCCGGGCGCGGAGCGTTTTCTTCCTGCGGGTTCCTTTTCATTTCCTGCCCGTCTCCGTGTCGCGGGGTGTGATCCGTACACGGATCATATTCATTCTGTATACGGAGCAACGCCATGTCTTTTTGCGTGGAAAATTGCAGTAAAGCCGTACGCTTCCGTACGGAAATAAGCGTGGGAATTTGGTGCAGCATCGCTAAGTTCTGTCCGTTGGCTTTGTCGAATCTCGGGGCATCCTGTTCCATAACCAAAAGGATTTCCGGCCATGTCGGTTGAGGCCGGAGCAAGATTCATGAACGATGCGTCGCCTTTGAGGACCGATGTCCGCAATCGCCTGCTCGCCAAGATGGCGGCGCATGATTGGGCGCTTGTGGCGCCGCATCTGGAAAGCATCACCTTGAAAGAGCGCCAGGTGGTGGAGGTGCCCAACAAGCCCATCACCCATGTCTATTTCGTGGAGACCGGCGTGGTCTCGGTGGTGGCCGTGAATGCGGAAGATCATCGGATCGAAGTGGGTGTGATCGGCAAGGAAGGCATGACGGGCCATCCGCTGGTCTTCGGCGACGACCGCGCCCAGCATTCGGCCTATATGCAGATCGGCGGCAGTGGCCGGCGCATGCCCGCGGCGGCCTTTGTGGAAGCGATGAAACAAAGTCCGTCGCTGCGCGCCCTGGTGTTGAAATCCGCCCAAGCCTTCATGATCCAGACCGCGCACACGGCGCTGGCGAACGGCCGCGCCAAGCTGGAAGAGCGGCTGGCCCGCTGGCTCCTGATGGCGCATGACCGGCTGGACAGCGACGCGGTCCCGCTCACCCATGAATTTCTGGCGGTGATGCTGGGCGTGCGCCGGGCCGGGGTGACCGTGGCGCTGCATTCCTTCGAGCGCCGGGGCATGATCACCACCAGGCGCGGCCAGCTGACCCTGGTCAACCGCGCCGCCATCGAGCAGGTGGCGGGCAGCTTCTATGGCATCCCCGAGGCCGAGCTGAAGCGGCTGATGTCTGAGCCGTTATAGGAGCGCCGGCCAGGAAAAGCTGCAAAGCGACGCACGGTTTTCCGAGCGGCGCGGGAGGCGCCAACCAATAATTGGGGGCGTCCGCGCCCGGGTCGCGCGACCAAAACAAATAAACCTCGCCTTCAGTGCGGCCCGCATGGGAAAAACGCCCATGCTGCCCCCCCTTTTCATGCACTGGTTCGCCGCCAAGGGCTGGACCCCGCGCGCCCATCAATTGGCGCTGGTGGAAAAAGCAGGCGCGGGTGAAAGCGTGCTGCTGGTCGCGCCCACAGGCGGCGGCAAGACCTTGGCCGGTTTCCTGCCCAGCCTGATCGAATTGGCGGAGCGTCCAAAAAGATCGCGGGCGCGCAAACTTCACACCCTCTACATCTCGCCGCTCAAGGCGTTGGCGGTGGACGTGGCGCGCAATCTGGAGACGCCCATTGCGGAGATGCAGCTGCCGCTCACGGTGGAAACCCGCACGGGTGACACGCCGGCGGCCCGCCGCCAGCGCCAGCGTCATACACCGCCGGATTTTCTGCTGACCACGCCGGAGCAATTGGCGCTTTTGATCGCCCATCCGCGCGCGCCGCAATTGTTCGAAGGGTTGAAGACCGTGGTGCTGGACGAATTGCACGCGCTTTACAATTCCAAGCGCGGCGATCTTCTGGCGCTGGGTCTGGCGCGATTGTCGCAACTGGCGCCCGGCCATCGCCGCGTCGGTCTGTCCGCCACGGTTGCTGATCCCAAGCCGTTGCAGCGTTTCCTGGTGCCGCAGCCGATGGCAGGCGAAGTCTTGGCCGGCCTGGTGATCGCCAAGGGCGGCGCCAAACCTGAAATCGCCATCAGTGCTTCGGATTCCTATGTGCCCTGGGCGGGCCATCTGGCGCGCCACGCCATGCAGGACGTGATGACCGCCATCGCTCAGGCCAAAACCGCGCTGATCTTCGTCAACACCCGCAGCCAGGCCGAGCGCACATTTCAGGAGCTTTGGCGCCTCAATGAAGAGAATTGGCCGATCGCGCTGCATCATGGCTCGCTGGCGCCGGAGCAGCGGCGCAAGGTCGAAGCGGCCATGGCCAAGGGCGCGTTGCGCGCCGTGGTCTGCACCTCGACCTTGGATCTGGGCATCGACTGGGGCGCGGTGGACAAAGTCATCTGCATCGGCGCGCCCAAGGGCGCGGCGCGGCTGGTGCAGCGCATCGGCCGTGCCAATCACCGGCTGGACGAGCCCAGCGCGGCGCTGCTGGTGCCTGCCAATCGCTTCGAAGTGCTGGAATGCAACGCCGCGCGCGACGCGGTGCTGGCGGGTGAGCTGGACGGCGAGCGCTTGAAGCAGGGCGGGCTCGATGTGCTTTGCCAGCATGTCTGGGGCATGGCGGTGGCCGCGCCATTTCAGGCCGATGCCCTATTTGCCGAAGTAAGGTCGGCGGCGCCTTTTGCGCATCTCTCCCGCGCCGATTTCGACGCGGTGCTGGGTTTTGTCGCCACCGGCGGTTATGCGCTGAAGAGCTACGACCGCTTCGCGCGTTTGCGCCAACTGACCGACGGCCCCCAAAAAAATATGTGGCGCCTGGCGCATCCGCGCCTGGCCCAGGCTTATCGTCTCAATGTCGGCGTCATCGTGGAAGATCCGATGATCGAGATCCGCCTCCAGTCGCGCGGCAAACCCACCGGCGCGGGCGGGCGAAGGCTGGGTCAGCTCGAGGAATATTTCGTGGAGCAATTGTCGCCAGGCGATACCTTCGTCTTTGCGGGCGATGTGCTTCGTTTCGAAGGCCTGCGCGAAGACGCCGCCTATGTCACCCGCACCAACGATCCCGAAGCGCAGGTGCCCAGCTATAATGGCGGCAAATTTCCGCTTTCCACTTTTCTGGCCCAGCGCGTGCGCGAGATGGTGTCGGCGCCGGAGCGTTGGCGTGTGCTGCCCGATCCCGTTCAAGAATGGCTTCGGATCCAGGAATGGCGCAGCGTGATTCCCAAGCCCGGCCAGTTGCTGGTGGAGCATTTCCCCCGTGGCAGCCGGCATTATCTGGTGTGCTATCCCTTCGAAGGCCGTCTGGCGCACCAGACCTTGGGCATGTTGTTGACCAGGCGGCTGGAGCGGGCGCGGATGAAACCCTTGGGTTTCATCGCCAATGAATATGCCCTGGCCGTGTGGGCGGCGCGCGACATGAGCGGCCTCGATATGGCGAAGCTGTTCGACGAAGACATGCTGGGCGACGATCTGGACGCCTGGCTGGCCGACAGCAATCTCTACAAGCGCACCTTCAGGAACTGCGCCGTCATCGCCGGCCTGATTGAACGCAAAATGCCGGGCAAGGAAAAAAGCGGCCGGCAGGTGACATTCTCTTCCGATCTCATCTATGACGTGCTGCGCGAGCATGAGCCCGATCACGTCCTGCTGCGGGCCACCTATGCGGACGCGGGAACCGGGCTGCTCGACATCGCGCGCCTGTCCGATATGCTGACCCGGGTCCGGTCGCGAATCGTGGCAAGAAAGCTTGACCGGGTATCGCCTCTGGCGGTTCCGGCGCTGCTGGAGATCTCCCGCGAAATGGTGGCGCGGGGCGAAGTGGACGAACAGATTTTGCGCGATCATGAAGACGCGCTGATTGCGGATGCGATGCGTGTCGACTGATCTTTGTGTGGAGGTGAATGGCGAGCGACTGACGCTGGACCGATCCGGCGCCGCCTGGTGGGAGCGCACGCGCACCCTGATCTTCGCCGATTTGCATTTCGAGAAGGGCAGTTCCTATGCCAGGGGCGGCCAGTTCCTGCCGCCTTACGACACCCGCGCCACTTTGCTGCGCATGGCGGAAGTGGCGGGACGTAAGGCGCCCGCGCGCATCATCGCCTTGGGTGATTCTTTCCACGATCCGTTCGCGGCCGGGCGTTTGGGCACGGAAGAACGCGGCATGCTTCGGGCCCTGTCGGCATCCGCGCATTTTCTCTGGATCACTGGCAATCACGATCCGCATCCGCCGGGCTGGCTGGGCGGCGCGGTGATGGGGCAATGGCGCGAGGGCGGGCTTCTGTTCCGCCACGAACCCGAGGCCTACGCCGCACCGGGCGAAGTCGCCGGCCATCTTCATCCCGCCGCCACTGTGGCCAAGTTCGGCCGGGGCGTGCGCCGCCGCTGTTTCGTCGCCAACACAACGCGGCTGTTGATGCCCGCTTTCGGGGCCTATGCCGGCGGGCTGGATGTGGGCGACCCCGCCATAGCGGGCCTGTTTCCCGGCCGCTTCCATGCCTTCATGCTGGGACAGGAGCGGGTCTATGCCATTCCCCGCGGTCAGGCGGGGCGGCGGAACAGAAGCGAGGATATCCAACCCATAATGACGGCCATCGCCACCACGGCTAGGCCATAGCTGAAAGGCTGGTTGTGGGCGAAGTTGAAAAGACGGCGCTCCAACCCCGTTTGGTCGATGAAGAGCGGCGTGGATTGGGCGCTCTCCACCACGCCGTCGCGGAAGAGATAAACCTCGACATTGTATTGCCCGCGCGTGACTTCCGCGGGCACCGGCACATGCGCGCGGAACAGGGTCTCGCTGAGGAATTCCACGCCGCCCGGCGTCTCGGTATAGAGCCGGTCCTTGGTCAGATGGCGCAGCGCCGCCTGACGGAAGGGCTCGTAATCGTGATGGCTATGGACCGCGTCGGGCTGCAGATTCTGAAGGCCGATATTGTAATGCGTCAGCGCGTCAGGCGGGGCGATGTCTTTCAAGGGCCGCGTGCTCGCCAGGAAATAATAAGCCGGCATGCCCGACAGATTGGCGGCGTCGCGATTGACCCATACACCGGCCACCCGGTCGCGGCGGCGCACCGTGATGTCGCTGTCGGGTCCGCGCACCACCACCACCACGTCGCGGGGCGAGCGCGAGTCAGCAGTCTGATCGCCCTCCACCGCGCCGAACACCACGATGTCGCTGCCGGTATAGTTGGAAGTGATCTGGATCAGGTCCTGGCTGATGCCGGAGACAAGCTGCTCCGCTGAGACAGGCGAGGCGATCAACAAGAAGGCCAGACACAACAGGCGCCGCATCACAACCCCGCGATGCTGTAGACGTCGGACGGCGTGATCACCAGGCCCCAAAGCAACCTGAGCGCCACGCCCAAAACCAGCAATGCCAGCAGCAGCCGGATCTGTTCGCCGCGAAGCTTCGCGCCGGCGCGCACGCCGAACTGGGCGCCGATCACGCCTCCCACCACCAGGATGGCAGCCAGCACGATATCGACGGCATAGTTGCTGGTGGCTTGCAGCATGGTCGTGACCACCGCGACGCCGATGATCTGCACCAGCGACGTGCCGATCACCACATTGGTAGGCATGCGCAAGAGGTAGATCATGGCCGGCACGATGATGAAGCCGCCGCCCACACCCATGATGGCACTCATGACGCCGACCAGAAAGCCGATCACCAGCGGCGGAATGATGCTGATATAAAGCCGTGACTGGCGGAAGCGCGCCTTGAGCGGCAGGCCGTGGATCCAGACATGGTTGGTGGGATGGATGCGGGCGGGTGCGTTTCCGCGCGCCTGGGCGCGCAGGGTCTTGACGCTCTCATTCAGCATGATGCCGCCCACAATCCCCAGCATGGGGACGTAGGTGAGCGACACCACGAGGTCCATTTGTCCGGCGCGGCGCATGATGGCGAACAGCCAGACGCCCGCTCCGGTGCCGGCAAGCCCGCCCAGCATCATCACGCCCGCCATCTTGAAATCGATGGCGCGTTTCTTCCATTGCGCCACGGCGCCGGAAATGGACGAGGCCGTGATATGGCTGAGCGTGGTAGCGACCGCGACGCCCGACGGGATGCCGTAAAAGACCAGCAGGGGCGTCAGGAGGAAGCCGCCGCCTACGCCGAAAAGTCCGGAGAGAAAACCGACGCCCAATCCCATGCTCAGAATGACGATCCATTGGACCGACATTTCGGCGATGGGAAGATAGATTTCCATAAACCAATCCGTCAGGGCGGGATCAGTCGCGAACCTCTTCGCGATGACGGAATGTGCGCGCGCGAGTCTGGCGGGTCAACCGCAGGGTGCAAGATCAGGCGTTTTTTCTGCGCGTGTCGTTCGAAATGCCGCGTCGGTTTGATTCAATTCGACGCGATGTCGGCCGCCTCGGGAGGTACATTGGCAGTCCGGTTGAGCTGTCCCACGCGGAAATTCTGCGCCGCGCGGGTGGCCGCGGCGCGGTCGGTTTCGGACAATTGCGTCTGCAGCACGCCCAGACGCGTGCGGGATTCCGCGTCACCAGCGGCGGCGGCGATGGAATACCATTTGAAGGCGTCTATCAGGCTTTGCGGCACGCCGTCGCCGCGCTCATAGAGCACCGCGAGATTGAACTGGGAATCGGACAGGCCCAGCGCCGCGGCTTTGGAGAACCAGCGCGCGGATTCCGCCATGTCTTTTTTGCCGGTGGCGCCTTCCGCATAAGAGACGGCAAGATTGTGCATCGCCTTGCGGTTGCCCTGGTTGGCGGCGGCCAGATACCATTTGGCGGCCAATGCGGGATTGGCGGTGACGCCCTGGCCGCGCTCATACATGGTGCCTAGGCGATATTGCGCCACGGCCTGGCCGGCGTCGGCGGCCTTCTGCAGCCATTTCAGCGCTTGGGTGGCGTCGGCGGAAATGCCCTGGCCGTCCAGATAACGCAGGCCGATGATGGTTTCGGCAGTGGCATTGCCTTGGTTGGCGGCGGCGGCGACCTTGTCAGTGGTCGATGTCTGGCTCTTGGCTGGGGCCGCCTTGGCAGGCGGAAGTGCAGCGGTCTGCGCTGCGGGCTTTTGCGGCGCGGTTTGGGACGGCACCGGGGGGTTCACCACGACTGTGGGCGGAACCAGTCCCACCACGGTGGCGGGCGCCGCCGGTTTGGCCGCCGGAGCAGCATTGTTCTGAGGCGTAGGTGTGATCTGGGGTCCTTGCAGCGCCCCTGTCGATGACGTTTGCGCATTCGCCGCAGGTGTTTTGGTGGCTTCGGCCTTCTCAGACGAAGCCGGACGCGCGCCGCGATGGTTCAGCATCAGGCCCAGCGCCACGGCCAGAAGCGCAACAAAGCCGATCACCAGAAGAATGAGATTGCGCGGGTTGGTCTTCTCGTCGCGCTCGCCTTCGGCGCGGCCCCAGCTGAAGCTGCGGCCGCCACGTTGCGCTTCGGCTTCGGCGGCCGCTTGAGCGGAGCGGCGCGCGGCGCTAAGGAAATTGTCGCCTACGGGCGCCGACTGCGCCATGGCATCGGCGAAATCCTGCGGCATCTCGAAATGGTCGGCGAACGCATCCTGGGACAGGCCGGTGAAGGCATCCTGTTCGGGCGCATCCGCGGCAAAGGCCGGAGTCTTGGGCGCGAAGCCCTCTTCGATCGGGGCGTCTTCCGCGACGGCAGAGGAGGGTTCGGAGAAAAGCGGCGGGGCGGGCTCTGCCTGGAAGATGGGTTCGTCGAAAACGCCCTTCGCTGTTTCCTCATGCGCCTCTTGAAGCGCTTCGGGCTCGGGCTTGATCTCATCCCGTGGCGCTTCGGCGACAACGCCGGCAAAGGCGCTGGTCTCGAATTTCGGGGCCTCGAACACCGGCGGCGGTTCGGGTGTCGGATTGAAGCTGGGGGCCGCGACGACGGGGGCAGGACGTGGCGCCTGACCGAGGCTGGCGCGCAGTTCGGCCAACATTTCGAAATGGCTCTTTTCGACGGAGTCGAGACGCTGATTGACCTGACGCAGCGTGTCGGCCAGGGCGGCGATCGGATCGGACTGTTCCAGCCGCGACACCACGCCGGCCAGCGCCTGCTCGATATTGTCCAGCCTGCGGTCGATGACGGGATCGGGACCCTTGCTTTCCAGCCAGGCGATGCGCTCTTCGATCCGTTCCAGCGACCCCAGATGATTGGCTTCCCATCTCTGAAGTTCGGCCAGGTCGTGGGCGCGGATGCTGGCCTGGGCTTCGATTTTTTCCTGCGCTTGATCGATGCGGCTGCGCGCGGTTTGCAGCGCGCTCTCGGTGGTGGCGACGCGGGTCTCCAGCGCCTCGGCGGCGGTGTCGGCTTTATCGATCAGCGTGCTGGCCTGGCTGAGCGTGTTCTCGGCCGAGACCATGCGCACTTCCAGCGCGCGGGTGGTGTTTTCGGCATCGGCGCGCGCTTGGCCTAAGCGGGCCGCGAGTTGTTCGAGGTTGCCGGCCACGGTCGAGATCTGACTGGCGGAATGGCTGGCGGTCTGCCCGATCTGGTCGGCTAAGCGCGAAAGACCCTGGTGCAGGCCTTTGACCGCATCCTTGAGCGGGTCCTGGGCGACATGGCGTTCCAGCCGTTCCAGCCTTTCGGACAGGCCCAGAACCTGCGTGCCCAGCTCGTCGAAGGCTTGGGACTGCTCACGGCTGGCGACGTTGATCTCTGTTGTCGCCTGGCTCATCGCCCGAGTGTTTTCGGATTGGCTGCGTTCGGCATTGTCGAGGCGGCGGCCCACGCTGCGCAGCTGGTCTTCGATGCGGCGGTAGGATTCGGAGCCCTCGATATCGGTGGCGCGGGTTACCCGGCCCACGATGTCATCAGCCTCGCGTCGGGCGGCGGGCGACTGGGGCAGGCCCCAGGAATCCAGATTGGGGCGGTCCAGGGTGGCGCGGTCAAACGGCATGGGCTGAGGCTCCTCTCCCATGTCCGACGACAGGCTGCGAAGGATGCGCCGGGTGAGCCATTCGCCCACCGACAGCCCTTCGCGGCGCGCGGCCGCGCGAGCGGCTTCCCGCGCCTCCGGCGGGATGCCCGCGACGTTCCAGGGTAGTTCGGCACGCATTTCGAATCACCAGCCCCAGTGGCCCACCAGGAAAGGTAAATGCGCCAAGATATAGTGTAAAGTAACGATCCCACACCGAGACGATGTAAGCGGGGTCCGAGGGGCCTGGGCGCCTGATCATGCACAGGATGTTGCATCCACATGCTTAACAGGGAGTTTATTGGTTAGCGGTTCCTTTCTGAACCCCTCCGGCTTGCGCAGCTTGCTTTTGCGCGCCGGCTCACATGCGTGCAGGGGGAGCTGGCCACGCCAAGCTTCAACAGGCGCTAGAGCGTCTTGGCCCCAGCTTTCTTCTCCGCGCAGCGAAGCCACTGGTGGGAAGATGTCTGCTAGCGGGCTTGCCAGTGCGTAGGCGTGAGCCGGAGCACCAAGCCCAAGCTGGCAGACAGGTGGGGGCAACAAAAATCATGGCCCGCCGCCCATGGCGCCGCGGAGCCGGATGGGCGGCGGAGGCGGCGCGGAATCTTTTTCCGCGGCCGAAGCGCTGGGATAGCTGGTCACCAAGCTTTGGGGATGCGCGTCGATCGAAGGCTTGAGACCCAGATCGCTGGAAAAGAGCTGCGCCACATAGACCGTATCGCCATTGACGGCCGCGCCGACGCCTGTGCGGTCATAACCGGCATAGGCGAGATTTTCGCGATGGGGCGTGCTTTTGATCCATTCGTCGAGAAAGCGCTGCGCGAAGATTTCCACATCCACCCCGCTTTCTTTGACGTAATGCTGGGCGGCGAGATTTTCGCCCAACAGCCCCTGCCATTTGGCATCGTCCGCCATCAACAGACTGGCAGACGTGTCGCCATTCGGCGCGGCATGCGACAGATAATTCTTTGCCGCCATGTCGCGGGCCCGTGCCTCGGCGATCTTGGTCAATTCCGCGTCGAGCTGGAGCGCCTTGGCGGTGGGATCGATCTTGAGCCGCTCGTCTTCGACCACGGCCGCGATCCGGCTGGCCAGGGCGGACATGCGCGCCGCCGGATCGGGCGTTGCTGGTGTTTTCGCCCCGAAGCCGAGTTCCGCACAACCAGCCAAGACAAGAATAGCAGATGCGAGAATGAGTGGACGCATCATGCGATCAGGGCAGAATCTCGAACAGGCCGGCCGCGCCCATGCCACCGCCGATGCACATGGTTGCCACGCCGTATTTCGCCTTGCGGCGGCGGCCTTCCAGCAGCAGGTGGCCCGTCATGCGCGCGCCCGACATGCCGTAAGGATGGCCGATGGAGATGGCACCGCCATTGACGTTGAGCTTCTCGTGCGGGATGCCCAACTTGTCCATGCAATAAAGAACCTGGCAGGCAAACGCCTCATTCAATTCCCACAGATCGATATCATTGACCGTGAGATTGTGGCGCTTGAGCAGGCGGGGCACCGCATAGGCGGGGCCAATGCCCATTTCTTCGGGCTCGACGCCCGCGATGGCGAAACCCTTGAAGATGCCCAGCGGTTTTAGATTCTTCTTCGCGGCCATCTCTTCGCTCATCACCACGCATGCGGCAGCGCCATCCGCGAACTGAGAGGCGTTGCCGGCGGTGATGTATTTGCCCTGCGCCACCTGCTGGCCACCCATATGCACGGGCTTGAGTGCGGCAAGGCCTTCGAGCGTCGTGTCGGGCCGGTTGCATTCGTCATGGCCGACGGTGACATCCACCATGCTTTCGGCGCCCGTTGCCTTGTCGACCTTCTTCATCTTGACGGCGAGCGGCACGATCTCCTCGTTGAATTTTCCCGCCGCCTGCGCTTGCGCGGTGCGCTTCTGGCTTTCCAGGGAATATTCATCGGCGCGTTCGCGGCTGATGCCATAACGCTCGGCCACGATCTCGGCGGTCTCGATCATGGACATCCAAAGCGCCGGCTTGATCTTGAGCAGATGTTCTTCGGTGAAATGGCTGAGATTTATGCCACCCATCTGCACCAGAGAGATCGATTCGACGCCTGAGCCCACCGCGACGTCGGTACCCTCGGTCATGATCTGCTGCGCCGCCATGGCGATGGCCTGCAGGCCCGAGGAACAAAAGCGGTTGACGGTGACGCCGCCGGTGGTCACCGGGCAGCCGGCCCAGATGGCGGATTCGCGGGCGATATTGTTGCCGGTGGCGCCTTCGGGCATGCCGCAGCCCATGTAAACGTCTTCGACCTCGGCGGAATCGATGCCGGCCCTGGCGATGGCGTGTTTGACGGCGTGGCCGCCTAAGACAGCACCATGGGTTTGGTTGAAGCCGCCGCGCACAGATTTGGCGAGACCGGTTCGCGCCGTGGACACGATGACGGCTTGCTTCATGGCGGTTCTCCAGGCGGCTGACGAGGTGACGTTAGCGCGCCAGGCGGCTGGCCGCCAGCGCAGGATAACGCAAGGTGAAGGTGATGGCGCATGCCAGCACGATCACGCTCGTGGCGATGGCGACATAGAAAGGCACGGGCAGGAACACAACGGCGGCGTCCGCCACCGTCATGGCTGCGAAAGAAAGGCCCCAGACCAGCGAGATCAGCCGGTTGACCCGAACAAAGACAGGAAGCGGCCAATGTCCGGTCTTGGAATCCCGGCTGGCATATTCCAGCGAGAAGGGGCGACTTGCGAGAAGCGAGGCGAAGATCACCAGGCAAAGCCCCGCTTCCACGATCGTTCGCACCGCGGCGAGCGACAGCTCCGGCATCACAAAGCCGCGCCACAGCGCGAGCAGCCCGAATAGAAAGAGGCTGGCGCCGTCCAGAAGCCTCAAGCTGGGGCTTTCCACAAAATCGCGAATGGTGACGACGAAGGCGGCGGCGAAAGCCAGCCACAAAGCAAGGTCGGCGGAAAGGCGCGACAGAATGGCGAAGAGAAGGAAGGGCGCGAAACCGAACAGCAGAGTCATGGTCGCTGCGGTCCTTGCCTGTCGGGCGAAATGAAAAAAGCGGAACGCGAAAATTCGCGTCCCGCCCTATTCACAAGGCTTACTTTGCGGGCGCTGCCGCAGTGGTGGTTGGCGCTGCAGGCGGATTCTTCTTGATCTTCGCCAGAGCCACCCACAGACGGGTGATGCGCGCGGTGGCGGGACCGCCACCTTGTACCTGGCCGAAAGCGGCAATGGCGTCGTCATACTTACCCTGCGCGGTCAGCGCCTGGCCCAGCACCATCGGCGCTTCGGTGGTATCCTTCGTGCCGCCTTTGGACTGGGCCAGCTTGGCCGCGGCTTCGGCTTGCGGGTACATGCCGTAGCTGTAAAGCGCTTCGGCCAGCTTCACATTGTACTCGCCATTCTGCTTCTGGCCGGCCGCGATCTGCGCCGGGATGGTCTTCTTGTCCGCATCGGCTCGCGCGGTCGGATCGGGGAAGCCAGTGCCACCATGCTGCGCCGCGACTTGCGCGTCGCCGAAGAAGGTCAGATGGCTGGCGGTCGCGCCGAACAGATTGGCGTCCTGCTGCGAAGGCGTTGCGCCGGCCAGGAAGATCAGGCGGCCCAGCCATACCACTTCCAGGTCACGAATGCCCTTGGAGGAGATCGCAACGTCGATCATCTGGGTCCAGTCCTTGGGATCATTGAACTCGGCGACCATCTGCTCCAACGTCGCTTCGGCGCCAGCTTCGTCCTTCTGCGCCACCTGGACGTCCAGCATGTTCTGCAGCGTCTCGCGCGAGGATGGCTTACCGGCAGCCTTGTCGGCGTCGATCTGCTTCTGCAGCATCGTCTTGGCGCCGGCATAGTCCTTGGCGTTGAAATAGGCCACGGTGATGTTGCTCAAGATGGCGGGATCGGTGGGGTTGGTCGCGTCCAGCGTCTTGGCGTAGGCGAGCGCCTTGTCCGCGTGTTTCTGGTCGTTGGCCAGGATCAGCGCCAGGCGGGTGATCTGAACCTTGTCCTCGGCGGGCATGGCCGGCGAGTCGGCGGCCGCCTCGGCAGCAGCAGCTGCGGCGGCGCGATTGTTCGACTTGATGCCCACATTAATGGCCACCCGGTTGATCATGTACGTGTCGTTGTCCGTCGGGCTCGGGACCGCCTTGGCCTTATCGATCGCGGCCTGCGCCGCGGGCAGGTCACCCTTGGCTTCGGCCTTCTGCTCTTCGGCTAGGGCGTTATTGACCGCCGTAGTCAGTTTGAGCGGGGCCGCCGCCGCCGGGGAGGACGCCAGCACCGCCATCGAAGCCGCCGCCATGAAAAGCGCAGCCGTCAGAGGGGCGCGAAAAGCTTTGCTCGTCATTTCGAAGAATTCCCTTTTGCTTAAGGCGGCATGGTTTCGCCGCGCGAACACGCCCCTCGGATTTGCTGAAGTATGGGGTTATTGCAACCTTAATGTGGCGAACCTCTGTTTCCAATAGGGCGGTCAGCCGCAACCTTTTGGCTATGTTGCATCGCAGCGTAAATGGCTTTTTTACCATGCCGGTGCGAGCGTCCCACTTTGCGAGGCGCCGCCGAGACGATGGAACTTCCTTCGATTTTTGATCTCAAGGGCCGCATCGCCTTCGTCTCCGGCGCGGGCGGCCATCTGGGTCAGACCATGGTCCGCGCCCTGGGTGCGGCCGGCGCCCATCTGATCGTCAATGGCCGCGATGACGAAAAGCTGGCCGCGTTGGAACGGCAATTGCGGAGCGAAGGTCATTCGGTGGAACGCGCCGCCTTCGACGTGGGCGATATCGCGGCCGTGCGCGCTTTCTTTGGCGGTCTGAAACGGCTCGACATCCTGGTCAACAATGCCGTGGCGATGGAAGTCAAAAGTTTCCAGGCGCTGCAGCCGTCCGACTTCGCAGAGACGTATCAGAGCGCCGTGACGGCTGCGTTCGAAGCAGCGCGCGCCGGCCTTCCCGCCTTGCAGCAAGCGGTGGCAGAGGCGGGCGAGGCCAGCATCGTCAATATCGCCTCCATGTATGGCCATGTTTCGCCGGATGCCAGCCTCTATGACAGCCGCGATCAGCAAAGCCCTTTTCATTACGGACCCGCCAAGGCCGGGCTTCTGCAACTGACCCGCCATCTCGCAGCCGAATTTGGCGCCAAGAGAATTCGCGTCAATGCGCTGGTGCCCGGCCCGTTCCCGGCGAAGGCGCCGCCCGAACTCACCCGACGGCTTTCCGGCCGCACCATGCTGGGAAGGGTCGGACGGCCGGAGGAAATCGCCGGGCCCTTGTTGTTTCTGGCGTCACCGGCGTCCAGCTACATGACCGGAGCCGCGCTCGACCTTGATGGTGGATGGACGGCTTGGTGATAGAAGTGTGAGCATGTCGTTTCTCTCCTCCTTCCGCATCGGGCAGCAGACACTCTATCCCGACGAATTGCGCGAAAGGCTCCAGGGTTTTTCCCTGCTGGAGAATGTGGGAGAGGGCGCTCTCAAGAATCTGCTGTCGGAAGCCAATTGGTTCGGACTGCCGGGCGGCGCGCTGCTTGACCGCGATGGCGAGAACGATTCGGCGCTATTCCTGGTGATAACCGGTTCGCTGGGCGTTTTCGTGTCCGACTTACGCGGCCAGAGGCGCCTGGTGGCGCATGTTCCCGCCGGCGAGACGGTGGGCGAGATGTCCTTGATCGCCCGCGATCACGAGCACAGCGCCCAATTGGTGGCGCTGCGCGATACCGAATTGCTGCGCATTTCGCCGCAAGGGTTCGAGACGCTGATCGGGCGCCATCCGCGCGTGATGATGAATCTGATGCGCATCCTGGTGAAGCGGCTGGCCGCGACCACCAAGAGCGGCGGCGATGGCGGCCGGCCCAAGACTTTCGCCATCGTGCCGTTGCAGGACAATCTGGAAGCCGCGCCAATCGCCTATCGCATCGCCAACGCGCTTTGCGAGATAGGGAGCCGGGCTGCCGTGCTCGATCACGAGGCATCCGAGCAGAGCGCGGAATGGTTCAACGCTTTCGAGGCGGCCCATGATGTGGTGTTCTATCGCGGCGATGCGCCGGACAGTCCCTGGACGCATCAATGCCTGCGCCAAGCCGACCGCATCTTCCTTCTGGCGCGTGCCGACCGGCCGTTGCCGCTGCGCCCGCTGGATCTGCCGGCGTTCAAGGAACGCGCCAGCGGCTTGCCGGAGTTGCTGCTGCTGCATCCGCCCGGCGCCCGCGCCGGTCTACCGGAGCATTTCTCGCTGCGTTCGGGGCTGTTCGAATCCCATCACCATATCCGCGCTGGCGGCAGTGCCGACGTTCATCGCCTGGCGCGTTTCATTGCGGGCCGCGCGGTGGGCCTGGTCCTGGCAGGCGGCGGGGCAAGAGGCTTCGCCCATATCGGCATCATCAAGGCTTTGATGGAAGCCGACGTGCCTTTCGACCATCTGGGCGGCACCTCGATCGGCGCGGTGATCGCTGCGGGTCTGGCGCATGAATGGACGGTGGAGGAACTGACCGAGCGGATGCGCGAGGTCTTCGTCACGCATAATCCGCTGGACGATTACACCCTGCCGCTGATCGCGCTTCTCAGGGGACGCAAGGCCTCCAACATGCTGCGGGCCAATTTCGGCGACGCCCGGATCGAAGAATTGCCCAAGCCTTTCTTTTGCGTTTCGTCCGATCTCACCACCGGCCGCATCCATGAACATCGCGGCGGCTCTCTATGGCGGGCGCTTCGCGCCAGCGTGGCGCTGCCGGGGATTCTGCCGCCGGTGATCTATCATGGACATCTCCTGGTCGATGGCGGGGTGATGAACAATCTTCCGGTGGACGTGATGCGCGAGCACGCGACTGGCGCGGGGCCCATCATCGCATGCGATATCACCGGCGAAATCGATCTCCAGGCGCGGGAGGAGGATTATGGCGAGCATCCCTGGCGCTGGTTCCTCAAACACCGCATGCGTGGACACCCTTCGATCGTTTCGATCCTGATGCGGTCGGGCACGGTGGGCTCCGAAGCCCAGCGGCGCGTCGTGCGCGAGCAGGCCGATTATCTGATCGAACCGCCCATGCCCACCATCGGCCTGCGCGACTGGAAGAAATTCGAGCAGGCGATCCAGGAAGGTTATGACAGCGCTCGCGCTACCATTGAGAAAAATGGCGTGCCGCTCACAAGCATTTGGAGCGATGGACCGGCTTTGGCTATTCCGAAAAGAAGTTAGTTCGCCTTGGCGCAGGTCCGCCTCCCCCTCGCGCGCTGAGCGCGCTGGAGGGGGGAGGTGTCTCTGAGCGCTTGCGCGAAAGAGGCGGAGGGGGTTAATCAAATCGAGTCCGTGTCACTCCTAGGCTGCTGCAGCACCACATTCCGCAACAGATCGTAGCGTCCGCCATGCGGCACGGTGAGGATCATGGATTGGATGTCGACCCTGCCATGGCTGGAATCGACTTCCAGGTCCAGCAGGCCGCTGGCTTTGTCGCCCGAGAGCGTCACTTCATAGCCGGTGCGCGCGCCCATTCCCGGCGCAAACGAAAAGGCATTGCCTTCCACGCCGGTCACATGAATATCGTTGCCCAGGACCTGATGTGCCAATCCCTGGCGGTTGAGCAGCACGGTTACCGTCCGCAGCACCGGATCGTGACGAAAACCTTGATAAAGGAACCATGCGCCATAGCCGCCCGCCAGGATGGCGGGCAACGCGATCACGGCGATGATGGCGAGACAGCCCCACAGACAACCATTGGAACGGTGCGGCGCGGATTGTGACGGCGTGCTCATGATGCCCATGAGACCACAGGCTCTGGCCTCGCGCCAAGCTGCAGGTGGCCGGATGAGGATTGCTCCAGATGCTTGTTCTCATGCTTCGACAGGCTCGGCATGAGGAACTATAAAGCGCCAAGCGCGACACAGAGAGTAAGAACATGCCGATAGATTATGACGACATGATGCAGAGCGGCGCCACGGGGCTTCAAGCGCGCTATGACGAAAAAGACGTGATGCTTTACGCCTTGGGCGTAGGCTTCATGCGCGATCCACTGGACGAGAAGGAACTGGCTTTCGCCTATGAGAATAACGGTCTGAAGGTGGTTCCCACCTTTGCCAGTGTCGTCAATCGCGGCGAGGCGCCGCCCGAGCGCCAGCGCATGCCGCAAAAATCCTCGATCAATTTCATGATGGTGGTGGATGGCGAGCGACGCATCACCTTCCACAAGCCGTTACAGCCGCGTGCGGAGATCATCGCCGACGAGCGTATGCTGGCGGTGCTGGACAAGGGCGAAGGCAGGGGCGCGATCCTGGTGCAGGAACGATGTGTGCGCGACAAGGCGAGCGGCGAAAAACTCTTCACCATCGTCTCCTCCATCTTCGCGCGGGGCGATGGCGGCTTCGGCGGGCCCAAGGAAGGCGGACCGGAATCGCATTCCATTCCCGAACGAGCGCCCGATCTCGTCAAGGAATGCGACACGCGGCCCGACCAGGCGTTTCTGTATGCGCTGTCCGGCGACCGCAATCCGCTCCATCGCGATCCGGCTTTCGCCAAGGCGGTCGGTTTTCCCCGCCCGATCCTGCACGGACTTTGTTCTTATGGAACGGCTTGCCGCGCCATTCTCTCTACCGTGGCGGATTATAAACCCGAGCGCATCCGGCAATTCGATGTGCGCTTCTCCAAGCCGGTTTTTCCCGGCGAGACCATTGTCACCGAGATCTGGGCGGATGGCGACGCCATCTCCTTCCGCGCCGGCGTGAAGGAACGTCCCGGCACGATCGTCCTGAACAACGGGCTTTGCATTCTTGGAGACTGACCCGATTGCCGAGGCGGAAAGGCTGATCGCATCCGGCCATGCGGCCGATGCGGCGCGCGATCTGCGCGCACGGCTCGTGGCGGGGCGGGGCGGTCTTCTGGCGCGCCTGACCCTCGTGAAAGCCCTTCTGGCCTCGAACGATGTGACGGCGGCGCTGGAAGAAGCGCGGGAAGCGGTGTCCCTCAATTCCGGTGTCGCGATGGCGGTCATGGCGCTGGGCGAAACGCTTCTGGCCGCGAGTGCCTTGCCCGCCGCGATTGCCGAGTTTCAACGCGCGTTGCGGCTCGATCCCGCGCTGGAGCGGGCTCGTCTTTTGATGGCGACCGCCTGGCTGGAAGCGGGCGAAGCGGAAAAAGCGCTGGCGATCTTCACCGAACTTGAACCCTCGCCGGAGATCGAAGCTTTGGCCGAACGGGCCCGCGCCATCCAGACCAAGCCACGTTCGGATGCGGGCTATGTGCGCCATCTCTTCGATCAATTCTCCGCCGATTATGACACCCGCATGCTGGGGCAATTGTCCTATGCGGCGCCCCAGATCCTGCGCGACCTTGCGGATCTGGTGATGCCAGGAGCGTCCGCGACAGCGGGAGCGACCAAAGAAAATAGCGGAGCGTCCGCGAGAGCGGGAGCGACCCAAAAAAATAGTGGAGTATCGGCGAGGGCCAAAAATAAGGGGCTCTCTATTCTCGACCTGGGCTGCGGCACCGGTCTGGCCGGGGGGGTGTTCAAGGATCTGGCGGCGCATCTCACCGGCATCGATCTTTCACCTGCTATGGTGGACAAGGCGCGCGCCCGCGGCATTTATGACCGCTTGATCGTGGGCGACATCGAAAACCTGCCCGAAGGGGCTTACGACCTTATCCTGGCTGCCGACACGCTGGTCTATCTGGGCGATCTCGAGCCCTTGTTTCGTACGCTTGGTGCACATCTGGCGCCGGATGGTTATTTTCTTTTCACCACCGAAGCCAAGGACGGCGAAGGCTTCGAGCTAGGCCCCAAGCGCCGCTGGCGGCACAGCGAAACCTATCTGCGCCAACAGGCGCTCCAGGCTGGGCTGGCGGTTGCGGGTCTTGTGGCCGCTTCGCCACGGACCGAGGCCAATCAACCGGTTGCCGGTTTCGCGGTGGCCTTGACGCGCCCCTGAACGGCACAATCCGCCCGGTTGCGCGTTCTTTTCCCCGGAGCGGCAACAGGAATCTCCGTGGCCCTGATCGAGCATCATTCGTCCTTCGTCCCGGGCGGACGATTCCATCTTTCGCGCCCACCGGTCTGGGCCCTGATCGGCCTGACCGCGGGATTGTTGGCGGTGAGCGGGTTTGCCGTGCGCGGCTTCAGCGACAATGGCATGCGGTTGGGAAGCGAACTCGCCTGGCGCTTCACAAGTCTGATTTATTTCGCCGCCATCACGGCCGGCCCGCTGGCGCGGCTGATCCCATCCGCTGGCTTGCGGCGCCTTTGCGAGGAGCGGCGGCAATTGGTCTGGGGTTTTTGCGCCGGTTTCGGCGTCTATCTGGCCAGCATCCTGCTTCCCAACACCGCGCCTCTGCCGAACCGCGATGATCTTACAGCCGGCATGATGCTGTTCGTTTTATGCGCGGGATTCTTGGCTGCGGTGATCGCTTATGCTGCCAGCCGTCCCGCTGCGCTTTTTTTGGGGGCGCAGATCAGCAGAACTTTGGTTCATGTCGGCATGGTTACCTTCTGGCTGGCTTATGCGGGCGCCGGTCTTTCGCATCTTTCCGGTCCGCATCGTCCCGACATATTTTATGGTTTCAGTCTTTCGTTAATGGTGGTCGCATTGCTGTTGCGCTTCGCCGATTGCTTCGTCGCCAAGATAAAAGCGTCACGCCGGACGGGCTGACGGTTCCCTCGACAATCTTCCAGCCAAGATCGCACGATTTCGCACGGCGCGCGCGCGGCCGCGCCACTGGCCTGCTTGCTGGAACTATGCTTACCTTGGGGCCGCCTTCGAAGGGCGCTTTTCAGGGGAGTATCGGATCACATGCCCGCCAAATTCGGCTTGACGCTTGCTGTTCTGACCATGCTGGGTACGGCGCAGGCTTTTGCACAGGCGGATTGCCAGGCTCCGATCGCGCCCGTTTCCCCCGACGGCCATACCGCCACGCAGCAGCAGATTCTGGCCGCCGTGAACGATGCCAAGAATTTCATCTCGCAATCGGACGTCTATCAGCAATGCATGCTGGACTATGTCGCGGCGCAGAAGAAACAGGCGGTGGAAGACAAGAAGACCTTCGACAGCTACATCGAAACCAGCGCCCAGAAAAAAATCGAAGACAACCAGAAGATGAAGATCAAAGTGGGATCGGAGATCAATACCGCCATCAGCGACTTCAAGCTGTCCCACCCCAATTAGGGCGGGAACTCCCGCTTTTCATTTAGGCCGGCGAATCACGTATCATCGCAGCCCATGAGCGATGCGGCGCTGGCCGAACCAAGCATGGGCAGGACCGGGAAGAAGCCCCGTCCCGCCAACATGTCCAAGGCTGCGTCACGTTCTTGCATTTTGGATGCTGCTCGTCGCGTCGCCGCCCGCGATGGCGCCCGCGACCTGTCGCTCAGGGCCGTGGCGGCGGAGGCGGGCTTCGCGCCTGCCGGTCTCTATGGCTATTTCCGCAACAAGGACGATCTGCTGCTGGCGCTGGCGGCCGACGATCTCACCCATCTGGCGCGCGCCATGCGCGATGCCGGCACCTTCCGCAATGCCAGTGTTGCGGCGCTGAACCTGCTGGGTGGCACCGAGACCATTGCGGCGGCGTCCCAGGCGCTGCCACGCGAAGGCGGCAGTGGCGACGCGGAGCGCCTGTTCAATGGCCGTATGATCGCGGCCTTGCGGGCCTTGTCGGAAGCCAGTGGCCTGCCATCCGACAATCGCGAGAGCCAGTGCGATGTGGTGCTGGTGGCGGCGGCGCTCTCCGGCATGGCGCTGTTGGAGCGGTCGGGCCGGCTGGGCGCGCTGGGTTTCCAGGCCGACGAGATTCTCGCCCGCCTGGCCAGCCGCTTCGCCAAGAGAAGTTAAACGCCTATTTGCCCATCGCGTCGCGCACGGCGAAATTCGCCGTCACTTTGGCGCCGTCCTGGAAGATAAGCGTCACCGGCACGCTCGCGCCCGGCTTGATCGCAGCGGTGGCCTGCATGCACATCAGATGATAGCCGCCTTGCTTGAACTCGAGTGTGCCGCCCGATGCGACATCGACGCTCTCCACATGCCGCATGGCGCTCATGCCGCCTTTGTTCTCCGATACATGCAGCATCAGCATGCCGCAGGCGGGCGATTCTGCGCCGGTCAGGGTCGCGGCCTTCTTGCCCGCATTGTGCAGCACGAAATAGCCGCCGGAGGGCACCGCGCCTGGCAGCGCCCGGATCCAGCCATTTTCGATGGTGATGTCGGGCGTTGCCGCCAGGGCAGAAGCCGACAGTAAGAAAAAAGGAAAAAGCAGTTTCATGGCCGCGCCCTGGAGTTTGCGGAAAGGAAGGAACTGCGCTTTTTCGCCGACCGCAAGCGCACAAAAGTCGCGGGCAGGCTTCCAATGAAAACCCCGCCTTTCGGCGGGGCTCTGGTCCGACATCAGGCCGGACGCTCTTCGGGATTTCTCCCGTGTTTCACAGATTCAATTGTGGGCTGCGGTTCTTTTTCAAGGAACCGTTGGCTCCTTCGCGAGGAGCCTGAATCTTATCGCCGGTGGCGTGTCTTCCATGCGGAACCTCCTGCGAGTGTTGCTACCCAGCGGCGGAGGTTCACGCAGGTTCACGGGTTCTTCGGGTGAAACTGGTCCGTTCCAACAGACCTTGGCGATGGCGATCCTCAGAGGATTCCAAGCCACGCACGGCACCCGAGAAGCACTCAAGCAAACCAGCGGCAGAGCATCCGTCGCGTAAAAATTAAACGCCCGCGACGGCGCCGCGTCAACCGCTAATTCGTATGCGGCAAAGGGAGAAAATTCGTGAGACACACGTTATGCGACTCACGAAATATTCGATCGCGCGGCGATTCAGAGCTTCAGCGCTTCGGCGACGGCAGGATGGGTGATCTTTCCCGCCTTCACATTCAGACCCAATGCAAACCCTTTGTCGGCGGCAAGTGCTGCATCGACGCCTTTGTTCGCCAGCGCGTAGACATAAGGCGCGGTGGCGGCATTGAGCGCATAGGTGGATGTGAGAGGTGCTGCGCCCGGCATATTGGCGACGCAATAATGGATGATGCCATCCACTTCGAAAGTCGGCTCGGCGTGCGTGGTGGGATGGCTGGTCTCGAAGCAGCCGCCCTGGTCGATGGCGACATCCACCAACACCGAGCCCTTGCGCATGCGTTTCAGATCTTGGCGCTTGACCAGCTTGGGCGCGGCCGCGCCAGGCAGAAGCACGCAGCCGATTACCAGATCGGCGTCGGTCAAGGCTTCGGAAACAGCATGATGGGTGGAGAAGACGGTCTTGAGCTTGCCGTCGAACTGCACGTCCAGTTCTTCCAGCCGCGCGGGCGAAATGTCGAACAGGGTCACGTCGGCGCGCATGCCCACCGCCATTTCGGCGGCGTGGGTGCCGGAGACACCGCCGCCCAGCACGACCACTTTGGCAGGCAGCACGCCGGGGACGCCACCCAGAAGCATGCCGCGGCCACCGGCCGGCTTGAGCAACAGTGCCGCGCCAACTTGCGTCGCCATGCGGCCCGCCACCTGGCTCATGGGCGCGAGTAACGGCAAGCGGCCCTTGGCATCGGTGATGGTTTCATAGGCGATGCAGGTGGCACCGGATTTCATCAGGCCCTTGGTCTGCTCCGGATCGGGCGCAAGGTGCAGATACGTGAAGAGCACATGATGCGGCTTCAGTCGCGCGATCTCGACCGCTTGCGGCTCCTTCACCTTCACGATCATGTCGGCAGCTTTGAAGACTTCGTCCGCGTTGGGCAGAATCTCGGCGCCCGCCTTGCGGTAATCCTCGTCGGACTGGCCGATGCCCGCGCCCGCGCCTGTCTCGACAAACACTTTGTGACCATAGACGGTCAGTTGATGCACAACCGGCGGCACCAGGCCGACGCGGAATTCCAGGGTCTTGATTTCCTTGGGGACGCCGATCTTCATCGCTGCACCTCACCCGTTTCGGGCGGGGAGGTAGCCCATTCCTGCCCGCGAGACTAGTGCCAAAAACCATGTTAGAGCGGCCATGCAGGCGGCGCGGGGCGACATGGCCGGTGGTTTAAGGGCGAATTCCCTTTCCTTTTTCGAATCGCTGGTGATGGGCGTGGCGGGCAGCGCCCCCGGCTATACCATCGCGGTTACAACCGGCGTGCTTCTGGCCACAGCGGGAACGCTGTCGCCCAGCGCGCTGGTGATTTTCGCCATCCCCATGCTGGGCATCGCCATTGCCTATCGCGCCTTGAACAAGCAGGCGGTGAGCGCGGGCGCCGCCTATCAATGGACCACCGCCGTGTTTGGTAAATTGCCCGGTTTCTTTTCCGGCTGGGCGCTTTTGATCGCCGCTTTGGTCTTCATGGTCACGGGCAGCATTCCCGCCGCCACGGCGACCTTGAATTTCATCGATCCCTCATTGACCGGCAATGTGTTCATTACCGCGTCAGTCGCCAGCCTCTGGTTCGTGGTGGTGGCGCTGGTTCTGATCATGGGCATCGAGATCACCAGCAAGGTGCAGCTGGTGATGACCGGGGTCGAACTGATCATCCTGACTTTCGTGCTGATCGCCGCCTTTGTGCATGTGGCGGAGCATGGTTCGGTGAATGTCTTTTCCTGGTCCTGGTTCGGACTTGGCTATTCGCGCGAAAGCTTTGCCGCCAGCGCTTTGGTGGCGGTGTTCTTCTATTGGGGCTGGGACGTCACCGCCAATTTGGGCGAGGAAACCAAAAATGCCCAAGACACCGCCGGCAATGGCGGCTTCTCCAGCGTCATCGTCACCATCTTCTATTATTTGGGTTTCACCATGGCGGCGCTGTTCCTGTTCTCCTTGAGCGATGCCAAGAGCCTCACCGACAATATCATCTACAATCAGGCGGTGGCGTCTGGGCTGGGGCGCACGGGCGGGCTGGCGGCATCTCTGGCGGTGATCCTGTCGTCCATCGCGACCTTGGAGACCACGATGCTGCAATTCTCCCGCACCCTTTACGCGATGGGGCGTGACGGCGCCATGCCGCGCCTGTTCGGCAAAGTATCGGACAAGACGCAGAGCCCGACACGGGCCATGTATCTTCTGATCGGCATCGGACTGGTGCTGCTCTGGGCCTCGAGCCTGATGCCCAGTGTCGGCGCCATCATCACCGCCTCGGTCAATGCGGTGGCGATCCAGGTGACTTACTATTACGGCCTGGCGGGCTTGGTGGCGGCGTGGCGGTTTCGCGGCGAGCGCGCATGGAAATGGCCGCTGCTCTGTCTTTTTCCTGGCATCAGCGGTCTGTTGCTGATCGGGCTCGGCATTTACGCCATCACGACCTTCAACTTTATTACCCAGGTCGTGGGCGTCGGCGGTTTCCTGCTGGGCATCCTGTTCTTCCGGCCTGGCCGCTATGGCGGCGGCGCAACCGAAGCTGTCGCGGAGCTTTAGGCCGGCGTCAAAATCACCAGCTTGTGATCCGGCCGCTCCGACGGCGCGAAGGTGTGCTGCACGAATTTGAGCGCGCCATCTTCGGGATGCTGGAAATGACGCACGCCGCCTTCGCGCTCCAAAACGCTTTGCTCATCCCAGGCGGCGCGGAACAGGGCGCTGTCGCGGCGCAACCGCTCCACCAATGCTTGGGCCCGCGGATCGGTGAAGCTATGGCCATAATCGCCCCTAAATTCCGCGAGCAAGCGGCGCGCCCGAAGATCCCAGTGGGGAATGAGTTTGCGCGCGGCGGGGTCGAGGAAAACGAACAGTAGCAGATTGCGCTCGCAGCCCGGCGTCAGCCAGCCTTCGAACAAACGCTCTGCCGTCTTGTTCCAACAACAGGCATTCCACAACCGGTCCAGGCCATAGGCCGGATGCGCCGTCGCCTGCACGGCGGCGACAATCGAAGCTGGCGCATCGCTCACATCCTGCGATGGCGGATCGTGGGGATCGCGAACGCCCGACAGCTCGAACAGATAGGCGCGCTCGGCCCGCGACAGGGACAGTGCCCGCGTAAGACGCTCGAGCGCCTGAGGCGAGGCCTTCACATCGCGCCCCTGCTCGATCCAGGTGAGCCAGGTGACGCTGATCCCGGCCTTCGCCGCCAATTCCTCTCGCCTCAGCCCCGGCGTGCGCCGCCTTGTGGCCGCACCTTCCGGTGGCAGCCGCTCGCGATGGGCGCGCACAAAACCGCCCAGAAGCCGCCTTTGATCCGCCTGTGTCATGGAATTAGTTATACCAGGATAAATATCAATCTTGTACTATGCTAATGGCCCGGCAACATTGCGGCCGTTTCGGGGGGAGAAAACCATGAGCAAAGCCCATGACGCCGTGGTGCGAGGCCAGTTCGGCCCGCGCGCCAACGCCTATGTCCAAAGCGCCGTCCACGCCCAGGGCGCAGATCTCATCGCGCTGGAAGCCGTGGTGGAGGCGATCAATCCGGCGCGCGCGCTTGATCTGGGCTGTGGCGGCGGACATGTCGCCTATCTGCTCGCGCGCCATGCCCGCCAGGTTGCAGCGGTGGATCTCTCCGCCGAGATGCTGACGGCGGTGACCAACACGGCCAAGAGCAAAGGCCTCGCCAATATCGAGACCCATCGCGCCTCCGTGGACCGGCTGCCTTTCGCCGACGCCAGCTTCGATTGCGTGGTGACGCGCTATTCGGCGCATCATTGGCGCGATTTCATGGGCGGCTTAAGTGAAGCGCGCCGGGTGACAAAAGCGGGTGCGCCGGTGATTTTCATGGATGTCTTCACACCGGGCACAGCTTTGCTCGACACTCATCTGCAATCGATGGAGCTGTTGCGCGACACTTCGCATGTCCGCAACTACACGCTGTGCGAATGGACCGAGAGCCTGGCCAGAACCGGTCTGGCCGTGAAAGCGGTCAAGACCTGGCGGCTGGATCTAGACTTCGAAAGCTGGATCGCCCGCATGCAGACGCCGCCAGTCTTCGTGGCGGCGATCAAGGCGCTGCAGGCGGCCGCGCCCGACGAGGTGCGCCGGCATTTCGCCTTCAAGGAAGACGGCTCCTTTACCATCGACACGATGATGATCGAGACGTCTGTCTCTTAAATCGAAGGCGCCTTAAGCCACGCCTTCCACGATGCGGATGTCGCGTTCTGCGCCGTCGCCAAGCGCCGCTAGGGCTTCGCGATAGGCGGGGCTGTCATGGGTGGCGAGCGCTGCCGCCACGCTGTCGAACTCGATCACAATGGTGCGGGTCTTGATGCCCGCCTCATAGACATGGGCCGCTTCGCCCCGGACCAGATAGCGCCCGCCGCCGGCCGCGATCGCCGGCGCCGCCAGAGTGGCGTATTTCGCCAGCTTGTCCTTGTCTTTGACGGCGCGATAAGCGGTGATCCAATAGCCCTTGGGCATGCTTGTTCCTTCTCGGTTCCCGCCTACATAGAAGCGGCCTTTGTTCGGAAAAGCCAGATACGGCTGCTAAGCTTATTTCGATGGACCATATCGTCGCCCTGATCGAGGAGTTCGGCCTTCTAGCGATCTTCCTCAATGTGCTGCTGGACGAGGGTGGCTTGCCTTTGCCGGCGTCGCCGCTCTTGGCGGTGGCAGGCGCTTTGTCGGCGCGGGGCGAGTTGAGCCTCTTCGCGGTCATCGCGGCGGCCGTCGCCGGGTCGTTCGTCGCGGACAATAGCTGGTACTGGATCGCGCGTTATCGCGGCCGCCAGGTTCTGGGGCTGCTGTGCAAATTGTCGTTATCGCCGGACGCCTGTGTGCGCCAGACCGAGACGTTGTTCGCGCGGGTGGGCCCTTCAGCGCTGCTGTTCGCGAAATTCATTCCGGCCCTGGGCAATATCACCATCGCGCTGTCCGGCATCACGCGACTGTCGCCGGCGGTGTTTCTGCCGCTGGAGCTCATCGGCGCCACCCTCTATCTCTCCGTTCCGGTGGTGCTGGGCCGCATCTTCCACAACGCGATCGCGCAATTGCTGGATACGCTGGCGACGATGGGGCTGGATGGCCTGATCGTCATCGCGGTCGTTCTGGCGCTTTATCTTTTCATTCGCTGGTGGCAGCGCGCGATGTTCATCCGCCAGTTGCGCATGGACCGCATCACGGTCGGCGAGCTGGTCGCTTTGCTGGACAATGAGACAAAGCCGCTGGTTCTGGATGTGCGTTCGCGCGCCGCGCGCGCCGAAGGCATCATTCCTGGCGCCATTCCGGCGCATCCCAATGAAATGCATCCCACGCTCAAGGCCTATGACCGCAATGCCGAGATCGTGGTCTATTGCGCCTGCCCCAATGAAGCGACCGCTGCCGAAGCCGCCAAGCATCTCAAATCCGCGGGCTTCAAGAAGATTAGGCCGCTCTTGGGCGGCGTCGAGGCTTGGGTGAAGGCGGGGCACCGGCTGGTGATCCTGGAAGAGGAAGCGGCGGCCTGAAGCTGTCCACGGCGCAGCGGGCCGTGCCATAAATCTGCAACAGGAAACGTCTATAGCCGCCGCGCTGGTCCTCGGGCCAGTTATTTTCCCCTGAACTTGGCCGCGCGGCTATTTTGGCCTTCGCTACTTGAGGCCACTCCCGCCGCGCGGTTTTTTTTGTGAGCGAGCGGCACGGGGTCGATAATGAACCGTCGATTGGCCGGCCGCCCTGCAAGCGGGCGCGCGGCGAATGGTCGGAGAGAGAGGATTCGAACCTCCGGCCCCTACGTCCCGAACGTAGTGCTCTACCAGGCTGAGCTACTCTCCGATAAGCCGGATGGCCCCTCAAAGGGCCCTCACGCGGGAGCGCCCTTATAGCCATGGCCCTGTGCCCCCGCAACCAGCCAAAACCCTGGAATTTCGGCCTATTCGCCGCGTTGAAAGCAGGGGGGCCCCTCTATATGGTCCCGGCCCTGACCACAGCTTGGGGCGTCGCCAAGTGGTAAGGCACTGGATTTTGATTCCAGCATTCGAAGGTTCGATCCCTTCCGCCCCAGCCAGCCAGTCCATGCTCCGCAGGGGTTGCGCAAGGAACAAGATTTCTCTCCGCACTTTCGGGTGGTTAGGGCCGTCTTCAGCACACGCTGATCGGCTGCCTTTCGGGCCCAGTAGCCACGCGGTGGGATGGGGATGTTTGCGTTGCGGCATGTTTTGGCCAGGGCCACGTCAGAAACGCCGATATTTGCTGCGACCATCCGCGTGGGCTGTGCCCATACGCGATCATAGAGCTCCTGTCGGGTGAATTTGTGAGGCATTGCGACTTCCGCGTTCGATTCGAAGCGAAAAGCCTAACCTGGCAAAATCTTCAATCGAAAGACGGTTGCGGCAGGTGCGGCGACTTGGTCTGTCGTAATCCCTACCTCATTCGGTGAGACCTGCAGCGGCGAATCTGCTTGAGTTTTCCTAATGTGCAAATGATGGCGTCTGCGACGACACAAAAATGGATGCCGGCGAATACCCTTCGATGCCGAGTGCCGCCGCCAAAATTTCGTATCTGAACTCGTTCGGCCGAGAGTTCAACGCCTGAGAATTGTGGCAGGACCGCCAATTGCAGTCCGATCGCTCTGTGTGCTCGCAAAGGCCTTTATGACCAATCTCCAGATCGTTTTCATGGCGCCGAAGGCGGCTCCTGATCCGTCTTGATCCCAGCAAGCTGACGATAGAGCGCTGTGGCGCGATTGACGTAGGAACTTTCGTGCCCCGCCGTAAGAGCGCTTGCCCCGTCCCCGCTTCTGTTGAGAACAAAAACACCGAAAAGGCCCGGCGCGACATGCTCGATGGTTAGGACCGATTGGAGAGCGCCGGGCTCGAACAAGGTCAGCCAGAACCGTCTTATGGGCGTAACATTATCGCTGGAGATGACAAAGCGGTCGGATGTGCTTTCCAATATGTGCAATCGATAGATGGCCGGTCCAGTATGGGGATCATCCTCCCAGTAATACAATTCCGCACCCTTCACGAACTCCGAGGCCGAGAAATCTGGCCGGCGCGACGTCGAATCCGGCCCAGTGAGCGCGGAGGCATCATTACTGAACGGTCCCCATTTTCTATCCGTCGTCGACCAGTACTGGATGCTTCGCAGGGCAGAGATCGCCCCAACCCGCGCTAATATTGTCCTCATAGATCCATCAAAGTGGAAGCTGCCCCTTAGGGTGACGACAAGCCTGGAACGCGAATCGATGGGCGAGGACGAACCCGTGCAGCTGGAAGAGGACCGGTTGCCTTGGTCCAGGCCCTCTCTGTGCCAAATAGCGATTGTGGGCGCGGAATCCGGCGACGGATAGGCTGGTGTGTGGACTGGTATGCAGGATGGCTGGGGGCTCAACGCCAGCGTATTCGTTGCGGGCTGTAACAGCGCGAAGGCAAACACCGCAAGAGGTGCCCTCACAACATACGCTCCCACGTAAGGGAATACATCTCTTTCAGCCGCACCCATATCGGGCGAGCCTTCCAGGCCCTTAGTTCAATGGGTGTGGCAGCGGCTTGGTTAGTCTGGAACAAATCTTCCAATTCCTGGGCCGCGTCGCTGCCCACAACGACGACATCGACTTCATCGTTGAAGATGACGCTTCGGTGATCGAAATTGGATGAGCCGAGTGCAGACCACACGCCGTCCACGACAATGGTTTTGGAGTGAAGAACCACATCGTGCAACTCATAGATCTTAACGCCAGAGCTGAGTAAATCGAAATAGCGGGCGTGGGCGACGGCGATGGACAGCGGGGAGTCACTGTTCGCTGGCAACAATAGACGTACATCTACGCCGCGCCTAGCGGCGGCCGTTAAAGCTTCCATCTCCTGCTGGGTAGGCGCGAAATAGGCCGTCGTGATCTTGATGCTCTTTTCGGCCGTCCGGATCGAAGTCAGAATGGTAACATAGTATAATGGCACCTCATTGGTGGGCGTGCTTCCCAACACCCGCGCGACGGCGTTGCCTCTCGGCAGCGCGACAGGAAACATAGTGGACTGGTCCAGTAGCGGACCCTTTTGCTCGGTCCAATGATCTAAGAACAGCCTCTGCAATTCTGCGACGACAGGTCCCTCGATCTGGAGATCAGTATCGCGCCACTGATCCTGCGTCGAGCCAGGCGGGCCGCCAGACTTGCCGATGGGATTGCTTTGATAGGCCGTGCTGAGATTGACGCCACCGATAATCGCGATCCTCCCGTCCACGACCAAAATCTTGCGATGATCCCGGTCGTTGAAAGAATAAGGTACTTTCGACTTCAACGGGTTGACCGGGTTATACGAAACCAGATTTATGCCAGCTTGCCTCAGCCGGTCTAAAAAAATCGTGGCTGTGCTACCCGAGCCGTAGCTGTCATAAATCACATTGACGGCCACACCCGCCTGACGCTTGGCGATCAACAGATCGCCCAGATGCGCGTCTTCGCTCTCCACGTCCTCGAAGATGTAATATTCCAGGTTGATGTGGTTCCTCGCGCTCTGCATAGCGCTGAACATGGCCCTGAACGTCTGAGGCCCGTCCCGTAAAAGGCGGGTCCGGTTACCCGCGATCAACGGACTTTCTGATATCGCCTCTTCATATGCTGTATGGCGTTTGAGTAGCGCGTCATCGCCGTCATCAGTGCCGAGCCGCTCCAGTATGGTCTTGCTCTGGTCAGCAGTGAGTGGGCCACGCCGACCCACGATTTGGGGAGAGGTCTTGCCGACTGCTTGGGGCGCGGCGATATCCGGCAGCGTCGCACAGCCGCCCAACCCGCTCAGCACGATGCACATAATACCGACGGCCACGGATCGCGCTTTGCGCGCTGCCTGCTTGCAGTTGCGGAGTGCGCCGTCCATGGCCGTGGAGGTCGTTTCCATTTGCGGCCAATTTTCTGATATTGGGGGCGCTATTTATGTTCGTTGGCTTCTTCGGATACTTCGTGCCCGGCCTTGGAAACATCCTTCCCGGCGCCTTCGACGGTGTTGCAGGCAGTGAGGATTGTGGTTGCGCTACCGAGAACGACGAACAGGATGAAAGCCACAGCTAATTTGCTTCGCATAAAAATTCCTTTGATGACGGATTATACCGCCATGCCAATAACGTTCGCGAGTGCATTTTGTTCCCGATTGGATCGAACCCTTGGTCGAGTCCTTTTCGCTTGTATTGGCGCCGCTCGTGCATATGCGCGTCATACGACGGCATTCCATTCGTTAGGCGCGAAGTTGTACTCACCATCCACATCGGGCGCGTGGCCGGGGCAAATACCCTTCAAACAGATGCATCTCGCCGCGTCGTCATCACGGGCTAATCTCACTCATAGTTCTGATCTCCCGGCACCCAAAGCTCGCTTCATGCGTTAAGCTCGCGAGTGATATGTGATGACCCAGTACATTCAAAGTGACGTTCGGCCAAAAAGATTTATATGGGCTGATAAGGCTGCGCTGGTCGTGGGGTTTTCATTTTCACTTTTTCTCATTTGTTTTTGGTCCCTTGCATTCCTTGTAGTGGGCAATCTTGGTGCCAGGCACATGTGGTCTCCTTTCGGGCTTTTGGGGATTGAGCTGGAGATCATGACTGTAGGATTTATCTGGTTCGCGATGCGCCTTGTGGATTTCCTAGTCGGGGGATCCACCTATCGCCTTTTGGGCTATAAGCCCGTGCCGAAAGATTTTGACTTACACGCGCCGCTGAGGCCAGAACCGGATATTATTTCTGTAAAGCGAATACCGGAAACGATCTGATTGCAACTGCGATATCTTGTAAGGTCAGTTCTGAGCGCTTTGGCCTTCCCGCCACGCCCACATGTGGACTGAGATTTCAGAACTGATGCAACCCTAGGTCAATCTGTAACAGTGCCAGAAAACCGTATAGTTGCTAGCGAAAGGCTTGGCGACTAGGCTCTACAAATGGCTCGCGGCGACGCATTTAGTGAAACGTTCATCGCAGGACTACGCCGCGATATCTCCAGGTGGAAAGCCGAGCTTTCGATGCTAGACGCAGGCCAAGAAGGCAGCGGTTCAAGTTTGCTGACTCCAGAATTGAGGTCGTGGATAGAGGCCAGAGAGGTCGTTTTCACTCGATGCGAGAAGCGCCGGAAGTAAGTGCCTCGGTGGTCACACGGACGCTGGCGGTGCTGGCGTTATCCTCCAGTTCGGCATACATGTTCAAAATGACCCAAACACCCACAATCCTCGAACGAGCATTCAACCTTGCCGGCAGCGGTAAGGTTGCATCGTTAGATGATCTCAGGCAGCAACTGAAAGCAGAAGGCTTTCGCGATGAAGGGCAGATGACTGGCCGGTCGCTTGCCCTCCAGCTTGCACAGCTAATTGCTAAGTCCAAGAAGGCCGGACAGCCGGCCAGGAGTCCTGGGAAGCCCTGATCTCTGCCTTTCTCAATACCCGACCCTAAAAGTCACTCAAAACCGATCAAGAGCAGCCAGTGACCGCGCTCGTGCGTGGCTTGACGCGGCTCTGTGGCACCGACAGTGCCGTGTCAGTGAGATGAGCGCGGACTGGAGAGGGTCAGTCTGCTCTCTACTATCAAAGCAAAAGAGATCCTGAATAGGCGCGGAATCAAGCTGATCATTCCTATATCGAGATCAAGCAACGGAGCGGGATATTTCACGCTTATCGCTTGGAAGATGACGGCCCCTAGCGCTGTTTAGGCTTGATCTTAAGGTCTGGCTTTTCGCCCGTCGCCTCGCGCACGGCGGCGATGGCGCGGGAAACTGGATCATCGGGCAGCTTGCGCGGCAGCTTTTTGGGCTTTGGCGCGGTTTGCGCTTTAGCTTTGCTCTTCTGCCTTGGTGTCCTTTAGGCGTCGTGCTACATATCAACTTCGCTATTGGCGGCGTCCACCAATGATCTTGGTGAAGCTTGCCATGACCGAACCGTCCCGCAAGCAAGAATTTTTGGATAAGGCCAGAGGTGCCCAAGACTTAGCGGACGCGGCCTCAAATCCAGATGCACGGGACGGCTGGCTAAAAGTAGCACATGGCTATCGAAAACTGGCTGCCATTCTAGAGCCCACATTCAAACTGTAACAGTGTCTAGGAATGACTCTGTTCATGGTTTGCATTGACAGAGCTGGAGCGCGGGCGCCGACTGTGGGTGGATTGTTCATTCTACTCCTCCAGAACTACTGAACCGCATTGCGGCATTTCGCATCTATCCTGTTCAGCTTAGATACCTCGCACCGTATACGGTGCGATCTTGAAAGGACGATCAAATGGAGCGCTACCGATCATCGTAGCCAATGAGGATTGGGGCGGTAACATTGAAAACGCTTTATCGAATTGGCAATTTGTTTGATCTGTCGTCTCGAATGCGCGCAGGCATTTCGCAGTGCAGGTTTTAGTTTTGAGCGATTATCTATTGCCGTCACGATAAATATACTTGTATCTGCGAACGTCACTCAATTCGTCGATCGCCGGCCGCAAATTGCGGTTGGCGACGCATAAATCATGCGCACCTTCATAGCGCTTCGGTCGGAAATTTTGTTAACCGGTCGCCAGGAATATTTTCAAGTGCCCGATGTTAACGCAGCCATACACCGCCAATAACGAACTGTCTTCGATAACCGTTCGCAGAAGTCTTGTATTGTGGGCTTTTCGCACCATCTATATTTCGGCCGTGAAATAATCATAGCCCAACAAAAAGGTTCATAATGAACGATAAAGTCACGCCCATGGCGACTGCACCGAGTTCCACTCCTTCAGACCAAAGCAAGACCGGAGCACAAGCCGCGCCGGCCAATAAGGCCGAAGAGGCCAAGGTCGAACTCGCGACCATACCGGCAGCCAAAAGCTAACGATGAGGCGGGAGGGCGGTCCTGCCATCCTCCCGCACTTTTTGCGTCACGGTCATCTTTGGCAAAGGACCAACATGAAATTGCAGCAGCACAAGAAGCCGAGTCAAAATCGGGGCAGTCAATTCCGGCAAGATATCCTCGCGCTGGTTCCACATCTTCGCGCCTTTGCCCGCAATCTCTGCCGCGGCGCCGATATGGCGGAGGATCTAGCCCAGGAAGCCTTGGTAAGGGCCTGGCGGTCGCAGGACCGGTTTGAACCAGGTACAAATCTCAAAGCCTGGCTGTTCACCATTCTGCGCAACGAGTTTTACTCCCAGCGGCGACGCAACTGGCGCCAAATCCATTGGGATGAGGTGAAAGCGGAGCGCATCGCGGCGCCACCCGATCCTCAATTCTGGGCCCTGCAGCTTTCGGATACCGAACGGAGCCTTCGCGAGCTGCCGGATCGACAACGCGAAGCCTTGATCTTGATTGCCGCTGCGGGCTTTTCATATGAGGAGGCCGCGGAAATTTGCGGTACCGCCATCGGTACCATGAAGAGCCGGCTCGCGCGCGGCCGCCTGGCACTGGCCGATATTCTCGACGGCAAAACGAAATTTGCGGAGTGGGACCGCCGCATGGACCCATCCGACACAATTCTGGCGCAGCTCAGTGCCCTCACGCCTGCTGGCGCCCCTTACGCCGCGTATGCGTGATTTGGGCAATGCATGTGCCGGAGTGCGCGGCCGGGCGGCAGGAATGTCATTCGGCCGCCGCTCTCATTCAAAAGGATCCGATGATGGACACGCGCAATACAAGCAGCCAAATCACATTCCGCCGGCCTTTCGCTTGAATGGCGTTGATGGCTTGCAACCCGCCGGCTCCTATACGCTGACGGTGGAAGAGGAAAAGCTGGATACCCTGTCCGTTGATGCTTGGCGGCGGACATCCGCCACCTTGTGTGTTCCGCAAGGCGGGGCGATCGATTATGCTGCGATCAGCATGGAAGATCTTCAAGCGGCTCTGGCGCGCGACGCTGCCCCTGACCATGGCACGTCCGCGCCCCCTCCGCGCATCGAGCCGAGTATGTCCCGAAAACGTGAATTTCTGCACGCTGGTCAATCGGTCATGACACATGCCGACGACCGGGATGCGTTCCACTTCGGCCGCATTCATGCGGAGGGTTGGAAAGCCGCGCGGTCCTTGCTGAAAATGAGCGACAGCGCCGCAGAGATACGGACTCTGAACCCTTTCCGGTCCGGGCTTGAGCGCGCAAAACGGAGCGAAGGATTTGCTCAGGCTTCGCAATAGATGAGCATCGGCCGGTTCTCGGGCACCTTGCATCTGACGAAAATGGAGAGCGATATACCATCCACGATCGAGATAGGTCAGACCTGGTCGGCGTGGATACCGGGGCGGCGGCAATGGCTGCTGGTAACTGTAATTCGCCGCGACAATGGTGAAGCGATTCTAAAATTCGATCCGCGTTACGGCGCCAGCAAGGGCTATGACGAGCAGAGGGCCGATGAAGTCACGATGCTGAGCGCACCCAATCTCTTTCGCTTTGTCGGCACCGGATAGGCAAAAACCCTCATTCGCCAGCGGTATGGATAGCTGCTACACCTCGCGCAATACCGCCGCGAAAGGCGCCCGGATCAATCCGGTCCGTGACAACGGGAGCGTCAGCAAAATTGCACGATCAAGTCTCATATCTGGAATACCAGATCAATATCGCCGAAGTCGGCGCGCGGTTTACCGCTCGTGTCACGCGTGATGGAGGATTGATCGAACATGAGGGCCGCGCCTCCCAAGTCTAGGTCTCGGCAAGCTGCAATACCCGCGATCGCGCATTGTAGGTGGCCAAGAACGCTATAGACACCGATCGCATCCGCTGATGCGATCTGCGAACGTGATCGCACCTGGTCCGGCATGAGGCCGGTTCGATTTGCATTCCATTGCCCTAATATCATTTTGGCGGTCTTCGTGCTTCCAGCGCATTCAGCTGTTGATGACGGGCTTACACCGTTTTGTTCGCAATGATTATTTCACCGCCAAATATCCAACCTGATGCTAAATCAGGGCTCTTGCGAAGCGCGGAATAGCTCGCGTTGGATATGGCCAATCCGCGTTTGGTCAAAATCAGCGCCATTCCATGGCTTTACCTCTTCAATCATGCATCACCTCGATTCGGAGAAATCATTTCCGGAACGCTGCGCGACACGAAATTCGCGTGCGCCACCGACACATGCATGCCCATGGGACTGCTCGTCGTGGTCACCTTGGCGTCCAGTTGGTGTGCCAGCGCGGCGACAAGGCTGGTGCCCAGTCCGCCCTTCGCTGGCACGAAGGCATAAGCGGGCCCTCCCACACCATTGTCGGACACGGTGAGTTTCCAGTCCGCCGCGTTGACCTCAAAGCTGATCGTCACCACACCGGCTACAACCGGGTCGGGAAAAGCGTATTTCAAGGCGTTGATCACCAGTTCGGTGACGATAAGGCCCAGGCTTACGGCATCGGTCGAATGAAGGGCGCCTTTATCGGACGTAACTTCAAGCTTGGCTGGGCGGCTTTCACCAATCATGGATTCCGCCAGCGAGGCGGTAAGCTTCGACAGATAAGGTCCGATCTCGATCATCTCGATTCGGCCCGAACTATGCAGGTGCTGTTGCACCGCGGCCACGGACATGACGCGGCGATGCGCATCCTTAAGGTGCTCGCGGGTTTCCTCCGATGTCACCGCCCGTGCTTTCAGCATCAGGATGCTGGCGATAATTTGTAGACTATTGACGATGCGGTGCTGCATTTCCTCCAGCAGCATTTCTTTCTGCTGCAAAAGCTCGTCGGTGCGGATTTGCAACAGGCATTTCTCTTCCTCGATCGCGCGCCGCTCCGTCACATCCTCGAAGCCAAGCAGAATGAGAGCATATCCCTTATCGGTACCGAGCACGGTCCGGACATGAAGCAGGAAGATACGTGTCCCGATGCGAGGAAACTCCTGGGTGACTTGAAAACCCTCTACCACTCGCTGGCTCACCAGCGAGTTTTCTAACAGCGTGTGCAGCGCTGGAATATCCCAGGCGCCCCCATCCAACGCGAACAACGGTTGATCATAAGTTTGCTCGGGATGCAGCTGGAATGCGCGATGAAACGAGTCGCTGGTAGCCAAAATTCTCAACTCGTTGTTCAGCACCAGAAGAGGTTCGCGCACCGTTTCCATAACGATCTGCGCAAGCGAGCGATCACCTTCGACCTGATCGAAGAGGCTGGTAATGTTCATATTGCCCCTATCGGGCGACCCTATTCCCAATATGCGGCAATAGCAAAGCGCGGTCATCGCTTTCGCTGGCGTTGGAAGAAAACGCCACTTCATCTCATGGATTCAGGGCAGCTCGGCCGGGGCCTCATAGCGAAGAACGGTGTCGCGAACGGCTTGCACAATGGTGGCTGGCAGATAGGGCTTTGCGACAAATCCAGAAGCGCCCGCGTTGCAAGCCTGTTCGGCGGTGGCATTGCCCGAGATCACGATTGTGCGAATGGCGGGATAATCGGTCCGGGTCCGGGTGGTCAGTGCCAACCCGTCCATGCTTCCTGGCATGCGCACATCAGTCAGCATAATTTCGATTTCGCCATGCCGGGACATCACTTCCATCGCATCGGCACTGTTTTTGGCGGCAAACACGCGAAAGCCCACATCTTCAAGTGTGACGACCGACAACATGCGGATGATGGCGTCGTCTTCGACAACCAGAATAGTTTGCTGATTTGCGGCATGCCCCATGCCCTAATAAAGCGTGAGCGCAGCATAAGTTCCTCAGGCATACGGTATTATTCCTGGAATTTCAATAATTTATGATAAATCAGCGGCTGGTCTGATTAGGTGCCCTTTACATCACACACCAAACCGCGAGGGATCCAATCCGCCGTTGGCGCGCTAGTCACTGGGCCGGGAGAATTCGCGTTGCATTACTGACCAAGCCAAGCGATCTGGTCCTGCTCCCGACCCGAAAGGCGATCCATGTATAATTCCCGCACCAAACCGGAAGTCCTCGCGATTTCTTGCCTGCTCCTCATAATCGCGGCGCTTTGGGGCGCCTGGTTTGTGAAGGCGCCAGGCCTATCGCCGTTCTGAGCGCCGATGCAAACGAGCTATGTCAAATACGGCAGGCGGCATTCGATCCCCTCCACCGCACAGATCTTGGACGAATTGAAGGCCGATTTCGTCGAAGGTTATGTACCCATAAGCCAAGGCCACAAGAAACCCGACAATGGGGAAACGAACGATGGCGAACGCGATGTGTCAGACGGGTAACCTTCGGCCTGATCTAGACCGTTGGGAAAATGAGGGCGGTGCGCTTGGGGTGCCGAACGGGATGCTGCCGATCCCGAAGGCGAGCCGCAGCGCTACCCCGCCAAACGGCAGCACGGCTTCCATACCAGCGTTAACCAAGCGCCTCCTTTTTCGCTGCAAATAAATGGGTCGCAATCAAGATCCATGCGTTTCGTCTAAGCGTCCAAGGTTTGCAGCCTCCCGCCGCATCCATCCAGGGCGTTTCACCCAGATCTGATATCGCCGCCGAAACCGGCGTTTGGTCGTGGGTAAGGAATAATCCATGCGCAATTTTCTCAACGTCACGCTCGTGGTCGTTTGCCTGGCTAGCGCGTCCTTTATGGCGGTGCCCGCGGCTGCCAGGGAGGCTATCGACATGCGTGCCGGCGATCTAAGCATCTCCGTGGGAAACGGGCATTACTACGACCGTCATCACCACCGTCAGAGCTATACCTATCCCTCGGATTGGAAGTCCTATCATCACCCACGGTCCTGGTATCGCGGCCATTCGCAATGGAACGACCGCAACCATGCCGACTGGTATCGCAACTAGACTCCCCTCGATCCTCGCCTTGCGAAAGCAAGGCGTGGAATTCGGTCGCCCTTGAAGTGGAGACGATCCAACACCAGTCGCCGCCGACCCACCCTCCGAAGAGATAAGAAAACATGCAGATGCCAATCAAGACGCCACAGTCAGCCGGGACCACCGACGCGCAAAGCGAACAGGAGATGATGATCCGCCATGGCATCACACGCGTGCCAGCCGATTATTTCCTCTATCATCAGTATCGATACACCCAGCTAAAAGACGCCGTTGCGCAGGCTGAGCGGGATCAATCCACCGCGTCATGAACCCAGCTTTTTGCTGGGCGCAATCAGCGAAGGATTATCGAGATGAAATTTCACAACATGAATTCCGTACCAATGCAGTACCGTCCCATCATCGATGGTGCCGTGGTCGCGTTCGACGAGCGTGTCGTTCCGCCCACACGATCCGCCGGACGTCCCGCAGGAACGCTCCATTTGCCGAAACTCGCGCTCGTGATATCGGAACGTGATGGCTGATATCATATCGTAAAGCCTTGGTTTTCCGATCCTTCGTCGCCATCTGTCACATATGACAGAAGTGAACCAATGGGCATTCCGGCTCAGTCGTGTTTATGCGGAAGGATGGGTTGCCGGACGGGGCGCTATCAGTCGCGGCCGACCCTTCGCCGATCCCTACCGCAGTGAACCCGAAAGGATGCGCTGGAACGAAGGCTATGCCGAGGCACGGGGTTTGACGTAAGACGGACGCAATCTGTGCCGTTGTCGTGTGCGCCTCAATCCGGCACGTGTAGCGAGCGCTCCGGAACCTTGTAAGACCAGCAAGTGGACGACTCCGGAAATACTTAATGGGAGGCGAAGTTGCGCGGCCCGATATTACCTTCTTCACATAGGAGTACGGCCATGGCAGCGCGTGGAAACAAAGCAAGGAAGAAAGACAAGAGGCGCCGCCACGCAAAAGCGCGTAAGGCCGCCAGGGACATGTCCGCCCCTCTCAGTCAATCGCCGGCTCGTCGAGAATCGGAAAGCCGATTTAGAAGTAGCTGACCCGCGGTCCTGGTTGGAATCTAATTTGGTTGAAATTGACCGCATGCGTCCGCTTCATGCGAAAGGTCAAACCTGCTTTGCAGTTATCTGCTGAGGGGAGCGTCCTTTTCAACCAATTAGCCGTCGCAAATGCCATGGAACTTTTCTGAACTGCATGCGTTATCATTTTGCCGCATCCCCTAAATTAGATTCCGGTGCGAACACCTCCAGCCGTCGGTTGGAGGTCAGATTTCCTTCGTGGAGAATTTCATGAAAACGAGAATTGCTGCGATGGCGGCCGCCTTGCTCGCATCGACCGTGGCAAGCCAAGCTCAAAGCTACGACAGTCAACGCGATCCGAACGGCTACTATAGTCAATCGGACCAGCGCGGCTATTACGATCACAATGGCCGTTATCGCCAGATGCGGTTCGGCCGTGATCGGTACGACCGGCAGGACAGGAGTGGCGACACCCGCTACGACCCGTCCGCCAACTATTATCGCCAGGGCGAATATGAGGAAAGCTGCCGGCGTGGAAATGCCGTTGCCGGTACCGTCTTTGGCGCCGCCGCCGGTGGCCTGGTCGGTTCGGCCATCAGCCATGGCAATGGCGGTGCAGTTATTGGCGGCGCGGTACTGGGCGGACTGCTCGGCAATACGGTGTCAAAGGATATCGATTGTGATGACCAACCTTATGCCTTCAACACCTACTCTGAAGGTCTCAACGGGGAGGTCGGGCGCCGCTATGACTGGAATCACGGCGAGTCCCGGGGTTATTTTCAGCCGACCCGAGACTATCGCAGATCAGGTATTCAGTGTCGCGACTTCACGGAGACAACCTATCGGGGCGGGCGCGAATTCACTCATGTGGGAACTGCGTGCCGCGCATCTGATGGCTACTGGCACTTCGACTGATCGTCGCCGTTAAGGCGGGCTGCAGTCGCTCTCGTCGAAGCTCAAGCAATCGGAAAGACCAATAAATGCGCCACCTGGGCACGGTCGTCGGCCTTGGCCTAGCTGTTCTATCTTTGCTGTTTCTTACCTGCTGGCCTGCATCCAGCGCCCGCGCATTGTCCGACGCGGAGGGATGGAACGGACCGGGCTGGTATATTACTGGCTCCGCGCCACCACGTTCTCAGTCGGCGGCCGCTCCAAATTACATCTTGTTTGAAGGACCATACATCCTGCCGGCCGACTGTATCCGCACATACGACAAGCTGTATTCGCCAATAGGAGTGTGCCGCTATCTGAGTGCAAAGCCCGGCTAGCTTCCGCGACATTCAACAGGAGGATTCGCATGTCACTTGGTACCATCTTACTCATAATCTTGATCATCGCGCTGCTCGGCGGCTTCAGTGGTATTGGAGGTGGCCGGTTCTACGGCATGGGCAACTATGGCGGCGGCGGACTGAGTCTCATTTTAATCGTCGTGCTGATCCTGGTTGTTCTGGGAAAAATTTGAACCAGGCAGAAGTGCTTGGCGAGGATTTTACGGAGTCCAGTACTGACTATCTATTTGTGGGCATTACGCATCGCAACCACGTTATCGAAGACACTTCTCAAGAAAAAGGAATTCAGTCATGGTAAAATTTATGAATGCAGTTGGGGTAATGACCCTTGCCGTTGCTTTTTTCGCAGGTTCTGCTTCCGCGTCTGACAAGTCTGAGCTGCTGCACGATGCCAGTCGAACAGTAGATAACCTGAAACATGACCCGGCATTTGCTCAAGCCGCCAAGATGATCGATGGAGCCCGAGCCGTATATATCGTGCCGAAGTTGGTTAAAGGCGGCTTCATCTTCGGAGCTGAGGGCGGCGATGGTGTGCTCTTAATTCGGGAAGGCCACAAATGGAGTACGCCGAAATTTTACGGCATGGGCTCGGCTTCCTTCGGCTTGCAGATCGGCCTAGAGCAAGCTGAGCTCGTGTTTATTATCAACTCCCGTAGGGCGCTAAGCGGAATTCAACACGGCGAGATGAAGCTCGGTGCGGGTGCAGGCCTGACTGTAATCAATCTGTCGTCGGGCGCCGAAGGTGCCACAACGCCCAATGGCGGTGACATCGTGGTATGGACATCCGGTTCAGGTGCGTATGCAGGCCTAACTTTCAACGGGTCGGTTATCAAGGAAGACAAGAGCATGAATGCCGAGCCCGCCACTGGTGTCGATGCCGAGGCATTGCGTATCAACCTTTCGACAGTTCGGTAGAAGGGATGCTCTTGGAGAATGCAGCGGTGCTGTCAGCACAGCAGTGCTGGGTCCCCTCAGTCGTCCAATCCGCCGGACTGCAGCGATTACGTCCGACCAGGCCGCAGCACCTGGGAGCAACCGATGGCCACCAGAAGAAAATCGGCCAAGCCAAGAACAGGCTTCATCCGAAGAAGGAATTTTACAATCTATGCAGTGTAGTAAAGGCGGTCCTGGTCCGCCCTTGAGTCCCAGCCCATCTGACGAGATGGCTGCCTGATAACGGCCTGTTCTCCCCAAGACCGGGAGCGCGCCCTTTCTGCTTCGAAAAGGCGGTATCGCGCCGGAAACCGGGGGCGGTCAAACGCGATTTCTGGAGAACGCCTGCAATTTCCGGAATTATCAGGGAAAACAGGCCGAGACTGGTTCTATGTGGACTGCATCCACAGCCATCCGCGAGCGTCAGGGCGCGCCTTGGCGCGCCTGACACAGCGGATGCCCCCGCGAAGGCGGGGGCCCAGAGTCCCAATGTCATATTTATTTTGATCCAGGGACCTCCAGCCGCTCGCTCGAGCTCGCGGCGTTTGCAGCTCGAAACGGTCCGCCGAACCATTTCGCCCCTTGGCCGCTGCTCACCCGCTGTCTTTTCCTCGCTTTCCCCCTACATTCCACCCATGTCTGGAACCGTCGATTTGGGGTGCCTCGGCAAAGTGCTGGTGGTCGAGGATGTGATGCTGATCCGCATGGCCACAGTCGACATGATCGAGCAGCTTGGTTTCGAGGCGTTGGAGGCCGGCAACGGCGCCGAAGCCTTATCGGTTCTGCAGAAGAACCTGGATATCGAGATTCTGCTCACCGATCTGGGGCTGCCGGACATGAATGGCCGCCAGCTGGTGGAGGAGGCGCGGCGCTTGCGGCCCGACCTGAAAGTGGTCGTCGCCTCCGGCTATTCCACCGAAATCCAGGCGGTCGGCCGGCCCGATGGCGCCGTCCAGCACTTGACGAAGCCTTACGACCTCGGCCAGTTGCGACGTGCACTTTGCGCTTGACCCCTATCTGTCTCTTTCGCGCAAGCGCTCAGAGACGTTCGGCACGCTGGCGCTACCTCACTCCCCCGCCAAAGGCTTCGCCTTGCGGGGGAAGAAAGTCCGTGCGTTGGTTCGCCGGTAGCTGAGCAGAAGCGGTTCATCGTTGAAGTCGATGCCTGACCACAAGTTGCACGTCCTTCCCAAAGGCGCCCGGATCATTCTGGTGCGGCATGGCCGCCCGGCATTGCCTTTACGTGCGCGCACCGATCATCGCGAGTTCCACCATTATATCGATGCCTATGAACAAGCGGGACTCGATCCCCAAAGCCTGCCGCCGCAGGAGCTCGCGGATCTGCTGAAGGAACTGGATCATGTCTTCACCTCCGACCGCCCGCGCGCCCAGGAGAGCGCCAAGGCGCTGGCGCCCCATGCGGAGCTTCAGGTTGATCCCTTGTTCGCGGAAGCGCCGCTGGCCTCGCCGCGCATTCCGTTGTTGCGCATGCGGGTGGCGAAATGGGCGGTCGTAGCCAGGTTGCTGTGGCATGCGGGCTATCATCCCGAGATCGAGAATTACCGCAAAGCCAAGCATCGCGCCGGAGAAGCCGCCGATATTTTGATGGATAAGGTACGCGATGGCGGTGCCGCGGTTCTTGTCGCCCATGGCTATTTCAACGCCATGATCGGGCGCCAGCTTCGTCAGCGCGGCTTCACGCGCACAGGCGCGCATCGGGTGCGCTATTGGAATGCCGTCACTTACGAATGGGAAAAATCGTGATCGAACGGAAATTCGAGATCGCCATGGCCGATGGCATCGCGGACGCCATTCTTTATGCGCCGGGCGACGGACAATATCAGGGGCTTCTGTTCTATACCGATATTTTCGGGGTGCGGCCCGCCAACCAGGGCATGGTCAGGCGCATCGCCGAACAGGGCTATGCCGTAACGATGCCCAATATCTTCTATCGTTACGGCAAGCCGCCCTTCGCGGACGCCAATTTCAAATGGGGCGAGCCGGACTCGATGAAGATCGTTCATGGCCTGTTCGCCGCTTTGAACGGCGCGATGATGGAAAAAGATGCGCCGGTTTATGTGGAGGCGCAGTTGCAGCAACAGGAAGTTTCCGGCCCGAAGCTGGGTGTGGTGGGCTATTGCTTCAGCGGCGCCATGAGCCTGCGCACCGCGGCGGTCGTGCCGGACGAAGTGGCGGCGGCAGCTTCCTTCCACGGCGGCCATCTGGTGACCGAAGCGCCCGACAGTCCGCACAGCCGCGTGCCGCGAGTGAAAGGCGAACTCTATTTCGGGCATGCGGTGGAAGACCAAAGCATGCCGCCAGATGCGATCGAGAAATTGAACTACACGCTCAAGGCCTGGGGCGGCCGCTACGAGAGCGAAGTTTATGAGGGCGCGCTGCATGGCTGGACGGTGCCCGGCCGCGATGTCTACAACGAGAAGCAGGCGGAACGGGCGCATGCCAAGCTGCTCGATCTGTTGAAGCGTAATCTCTAGAGCGGTTCCAGGAGCCGGTAGCGGCAGCGTACCGGCGTGCAGCGTTGATACGCTGTCGCTATCAACTCCGTCTGGAATCGCGATAATCAAAGAGGATCTGATGTGCGGCGACTGTTCCGGTTTCTGTTGATGCTGTCGGTGCCATTGGCGGCCCGCGCGGCCGATGAGGCGCCCTACCGACCGCATTATGTCAGCCAGCGCAGCAACGAGGCGTTTCTGCGTGAAGGTCCCGGTTATGCCTACAAGGTTCTCTGGGTCTACAAGCATAAGGGCTATCCCTTCCGGGAAAATGCTCGCTTCGATGTCTGGCGGCGCGTGACCGCGCCGGATGGGGCGGTGGGCTGGATGAGCGCCCAGATGTTGTCGGAAAATCGTACCGTGCTGGTCGTGGGCAAAAACCGCGTCGATATCCGCAAGAGCCAGGACACCGGTTCAAAGATCGTCGGACAAGCCGATCCGGGCGCGATCCTGAACCTGAAAAGTTGCGATGCGGAATTCTGCCGCGTGCGCGCGGACCGCGTGGATGGATGGGTGGCTCGTTCCCGCTTGTGGGGCGTCGATCCCGGGGAGACTTTCCGTTAGGGGCGCGGATCTTTTGGCGCCTGTCGATACGCTATCGCTATCGACCATCGCGCGTGCTCACGTGCCTTCGCACGCTCCGCGACGCTCCTGCTCAGTCGCCAAAATCCCTCGCGCCGAGTCGAAGATTTTAATGCCTGAAATGGCGCATACCGGTGAACACCATCGCCAGCCCCGCTTCATCCGCCGCATCGATCACTTTCTGGTCGTTGAGCGAGCCGCCGGGCTGGATCACCGCTGTGGCGCCGGCTTCCGCCACCGTCAGCAAGCCGTCTGGGAAAGGAAAAAAAGCTTCCGAAGCCGCGGCTGAGCCGATAGTACGGGGCTTATCCCAGCCCGCCACTTTGGCGGCGTCTTTCGCCTTGATGGCGGCGATGCGGGCGGAATCCACCCGGCTCATCTGGCCCGCGCCGATGCCGGCGGTGGACCCGTCCTTGGCATAGATGATCGCGTTGGACTTCACATGCTTGCCCACGGTGAAGGCGAACAGCATGTCGGTGACTTCCTGTTGGCTGGGCTGACGCTTGGTCACCACCTTGAGCTTGTCGCGGGTGATCCTGCCATTGTCGCGGGACTGGACCAGAAAGCCGCCCGCCACCGAGCGATAGGTCAGGGTCGGCGCCAACGGATCGGGCAGGCCGCCCGCGATTAGCAGGCGCAGATTCTTCCTGGCGGCCAGGATCTGCTTCGCGTCCTCGTCAGCATCAGGCGCGATGATCACTTCGGTGAAGATCTTGGAGATCTCTTCCGCCGTGGCGCCGTCGAGCTTGCTGTTGAAGGCCAGCACGCCGCCGAAGGCGCTCTGGGTGTCGCAGGCCAGCGCCGCCAGATAGGCGTCGCGCAAAGTTTTCCCGATGGCGACACCGCAGGGATTGGCATGCTTGATGATGGCGCAAGCGGGTGCGGCTTTCGCATCGAACTCCGCCACCAGCTCATAGGCAGCGTCCGTGTCGTTGATGTTGTTGTAGGACAATTCCTTGCCCTGGACCTGTCTAGCGCTGGCGACGCCGGGGCGCGATGAGCCGTCGACATAGAAGGCCGCCTGCTGGTGCGGGTTTTCACCATAGCGCAAGGGTTGGCGCAGATGTCCGCCCAAGGCGCGGCGGCGCGGGGGTTGGGTGTCGCCATCCTTCGCTAGTTCGTCGGCGAACCAGTTGGACACGGCCGCGTCATAGGCCGCGGTCCGCGCGAAGGCGCGTTGCGCCAGCGTGCGGCGAAGCTTGAGCGTGGTGGCGCCATGGTTCGTCGCCATCTCGTCCAGCACGGTTTTGTAATCCTCGACATCCACCACCACCGTCACCCAGTCATGGTTTTTGGCGGCCGACCGGGTCATGGCCGGGCCGCCGATATCGATATTCTCGATGGTGGTCTCGAAATCGGCGCCCCGCGCCACGGTGGCTTCAAAGGGATAGAGGTTGCAGACCAGAAGATCGATACCCTCGATGCCATGCGCCCGCATCGCCTCGGCATGGTCCTTCTTGTCGCGCAGCGCCAAAAGGCCGCCATGGACATTGGGATGCAACGTCTTCACCCGTCCGTCCATCATTTCCGGAAAGTCGGTGACCTCGGAAATGTCGGCGACCCTGAGGCCCGCATCGCGCAACGCCTTGGCCGTGCCCCCGGTCGAGATCAGTTGGACGCCATGGCCCGCCAGGCCCTTGGCGAAATCGATCAGGCCAGTTTTGTCGGAAACGGAAATGAGGGCGCGGGAAATTTTGCGATTGGTCATGAGGCGGGCAGCTCGCGGAAATGCCCGCCGCTCTTATCCCTTCATGATCTTGTAGAAAAGGGCCAGTCCCAGGCTTGCGCACAGCGAATAGGTCACAGGAATGACGATCGGGACATTGCCCAGCCGAAAGACAATGTCCCCGGGAACCGGATCGAGTCCAATGGACGCGACCACGGGGCTGAGCACAGCCGCGCCCAGAATCAGGATAAGCCCGCCCAGCAAGATCTGCCGCATGTGTCCAAACTCCAACTCGGACAAGCGGGAAGCCTAGGCCAGGGCGGTTAAGGCCCTGTAAGCGCTGGAAACGGGCGGTTTTCCAGCCCTCCCCGGCCGGGCTTGCGGCCTCGAGGCTATTCCGCCGGCATATGCGGATGTTCGACGTGGACGCCGTTATGGGGGCGAACCATGGCGCTTTGCATCTGGCCCAAATCTTCCGCCACCGTATCGGCCTGGTGCCGCAGGTCGCTGGCGGCGCTTTCGACATGCGATTGCACATGCTGGGCGAGGGTGTGGAACATCTCGGCATAGCGCAGGCTCAGACCGGCATATTCCTGCGTCATCTGCTTCACCCATTCCTGTTGGGCGCCGATCAGGCCGGAGAGATCGTGACGTTCGCGGAAATGGGCGAAGGCGTGGTCGGCATGGTCGAGTTGCATATGCGCGAACCGCAGCGTCTCCTCCCTGGTGAAGCGGGCCATCTCGTCGAACAAAGCGCGGTTCTGGGTAAGCGTCTTTTCCAGCGATTGGCTGAGTTGGCTGATGTTTTCGCTTTTGCTGACATCGGGCATGGGAAACCTCCTTGGGGCTTGAGGGAACGCCGTCATTGTCATGCTTGGCGGAAAAGTTTTTGTGACGGCTGGGCCGCTCAACTGTGACATTAAGCGCGGTGGCCCGGAAATGCTACGGTCCCCGCAGAAAGGCGCAAATCGGACACAGTTTGGCGACAGAAGACTTGATCGGATGACGTGGCGGCGCCTTCTCCTTGTGGGACTGTGCGGGCTTGCGGCCCTGGTGCTGCTGCTCTGGATCGCGCGCGCCCGCCTGGCCGCCGAGATCGCGCGCCGTTATTTCGAGAGCCATGGCATTGCTTCCTCGGTGGAGATCGAAAGCTTGGGTCTTGCCGGCGCGTCAGGCCGTTTTGCGTTGGGCCCCGCCGGGACGCCGGATGTCTCCGCCGAGAAGATCGAGTTGCGTTTCGATCCCTTGCGTTGGACGCCCTATGTGGTGGAAGTGCGGCTGGTTCATCCGGTGGTGCGGGCCCGGATGGATGAATCCGGCAAAGTCAACTTCGGTTCGCTGCAG